>Ga0265339_10002000_pt1 | contig 14979 bp, 9 predicted proteins | sample 4CB219metaG_FD_202085 | JGI IMG/M metagenome (GOLD analysis project Ga0265339, IMG submission 202085) | Rhizosphere microbial communities from Carex aquatilis grown in University of Washington, Seatle, WA, United States - 4-CB2-19 metaG | ecosystem: Host-associated > Plants > Roots > Rhizosphere...
TCGGCACGTCGTACTTCCAGAGCGTCTGCCCGGAGAAGTTGCCTCCGAAGACGTAGATCGTCTCTCCGATCGCGACGGCGGACCCGTACGTTACCCCCACACCGGGGGGCGGCACGTCCGCCTTCTGCGTCCAGCTGTCGGCCGTTGGATCGTACGCCCACGTATGGTTGCTGAGGAAGAAGCCGTCGATCCCGCCGATCACGTAGATCTTCCCGACTGACGGCACTGCCACCGCCGCGCCATTCTCCACGCCGCCGTTCGAGCTCGGGACGGCCGCGAGCGCCGACCAGACCTCGGAGCAAGCGCCGACGATGAAACTCGCGACGCTCGACGCCGGGCTCGACCCGCACTGGTTCGTGGCTGTCACGCGCCAGAAGTACTGGGTCGCCGTCGCCAGGTCGGACGCCGGCGTGAAGGTCGTGTCGGTCAGCATCGTGTCGGTCACGATGCGGGTGAAGGCCGAATCGGTGGCGATCTGCAGGTGGTACTGGGAGGCGCCGAAGGCGAACGGCGTCGGGACGACCGCCGCCTTCTTGATGGCATCGGGCACGAAAGGCGCGGTCCACGAGAGGGTCGGGCGGAGCGGGACGTTGACGGCTCCGTTCGTTGGGCTGAGCACCTGCGGGGCCTGGGGCGCGTTGGCGTCGATCTGCACCGCCGTGGTCGCGACACGCGGGCCGGTCGGAGGCGGGTTGACGGCGGTGCCCGACACCGTGAAACCATACGTCTGTCCTATGGTGGGACGCGTCGTGAGGAGCGTCATCGTCGTGGAAGCACCCGGCGAGACGGGGTTGGTCGCGAACGTCGCCGTGGCGTTGGGCGGAAGGCCCGTCGCCGTGAGCGTGACCGGCGAGGTGAAGTTGGGGCCGTTCAGCGAGGCCACCGAAACCGTGTACCCGAGCGAGGCGCCGGCGCAGACTTCGCCCGTTGCGACGGGCGCAACCTGCAGCGTGAAGTCGGGCGGGCCGCATTGTGTGTAGACCGCGCTCACGTCGTCGATGTTCATGCCAGTGCCCCCGAAATCACCGTTCTGATGGACGCCGAATGATACGCGCACGGTCTGTCCGGCAAACGCTTGGAGCGAAAACTGCCTCAGTAGGTACGTCTGAGCGTCGCTGAGCTCGCTCATCAGCGTGACGGTCGGCCCGACTGGGCTCAGCGGCGTCACGGTGACGTACTGCGACGCGGTGAACGCGTTGAAGTTGAGCGGCCATTCCCAGAACGAGAGGTTGGGGCTCGCGCCCGCCGGAATCGTCAGCACCTGGGAGACGGCCGAGTCGCCAAAGGGCTCGAAGGTGAAGAAGAACTCGCCCACGCCGAGGGCGTTGGCGCCGCCATGCGGGTTGGCCGTCGAGACGACCGGCGCAGGATCCGATGCGACCACGTTCCAGCCCGCGAGCCCCTGCTCGAAGCCCCCGTTCCGCACCAGATCGACGGTTCCGGTCCCGCAAGACTCGGTCCGGAACGTCGAGCAGGCCGATACGGTCTGAGGAACGCACGAGTTGGACGCCGCGACCTGCCAGGAGAGGGAGGTGAACGTCGGCAGCGCGTCGCCCGGCGGTACCGGGAATGACGTCGACGACGTCGTGTACTGATGGAGCGGCGTGCCAGAGCAGTCGCCGCTCGTGTAGAGGCTGAGAGTGTACGAATCGGCCTGTGTCGACGCCGCCCACGTGAACGTCGGGTTGAACGCGACCCCGTCCGCGCCGCTCGCCGGCGACTGCAGCACGACCGCGCCTGGAGCCTGGTTGCGCACGACGAAGGTCGTCGACGCCGTGGCCGTCACGCCGCCGCTGACCCCCTGGACGGTCAGCGTGTAAGTCCCCGCCGGCGTGGACGCCGTGCCTTGGATCGTCATCGTGGCGGTCGAACCTTGCGCGGGCGGCGACGAGATGGGGTTCGGGGCGAAGGTCGCGGTGATCTCGCCGCCGGGTGGGGGAGTCGGGCTCACCTGGGTGAGGCTCAGGGCGACGTCGCCGGGGAAGCCTTCGGGGCCGCCCAGTGCCGTGACGTTGACCGTGCCCGCAGTCGCGCCGCAGACTTCGTCACTCGGATCAACGAGGAGGGGATTGACGTGCGGGCCAGAAACGATGCAGTTGTTCTGCGAGTTGGAAAACTCGGTTTGCACGTCGTAGGTCACGCCGTCGCCACCCACGATCTGGGCATTTTGGTCGTTACAGATGTCGCCAATCTCCCCGTAGGACGGGTCGTACCAGGCCATGGGTAAGCCAACGGTCGAGGTAAGACCCACTTCGCTGTCGGTGATGGTTTCCATGAGCTCGTGCGACGCCACCTGCGTGTAGTTGCCGAACACTGTCGACGCAGCGCCACAACCGGTCTCGCAGCCCGACCCAGGCTGAAAATCGGGGTGCACCCCGTAGTAGACCTCACCTGCGCCGCCGGCGTCGGCAATGGTTCCGTGGTACGCGCAAAAGAACGAGCACGAAGCCGTGCCGCCGAGCGTGATGGTCTTGCCGTGTGGAAAGAAGATTGCGTAATACGTATTGTCGTTGCCGGCGGCGTCGTGGGTCGGTGCCGGAACGTTGCCTGCCTGGATTTGTGCAGTGAGTTCGGCCTGGATGTTGGTGTCGTCGATGACGGGGCCGTCGTTCTGGGGTGCGGGCGTGATGGTCACCTGACTCGAAAACGTGCCGCGGCCGATGATCTGGTTGGTCCCGGCAACCGGGTCCGTGGTGTTGTACTCGGTCAGCCAGTCCACGTAGGGGCTGTTGAGCACGCCCTGGTAAAATGTCGCCATGCTGGGCGAGTTGGTGGTCGTCACCTGAGGAATGTAGCTGCCCGTGCCATAGAGCACTTGCACGACCTGGATGTTGGACACCACGCGACCGCCAAAGTAGGAGAGATGGGCGCCGAACGGTGCGGACGTTCTCTTTACAGTCGTCGTCTGGCGCAACTGCCCGCGAAAGAGCCCACTCGGAAAGCTCAACGCCGCGGAGCTTCTTGCGACACCCTCCTCGCGCGCAGAGTCGTCGCGCGGAGAGTCGCGCGCAGATGAACACGCGGCGCTTGCGATCGGCAGGAGTCCCAAAACCACCGGCAACCAACGTGAGCAGTGCATGAGGGCTCCCCTTCTTTCACGAGACTGGACGGTTCTCGGATCGCCACCGAAGCAACGCGGACAGCCGTGACGCTGCCTCCACGAAGCCGTGGCGACGTCATACCCGAATGCGTTCGGTTCACGCCATTGCAGTCCATTTCATGCGCCGGCCGTTACGCGCATGCCTCTCGCCGTGTTTCACGTCGAGCGTCTCCGGGAGTGACGAGTACATGTGGTGGCCGGAGACAGGATCCGTGCGAATCATCCGTATTGCCGTCTACACCATACCAACCGCGGGACGAGCTCTCCGCTTTCAACAAGAAAGCCAATTTCCGGCGCAATCCACCCTGATCGAATTTCGGGACCATACGGGATCACGGGGACTGGATCCGCGCCCAGCATGGCCGACCGCGACCCGCTGAGCCACGCGCCTCGGCAGAGCTCGCGCCTCTCCTCGGTTGCCGAGGAAACGCGCGAGATGCCGGCACGGCGGTTTTCCGGTGTGTCAGTTTGTCTCAGATGAGGCAGTGTGCCGCGTCGGACGGAGGCACGACGAAGATCGGCACGTCGATGAAGAAGACAGCTCAGCACTCGATGCGCCGACTCCAGCAAGCTCGGGGCCGAACCCTTGCTTGTACTTCGGCGCTTTCTGCCATAACCATCGCTTATTGCAACATAAATTCCGGGCCGCCCATGACCCATGACCTGCCCATTGGCGCAAAGGGCGCGAGCTCAACGCGGACGACCGATGCGCACCCGAGCGCCGAGTCGGTGATAGCGAGCTTCGAATGGGTGAAGACTCCGCTAGGACCTCTCGATGCGTGGCCGTCGAGCCTGCGCACTGTGCTGCGGCTGATGCTCTCGTCACGCTACGCGATGTGGCTCGGCTGGGGGCCCGAGCTCACTTTCTTCTGCAACGACGCCTACCGAGACCAAACGCTCGGCGCGAAGTACCCGTGGGCCATCGGCCGACCCGCCCGCGAGGTCTGGGCGGAGATATGGGACATCCTCGAACGGCGGATCCGCCACGTACTGGCGACGGGGGAGGGGACCTACGACGAGGGACTTCTCCTCTTCCTCGAGCGTAGCGGGTACTCGGAAGAGACGTATCACTCGTTCTCGTACAGCGCGGCACCGGGCGACGCCGCCGGTGAGATTGGGGGCTTGTTCTGCGTCGTCGTCGAGGAGACCGAGCGCGTGATTGGTCAGCGCCGCATCGCGGTTCTCGGCCGATTTGCCTCCCGTCTGAGCAGCGTCAAGACACCCGGGGACGTGTTCGCAGCGCTGGCAGAGTGCCTCGCAGAGGATGCGCGCGACGTCCCGCTCGCGCTCGTTTACCTGTTCGACGACGCCGCGGCCAAAGCTACGCGCGTCTTCGCGCATGGCATCGACGGCACGCACGCCGCCGCGCCGGCGAACATCAGCTTGGCGGACGAGAGCGCCCCTTGGCCAGTGGCTTCGATCCTCTCCCACGCCGTCCCTCTCGAGGTCGACCTGGACCCCCGCCAGCCGTGGCCTACGGGACCATGGATGCGCAGCCCGTCGCGCGCGCTCTTGCTCCCCATCGCGAGCGCCACGGGCGAGGGCAGTCGCCCGGTCGGGGTGCTTGTGGCTGGGCTCAACCCGCATCGCCCGTGCGACGACAAGATGCGCGAGTTCTTTGCGCTGCTCGTGGGCCAGCTCGCGGCGGGCCTCTCCACCGCGGGAGCCTACGAGGTCGAGCGCAAGCGCGCCGAAGCGCTGGCGGCGATCGATCGGGCCAAGACGGCGTTCTTCTCGAACGTGAGCCACGAGTTTCGCACTCCCCTCACGCTGATGCTCGGCCCGATGGAGGACGCGCAGGCGACCCCGGAGCACAGTCTCGGCGGCGAGGCGCTCGACACCGCGTATCGCAACGCGCTGCGCCTCCTCAAGCTCGTCAACGCGTTGCTGGACGTCTCGCGCCTCGAGGCCGGCCGCATCCGGGCCACCTACGAAAGGACGGATCTGCCCGCGTTCACGGCGGAGCTGGCGAGCGTATTCCGGTCCGCCATCGAGAGGGCAGGCCTGCGCTTCGTGGTGGACACGCCGCCCGTCGAGGCGCCCGTCTACGTGGATCGCGACATGTGGGAGAAGATCGTCCTCAATCTTCTCTCCAACGCGCTCAAGTTCACGTTCGAGGGGGAGATCGTCATCTCGTTGCGGGCAGCCGGCGACAGCGTCCTGCTCTGCGTGCGTGACACCGGGACGGGCATCCCTGCTGCCGAGCTTCCGCGTCTCTTCGAGCGTTTTCACCGTGTGCAGGGAGCGCGCGCACGCACGCACGAGGGCAGCGGCATCGGGCTCGCCCTCGTCTCGGAGCTGGTAAAGCTGCACGGCGGCCACATCCGCGCCGAGAGCACCGAGGGCCAGGGCACCTCCTTCACGGTGCGCATCCCCACAGGCGCGGCGCATCTCGAGCGCGAGCGCGTCGTCGATGCTCCGTCCGCGCGCCGGGTGGTCGGTGCGGCGGCCTACCTGGAGGAAGCCCTGCGCTGGCTTCCGTCGCAGGCGCACGCGCCCGAGGAGGCTTCCGCGACGGTACCATCCGCCCCCACGACATCGCCCGATGCGGCGAAGAGCCCGGCCGCGGAGCGGATCATCCTGGCCGACGACAACGCGGATATGCGCGAGTACGTCGCGAGGCTGCTCGGAGCGCACTGGCGCGTCGAGGCGGTGTCGAACGGGGAGGCTGCGCTATCGGCCGCGCGACGCGAGCGGCCGGCGCTTGTCCTGTCGGACGTCATGATGCCTTGCCTCGATGGCTTCGGCCTGGTGCGCGCACTCCGCGACGATCCGGCATTGAGGTCCGTACCGGTCATCCTCGTCTCGGCGCGTGCCGGGGAGGAGGCGACGACCGAGGGCCTCCAGATCGGAGCCAACGATTACCTCGTCAAGCCGTTTTCCGCGCGCGAGCTCGTCGCACGCGTCTCCGCGCAGATCGCACTCGCGAAGGTACGCGACTCGGAGCGTCGGCGACTCCTCGGTCTGCTCGAGCAGGTGCCCGCCGTCGTCAACTTCCTGCGTGGTCCCGATCTCGTGTTCGAGTTCGCGCATCCGAAGACACGGGAGGTTCTCGGGGGCCGCGACATCCTTGGCAAGCCGCTGCTCGAAGCCATTCCCGAGCATCGCGACCAACCCCTTTACGAGAGGCTCCAGCTTGTCTACCGGACCGGCCAACGGATCGAGCTGCGCGAGCAGAAGGCGCACTTCATGGTGGACAGTCGATCCCTCACGACCTACTGGGACTCGGTCTACCTGCCGGTGCGCGACGAGTCGGGCGACGTCGTCGGGGTCATGACGTTCGACGTCGATGTGACGGACGCCGTCGAAGCGCGGCGCCAGCTCGCGTCGGCCACCCTGGAGCTGCAGGACGCCAACCGGGCCAAGGACGACTTCCTCGCTATGCTCGGTCACGAGCTGCGAAACCCGCTCGCGCCCATTGCGACGGCCGTGCACCTCCTCAAGCTCCGCAGCAAGGGGAGCCTCGCGAGGGAGGTCAGCGTTATCGAGCGCCAGTCGAAGCACATCACCCGGCTCGTGGACGACCTGCTCGACGTCTCGCGCATCGCGCGCGGCAAGGTTACGCTCGACAAAGAGGCCATCGAGGTGGCGGACGTGGTCGCGGCGGCCATCGAGACGGCCAGCCCTGCCATCGAGAGCGGACGGCATGCGCTGACCGTGAGCGTGCCCAAGCATGGTCTCGTGGTGGACGCCGACCGCGGGCGCATGACGCAGGTCCTCGCCAACTTGCTGACTAACGCGGCGAAGTACACGCCCGCGAGCGGGCGTATCCGTGTCACCGCCGTTCGCGAGGATGGGCAGGTGGTGCTCTCGGTCCAGGACACGGGAATCGGTATCTCGTCGGAGCTCTTGCCACGCGTGTTCGACCTATTCGTGCAGGCGCGGCAGGCCATTGATCGGGCGCAGGGCGGGCTCGGCCTGGGTCTGGCGCTGGTGAAGAACCTGGTCGGGATGCACGGAGGAACGGTCTCGGCGCAAAGCGACGGGCCTGGTCGCGGGAGCACGTTCACCGTCCGCCTGCCGGCGGTGGAGGGACCCGTCGAGAGCGAAGTTCTCGTCTCGCCGCCGAGCGTGTCGCGGTCCGTCCTGAAGCAGCGGGTGCTCGTCGTCGACGACAGCGCGGATGGCGCCGACATGCTGGCCGAGGCCGTCGACATGCTCGGGTATCGAGTCGCGATTGCGCACAACGGTCCGGATGCCATCCGGGTCGCGGCCGAATTCACACCCGACGTTGCGCTCCTCGACCTGGGCCTCCCCGTCATGGACGGCTACGAGCTGGCGGCGCGCCTGCGCGAGACGCTCCAAGATGTGAAGCTCGTCGCGATCACCGGCTATGGCCAGGAGGGTGACCGACAACGCAGTTACGGCGCCGGCTTTCTGGAGCATCTGACCAAGCCCGTCGATTTGGACCGGCTGGCCAGGGTGCTGGGCGAGCTCTCCGGCACGACGCGCCGGGCAGCTCCGGGCCAGGGCCCTGCCTAGAACGCGCTTGCGGGAAGTACCTGGATGCGCACGTCGCGGCGCTGGGGCGACCTTTCATGGCACTTTTCGGCTCGAGTTGAAATTTCGTAGGCTTGGTCTCGCATGGGCCTCACCAGTCCCGAAGTCGTGCGCCTGCTCGCGAACTGCGCTGTCGCGCTTGCCTTCGGTTACCTCGGATCGGTACCGCTCGCCGGGCCGATCGCCGTGATGGTCTTGTCGCGTGCGGCCGCAGGGAAGTTCGGCGAAGGTCTCCGCATTGGTCTCGGAGCGGCGGTGGCCGAAGGCCTTTACGCCGGGATGGCCTTCTGGTCGTTTGCGGCGCTACTGGGCCGAAGCACACTTCTGGTCCCTTTGGCGCGCGGCGCAACTGCCCTGGTCCTCATGCCCCTCGGAGTGCGCTTCGTCTTCTGGCGTTCGAAGGAAGACGGCGACCGTCGCCGGGGGCGAGCCGGAACTTCCCTCCTCGGGTTCAGCATCTCGGCGCTGAATCCGACGCTGTTTCTCACATGGAGCGCCGCGGTCGGCGTTGTCCTTTCCCGGCAGCCGCGGCCTCTTTGGGAATGGGACGCCATTCCGTTCGGTCTGAGTGCCGGGGCGGGCGTCGCCTTATGGTTTCTCACTCTCGTACTGCTACTGCGGCACTACGGAGAAAAGCTAGGGCGCGATGTCATGCCCTGGATGGTACGGGGCCTCGGCCTCGTGCTCTTCGCCATGGGACTCTGGTCGGCCGTCGGTCTCGCGCGTTCGCTCGCCCGCGGGCGCGGCCACTCATGAACGGGCATGGCGGTCGAGCGCGTGACCCACAAGGCGGCTGGGAGCATCGTCGACCACTCCACGCATTGGAATTTGGCACACAGGCCTCAACGAATGATTGACTCCGCTCTGCGCAATGACGTCAGTTCGAGCATCCGTAGACGTTTTCCCACCGCTTGTCGGGGTCAAACACCGCGTGCCAGGTGCCCGCCGACAGGCATGCAGCGAACGAGAACAATCGTTGCGGGGCGGGAGCCCATCACGACTCGGAGGTCTTCACTATTCGGAGGGAGTGACTCGCCGTCGCGAGCGGGCTTCGTCGGCGTAAAGGCGCAAAACGGCGATTGCGATGGCCATCAACACTGGGCCGAGAATGAGCCCCTTCAAGCCGAAAACCTCGGCGCCGCCGAAAAGCGCGGTGAACGTGAGCAGCGCCGGCACGTCGCTCTCGCGCCCCACGAGTCGTGGACGGACGACGTAGTCGGGGATTCCGGTCACCACGAGAACGCCCCACGTCAGGTCGACGATGCCGCGCCCGGGGTGTCCGAGAAGGACGAGCACGATCCCGGCGGGCACCCACACGAGCATCGTCCCAACGCCCGGCACCGGGGAGGCGACGGCGGTCAGTGCCCCGAAGAAGAGCGGGCGCGGGAGCCCGATGATGAAATAGCCGATCGTGGCGAGCGCACCTTGCACCAAGCCGGTCACCACAGTTCTCAGGAGCGTCGTACGCCCGACGCGGCGGAACTCGTCGAAGAGCTTGAGGGTGTACTCGGGTCGAAGCGCAGCGTCTCCTGCGCCATCGCCGAGACAGCCTGCCATCGGCGCAGGATGAGGTACATGGTCAGGATCTGAAAGAAGAGCGTCAGCGCCGTGCTCGCCGCCGCGCGACGCCCATCTCGCGCCCAAGCTGTTCGGCTCCTGACAGACGGCTGTCACGGGGGCCCGCATCCTCAGCCGCATGACGAACACCACACCTTTGGACCTCCACGCAACGGGCATTCATTTGTGGAACGAATGGACCCGCATGTGGAACGGCGAACCCGAGCTCGCGCATGCCATCGTGGCGGAGCGCTTCGCGCTCCATCTCACGCCACCCAGCACCGTGGACCCGCAAACCGTGAATACTCCAGCTGCCGTCGAGCGATGGGTCATCGCTCACCGCGCCAAATTCCAGTGTCTCAGGTTCGACACAAATTGTGGGCCATTCGTCGATGTCGCCGCCTGTGTCGTCGGCGGCCCATGGTTTGCCGAAACGTCGACTGACGGTTCGTCGCCGCCCGTCTGCGGCATGGATACCACCGCTTTCCGCGATGGGAGAATCGTCGAGTATTGGACGATCGGAAAAGTTGCCGAGACCGTCTCGGACCTGGGCGCGCCGGCTTCGGGCTTGACCATCGCAATCGCACCGCCCAATCTTCGCCCGAGGTCGTCAAGAGGCCCACCGCGCGTTCGCCTTCGTCACCCCAGGCGTCGGAAAGGAGCCAGGCTAATCGGGGACTTGGGGGAAAGACGCGCCGACTAGCCTGGCGGAGGAGTAGGACGGCAATTCGTCGGAAATGTTTACTCGGGTGGGGAACCGCGAGCCCGAGACCCTGTCGAAGCCGGCGTCGCCGCCTGCCACGGGCAGGAGTTTCTCGACCGGTTTCGCGCAGTGTCTAGCGGTCGAACGTCCGTGAAGCGTTTGCCGAACGACGAACGAATTGCGTAAGCGAGGGAGAGCCTTTTCGGCAATTCCGTGCGAAACGGGCAAGGCACGAGTGCTGCAACTTTCGCCTTCACCCATGCGCCCCGCCTCCGTTTTCGTTCTGATCACATGTGTCTGCGTCGGCTGCTCCGCCGCCCGTGCGCCCGCGCAAGCGCCGCCCGTCGCGGCGCCGGGCTTCGAGGCACCTGCGGCGTCGCCGGCCTCCGCCCCACCCGCAGCGACCGAGCCGTCGCCCGGCCCGGCGGAGGTCGAGTGCAAGCTCTCTTGCCAGCCGCCCCGAATGATCGCGCGCGCCGCTCCCGATCCGGATTACACGCAGCGCGAGATCGACAACGCGAACACGGTTTTGGCGGGGATGACCGACGATTTGCTCGGTTGCTACAAGAAACGGCTGCGCGTCAATCCCAAAGCACAAGGGTTGATCTCGGTCGAGATCATGGTGGGAAGCGACGGGCGCGTGCGCAAGGTGGACACGAGCGGCGCGACCATCCTAGGCAACACCACGATGGCCTGCATCGTTCATCGCATCGAGCAGGGAGTCTTCGAGCCACCCCACGGGGGCGGAAATATTCACGTCCAAGTACCGTTCATGCTCAGCGTCGTCACCGAAGGGGACGAGACGTAACCCGCTCCTATTGAACGATGATCTCGACGCGGTGGTGCGCGTGGCGTCGGCGGTCGGCTTCGTCCGTCGTGTCCCATTTGCCGACTCTCGTCACGATCCGCTCGCTCGAGACCCCTCTCTTCTCAAGATAGTGGGCGACGGCTTCGGCGCGCAGATGCGACAACCGCGAGTCCGTCGAGTCCGCACCAGTCTCGTCGGAGTAGCCGTCGATGACAACTTGTTGCGACGGGTGGACGCGCAGCGTAGCGGCTTCCTCGTCAAGCCTCGCCCGTTCGTCTTCCGTGAGATCGGAGCTGCCCACGGCGAACGCCACCGCAGGACGGTGGGGGCGCGCGGCCATACGCCGATCGACCGGCTGTCGTTCGCTAACCCCGGCGCGTTCCGTCCGCGCGTCGCGCTCGGCTTGGGCCGCGATTTGGGCTGCGTATTGCGCCTTCTCGTCCGCTTCGTGCTGCGCTCGCGCAGCGTCCTGGGCGTTCAGTCGGGCCCCTTCTGCGTCGAGGCGTGCTTGGCGCGCATCGTCCTGCGCGTGTTGGTTGTCTTTCTCTGCCTGGTGCGCTCGCTCGGGTGCGGAGGCATGCATCGAGTTGGACGCGCACGCGGTGACGAGAATCGCCGCAAGTGCGGGCGCGATGGTGTGGCTGAGGTTCATGGTGTCTCCTTTTCGGCTTTTGCGTAAGGCAAAGCCAAACGCGTGCCACCTCGTGCTCGCGGGATCTCGTGTGCTTCGTAGTGCACACGTTTGCACTGGCCTTTTGCGGTCCGCGGTTCGTCTTTGCACGTCGCCGAAGCGAGCCATTTGAACGCCGCACCCGTTCTTCTTTTGCACAATGCCATTTGACGCGCGCGGCGCGAATGTTGCGTCCTGGTCGTGTCCGACGAGGAGTACGACGTCAATGTCCTCATAAATTGGGGGGACGGCAGCAAACCCGAGGGTCAGCGCTGCGTGCTCTGGAAAGGGATGGTGACGCGCCCGAACGTCTGACCGTCGATTTCATTTACCAAGGTCATCTCGAACTCCACCGCCGATTCCCGCCCGGTGACGCTCTGGAAGTAGACGAAACCGGCGATCGCGCCGCCATCCGCCAACGCGCCCTCCGGAAGGGCCTGCGAGAGCATCTCCTGGGTCGGCAGCTTTTCGGGCCACTTCGCGTCGAAGCCGTCGTAATACATCGGCGCGTACGCGACCCCGGCGGGCCACGCATCGACCGGGGGGTAGACCAGGGCGGAGTGCGGCTGCGAGGCGGCAGACGTCAGCCCGGGGCCGCTGAGCGTCCCGTGCGCCTTGATTGGCGCCTTGGCCACGTAGTGGAATCCGCTCGACCCGGAGAGACTGAAATCGCGGTGGCCAATGCGCAACGTCTTCCCGCTGTGGTTCTCGATGGTCACTCGCACCGGCGTGAAGAGAATCCCCAAGCCTGGCGGGTCCCCTTTCCACGAATCTCCCGTCACCCGGACGATTACGCCGGCAGCCGCCGTCTCGGCTACGTTCTGACGGCCTTGAGCGAGTGGCGCACCCGCAGCAGGTTCGAGCACCCGTTGGTCGACGCAGGCTTCGAGGGCAAATGCGGCGATTGCGGCGGCAACTAGACGTTTCATGGTGTGGCTTTCCTTTCCTGCCTCGAGCGTGACCCCCAAGGAACGTTTGGCCCTTGCGGTCCCACTTCGCGGAGCACGTGTTCGCAAAGCACGTGCCCACGTGCCAACCAGCAGGGCGCGGGCACGGAAACGCAGGGCAATCGACCAACTCGTGCAGCTCCCGCACGGACCCGCATGCGGAATCCGCATTGGAATGGCAGCAACGGCCACCCCGCAGTGACAATTCTCGATTCCGCGCGATTCACGCAGCGTTTCGCTCGTAGAGGGAGAGCAAGCCACCGAGTCCTTCGCGTCGGCCGATACGGCCGACAGGTACCGCCGAAGGATGGTCTCCGGGCTCACGAGCGACGCCATCTTGGCTAGACGCTTTCGGCCGTGCGGCTTTCCCTTCTCGGCCAGCAACCGTCGTTCGGCATCGGCGAAGCGAAGCCGCTTGGGCCCGAGCGCGGCACGCAGCACGCGGTTCTCGGCGCGCAAGTACTCGATCGCAGGTTGCAGGAAGCGCGGCGAGATAGTCCCTGTGCGGGTCAGCAGCTGCATCCGTATCCCGGCTTCGGCAGTGCCGTGACTCGCATGCGCGACAGCTACAGGAGAGGGTTTAATTCGGTGAAGAGCTTCTCGAAGCGCGCGAGGAGCACCGCAACCGTTTTCGTCCGGCCCTGGCTTTGCTTGCCAAGAACACGAGCGAACGGCAGACAAACAAATAGAGGCACCATGAACAGCTCGTGGACGCACTTCACACTCGACCGCCAAAATCCCGCCTACTGGCGAGTGACCTTCAACCACCCTCCCATCAACACCATCACGGCGACGACCGTCAGGGAGCTCTCCGAGCTCGTCGATTGGATCGAACGCGACCCCCAGCTGAACGTGGTGGTCTTCGGCAGCGCGAACCCCGATTTCTTCCTCGCGCATTACGATGTGGAGAAGACCAGGCTGGTGGGTCGGGGCCGCGCGCTGGAGATCCTCCTCGTCGCCGACGACTTCGACGGACCTCGGGCGGCGCAATATGGCTATGTCAACCGAGTCGTTGCCGACGACGAGCTCGAGGATGAAGTCGAAGAGATGGCGGCACGACTCGCGCGGTTCGACCGTGAGGCGATCGCGCGCACGAAGTCGTACGTAGACCAAATCACTTTGCCCCGGGACAGTGAGCTTCCCCCCGCGTTGACCGACTTCCGTCAAGCGTTCGGTGGTCCTGGGCCGCGGGCGCGTTTGGCCAAGCTCGAGGAGCTCGGGCTCAACAGCGACAGCGACCTGGAGCGCCATCTTGGAAGGCGCGTCGTCGAGGCCGATCCGCTCACTTGACCATGACGACGAGCGGCGTCGCCGTTGTTCGGGCGGATGGGTCCACACTGACGATGCCGATGTCGGCGCGCTCTGGAGTCCTGCAGACTCGCTATGCCGCGATGCGCGCCAATTGATCGACCAGAGCGCGCGTCCCCGCCAGGCCGAGCTTCGCCAAAGAGCCACAAGCGCGCCGAACGCCTCGCGAACGCACCCTTCGACGACGTTCTCGACGGCGATCGCTTCGAGGGTCCGGACCGGCCGCGATTCCACCCTCGCTTCGAAGACCACTCCGCCGTGCCGCGTGGCGAGCGCACGGGTCATCCGGGCGTGCCGGATCTCGTCTCGGGCAGCGCGCTCGGCTGCCCTGACCAAACGCCAGGGGGCCCCGTGGGCGATGAGCTCGCGACGCAGGTGGCGGAACGCATCGACCGATGCCGCTTCGAGGCGCGCCATCTCGGCGAAGTGGGCGCCCACCATCGTGCCGCGTCCGGGCGGCGATGCAAGTTCGTCACAATGAACGCGGTGTCGCCGTCGCCGCCCGCGTCGGCGATCACGCCCTTCGCGTCGTTCTGTGCATCGACGCTTGCGTCCATCGAAGTCGCGTCGATCGACCGAACGTCGACCGACGTTGCATGCGCTGAAAGGCCCTGGCAAGGACTCTATGGTTCATCGGAAGCCTTGGATTCACCCAGCAACGCGGGTGCCAGACGTGAAGCCGCAACGGTTTCGCGAGAGCGACGGTGCATACCCTGACGTCGGCGACGCGGTCTGGCACAGCGCGAACGGCCGGTGCGACATGGCAGAATGCGGGTAGTGGAGAATGCACAGAAGAGGCCCCAAGTGATAGAGCGTCGCGGGAAGCCGGTCGCAGTCGTCGTCGCGATCGATCAGTTCATCGAGAGTAGTGGCGGAGCGCGGTGGCGAAAATTCCTGGACGCATCAGCCGAAATTCGTGCGCTCGGCGGCGCTGAGTTGTCCGTGCCACGACGAGAGTGCTGGGCATCTCCCTTCGGGCGCACTTGATGCTCCTCGATACGAACGTCCTTTCCGAGCTCCCGCGGCCGAACGCCAACGTCGACGCCTGTTCGCAGCGCAGGAGACGATCCCACATCAGCAGTAGCCTTTGACTCTGTCGAGAGGGCAGCCGCCATGACGACATCCGGAAAGCGGGCTCGAGCTGGAGGAGCTCCACATCGTGCAGCGATCTCGACGCCACGCGAGCGGAGAAGAGCCGGTCGACTTCGTGGAGGCGAGCTCGTTCGGCAATTTTCTCCGCATGGTTCCGGAGGACCTCCGCGAGTCGCTGCGAGTCGCCCTGGCTGCTGCGTTCGAGGCGCGAAGAGGCCCAGAGGGCATCGACCTGCGCGAGTACGTGGAGGTCTTCGTGGCGAGTCGTGCCAGATGACCCTAGGAAACGCCCAT
>Ga0265339_10002001_pt1 | contig 14978 bp, 13 predicted proteins | sample 4CB219metaG_FD_202085 | JGI IMG/M metagenome (GOLD analysis project Ga0265339, IMG submission 202085) | Rhizosphere microbial communities from Carex aquatilis grown in University of Washington, Seatle, WA, United States - 4-CB2-19 metaG | ecosystem: Host-associated > Plants > Roots >...
GTCGGCTGATCGCCGAGGCCTGTCGGGACGTCCCGCAAACCTCGGCGGAACTCGTGCCGGTGGTGTTTCACAAGCATGCGCTGGACCCGCACCAGATGGGCTTTGCGGCCGGCGAGTTGATCGCCCATGTCAACTACATGCTGGTCGAAGGCCGTCTCACGGCGCAGGAAACCGACGGCGTGCTGCGCTTCAGGACCACCTGAGCTCCCTCGCGACGGCCCGGGCTCGCTCCAACGCCCGCCATGGCCCTTGACCGGGATCAAGTCCGCCCTCCCTTGCGAGCAACCCTCCCGCCCGCCGATGGACGCCCGCGGGGCGGATTACGGCTCGACATCAAAGCTGCAAAAGCTCTAAAAAGGCCCGCGCCGGTCCCGGCTCCCTGTTCCCCTTCCAGGTTTTGCGATGGACTACAGCCAATTCTTCAGTGCCGCCCTGAGCCGCCTCCATGACGAGCGGCGCTACCGCGTTTTCGCCGACCTGGAGCGCATCGCAGGCCGGTTTCCGCATGCGATCTGGCATTCGCCGAAGGGACCGCGCAACGTCGTGATCTGGTGCTCCAACGACTATCTCGGGATGGGACAGCACCCGAAGATTGTCGGAGCCATGGTCGAGACCGCAACCAGATTCGGCACAGGCGCCGGCGGGACCCGCAACATTGCCGGCACCCATCATCCGCTGGTGCAGCTCGAGCAGGAGCTGGCCGACCTGCATGGCAAGGAAGCCGCGCTGCTGTTCACGTCGGGCTATGTCTCGAACCAGACCGGCATCGCGACCATCGCCAGGCTCATTCCGAACTGCCTGATCATCTCGGACGCCCTCAACCACAATTCGATGATCGAAGGCATCCGGCAGTCCGGTTGCGAGCGGGTGATCTTTCGCCACAGCGACATGGCGCATCTGGAAGAACTCCTGCGCGCGGCGGACGAGAGGCGGCCGAAGCTGATCGCCTGCGAGAGCCTCTATTCGATGGACGGGGATGTCGCCCCGCTGGCGAAGGTCTGCGATCTCGCCGAGCGATACGGCGCGATGACCTATGTCGACGAGGTTCACGCGGTCGGCATGTACGGTCCGCGCGGCGGCGGCGTCGCCGAGCGCGACGGGGTCATGCACCGCATCGACGTCCTAGAAGGCACGCTGGCCAAGGCATTCGGCTGCCTTGGCGGCTATATCGCGGCAAGCGGCGTGATCATCGACGCCGTGCGCTCGTATGCGCCGGGCTTCATCTTCACGACCGCGCTGCCGCCGGCGATCTGTTCCGCGGCGACTGCCGCGATCCGGCATCTGAAAACCTCGAACTGGGAGCGCGAGCGCCACCAGGACCGTGCCGCCCGCGTCAAGGCGATCCTGAGCGCCGCGGGCCTGCCGGTGATGTCGAGCGATACCCATATCGTGCCGCTGTTCGTCGGCAATCCGGAAGCCTGCAAGCATGCCTCCGACCTGCTCCTGGAAGAGCACGGCATCTACATTCAGCCGATCAACTATCCGACGGTCGCCAAGGGCACCGAACGGTTGCGCATCACCCCTTCGCCCTACCATGACGACGGCTTGATCGATCGGCTGGCGGACTCTCTGTTGCAGGTCTGGGAGCGTCTCGGCCTGCCGCTGAAGCAGAAATCGATGGCGGCCGAATAGCGTGCCGCGTGCTCCGTCCGGCCTTAACAACGATCTTGACTCCTGAATAAACTGGGGAATTTCCTGTCGCCTGCGCCGCCGTAAGGCGCTAGAACCGCTTTTGACAAGAATGGGCGGGCCGCACAGGGAGTAACGCAGCGATGCTGCACGACTGGGGCGTGATCGCCGCCGCCTTCGGCTACATCGGGTTCCTGTTTCTCGTCGCGAGCTACGGCGACCGCCTGTCGCCGACGCAGCGCGGCCGTGCCAGCGGGCTGATCTATCCGCTGTCGCTCGCGATCTATTGTACGTCATGGACGTTTTTCGGTTCGGTCGGTTTTGCCGCCCGCACCAGCATTGATTTCCTGGCGATCTATGTCGGCCCGGTCCTGATGATCGGGCTTTGCACGGCACTATTGCGGCGCGTCATCGAGCTCGCGAAGTCCCAGAACATCACCTCGATCGCGGATTTCATCGGCGCTCGCTATGGCAAGAGCCAGGCGGTCGCCGCGACCGTGGCGGTGATCGCGATCATCGGGTCGGTTCCCTATATCGCGCTGCAGCTCAAGGCAGTGGCCTCCTCGCTGGAGACGATCCTAAGCGAAGACCAGGCGATTTCCCGCATTCCGATCATCGGCGATATCCCGCTCCTGGTCACGCTGGCGATGGCGGCGTTTGCCGTGCTGTTCGGCACCCGCCAGACCGATGCCACCGAACATCAACACGGCCTGATGCTCGCGGTCGCCACCGAATCGATCGTCAAGCTGGTGGCCTTCCTCACCGCCGGCGCCTTCGTCACCTTCTGGATGTTCACGCCGGTCGAGTTGATCGAACGCGCGATGAAAACCCCGGAAGCGGTGCGCACGATCAGCTACTTGCCGTCGATCGGCAATTTCCTGACCATGACGCTGCTGTCGTTCTGCGCAATCATGCTGCTGCCGCGCCAGTTTCACGTCAGCGTGGTCGAAAACTCGAGCGATGCCGAAGTCGGCCGGGCACGCTGGCTGTTCCCGCTCTATCTCGTGGCCATCAACCTGTTCGTGATCCCGATCGCGCTTGCCGGCCTCATCACCTTTCCGTTTGGCGCGGTGGACAGCGATGTCTATGTGCTGGCGCTGCCGATCGAGGGCAACGCGCCCCTGCTTTCCCTCGCCGTCTTTGTCGGCGGCCTGTCCGCAGGCACTGCCATGGTGATCGTGGAATGCGTCGCACTCTCGATCATGGTGTCGAACGACATGGTGGTGCCGCTGGCGCTCAAGCACGAGCCGCAAGCGCGCTCCGGAACCAAGGATTTTGCCGGCTTCCTCCTCAAGGCACGGCGCGTGGCGATCTTCGCGATCATGGCGATGGCCTATTTCTACTATCGCGCGCTCGGCAACACCCAGCTGGCGGCAATCGGGCTTTTGTCGTTTGCCGCGATCACCCAGCTTGCGCCCGCGTTCTTCGGCGGCTTGTTCTGGCGGCGCGCCACAGCGCGCGGCGCGATCGGCGGCATGCTGGTCGGCTTTGCGGTGTGGCTCTACACGCTGTTCCTGCCGAGCTTCCTCGACGGCAGCACGGCCGGCATCCAGTTCCTGCAGCATGGACCGTTCGGGATCGAGGCGTTGCGGCCTCAGGCGCTGTTGGGCGCCGATCTGCCGCCGCTGCTGCATGGCGTGCTCTGGAGCCTTTCGCTCAACCTCTTGACCTATATCGTGCTGTCGCTGGCGCGCCAGCCCAGTTCGATCGAGCGGCTGCAGGCCGACCTGTTCGTGCCGAGCGCGTTGGCGCCGACCGCGCCGACCTTCCGCCGCTGGCGCACCACCGTGACCGTTCAGGACATTCAGAGCACGGTGGCGCAGTATCTGGGTGCGGAGCGGGCCCGGCATTCGTTCGAGGCCTTCGTGCTCGGCCGCAACGCGCGGCTCGACCCGGCGGCGCCGGCCGATTTCGAACTGCTGCAGCATGCCGAACACCTGATCGCATCCTCGATCGGCGCCGCGTCCTCGCGCCTGGTGATGTCGCTGTTGTTGCGCAAGCGCACGGTTTCCGCCAAGGCCGCGCTGAAACTGCTCGACGACTCCCATGCCGCCTTCCACTTCAACCGCGAGATCCTGCAGACGGCCTTGAACCATGTGCGTCAGGGCATTGCCGTGTTCGACATCGATTTGCAGCTGATATGTTCCAACCGGCAGTTCGGCGAGATTCTTGGATTGCCGCTGCACCTGGTGCAGATCGGAATTCCACTGCGCGAGATCCTCGAATTCATGGCCGCGATCAACCCGTCCGGCTTCGACGGCAGCGGGGCTCTGATGGAACAGCGGCTGGCCGCCTATACGACCGAGGGCGAGCCCTATCTGGAACGCCTGACCGACCGCCACATGGTGGTCGAGGTGCGCTCCAACCGGATGCCGGGCGGCGGGCTGGTCATCACCTTCACCGACGTCACCCCCTCCTTCGAGGCCGCCGAAGCACTGGAGCGCGCCAACGCCACGCTGGAAAAGCGCGTGCGCGACCGCACCGAGGAGCTCACCCGCCTCAATTCGGAACTCGCGCTCGCCAAGAGCACGGCCGAAGACGCCAACATTTCGAAGACGCGGTTTCTGGCGGCGGCGAGCCACGACATTCTGCAGCCGCTGAATGCGGCGCGGCTCTATGTGACGAGCCTGGTCGAACGCCAGAACGGGGGCGAGAACGCGCGGCTGGTCGAGAACGTCGACGACTCGCTGCAGGCGATCGAGGAAATCCTGAGCGCGTTGTTGGATATTTCACGACTGGACGCCGGCGCAATGACGTCTTCGATCTCGAGCTTCAAGATCGGCGATCTGATGCGCTCGCTGGAGATCGAATTCGCGCCGATCGCGCGGGACAAGCGGCTGGAGCTGACCTTTGTGGCGTGTTCGCTGCCGGTGCAATCCGATCGGCTGCTGCTGCGGCGGCTGTTGCAGAACCTGATCTCCAACGCCATCAAATACACCCCGCAGGGGCGGGTGCTGGTCGGTTGCCGCCGCCACGGCACCTCGCTGCAAATCTGCGTCTACGACACCGGTGTCGGCATCCCGCCGCTGAAGCGGGGCGAGATTTTCAAGGAGTTTCACCGCCTCGAACAGGGCGCGCGGATCGCGCGCGGGCTGGGGCTGGGCCTGTCGATCGTCGAGCGCCTGGCGCGCGTGCTCAACCATAGCATCGCACTGGGCGCCAATTCCTCCGGCGGTTCGGTCTTTTCGGTGGTGGTGCCGACCGCGAAGGCCGTCAACTACACAGCGGCGGTGACCAGTGCCACCCCGCTGTCGACGACGCCGATAGGCGGCGCCCTGATCGTTTGCGTCGAGAACGATCTCGCGATCCTGGACGGCATGAAGACGCTGCTGACCGCATGGGGTGCCGAGGTGATCGCGGCGACGGACCCCGATGCCGTGATCGACGCAATCGATGTCGCGGGCGGGCGGGTGACCGGCCTGCTGGTCGACTATCATCTCGACCGCGGCAACGGCCTGGCCGCGATTCGCGAGATCCGCCGCCGCTTCGGCGAGACCATTCCGGCGATCCTGATCACCGCGGACCGCAGTCCGCATGTCCGCCTCGCAGCGAGGGAGGAGAACATCGCGGTGCTGAACAAGCCGGTCAAACCGGCTTCACTGCGCGCGCTGATCGGGCAGTGGCGGATTCAGCAGATGGTGGCGGCCGAATAGCGCGGATATGCATCTGGTGGTCCGATTCTAACACTCGCATCCCGTTGCAGCGGGCACGTTTGCGAACGTTGGAATCAAAGGACCGCCAGCAAGCTGCCCGCTTCTGACGCGGCCGTCGGCGTCCGGCGCACGTGCTATTGCGCCGAGGGCGTGCTCTGCCGCCACTGCGAGCCCGCGATCTTCGCGGCCGCGATCACCGCTTGCGTGCGGCTCTCGACGCCGAGCTTTTGCAGGATCGCCGAGACATGCGCCTTGATGGTCGCTTCCGACACGCCGAGCTCGTAGGCGATCTGCTTGTTGAGCAGGCCCTCCGACAGCATCATCAGCACCCGCACCTGTTGCGGGGTGAGTGTCACCAGGCGATCGCGCAGGCGCGTCATGTCGGGATCCGCGACCGCTGACAGGTCGGTGTCCGGCGGGACCCAGACGTCGCCGTCCATGACCTTCACGATCGCGTCGCGCAGGGTTTCGACCCCGAACCGTTTTGGAATAAAGCCGGAGGCGCCGAAATCGAGCGAGCGGCGAATGGTGGCGCCATCGTCGCTGGCGGACACGATGACCACCGGAACCGCGGGGTATTGCGCGCGCAAATAGATCAGGCCGGAAAAACCGGAGATCCCCGGCATGGTCAGATCGAGCAGGATGAGGTCCACCTCGGAATTGCGTTCCAGGAGTGCGGTCAGGTCCTCGAACGATCCCGCTTCATCGATCTTCGCCGATGCCACGACGCTGGCCACCGCCTGCCGCAGGGCATCCCGAAACAGCGGGTGGTCGTCGGCGATCACGAGATGGGTATTGGGCGCAGGCATTGTTCCTTTTGCTTCCGGTTGCGAAGAAAGCCGCGATGGCCTTGAGGTGTCGTCCGTGGTGTTTTCAAGCATGGATTCTGTTCCGACGGTATCTGGCATGCAAGCACACAATATGCCTCGGCAACAGAGCGGTTAATTGCCGCGTTGTGCGCCGCAGCAGCGGCGAGCGAGAGAAACCACATCTTCTCAACCAGAAATGCATGCCTGCCAACTCGTCGGACATCGCAAGGCCGAAAGTCTTATATGGACGGCTTTCACACCAATGTTACCGTAACACAAGACCCAAGATGGAATCCGGTAAAGTCCGGCGGCATCGGGGAGGATCTGCATTAATTTTCTCGGGGAGCGAAGCAATGACGATAACTGCAACCGCGGGCACTGTCCGCACCACAGGGGGAATGACTGCTGAGGAGAGGAAAGTCATTTTCGCTTCCTCGCTCGGCACCGTCTTCGAGTGGTACGATTTCTATATCTACGGCACGCTTGGCGTTTTCCTCGCGAAATACTTCTTCTCCAATGTGCCGCCGGCTATCGGCTTCATTTTCGCGCTGCTTGCCTTTGCCGCAGGCTTTGCCGTTCGCCCGTTCGGCGCGCTGATATTCGGCCGCCTCGGCGACATGATCGGACGCAAATACACCTTCCTGATCACGATGACGCTGATGGGCGTCGGCACCTTCTTCATCGGCCTGCTGCCGGGCTACGCGAGCTGGGGCATCGCGGCGCCGGTCGTGCTGATCGCGCTGCGCCTGGTGCAGGGTCTTGCGCTAGGCGGCGAATATGGCGGTGCGGCAATCTACGTTGCGGAGCATGCGCCGAAGAACAAGCGCGGCTATTACACGTCGTGGATCCAGACCACCGCGACACTTGGCCTGTTCATGGCCCTGCTGCTCATTCTCGGCATCCGCACCTGGATGGGCGAAGGCTCGTTTGGCGATTGGGGCTGGCGCATTCCGTTCCTGGCGTCAGGCATCCTCTTGGCCGTCTCGATCTGGATCCGGCTGAGCCTCGCCGAGTCGCCGGTCTTCCAGCGCATGAAGGACGAGGGCAAGACCTCGAAGCGCCCGCTCACCGAAGCTTTCGGCCAATGGTCGAATGCCAAGATCGCGATCCTCGCGCTGCTCGGCGCCACCGCCGGCGAAGCCGTGGTGTGGTATGGCGGACAGTTCTACGCACTGTTCTTCCTGACCCAGACCATCAAGGTGCCGGGCGTGCCCGCGCAGATCATGATCGTCGTTGCGCTGGCGCTCGGCACGCCCTTCTTCGTCCTGTTCGGCTGGCTATCCGACAAGATCGGCCGCAAGCCGATCATCCTGGCCGGCTTCCTCCTGGCGGCGCTGACCTATTTTCCGATCTTCAAGGGACTTACCCACTTCGCCAATCCGAGGCTTGAGGCGGCGCTCAGCGGAGCGCCGGTGGTCGTCATCGCGGACCCGAACGAGTGCTCGTTCCAGTTCAAGGCGACTGGCACGGAGAAGTACACCTCCGGGTGCGATATCGCCAAGTCGGCGCTGGTCAACCTGTCAGTGAACTACGCCAACCAGGATGCGCCGAAGGGGACGCCAGCGCAGGTCAAGGTCGGCGACCAGACGCTGACCGCGACCGCGGCGGATTTCGCTAAGTCGCTGGCCGCGGCGATCAAGAACCACGGCTATCCGGCAGCCGCCGATCCGAACGAGATCAACTACATCATGACGACGCTGCTGCTCTGGGTGCTGGTGGTCTATGTGACGCTGGTCTATGCCCCGATCGCGGCCTGGCTGGTTGAGCTGTTCCCGAGCCGCATCCGCTATAGCGGCATGTCGCTGCCCTACCATATCGGCAACGGCTGGTTCGGCGGCTTCCTGCCGGCGCTCGTGTTCGCAATCGCGGCGTGGACCGGAAACATCTATTCCGGCCTCTGGTATCCGGTTGGCATCGCGGCGATGAGCCTGATCGTCGGCTTGCTGTTCCTGCCTGAAACCAAGGACGTCGATATTACCAAGGCCTGATCGTCACTAAAGCGCGATGGCTTTAGGTTAGATCGCCATCGCGCTTTAGCTTATTGTTTGCTTGTTTGCGCATGACCTTTTCGGAAAACCGCTATACACTTTTCCGGATCATGCGTAGCTGATTGCAAACCGGCCGCGGGAGCACTTCCCGCGGCCGGTTTCGTTTCAGCCGGTGCGGCCGGAAAATTGCAGCACGATTTCGCGCCGATGCGCGGCGCCGCGGTGCTCGATCAGGTAGATCGCCTGCCAGGTCCCGAGCGCGAGTTTGCCATCCAGCACCGGAATGGTGAGCGAGGTCGCGGTCAGCATGGTCTTGATATGACCAGGCATGTCGTCGGGACCCTCGGTATCGTGCGTCCAGCCGGCGTTTGCGGGCGCCAGCCGCTGCAGCGCGGTTGCGAGATCGTCCAGCACGGACGGATCGGCGTTTTCCTGGATCGTCAAGGACGCCGACGTATGACGGATGAACAGCGTCACCGCGCCTTCGCGGGCCCTCGCGTCGCTTGCGAATTTCGCAACCTCCGCGGTGAGATCGACAAAGCCCGTTCCCGCCGTTCGAACGACAAGTTGGGACGTCACGATACTGTTGGCACTGACAGTTGAGGGCGGGGTGCGGGATATCGATCTGGACAGGCTCACGAATGTTCTCCCGATACGTCGCTCCGACAAAGATTCAAATCTTTCCCGAGACGTCCTTCTGCACCCGGTTGGCCAGATCGATCAGCCGCTGCCAGGCGCGCTCCAGGAACGACATTACGCGGTCGACGTCCTGATCGCTCGGCAGCGGAATTTCGATCTTGTGTTCGCCTCCGGTTTTCGGCGCGGCCTGCTTGTCCGACTTCGGCAGCGCCTCGTCGGTCTTGCCCGGGCCGGCCGGCTCGCGCGAGACCAGCTCTGATTTCAGCTTTTCATTTTCGGCCTGCAGCCGGCCGATCTCGTCGTCCATCGCCTTGCGTTCGTCGGGCATCGCGTAGCAGGCCCAACCGTTGCCGCTGTCCTTGCAGGTCGAAACCGCACCGGTGCGGGTATCGAGCCGGATCACGCCGTTGTCGGTCGGCGACAGCGAATAGCGGCCGTTCTCGGTATCCGGCAGGGACTCCGCGACCGCAGCAACGGTCCCGGCAAGACAGAAGGCCACCGCCGCAACGCTGGTAAGAAAATTCGAAGGCGACGTCGCCGGGCTCATGGGAGTTGCTCCGCCTCACAAAACCGAAAGTCCGCCCCCTCAGATTCAAAGTCGAGAGCTATAGGGCTTGCGGCCGGATTTCAACGCATCCGCCAGCAATTCGATGCGGTCCTGACCCCAGAACACCTCGCCGTCGAGCACATAGACGGGCGAGCCGAACACATCGGCCGCAAGCGCATCCTGACGGTTTTGCTCATACGCCGCGCCGATGTCATCGGAGCTGGAGCGCTCAACCAGTTGTCGGCCTGGAAGACCGGCCTCGTTCGCGAGTCTGGCCACGGTATCATGGTCGGCCAAATTGAGCTGGCTCTCCCAGATCGCCGGAAAAGCCCGCCGCAGAAATGGATCGGGATCGTAGCCGGCTTCGATTGCCGCGATGACGACGCCATCGGCGAGGCGCGCGTTGAATGGCCAGTTCACCGGCTCCAGATGGAAATTCAAGCCGCGCCTGTCGCGCCAGCGCTGCAATTCGACCATGCGATAGCGCTGCCGCACGGGATGACGCTTCATGAGCGGAAGGCCACCGGTCTCCGAGAACAGGTCGACGAGCACCACCGGCTTGTGATTGACCTTGAGATCGTACGTCGCGACCACGTCGCGAAACACCGCGTGCCCGATATAGGCCCACGGAGATTGAAACGAAAAATAATAATCGACCTGGCGCGCCATGCGGACTCCATGGGATCGAGGGCTCGGACCATCCCAACAGACCGGCCATGCCGGTGCAAGCTCGCCTCGCACCAAGTCGGCTGCTGCGTTGCGATGACGGCCTTGCACGGCATTCCCCGCTATCTAAATAAGCCCAGTTAAATCAATAGATTAGATAATCAAGACGGAATCTTGACTTGGCTAGGTGCCGTCAGTATGGTCCGCGCGGCTTTTTGAGGGTGACGGGGCGTAATTTCTGTTTCCAACCACATCGTGTCGGGTCTCCACAGCATGGCGGAAGGCACGGACGACAGGGGGAATGGAAGTCGCGATAAATCGCCCGACGAGGCTGCGCTTTCCGCAAGGCTCGAAAGTCTCGATCAGCGGTTGTCCGAACTTCGCGGCAGCCGCAAAATCAGGACTGACCAACCCGGAAATGGAAGCGGAGACGAAGCAGCCAGGGGTTCCGCACTGGCGCGCGGTCTTCGGCTTTCTTCGGAGTTGATCGCCAGCGTTCTTGCCGGAGCAGCGATTGGCTGGGGTTTCGACCGCTTGCTGTCGACGTCGCCTTTCGGGCTCATCGTGTTCTTTCTGCTCGGCTTCGTGGCGGGCATCGTGAATGTGGTGAGATCGGCGGGCACGGCGCCGGATAAAACCGGCCGCTGATCGAAGCGGCGGCCGGACGAACTGAATGTTAGAGCGCCGGCGTGGCCGGCGTACCATCAGCCGGCGGCGCCGGCAGACCAAGAGAGTCCCGCGCGGATGATCGATCCGATCGAACAGTTCAGCATCCACAAGATCTTCACGATCGGCCACATCGGCAATCAGGAGATCGCCTTCACCAATTCTTCCGCCTACATGTTCGGGACGGTGGCGGTGATTTCGCTGCTGATGATCGCCGGCGTCTCGCGCCGCGAACTGGTGCCCGGCCGCATCCAGTCGCTTGCGGAACTGAGCTACGAGTTTGTCGCGAACACGATACGATCGACTGCCGGCAACGAAGGCATGAGGTTCTTCCCGCTGGTGTTTTCGATCTTCATGCTGATCGCCGTGTCCAACGTCGTCGGCATCATTCCCTACGCATTTACGATCTCCAGCCACATCATCGTCACGGCGGCACTGGCACTGCTCGTATTCCTCACGGTCGTGATCTACGGGTTCTACAAGAACGGCCTGAAATTCCTGAAGATTTTCGTGCCGAGCGGCGTTCCGATCTACATCCTGCCGCTGGTCGTCGCGATCGAGATCTTCTCGTTTTTCGTACGCCCCGTCTCGCACAGCGTGCGACTGTTCGCCAACATGCTGGCCGGACACATCACGCTGAAGGTGTTCGCAAGCTTCGTCGCCACGCTCGGCGCCTTCGGCTTCCTGGGCTGGTTTGGCGCCGTCCTTCCACTCGGACTGACGGTGGCCCTGACTGCGCTCGAACTTCTGATCGCGTTCCTGCAAGCCTACGTGTTCGCCATTCTCACCTGCATCTATCTCAACGATGCTATCCATCCGGGCCACTGATCCGGCCCTCACTACCAAACCTCTCAAAGGAGTTCGTTCATGGATCCGATTGCCGCGAAATACATTGGTGCTGGTCTTGCCTGCATGGGCCTGGGTGGCGCCGGCGCCGGCGTGGGTATCATCTTCGGTAACTACCTCGCCGCTGCGGTGCGCAATCCGTCGGCCGCGCAGGGCCAGTTCGGCAACCTGATCTTCGGCTTCGCCGTGACCGAAGCGCTCGGCATCTTCTCGCTGCTGATCGCACTGTTGCTGCTGTTCGCGCTGTAAGAACAGAGCCAAGCATCGAGGGAGTAGTCCATGGCTGAGAGTCATGGCGATGCCAAGGGCGCGACGGCCCATACCGAAGCCAACGGCGGCGAGCATGCGTTTCCGCCGTTCCAGGCGAATACCTTTGCTTCGCAACTGGTATCGCTGGCGGTTGCCTTTGCCGCGCTCTACCTGATCGTGTCGAAGATCGCGTTGCCGCGCGTCGGCAGCGTCATCGACGCACGGCAGGGCAAGATCGACGGCGACCTGGCGCAGGCGCAGAAGCTGAAGGACGAGTCGGACGCCGCGCTGAAGGCCTATGAAGCCGATCTCGCCGCCGCGCGCGCTCGTGCCCAGGCAATCGGCAACGAGACGCGCGAGAAGCTGAACGCGCAATCCGAGGGCGAGCGCAAGACGCTGGAAGAGCGGCTGTCGCGAAAGCTCGCGGACGCCGAGAAGACCATCGCATCGACCCGCGCCGGCGCCATGAGCAACGTTCGCGGCATCGCCGCGGATGCCGCGGCCGCGATCGTGCAGCGGCTCACCGGGATGGCGCCCGACGGCAAGTCCGTCGACGCCGCGGTCGATGCTTCCTTGAAAGGATAGGATACGATGTTGTTCGCCGAGCCGGAATTCTGGGTCGCCGTCGCCTTCGTCATCCTGATGGGCGTGTTCGCCTATGCCGGCGTCCACCGCGCCATGCTGAAAGCGCTCGACCACCGCGCCGAGCGCATCAAGGCCGAACTCGACGATGCCAGGCGCCTGAAGGAAGAAGCCGCCAGGGTGCTGGCGGAGTACAAGGCCCGCCGCGCCAGCGCCGAGCGTGAAGCCGCGGACATCGTGGCGTCCGCCAAGGCGGAAGCCGAGCGGATCGCCGGCGAGGCCAAGACCAAGATGGAAGATTTTGTCGCACGCCGCACCAAGACGGCCGAAGGCAAGATCGCGCTGGCCGAAGCGCAGGCGCTGGCCGATGTCCGCGCCGCGGCGACGGACGCCGCAGTAGCGGCGGCTTCCACCATCATGTCGCAGACGGTGAAAGGCCAGGTGGCCGACGATCTCCTCGCCAAGGGCATCGCCGAAATCCGGCAAAAGCTGAACTGAACGACTTCTATTCGGATTGAGAAGGCCGGCGCCGAAGCAATCGCGCCGGCCTTCTTCGTTTTGTGGACTATTTCTTCCTTTTCACAACCTTGGGCCTCGGCTCGGGTGTCAGCAGTTGCGGATCGAAGCCGACATAAAAGATGTAGGAATCGGCGTCCGCGCCCGATGGCGCCGGATAGACCAGATCGTCGGCGACGAACGTGAACGGCACGCTGTCCTCTTCCGCCGTCGCCACCGTGGTCCGGTAGGCCTTGGTGGCGATCACCTTCTCGTTGATGCCGCCCTGCACCACGGCAACGCGGATCGGAATCTCCACGCTCGACGGCGCTCCGGCCGGACCGGAGATCACGCGGCCCTGAATGCCGACATGGGCGGTGATCTCGCCTCCGGCTTTGATGCATTCTCGCGCAGTCTTGGTGATTGTCACCTGAAACCGCACGTCGTTGCCGGTCGGCTGCTTGCCGGGTGCCGCCACCGCATAAGTCGAGGCGCCCGCGCGAATGCCGACCGGCGGACAGTTCTCGTCGGGCTGCGGCTGGTTCGACGGGGGCGGCGGCGGGCTCTGGGCCGGCTCGTCGGGCTTGCCGCCGAAGAAGCTCTTGAAACGATCGGTCAGCGATTGCGACGACGCGGGCGCAGCAAGGCTCACGCAACCGATCGCCAGCGAGAGCGCGGCAAGCGTCGCCGTTCTGATGACGTATTTCTCACCCATGCCAAGATCCCGGATATCGTCCTGCGGCCGCTTATAGCAGGGCGATCGCGGCGAACCAAAGGCGCCGTGCTTGTCCAAAGGTCGATAAGCTCAACCGCGGAAATCCTCGTTCAATAGCCCGAACAGCAGGTGATCCTGCCAGACGCCGTTGATGCAGAGGTAGCGCCGTGCCAGGCCTTCGCGGGAAAAGCCGCATTTCTCCAGCACCCGGATCGAGGCTATATTCGAGGGGATGCAGGCCGCCTCGACGCGGTGCAGGTTGAGTTCGCCGAACAGCGTCGGCAGCAGCACGCGCAGCGCCGCCGTCATGTGGCCGCGGCGCGCGTGCGGTTGCCCGACCCAGTATCCGATGGTACCCGCCTGCACGATGCCGCGCCGGACATTGGCGACGGTGATGCCGCCGATCATGGCGCCGTCGGATTCCCGGAAGATGATGAAGGGATAGGACCGGTCCGCGGCGATGTCCTCGGCATAGCGGCGCATTCGCCGCCGGAAACCGGCGCGGGTGAGATCGTCGGAGGGCCAGATCGGCTCCCACGGCGTCAGGTATTCGCGGCTGTATTCGCGCAAATTCGCCCATTGCATGAAATCGGGCATCTGCGGCGCGCGGAGCAAGAGACCGTAGCCTCGTGGGGCAAGCGCGGGTGGTCCGCTGGTTGGCAAACGAAACAGGGCCATGTGTCATGCTCCCCCGTGCCGCGCCGCGAGACTGGAAATCTCATGATTCCAGCGCGGCTGGTTCAGCAGTTCTCCTGAAGGATTCGCAGCGAAAATGAAGAGAACTTCCGAACCATCACACTAGCACATCTTCGCATCAATGCAGCCGCGCCCTCGCTCTCGACTGGGTCAATCCTTCGGCAAAACTCACCGCCGTGTCCAGCCCCCTGCCGCTGCCGAGCGCAACCACCGCCGGGCGGCTGCGCGCCAGCAGCGCGCGCGCCGCATGGCGCGTCGAGTCCACGCTGACCTCGTCGATCCGGTTCACCAGCTCTTCCAACGTTTGCGGCCGCCCATAGGCCAGCACATGGCGCGCCAGCTGTTCGGCGCGCGATGAGCAACTCTCCAGCGCCATCAACAGACCGGCCTTCATCTGCGCTTTCGCCCGCGCCACCTCGGCATCCGTCAGCGTCTCGACCGCCTCGTTGATGATGTCGACCACCACCTCCATCATTTCAGGCGCGTCGGCGGGATCGGTGCCGGTATAGAGGCCGAAAAAGCCGGTGTCGGTGTAGGGCGCGTGGAAAGTGTAGATCGAGTAGCACAGGCCGCGTTTCTCGCGCACCTCCTGGAACAGCCGCGACGACATCCCGCCGCCCAGCACATTGGTGAACACCTGCAGCGAGAACAGCGAGGGGTCGGTCTGCGGCACGCCCTCCAGCGCCAGCGTCAGATGCGCCTGTTCGAGGTCGCGATGCACCACGCGCGAGCCCCCCTTGCCGAACATTGCGGCTTGCGGCTTCGGCGCGGGCGCGGCATCGAAACTGGCGAAACGGT
>Ga0265339_10002006_pt1 | contig 14954 bp, 17 predicted proteins | sample 4CB219metaG_FD_202085 | JGI IMG/M metagenome (GOLD analysis project Ga0265339, IMG submission 202085) | Rhizosphere microbial communities from Carex aquatilis grown in University of Washington, Seatle, WA, United States - 4-CB2-19 metaG | ecosystem: Host-associated > Plants > Roots >...
CAAGCGCCATCGAGGCCGACGTGATCGGCGTGCTCGATCAGCTCGCGGTCGAAACCGCGACCTGACGTTCTCCTGACATTCTACCATCGTCTGTCCGGGAATAATTCTCGACCGGTTGCGGTCAAGCGTTCGAAGGGCTGCAATAGGGAATTGGTCAATGCAGGTTCGCAACACTCCAGAAGGTTATGGCGCCGTCCCCAAGGCTTTGCATTGGCTGACCGTGGTGCTGGTGATCGTCGGATGGCTGCTCGGCCAATTCGGCGACGATCTGCCTCACGCGCTGCACGCGGTGGGACTGACCATTCATATCTCTATCGGTATCTCGGTTCTGATGTTGCTGGTGGCGCGGCTGGCGTGGCGGATGGTTGATCCTCCGCCGCCACCGGAGAAAACGCCGCTCGGCGGGCTTGCAGAGATTGCGGCAAGAGTCACTCACATCGCGCTCTACGCGTTGCTGGTGGCGATTCCGGTCTTCGGCATTCTCGTGCAGTTCGCGCGCGGTCGCGCCCTGCCAATCTTTGGACTATTTGACATTGCCTCACCCTGGGTGCGCGACCGCGACTTTTCGCGAACGATGCTGGGCATTCACGAGCTCTTCGCCAATACGCTGATGGTAGTGGCGGTGCTGCACGGCTTGGCTGCGCTCGCGCACCATTTCGTGTTCGGCGATCGCACGCTTCGGCGCATGCTGCCTGGAACGGGCCGTTGAACGGCGGCCTTATGGTTTCCCAACGCTGAACCGAGCGGGCGATCCTTTGGCTCGCGCGCTAACCCCACTACAATTTAAGATTGATATTGCTTCCTCAGTCCTCTGGGAGAGAAGCAATGTTGAAATACCTCATGATCATCGCCGGCGTCGTCGCATTGTCCGTCGCCACCGCCGATGCGCAAGTCGCTAATCAGCCGGTGATCGCGGAGCGGCACGATCCGCCGGTCCGCGTGCAGGTCAACGTGACCCTGTTTGTCCCGGGGCCGACCGGCGACAGCGAGGACGCGAACAAGCTTCGCGACCAGACCCAGCGCTCATTCTACAGCGTTGCGGCGCACGAGTGCGATCTGTTGCGTGACGTGCTGGCGAAGGATTGTCGGCTTGAATCGATGAATGTGAACCTCAACGGCAACCGTGCCTTCGGTCAGCAGGGCCAGGTCGAGGGCTACACGGTGCAGGGTCAGATGGCGTTGCAGATCACGCTCAAGTGAGCGCTATTCGCCGAGGTCATTGCGCGCCGTTGCGAGACCGGCGCGCAGAAAGCCGATGTCGCTGCCGGCCGTGACAAAGCCAAAGCCGCGCTTGGCGAGCGCCGCCGCGCCCTTGCTGGTCGGGCAATAGACACCGGCGATTTTGCCGGCCTTGCCGGCGGCCTTGGCGATCTTGGTGAGCGCGGCGTCGACCTCTTTCGAATCGGGGTCGACGGTCTTCCCATCCGCCAGCGCGATCGAGAGATCGAAGGGGCCGACGAACACGCCGTCGATGCCCGGGGTCGCAAGGATGGCATCGAGATTGTCGAGCGCCATGCGCGTTTCAATCATGGCCAGGATGACGGTGAGATTGTTGGCTTTGCGCAAATAGTCTTTCGGGTTCGCGATGCCGGAGAAGGTCATCGATCGATGCGGCCCCCAGCTGCGCTCGCCGCGCGGCGGAAACTTGGCAGCCGCCACGAAGGCACGCGCATCGGCTGCGGTGTTGATCATCGGGGCGATGATGCCCTCGGCGCCGAAGTCGAGGGCGCGGCTCACCATGGCAAAGTCCCCGACCGGGATCCGTACCAGCGGCGCCGACCCGCTCTGGTGCACAGCCGCGATCGCCGCCAACGTGGAGGCCACGTCCCACAACCCATGCTGCTGATCGAGAACGACGGCGGCAAATCCCTCGCGTCCGACCAATTCAGCGACGATCGGATAGGGCAATGTGCACCAGCCGGCAAAGACCGTGCCTTTGCTTAGCTTGCGTGCGAGCGAAAATCCGGCTGATGCGCTCATGCTGCGATCGGGTGCGGGCGGTGTGCGGAAGGCGCGGTGCGTTGGCCCGTCACTGCGATTGGATTTGGGTGACGGCGGTCGCCAGCAATTCTTCCATGGTGCGCCTGATCTGATGGTCGGATTGGACGACGCCTTTGGCGTCAAAATCCGCGCGCACTTTTACAAAGGCGGCGTCGGTATTGGGTTTGTCGATGCTGGCCGCGACGACCTCCGTGGCGTAGGTCTCCGCCGCCGCACCGCTCAGTCCGAGCTTTTCGGCCGCCCACAGACCGAGCAGCTTGTCGCGGCGCGCAGTGGCTTTGAACCGGAGTTCTTCGTCGTGCGCGAACTTCTTTTCGAAGCCTTCTTCGCGCTTGTCGAAGGTCGTCATGACGGGCCTCTCGCGTCTTTGGATCCGAGCGTCGGCTCTTGCCGGCGCAATATTAACTAACCGCCGGCGCTCGCCGGTGCAGTCTGTAACGAACCGCCAGCGAATGCCAGCTTGCGCGCCTTGCATATCGAGACCTGGGCGTCAAGGCAACCGCAACGATGCCGCGAACAAGCTCATTGCGATGAGGGCGCGGGGGGGCTATGTCAATTGTGCTCCGCACCACCTTCGGCTAGCTTGTCGGTGTGGAGGGGGTAGGCTGTGCGTAAGCGTTGCGTCGCGCCACTCAATTCCGCCGCCGCGGATCTCGAAACCAACTGGAGCCACGGCATTCGATGGACTTCCTCAAGCCACGGTACACTCCGATGAGCCGCCGTCGCCGCATTTATGAAGGCAAGGCCAAGGTTCTTTATGAAGGACCTGAGCCGGGAACGCTGATCCAGCACTTCAAGGACGACGCGACCGCCTTTAACGCCAAAAAACACGAAGTCATCGAAGGCAAGGGCGTCCTCAACAATCGCATCTCCGAGTACGTGTTCCAGCACCTGAACGACATCGGAGTTCCGACTCACTTCATTCGCCGACTCAACATGCGCGAGCAGTTGATCCGCGAGGTGGAGATCATTCCGCTTGAGGTTGTGGTCCGCAACGTCGCCGCCGGTTCGCTCTCGCAACGGCTCGGGATCGAAGAGGGCACGCAGCTGCCGCGCTCGATCATCGAGTTCTATTACAAGAATGACGCCCTCGGGGATCCGATGGTGTCGGAAGAGCACATCACGGCCTTCGGTTGGGCGACGCCGCAGGAGATCGACGACATCATGGCGCTGGCTATTCGCGTCAATGATTTCCTCTCCGGGGTGTTCCTCGGCGTCGGCATCCGGCTGGTCGATTTCAAGATGGAATGCGGGCGGCTGTGGGAAAACGAAATGATGCGGATCGTGGTGGCGGACGAAATCTCCCCCGATTCGTGCCGGCTGTGGGACTTCAAATCGAACGAGAAGCTCGACAAGGACCGTTTCCGACGCGATCTCGGTGGGTTGCTGGAGGCCTACACTGAAGTCGCACGCCGCCTTGGAATCGTGAGCGAGAACGAGCGGCCGCAGGGCACCGGACCGGTTCTGGTCAAGAGCTGAAAAGCGATGCGTGAACCCAGGTCGGCGAACGCCGGCTTGGGTGGTGCGGCTGACCGGCTTCCGTTAGTCTTGATCATGCGCTGGTCGCCCCGAACCATTTTGGGAGCGTGCGATGAAAGCTCGCGTCACGGTGACGCTGAAGACCGGAATTCTTGATCCGCAAGGCAAGGCGATCGAGGGTGCGTTGAAGTCGCTTGGGGTCGCCGGCGTTGCCAGCGTGCGTCAGGGCAAGGTCTTTGATGTCGAGATCGAAGGAACGGACAAGGCGCGCGCCGAGGCCGCGCTGAAGGAAGCCGCCGAGAAGCTGCTCGCCAATACCGTGATTGAGAACTACCGCGTCGAGGTGACGGGATGAACCGGCGGAGCGGCGGAGCGCTCGTGGCGCTCGGGCTGGTTGCGGCTTTGATGCTGGCGAGCGGTCTTGCCGCCGGACAGTCCTCTGCCGCGGACGCGACGCCGCCGCCTGCGGCGACAATGTGGACTGAAATCCGCTGGCCGTTTCGGATCGACGAATGGGGCACCGGGCGGGCGTTCGCCTGCAAGGCCGTCGATTGCGGAAGCGACATGGCGCTTTATCTTCGCGTCAAGGCCGGTTCCTGTAATTGCGCGACCGGGGTCGCCGACGATGACGATCTCGACCGGGTCGCCGATCTGGCGCTGTTCAGCGATTCCTTCGTCGGCCTCGCCGCCGGCAGGCCGGTTGCGGTCGACGACATGGCGGGTCGCAGCCGGCCTTACCAGGTGAGCCTGCCGCTCTGGCGTTCGCAGACGGCGGTCGGCATGGTGCTGCACGCCAAGTGCGATGCGCTGGTCGCGACCGTGGTCGCCGACCGCGATCGGCTCGCCGCCGCCGAGCGGAATGCGCTCGCCTTTCTCAACGCCGCGCCGGTGCTGCGATGGGCGCGAACAGAACTGGGGTCGTGATGCGGGCAGCCGTCGTGGTATTTCCCGGGATCAATCGCGAGCGCGACATGGCGCGGGCGCTGACGCTCATTTCCGGGCACGAACCGGCGCTGGTCTGGCACGCCGACACCGCGCTGCCGCCGGCCACCGATCTCGTGGTGCTGCCGGGCGGTTTCTCCTACGGCGACTATCTGCGCTGCGGCGCGATCGCCGGGCGTGCGCCGATCATGGATGCGGTGCGCGCCCATGCCGACCGCGGTGGTCTCGTTCTCGGTGTCTGCAACGGTTTCCAGATCCTGTGCGAATCGGGACTGCTGCCGGGCGTGCTGATGCGCAATGCCGGGCTCAAGTTCATCTGCAAGGACGTCTACCTGCGGGTCGAGCGTTCCGATACCCCGTTTACCCGCGGCTATAATGCCGGCCAGGTGATCCGCGTGCCGATCGCACACGGGGAGGGCAATTACATCGCCGATGCCGAGACCATCAAGCGGCTGGAAGGCGAGGGCAGGGTGCTTTACCGCTACGTGACGCCTGATGGGCAGCTTGATCCGCGCTGGAACGTCAACGGCGCGACCGATGCCATCGCCGGTATCGTCAACGATCGCGGCAATGTGTTCGGCATGATGCCGCATCCGGAAAATCATGTTGAGTCCGTGATGGGATGCACCGACGGCCGTGGCCTGTTCGCCGGCCTGGTGGAGCATCTCGCCAGCGCCGCCTGAAAATCCGTCGCGCTCCCGTAATCTTTTCGAACTTAAGTCCCCCTTCGGACGACCAAGGATGGCGGCAGCGCTTCGGTGCTCGCCAAAATTTGGTCATGTCTGCACGCATTGGGGGTCGGAAATGCCGATTGCGGCGGTTCTGTTTGCATTGGACGTGATGCTGATCATTCACGCAGCCAAGACCGGCCGCCTGATGCCCTGGGCCTATGTCATTCTGCTGCTGCCTGGAATCGGCGGCCTGGCCTACGTCCTGGTCGAGTTGCTGCCGGAATGGATGGGCAGCGCGCAGGGGCAGAAGGCCCGCCGCAGCGTTGCCAAGACGCTCAATCCGGAAAAGCGCTATCGTGAGCTGCTCGACCAGCTCGATGTTACCGACACCATCGCCAATCGCGCAGCGCTCGCCGATGAGTGTCTGGCGCTCGGTCGGTACGACGAAGCCGAGGCGCACTACGAGGCGATACTGACCCGTCCGCTGGGCGAGTATCCGATCTATGCCCTCGGCAAGGCGCGCGCCCAGTTCGGTCAACACCGCATGGATCAGGTCGTTGCGACCCTCGACGATCTGCGTGAGCGCTGGCCGCAATATCAGTCGGCCGATGCCCATCTGCTCTATGCGCGGGCACTGGAGGACAACGAACGCATCCACGAGGCGCTGGAGGAATATGAGGCCTTATCCCAATACTTTCCCGGGGCCGAGGCGCGGGTGCGCTACGGTCTGCTGCTCGGGCGGCTCGGGCGCGGCGGCGAGGCGCAATCGGTGTTCATGGAGGTGCTGAAACAGGCCCGCCGAGCCCCTAAATATGTGCGGAAAGTCCAGGCCGACTGGATCGCCATCGCCGAGCGGGAGCTGCGCGGCTGAGGGGGTGTAGCGCTTGGCACGGCCACGCTATAAGGCCGGACGCAGAGTCTGGCATAGGATGCCCTGAGGCGCATGATCCCCAACGAACCGAAAATTACGCCCGCGCTGGTCGCCGAACACGGCCTCAAGCCCGAGGAATACGCCCGCGTTCTCCAGCTGATCGGGCGGACGCCGAGCTTCACCGAGCTCGGCATCTTCTCGGCCATGTGGAACGAGCATTGCTCGTACAAGTCCTCCAAGGTGCATCTGCGCACGCTGCCGACGCAGGCGCCGTGGGTGATCCAAGGTCCGGGCGAGAATGCCGGCGTGATCGACATCGGCGACGGGCTCGCCGTGGTGTTCAAGATGGAAAGCCACAATCACCCGAGCTTTATCGAGCCCTACCAGGGCGCGGCGACCGGGGTCGGCGGCATCCTGCGCGACGTCTTCACCATGGGCGCGCGACCAATCGCGTGCCTCAACGCCTTGAGCTTCGGCGATCCGAAGCATCCGCGCACCCGGCATCTGGTGTCGGGCGTCGTCGCCGGCGTCGGCGGCTACGGCAATTCCTTCGGCGTGCCGACGGTCGGTGGTCAGGTTCGCTTCCACGCGCGCTATGACGGCAATTGCCTGGTCAACGCGATGGCCGTCGGCCTCGCCGAAACCGACAAGATCTTTTATGCCGCGGCTTCGGGCGTTGGCATGCCGATCGTCTATCTCGGCTCCAAGACCGGTCGCGACGGCATTCACGGCGCCACCATGGCCTCGGCGGAGTTCGGCGGTGATGCCGAGGAGAAGCGGCCGACGGTGCAGGTCGGCGATCCCTTCGCGGAGAAGCTTTTGCTCGAAGCCTGCCTCGAGATCATGCGCAAGGATTGCGTGATCGCGATCCAGGACATGGGCGCCGCCGGTCTGACGTGCTCGGCGGTCGAGATGGGGGCCAAGGGCGATCTCGGCGTCAGTCTCGATCTCGACAAGGTGCCGTGCCGGGAAACCGGCATGAGCGCCTACGAGATGATGCTGTCGGAGAGCCAGGAGCGCATGCTCATGGTGCTCAAGCCGGAAAAGGAAGCCGAGGCCGAGGGGATCTTTCGCAAATGGGGGCTCGACTTCGCGGTCGTCGGCGAGACCACGCCGACCAAGCGGTTCGTCGTCCGTCATGGCGGCGACGTGATGGCGGATCTTCCGATCAAGGAACTCGGCGACGAAGCCCCCCTTTACAATCGCCCCTTTGTCGAGAGCCCGAAGCGTCCGGTGATCGCCGCCGACGAGGTGACGCCGCCGATGCCGCTCGCTGACGCGCTGGAGAAACTGCTGGCCACTCCTGATCTGTGCAGCAAGCGCTGGGTGTGGGAGCAATATGATCACGTGATTCTCGGCAACACCGTGCAGCGGCCGGGCGGCGATGCCGCGGTGGTGCGCATCAACGATGGTCCGAAGGGGCTCGCGCTCACGACCGATGTGACGCCGCGCTATTGCGAGGCCGATCCGTTCGAGGGCGGCAAGCAGGCGGTGGCGGAAGCCTGGCGCAATCTCACCGCGGTCGGCGCCAATCCGCTGGCGGTCACCGACAATCTCAATTTCGGCAATCCGGAGCGCCCGGAAATCATGGGGCAATTCGTCGGCTGCGTGCGCGGGATCGCGGACGCGTGCAAGGCGCTCGATTTTCCGATCGTTTCCGGCAACGTGTCGCTCTACAACGAGACCAACGGCAAGGCGATTCTGCCGACGCCCTCGATCGGCGGGGTCGGGCTGCTCGCTGACTTTTCCAAGTCGGCGAGTTCTGCCTTTAAGCGCGCCGGGGATGCCATTCTACTGATCGGCCCGACCCAGGGTTGGCTCGGCCAATCGCTCTATCTGCGCGAACTGTGCGGTCGCGAGGAGGGCGCCCCGCCGCCGGTCGACCTGGCGATGGAGAAGCGCAACGGCGATTTCGTGCGCCGGCTGATCCACGAGGGCACCGCCACCGCCGTGCATGATCTCTCCGACGGTGGACTGCTGATTGCGCTCGCCGAAATGGCGATCAGTTCCGGGATCGGCGCCAGCGCCAGCGCGCCATCGGGTCTGGCGCCGCATGCGTTCTGGTTCGGCGAGGATCAGGGGCGATATCTGGTCTCGGCCGCGCCGGCGGCCGTCGATGCCATCATGCAGGCGGCCGAACGGGCACACATTTCGATCATGCGGCTTGGGACGACCGGGGGTGACGCATTGACCCTGCCCAGCGAGCGCCCCATTCTGGTATCAACCTTGCGTGCAAGCTTTGAGGGCTGGCTGCCGGCCTATATGGCGGCGGGGGCGCCGTGACCCCATATTGGATTGAGGTTTGCTATGGCGATGGATGCGAAGGACATTGAACGGCTGATCAAGGCCGGGATCCCTGACGCCGAAGTGACCATCCGCGACCTCGCCGGCGACGGCGACCACTACGCGGCAACGGTCGTTGCCGCCTCATTCCGCGGTAAGTCGCGGGTGCAGCAGCACCAATTGGTGTATGCGGCGCTAAAAGGCGAAATGGGCGGAAAGCTACACGCATTGGCGTTGCAGACCGGCACGCCGAACGGGTAATTTGGGTTATGAACCGAACGCCAGGCCCCGCTTGGCCCGCAACGAGGACCGATCCATGAGCATCGAGCAATTCATCGACAACGAGTTGAAGGGAAATGACGTGGTGCTGTTCATGAAGGGCACCCCGCAATTTCCGCAATGCGGGTTCTCGGGGCAGGTCGTGCAGATCCTCGACCACCTCGGCGTGCCGTACAAGGGACTGAACGTGCTGGAATCGGATGACCTGCGAAACGGCATCAAGACATTTTCCAACTGGCCGACCATTCCGCAGCTTTACGTGAAGGGCGAGTTCGTCGGCGGTTGCGACATTATCCGTGAAATGTTCCAGGCCGGCGAGCTGCAGTCGTTCTTCAAGGACAAGGGCGTATCGGTGAAGGAGAACGCATCGGCCTAATGCCGGTGCGGTGGTGACCTCGGCGCCCGGCTGATGGGCCGCGCTGTTCTGGTCGTCGCGGCGATCGTCGATCTCGGCCGCCAGCGGTCGCGCTCGTCGCGGTGTCGATCCCGCCGCCTTATTGATTCTCGATCAGATGCAGACGACAAAAAAGCCTGCGGTTCGCACCGCAGGCTTTTTCGCGAGATATCGGCGGCCGTTCGAACCGGCGTCGCGCGTCTAGCGCGAGTAATATTCGACCACGAGGTGCGGTTCCATCTGAACCGGATAAGGCACCTCATTCATGGCGGGCAGGCGGGTCAGCTTGGCCGTCATCTTGGAATGATCCGCCTCGATGTAGTCGGGAACGTCACGCTCGGCGAGTGAGGTTCCTTCCAGCACCAGCGTCATCTGCTTCGACTTTTCCTTGATCTCAACCACGTCGCCGACCTTGAGGCGCATGCTGGAGATGTTGGCGCGTCGGCCGTTCACCTTGATGTGCCCATGATTGATGAACTGGCGGGCCGCAAACACGGTCGGAACGAACTTCGCCCGATAGACGATGGTGTCCAACCGCTGTTCCAGCAGGGCTATCAGGTTGGCGCCGGAATCGCCCTTCATGCGGATGGCTTCGTGATAGATGCCGCGGAACTGCCGTTCCGAAATGTTGGCGTAGTAGCCCTTCAGCTTCTGCTTGGCGCGCAATTGCACGCCATAATCCGAGAGCTTGCCCTTGCGGCGCTGACCGTGCTGACCGGGGCCATATTCGCGGCGATTGACCGGGCTCTTCGGGCGGCCCCAGATATTCTGGCCCATCCGCCGATCGATCTTGTACTTCGCCTCATTGCGCTTTGTCATCGCGTCCTCAGTTCATGCGTTAAGGGTGTCGAGGAAACGCGCCCTCCTCTGTTCCGGAACGATCCGGAACCGACAGGTCCTGTGCCGAAGCGGCGGCATGGACCACGGGTCGCGAAACGCCGCGCGGGTGGGCGTCAACCCTGCCAAAATACCTGCCCAATCAGCCTGTTGGCGTGGATTGCGTTCGGAAAATCGGCCGTGCCCGCGAAGCGCTGGTTTTTTATGGGGAATCCGCGGGGGTGTCAAATCGCGCCCCGGCCGCGGCGATGCCGAAGCGGGCGAGCGCGGCGGTCAGTCCGGGCGACGGCGGGCGGCCCGACGAAAACACGGCGAGGGCATTCAGCGGCTCTGCGGACGGTCCCGGCCGCAGCAGGTCCGCCACCCGGCGCGCGATCGCCGGGGCTGGGTCGATCCAATCCACCGCCCAGGGGGCGTTGCGTGCGAGGTGCTCGAGCAGCAGCGGATAATGCGTGCAGGCGAGCACGATGGTGTCGGTCCGGCGCGAGCCGTTGTCGATGAAACAGGGCGCGATTTCGGCGGCGATGGCGGCGTCGTCGATCACCGAGGATTCCAAACCGGCTTCCGCGAGGCCGGCCAGCCGCGCGGACCCGACCAGGGTGACCTCGCAATCCTGCGCGAAATTACGGATCAGTACCTTGGTGTATTCGCGGGCGACCGTGGCCTCGGTGCCGAGCACCGATACCAGCTTGGTCTTCGATGATGCGCAGGCCGGCTTGATCGCCGGAACAGTGCCGACGAACGGCACCGCGAAGCGGTGGCGCAGCTCCGGCAGCACCAGGGTGGAGGCGGTATTGCAGGCCACCACCACGACATCCGGAGCATAGGTGCCGATCAGTTCGCCCATGACGGTGACGACGCGCGCCGCGAGCTCCGCTTCCCCGTGCCGGCCATAGGGGAAGAACGCATCATCGGCGGCGTAGATGAAGCGCGCTCCCGGGTGGGTCTTCGCGATTTCGCGGAAGACGGTGAGGCCGCCGAGGCCGGAATCGAACACGAGAATGGTGGGAGGCGATGGCACGCGGCTGGACCGGTTGGGCGGATGAAGACTCGCGCGAGTCAGATTGAAATCAGACTGCCAACATAGCGGAAATGTGACGGGCGCGCGTGCCGCCCGGCCGGCGCAACGGGATCGTCAAATTGCGCGGGCCAAAATACGAAGGCCGCCCGCGGTGTCCCGCAGGCGGCCGATATCGACGCGATCAGCCGCTGATCAAGCCGCGTTCCACCCGCTTCCGGGCGGCTGTTCGATCTCAACCAGTTGCGGCCCGGTCCCGCGGGTCGGTACCACGGCCTGCTTTTCCTGCCGTCGCGGCGAGGGGGCGCGCGGTGCGATCAACCCGCTGAGCAGCGAGAAACTGACCAGCACGATGGCCGCGAGATTGCCGTCGCGATAGTCGTGAAACGCGACATTGCCGATGGCGTAGGACCACACCGGAAAGGCGAGGAACGACACGAAGGCGTTGATCACCCAGGCTTCGCCCTTCTGGCGCACATACCAGACGAACAGCGGCGTGAAGATCATGCAGGCGGTGAAGGCGATGGTGGCAATGGTCATGACCGGGACCCCCGCCATGGCGGTCAGCTTGCCGCCAGATTTTACCGCCTGATCGAGGATGGCGTTGATGAAGATCGAGAATGCCAGCATCTCGGCCGGGACGTATTTGGCGATCCGTTCGAGATAGCCGTCGGCGATGTAGGTACTCAGTTCGGCATCAGGCGCCGAAGCGGAGTCTGTGGTGGAGCGGTCCCCGCTCGCGACCTCACGCGGCACACGCACAAGACGGCCCATGATTTCCCCCTCTATTGGATCGTGGAATACGCTACCACAAAGGGAACTCGCACCGACAGGTGGTAATATTATGACGCCAACGCCACCAAGCGCTTAGCTGTGGATTAAGGCCGGGCCCTGGCCTGACGCATCTTTCGGACGCGACCCGGGATCCACCTTCGACTGGATACGCTATTTGCGGCCGAAAACACGCTGGAAGACGTCGTCGACGTGCTTGAAATGATAGTCAAGGTTGAAATTTTCGGCCAATTCAGCTTCCGAGAGATGTTTTCGCACCTCTTCGTCGTCACTGAGCAGGCTGAGAAAATCGCCCTCGCCACGCCAGACCTTCATGGCGTTACGCTGTACCAAGCGGTACGCATCCTCACGGGCCGCGCCTTTTTGCGTCAGCGCAATCAACACTCTTTGCGAATGCACGAGGCCGCCGAGGCGGTCAAGGTTTTTCGCCATGTTCTCGGGATAGACGACGAGTTTGTCGACGACGCCGGCGAGCCGGCTGAGAGCGAAGTCGAGGGTGACGGTGGCGTCGGGTCCGATCATCCGCTCGACTGACGAATGCGAGATATCCCGCTCGTGCCAGAGCACCACGTCCTCAAGGGCGGGATTGACGTAGCCGCGCACCACGCGGGCGAGGCCGGTCAGATTCTCCGTGAGCACCGGATTGCGTTTATGCGGCATCGCCGAGGAGCCCTTCTGGCCCTCGGAAAAGAACTCTTCCGCTTCCAGGACCTCGGTGCGCTGGAGATGGCGAATTTCCGTCGCCAGTCGTTCGAGGGAGGACGCGACCACACCCAGAATCGCGAAATACATGGCGTGCCGATCGCGCGGAATGATCTGAGTCGAGACCGGCTCGACCGCGAGCCCCATGGCCTTGGCGACATGCGCTTCGACGCGCGGGTCGACCTGGGCGAAGGTGCCGACGGCGCCTGAAATGGCACAGGTGGCGACCTCTTTGCGCGCCGCCAGCAGTCGTTCTTTGGCGCGGGAAAATTCCGCATAGGCCTGCGCCAGCTTCAGCCCGAAGGTGGTGGGTTCGGCATGGACGCCGTGCGAGCGCCCGATCGTCGGCGTCAGCTTGTATTCGAACGCCCGGCGCTCAAGCGCCCCTAGCAGCTTGTCGACGTCGGCGATCAGGAGATCGGCGGCGCGCACCAGTTGCACGTTGAAGCAGGTATCGAGCACATCGGACGACGTCATGCCCTGATGCACGAAGCGCGCGTCCGGCCCGACGATTTCGGCAAGATGGGTCAGGAAGGCGATGACGTCGTGCTTGACCTCGCGTTCTATGGCGTCGATGCGCGCGACGTCGAAGCTGGCGTTCTTGCCTTTGGCCCAGATCGTCTTTGCGGCCGCCTTCGGAATGACGCCCAGTTCGGCCATGGCATCGGCGGCATGGGCCTCGATTTCGAACCAGATCCGAAAGCGGGTTTCGGAACTCCAGATCGCAGCCATTTCCGGCCGGGTGTATCGAGGAATCATCAGGCAGCCTCGTGAAATCGCTCGCTGCGGGCTCTATCAGACCGCGACCGGGGCGGCAATCCGGGCCGGGCCGATGCGTTTCAGCGTCCTTTCACGCGCCCGCAGCAATATTACGTAATCATCGCCATCGCTTTTTTCGAGCGTGCCGCGCTATGCCGGTGGTAAGAGGTCGCGATGCCAGGCAATGCCCAAAGTAACGTTCAAGACAAGGTCGTCGTCATCACCGGAGCCACGTCCGGAATCGGCCAGGTTGCCGCCGGCGAACTCGCCGCCGGCGGGGCCCGCCTGGTGCTGGTGGCGCGCGATCCGGCCCGTGCCGAGGCGACGCTCGCGCTGTTGCGCCAGCGTGGCCCGCGTCAGGCTCACCGCGCCCATGTTGCCGATCTCTCCCGGCTCGCCGACATCAAGCGGGTTGGGGCCGAGATCGCCGCCGCTGAGCCGCGCATCGACGTGCTCATCAACAATGCGGGCAATGTGTTCGGAACGCGGGCGCTGACCGACGATGGGTTCGAGCGCACCTTCGCCACCAATCACGTCGCCTATTTCGTATTGACGCTGCTGTTGCGCGATCGGCTGATCGCGGCGGCACCGGCCCGTGTCGTCAACACCGCGTCCGGCGCGCATCGGTTTCAGGCGCTCGACTTCGACGATCTGCAATTGGCCAAGGGCTACCGCACCATGCGCGCCTATGGTCGCTCCAAGCTCTGCAATATTCTGTTCACGCGCGAACTTGCGCGCCGGCTGGCGGGCAATGGGGTTACCGCCAATTGCCTGCATCCGGGCTTCGTCGCGACCAATCTTGGCCAGCGCTCCGGCGGCGTGTTCGGTGGCCTGGTGCGACTGGCGATGATGTTCGGCACGCGGCCCGAGCGCGGAGCGGCAACCATCGTCTATCTCGCCAGTTCGCCAGAGGTGGCGGAGATCAGCGGCGGTTATTTCGTGGATTGCCGTCCGGCGACGCCGAGCTCACAGGCGCAGGACGATGCGAGCGCAGCGAGGCTGTGGAGCGAGACCGCGCGGTTGACCGGAATCGGATGACGTCACGACGGGTCATCTCCGAATTCGTCGTTCGGGGACGCCGAGGCGATGACGACCGCGTCTGAATGACGTGCCTACGCCGCGTGGTTACACATCCTTTACGCGCGAACTCTAGAACTAAACCAGTAATCGCTCAATTTGACTGGTCTGGGGGATCGCCATGATTGATCGGCTCTCGGTCAATGCGCTGTTGAAATCCGTCATCGCGATATTGAGCGCGGCGGTCATGGTGATGCTGGTCCTCGATGCCTGGGGTTCGTGGAATCGATTGCGCGTTGCCAGCCGGAGTGCCGCGGTCGCCAACATCACCGGCGCCATTTTCACCTCCTTGCACAATCTGCGCGTGGATCGCTCCTTTACCTTCCGCGACCTGCAGGCCGACAAGCAATTCACCGCCATCAATCCCCAAATCGAGACATTGCGCGCCGCCGAATTGCCGGCTTTGACGGCCACCATGGCCGCATTGCAAGGGCTGGATTTTCCTGAAAAGCAGACCTTCGCGTCCGATCTCGAACAGGGCACGAAGCGGCTGACCGCGCTGCATGCGGAGACGGCGGCCGCCTTGTTGAAGCCGAAAGCGGAGCGTCGCCCGGGACTTCATCAGGATTTCTACGACGCCGCGTCCGCCGTCCTCGATACGCTCGACAAATTGTCGTCTCGGCTCACCCGTATGGTGAAGCTCGAAGACGGGTTCATCGATCAATTGATGGAGCTCAAGCAACTCGCCTGGATCGCGCGCAACGCAGGCGGCGACGCCTCGGTCATGGTGTCGAATGTCATCGCCGGGTTGCCGCCGGCGCCCGATGTCCTGGTCAGATATGCGGCTGAAGTGAGCAAGCTCGAGACGGCCTGGGCAGCGCTCGGGGATCTTGCCGCCGGCCTGGCGTT
>Ga0265339_10002008_pt1 | contig 14951 bp, 13 predicted proteins | sample 4CB219metaG_FD_202085 | JGI IMG/M metagenome (GOLD analysis project Ga0265339, IMG submission 202085) | Rhizosphere microbial communities from Carex aquatilis grown in University of Washington, Seatle, WA, United States - 4-CB2-19 metaG | ecosystem: Host-associated > Plants > Roots >...
GTGTTCCGGGCGCGCGATCCCGACGCGGAGGTTCGCCGGCTGCGCACCGTGCTCGCCGTGGGCGCCGGGTTGCTCACCGTCGGGCTCGCGATCGCGGGGGTCGCGCTCCAGCCCATCGCGATGCTCGTGCTCACGACCGCGATGCTCGCCCTCTCGGCGACGCGCACCGCAGCCGAGGGCGACGAGGCGCGCCACAAGCGGCCCGCGATGGTGCTGACGACGACGGGCATGATCGTGCGCGACGCGAGCGGCCTGCGCAGCTGGCAGTACGACGAGATCGCCGACGTGCGCACCTGCGTGTGCCAGGGGCAGATCGGCATCATGGTCGTGCTCGCGAGCGGTGCGATGCACTTCATCGACAACCTCTCGTTCGCGCGCGGCGAGCACGTGGGCGGCCTCATCCGCCGTCACGTTCAGCCGCGCCGCACCTAGCTCAGCGCGCGGCCAACGGCGCGCGCTCAGCGCGCCGCAACAGCGGCCGGCTTCGCCACGAGGTGAAGCGCGTCGACGTCGACGATGAACCCGCGGCAGGCGGGCGAGCCGCAGCGGCAGGGCTCGGCGACCTCGGCGGCGAAGGCGTAGTCGTACGCGATCTCCTCGCCGGCACGCACGGGGCGCAGCGCGACGATCTGCGCCCACCCGCCGCGCTCGGGATCGATGCCGACCTCGACCTCGGCGTTCGGATCGCACGAGTGGTTGATCCACCGCGTCTGATCGACCATGTCGAAGAAGTAGCCGTCGCCCATGATGAGCGAGTAGCGATCGTCGACGGGCTCGTCCTCGTGCCACAAGACGCCGTCGACCTCGGCGATGACCTCGCCCTCGGCGAAGTCGCGGGTCGCGACGACACCGTAGCCGTCGATGGAGGAGCGGATGACGCGCAAACCGGAGATGGCAGACATGCTGTGCAGGCGATGTTGCCATCGCGCGCGCACGCACTCAACAGCCGTGACGAGATCGTCACCTTCGCCGTCCCCGCTGGCGTCAACGCGCGCGTGACGGCCGAACGACCCGATCATCCGCGGCGGCCTCTTCGCGGCGCTCGCGCTCGCGGCGGGCCGCGGCGGCTCGGCGCGCGAGCGCGCGTTCGACGACCTCGCGGCGACGGCGCGCGCGCAGGTGCGCGGCGCGCGCCTCGGTCTCGGCACGAACGGCCGTCGCGAGCGCGTCGCGACGGAAGACGGCCGCGGCCTCGGCGCGCGCGGCGACGCCGGCCGCGAGCCGCTCCTCGAAGCGGCGCCGGGCGAGGGCCTCGGCGCCGCGCTCGGCGGGCGCAGCCTCGCGACGCCGTGCCGCGAGCTCGGCCCGCGCCGCCTCCCAGGCCTCGGCGAGGCGCGCGGCCTCCGCCTCCGCGCGCGCGCGCGCCGAGAGCGCCGCCGCGAGCGCGCGCTCGGCCCGCCCCTCCTCGGCCTCGCGCAGCCCCAGCAGGCTCGCGAGGGCGCTCGATCCCGCCGGATTCGCCATTGAATTGTGCGACTTGCGATCCTACCCTCGTCCGGAATGAACGCCAGCCAGCAGACGGCCGCGCGGCGCTACCGGATCGAGCGGTACCTCACGGAAGGCGGCATGGGCGCCATCTACATCGGCAAGAAGCTGGGACCGGGCGGCTTCGAGAAGGAGGTCGTGCTCAAGCAGCTGCTGCCCGAGTACACCTCGCGGCCCGAGTTCCGAGACCTCTTCTTCCGCGAGGCCAAGATCTCGGCGACCCTCGATCACGCCAACATCGTCCACACCTTCGACCTCGTCGAGTCCGACGAGTCGCTCTTCATCGTCATGGAGTACGTGCGCGGCGTCGACCTGCGCACGATCGTTCGCCGCGCGCGCCTGCGCCGCCGTGAGCTCGCGCCCGGCGCCGCCATCCACATCGTGCTCGACGTGCTGGCGGGCCTCGGCTACGCGCACACGCGCAAGGACGCGAACGGCGCCTCTCTGTCCATCATCCACCGCGACGTCTCGCCCTCGAACATCCTCTGCTCGGCCGAGGGCGAGGTGAAGCTCTCGGACTTCGGCATCGCCAAGGCCTCGACTCACTCGTCAGTCTTCTATCGCGTGCGCGGCAAGGTGGGCTACATGTCGCCCGAGCAGGCGCGCAACGAGCCGGTCGATCACCGCTCGGATCTCTATTCGCTCGGCGTGTGCCTGCACGAGGCGCTCACCGGCGAGCGGCTCTTCGTGGGCGATCTCTCGACCCCGCCCGACGTGATCTACGGCCAGCCCATCCTGCCGCCGTCGAAGAAGCGGCCCGGCCTGCCCACCGCCATCGACGAGGTCCTCGAGAAGGCGCTCGCCCCCAAGCCCGACGATCGCTATCAGGACGCGACGGCGTTCACCGAGGCGCTGCGCCAGGCCGCTCACCGCTTCGGCCTCACGTACTCCACGCCGCAGCTGGCCGACCACCTGCGCAACATCCTCGGCCCCGACCCGACGCGCTGGCTCAACGAGGAGCCGACGGGCGGCGCCGAGCACGGCACGCAGAAGATCCCCATGCCGACCAAGGCGCACGAGGGCAAAGAGGCCGCTTCCATCGGGCTCGTCGAGGGGTCAAACTTGTACGTCGTGGACGGCGGGGACGTGGTAAGTCCGAAACAAGGCGCCATGAGCTCATCGCGTCCACCTTCTGGCCAGCCGCCGCGTTCGCCCGGACGCGACGAGGGCCCCACGCGCAAGGTCTCGCTTCCCACGGAGGACGCGCCCATGGCGAAGGCTCCCATCGGTCCGTTCATCCCCATCAAGGACGACGACGACGACGCGCCGACCGTGGCCCGCAACCTCGGGCCCGCGGCCGCCGCGTCCGTCGAACCGTCGCGGCGGCCGTCGACGGCGCCGTACTCGACGCTCGCGTCGGGGAGCAAGAAGCCGACGACCATTCCTCCCCCGCCGCCTTCGGCGGCTTTTGCCCCGCCGCCTTCGGCGGCTTTTGCCCCGCCGCCCAAGGCCGCGTTCGCGCCGCCGGCGCCACCTTCGTTCACGGCGCCGTCGCCGCCCGTGCCGGTGTTCGCGCCGGGCGGCTCGTCATTCAAGGCGCCCCCGCCGCCGGCCATGCCGGCCTCGCGCGCGTTCGGCTCCGATTCGCCCTTCGATCCCGACATGCCGACGCCGGCGCCGCCGCCCACGGACGAGTTCGCGCCGCCGACGCCGCTGCCGACGTATCAGGACGCGCAGGTGACGCCGCCGCCGCCCGCCTACGGCAGCGGACCGCCGCCCGGCTCGCGGGGCCTGCGCGCCTCGAGCCCCGGGCTCCCGCCGCCGGGCACCGGCTATGGGCCCCCGCCCGCGCCGCCCTCCTCGGGAAACAACTGGGGCGCGCCGCTCAACCTGCAGGCGCCGGACACGATCGACTTCGCGGCCGACGCGGCGCCACTCACGATCCGGCGCTCGGGGCCGCCCGGGCTCGTGTGGCTGATCTTCATGCTCGGCGCCATGGCGGGCGGCGCCAAGCTCGCGCACGTCGTCACGCGCGGCGACGTCGCGGCGCTCGACACGCCCACGCGCGCCGCGCCGCCGCCCGCCGGCCCCACGGTGGTGCCGACCTCTCGATGATCGAGAAGAACGCCACTCGGATCCTCGATCAGGGCGGCTCGATGGTGCGCCAGTCGGGGCGCGGGCGCTTGCTCATCGTCAAAGGTCCGGATCGCGGCGAGGCGATCGCGATCGCCGAGCTCACGCTCACCGTGGGCTCGGGCGCGGGGAACGACGTGCTGCTCTCCGACCCGACGATCTCGCGCCGCCACCTGGCCATCGAGCCGACCCCGGACGGCGTCATGCTGCGCGACCTCGGCTCGACCAACGGATCGTTCGTGCAGGGCGCGCGCTTCCAGGAGCTGACGCTCGGCTTCGGGACCGAGGTGACGATCGGCCAGACGACCCTCAAGTACGTCCCCTCCGAGGAGCAGCTCGAGCTCGCCCCCTCCGAGGAGGAGAGCTACGGCTCGCTCGCCGGGCGCGACCCCAAGCTGCGCAAGCTCTTCCGCTTGCTGGCCGACGTCGCCGCGAGCGACGCGACGGTGCTCATCGAGGGCGAGACGGGCACGGGCAAGGAGCTGTTCGCCGAGGAGATCCACCGGCACAGCGCGCGCCGCGGCGGCCCCTTCGTCGTGTTCGACTGCGGCGCCGTGCCCAAGGAGCTCATCGAGTCGGCGCTCTTCGGGCACCTGCGCGGCTCGTTCACGGGCGCCGTCACCGATCGCGCGGGCGCGTTCGAAGAGGCTGACGGCGGCACGCTGTTCCTGGACGAGATCGGCGAGCTCGCGCCCGAGGTGCAGCCGTCGCTGCTGCGCGCGCTCGACAAGCGCGCCGTGCGGCCCGTGGGCGGCACGAGCTACAACCAGGTCTCGGTGCGCGTCGTCGCGGCGACCAACCGCAACCTGCGCGCCGAGATCGCGGCCAAGCGGTTCCGCGAGGACCTCTACTACCGCCTCGCCGTCGTGCGCATGCACGTGCCGCCGCTGCGCGAGCGCCCCGACGACGTCCCGCTCCTGGTCGAGCACTTCTCGCGCCAGTTCGCGGCCGGGCGCGAGCTCCAGGTCTCGAAGGAGGAGCTCGAGCGCCTGCGCCACCACGCGTGGCCCGGCAACGTGCGGGAGCTGCGCAACGTCATCGAGCGCGCGTGCGCCCTCTCGCACGGCACGAAGCTCGAGATCGACGAGGCCTTCGACGAGCGGACGGGCGCGCAGGCCGGCGACGCCGTGAACATCGACCTCCCTTTCAAGGAAGCGAAGGCACAGCTCATCGACTCCTTCGAGCGGGAGTACATCCGCGCCCAGCTCAAGCGCCACGAGGGCAACCTGTCCGCGGCGGCGCGCGCCGCCGAGGTCGACCGGAAGCACTTCCGCGAACTTTTGCGCAAGCACGGTTTGCGCGAATCGAGCGAGTAAATCGCTGTTTTTCCGCGATTGATTTAAGATCGTGCGTGCATGGCACGCTCCGCGCCGACGCGCAGGGCGAGTGGCCGCGCATCGGGGGCCGCGGCGCGGGAGAGGACTGTCCAGAGGGCGCCGGCCTCGACGCCGCGCGAGCGCCTCGCGCGCGCCGCGCCGGCGCTCGCCTTCGGCGGCGTCGTCGCCTTCTACCTCGCGCTGCGGACGTATCAGTTCCACGTCTCCGACTCCGACGAGAACATCTACTTCTACATGGCGCTGCGCACGGCGTTCGGCGGCGTCAGCCCTTACCGCGACTACTTCTTCGCGCACCCGCCGCTGCACCTCGCCTTCGGCGTGCTCGCCCTCAAGCTCGGCGCGCTCATCGAGGGCGCGCGCGCCATGGTCGATCCCGCCGCGTGGGGCGACGGCGGCGCCGCGCTCGTCACCGTCAAGTCGATCGGCCTCGTCGCGGGCGCGCTCGGCGGCGTCTTCGTCCACCGCGCCGTGAGGCGCGTCGCGGGCGGGCTCGAGGCGTGGATCGCGGGCACGATGTTCCTGCTCTCGCCCGACCTCCTCCACGGCTTCTTCACGGGCGTCACCGAGGCGCTCATGCTCTCGGCGCTCGGCCTCGAGCGCGTCGTCGCGGGCCGCGACCGCCAGGCGGGCTTCGCCTTCGCCGCCGCGTGCCTCGTCGCGATGTACGCGGCGCCCTTCGGCCTCGCCGTCTGGCTCGTGCTGCTGGCGCGCGCGCCGCGGCGCGCGCTCTCGCTCGCGCTGTGGACGGCCGCGCCGCTGCTCGTCGTTCACGGACTCTTCCTGCTGTGGGCGGGGCGCTCCTACTGGGAGAGCGTCTTCGCCTATCACCTCCACAAGCCGAAGCTCGGCGAGGGCGTCCTCGGGCACGAGCTCCTCCTCATGCTGCGCAAGAGCACGCTGCTCGTCGCGGCGGTGCCGGTCGCGGTCGTGGCCCTCGGCCGCGGCGGTCCGCGATCGTTGCGCGCGCGCCTGGGCGAGGAGCCGAGCGCCCAGCTCGCGGCCTCCGCGCTCCTGGGGCTCGTGGCGACGCTGGTCTTCGTGGGCGCCACGCGCGCCGTGTTTCATTACTACTTCGTCATGCTCGTGCTCGGCGCCGCGCCGCTCGCCGGCCTCGTGTATGGCGGGCTCCTCCGCCGCCTCGCCGGGCTCGCCCGCGCCCTGCGCGACTTCCAGAGGCGGCCCGCGCCGGTGGCGACGCTCGCCGGCGCCGCGCTCGGCGTCGCCGGCCTCCTCGCGTCGCTGCTCGGCGGCGAGGCCCTCGCGCGGCTCCCGGCGGTCCGGCGGACCGAGATCCCCGACGCCGCCGTCGGACACACCGCCCTTCGCACGTGGCGCTCCTCCGCGACGCTCGGCCCGCTCGACGGCGTCGTGCGCGCGCTCCTGTGGAGCGACCAGGAGCGCCTCGGCGACTTCTACCCGATCTGGACGCACTTCCTGTGGGACGCGACCCAGTCCTTCGAGATGAGCGCGACCTTCGCCCGCTACGCCCGCGAGGGCCTGGAGCCGAACGCGACGATCTTCGGCGAGGCGTCGCTCGCGACCGCCGTCGCGCTCCAGTCGGGCCGCCGCCTCGCGCTCGACGAGGCTGACACGAACTTCATGCGCTGGAAGAGCGGCATCACGCCGGCCGCGCGCTTCGTCGAACGCCTCCGCGCCGCGCCGCCCGCGCTCATCCTCTTCTCCGTCGGCGACTACATGAGCATGCCGGACGAGCTCCGGGGCTGGATGGAGCGCGACTACGAGAGCAGCTTCGCCAACGACGCCAGGTGGCTCGTGTACGTCGTCATGCGGCCGCGCCCGCCGCCCTGAGCGCCGGCGTCGCGCCGCGCGCGCAGAATGTTAGACTTGAAGCACATGGGGCTCTTCGACGGCCTGCGGACGCGGGTGCTGGCCTTCACGAGGGAGCTGACCGACAGCGTCGTCGATTCGGGCCACTCGGCCGTCTACCTGCGGCAGCTCATCCGCGGCAACCGCGGCGACCGCGCCCACGCCGCCCCCGATCTCGCAGGCGGCGCCGACCCGGCCCCTCGCGCGCCCGAGACGCCCGTCCTCCTCATCCACGGCTACCTGGCGACGAAGGGCTCGCTGCACCTCCTCGAGCAGCAGCTCGCGCGCCGCGGCCACATCGTCATGTCGTTCCGCTTCGGCCCCATCAACCTCGGCGACATCCGCGACTCGGCCGGCCTCGTCGCGCGCAAGGTCGAGTCGATCATTGCGCAGACGGGCGTCGAGCACGTCGACATCGTCGGCCACTCGATGGGCGGGCTCGTGGGCCTCTACTACGTCAAGCGCCTCGGCGGCCGCCACCGCGTGCGGCGCCTGGTGCTCATGGGCACGCCGACGCGGGGCACCTGGTCGGCGCTGCTCGGCCTCGTCACGGCGCCCCTCGGCCTGGCGAGCCTGCAGCTCTTGCCGGGCAGCCCGTTCCTGCAGGAGCTGGCCGAGACGCCGCTGCCCAAGGGCGTCGACGTCGTGACCATCGGAGCCACGCGCGATTGGCTGGCGCCGGTCGCGCGCACCGCGCTCGAAGGCGTCCGCAACATCGCGCTGCCCACCGGGCACTCGGGGCTGCTCGTCGACGAGGAGGTCGCCGACACCGTCGCGCGCCTTTTGCGCGAGCCTTTTCCCGCTGCCGAGGCGCATGTTGACGACACGCCCCACCCAACATAAAATGACGAGGTTTTGAGCACATTTAGGCCACCATCGGCCGAAGCAGACGGGAGCTCCGTGGGCTCAGAAACCATCTTGTGGGCGCTCCGATTCATCTCGGGCAAATACCAGGGCGGCGAGTTTCCGCTGCGGCCTCACCGCGAGATCATCATCGGCCGCTCCTCGGAGCTCGACATGGTCCTCGTCGAGGACATGGTTTCGCGCAAGCACGCGAAGATCACCACCGACGACAAGGTCGTCACCATCCAGGACCTCGGCTCGACGAACGGGACGTTCGTCAACGGCGAGAAGGTCCGCAAGGTCGAGCTCAAGGACGGCGACCGCATCCTCATCGGGACATCAATCATCAAATTGGTTTTTGTCGACGGCGAGCTGACGAACCACATGACGGAGACCGAGGCGCGCTCGAAGCTCGCGACGACGGGCAACAAGCGCCCGCCGCCCAAGTCGATGTCGGGCAGCATCGAGGAGATCCCGCTGCCGGACCTCCTGCAGCTGCTCTCGACCAGCAAGAAGTCGGGCGTCATCGTCATCCGCGGCGACGCGGGCGTCGGCAAGGTCTACCTGCGCAAGGGTCAGATCTACTTCGCCAGCATCGACGACAGCTTCAAGATGGGCCCGAAGAAGGCCATGATCCGCATGCTGGGCTGGACGGCGGGCTTCTTCGAGCTCGAGCCGCCCGACGAGCGCGCCGTGCTCGAGGAGCTGCAGGACTCGACGGAGGGCCTGCTCATGGAGGGCATGCGCCAGCTCGACGAGTACGGCGTGATCTCCGAGAAGCTGCCGCCCATGTCGGCGGGCATCGCCATCCCGCGCCCGCTCGAGCCGAAGCTGCGCGACCTCTCGGCCGAGGAGCTCGACGTCTTCCAGGCGGCGCTCACGGCCGGTACGCTGCGGGCGCTGTTCGACGAGTGCCCGCTGACCGACCTCACGGTCGCCGAGAAGGTGAAGAGCCTCCTCGACAAGGGCTTCCTCACTGCGGCGGGCTGAAGCCGACCGCTAACGCATCGGCGTCAGCGGAGACAGCGTCGGCTCCGAACGACACGTGAGCTCGTTGGCCCTGGCGCAGTCAGCCTGCTCTCCGCCCTGGCAGGCCTTCCGGTACAAGGCCTCGGCCTTGGCCCTGTCGTCGGGGGGGCCGGCGGCGTAGAGGTCGCCGAGACGGCCGCACCCCCAGGCGTCTCCTCCGTCGCAGCCCTTCCTCAGGAGCTCGATCGCCTTCGCCTGATCGGCCGTCGACCCGCCGTCGGAGGCCGCCAGGTCTCCCCCGCCCGAGCAGCTGCTCGCGTCGTCTCCGTCGCACGCCTTCGCGTACAACGCCGCGGCGCGCGCCTCGTCCCGAGCGACACCCACGCCCTTCCTGTAAAGCCACGCGAGGTAGCCGCAACCGACGGCGAGCCCGTGGTCACAGCTGATCGTTTCGAGGGCGACGGCGCGCGCCGGGTCCTGGGTGACGCCTTCGCCCTTCCTGTACATGTGGCCGAGGCTCCAGCACGCGAGCGCTTCACCGCGGGCGCACAGCGGAGAGTAGAGCTCTACCGCAGCCGACAGACTTCCGAGCAACGACGACGTGTGCCGATGGAGCGCCGCCAGGCCCATGCACCCGTTCGCGTCGCTCTCACACTCGCGCTTGTAGAGCGTGACCGCGCGAGAGAAGATCGGGAGCGCGTTCTGGTGATCCTGCTCGCGCGCGTAGCCCAGGAGGCGGCAGCCCCAGGCGCTGCCGCCGTCGCATCCCTTCTGGAAGAGAGTGATGGCTCGATCCCGGTCACGCGGCACGCCGTGCCCCTCCTTGTACATGTCACCGAGCCCCGAGCACCCTCGCGCGTCTCCGCCCTCGCAGGCGCGACGGAACAAGGACACGGCGCGTTCGTAGTCCTTTTTCACGCCCCACCCGTTATCGAAGCTCTCGCCCAGCCACGAGCATCCGTGCGCGTCTCGGCCCTGGCAGGCCCGCTGATAGAGGCTGGCGGCGCGGGCAAAGTCCTGCGTCACGCCGTTCGCGGTCCCGTACAGGCGACCGAGCGTCGTGCACGCCCCCGCCTCTCCGCCGGAGCACCTGCGATCGCATTCGTCGGGCGCGCTGCACGACGCCGACGTCGGCGCTCGTGCCTGGCTCTGAGGACGCTCGCCAGCCGGCGCCGCGCAGCCGACCAGCAACGCGCCGAGCACGATCGGGAAGCGCACCCGTCTAGTCCTCGATCGCCTTGAAGCCGCCGCCGGTCTTTCCGTGATCGTGGTGCTTGTGCGGCTTGGCCGCTGCGGGCGCGGCAGCGCCGGGGGGCGCGGCGGCGCCGGGGAGCACGATGTGGCGCTTGCCGTCCTTCGGGTCGAGGACGAGCGTGACGCTCTCGTGTCCCTCGGCCTTGAGCACGGCGCGGGCCGACGAGCCGGTCAGGAGCTCGATCGTGAGCGGCGTGCGGCCCCGCGCCGTCGCCTCATCGCCGATCCAGACCTCGGCGCCCGCGGGCTCCGAGGTGATCGCGATGCGGCTCGGCGCCGGCGCCGCGGCGGCGGGCCCAGCCGGCTCGGCCGCAGGCGCGACCGGCGCCGCGGGGGGCGCGCTCGCGGCCACGGGCGCGTCGGCATGGCCGCCGGAGCGCGAGAGCGCGAAGCCGACGCCTCCGATGACGACGACGGCGGCGACGCCGATGACCGCCCACGGCGGGCTCTTCTTGCGCGCGACGACCTCCGTCTCGGCCGCGACCATCTCGGCGGCCGAGTTGCCGAGCGTCGTGCTCCCCGCGCGCCCGAAGGCCTGCGCGTCCCGGCCCGCGAAGCCGGCGCGCGTCGGCGCCGCGGCAGCGGAGCCGGGGCGGACCTGCACGGCCGCCGCGGGCGCGGCGGGCGGCGCGGCGGCCGCGGGCGGCTTCGCGACGACGGGCGCCACGACGGGACCCGAGCCGCCCGAGCGTCCGCCCGGCATGAGCTGCGTCGCGACGCGCCCCGGAGCGGCGGCCGGCGGCTCGGCGAGGCGCGCGAGCACGGCGGCCATCGACTGCGGCCGCTTGTCGGGATCCTTGGCGAGCATCTCGGCGATGAGGGCGTCGAGCTCGGGTGGCACCGTGGGCTCGAGCGACGACGCGCGCGGCGCCGGCTCGTGCAGGTGCGCGACGATGACCTGCGCGGGTCCCTTGCGCACGAAGGGCGGCTGGCCGGTCGCCAGCTCGAGCAGCACGCACCCGAGTGCGTAGACGTCCGTGCGGTGATCGATCGTCTTCGCGCCCTTCGCCTGCTCGGGCGACATGTAGAGCGGCGTGCCGAGGATGTGGCCGGTCTGCGTCTGCGAGTGCTCGCCGCCGTCGCGCCGGAGGAGCTTCGCGATGCCGAAGTCGACGATCTTCGCGACAGGCTCGCCGCCGCCCTTGTTCTCGACGAGGAAGATGTTCCCCGGCTTGAGATCGCGGTGCACGATGCCTGCCGCGTGCGCCGCCGCGAGCGCGCTGGCGAGCTGCCGCCCGATCGACCGCAGCGCCGGCCAGTCGCCCGCGAACGAGCCGCGGCCCGAGAGCCGGTGGGCGAGGTCCTCGCCCGGCAGGTACTCCATGACGATGAACGCCCGCCCGCTGCGGTGCAGGTCGCAGTCGAAGATCTCGACGATGCCGGGGTGGCGCACGGCCGCCGTGGCGCGCGCCTCCGTGAAGAAGCGGTTCACGACGTCCGCCTCCGCGGTCAGCTCGCTGCGCAGCACCTTGATGGCGGCGTCGCGGCCCATGTGCCTGTGTCGCGCCTGGTACACCTCGCCCATCGCGCCCGCGCCCAGGCGGCGGATGATCGTGTAGGGACCAACGCTGTCGCCGTCGTTGAACATGCCGCCCCGGCGATCAGGATAAGACACCCGCCCCAGCGAAGCGAGCGCGCGGTGTAGGATGCCGCGCCATGCGCACGCCCTTTCTCACGCTCGCTGCTTGTTTGTTCGCCTCGACGGCCTTCGCCGCGGGGTCCATCCAGGGCACGGTCAAGGTCGCGAAGCCCGCGCCCACGCCGCCGGCTCACCCGGTCGTCAAGGACGGCGGCGTCTGCGGAAAGGAGGCGCCAAACGAGGCGGTCGTCATCGACAAGAAGGGCGGGCTGCAGAACGTCGTCGTCTTCGTGAAGGACGCGAAGTTCGCGGGGAAGCCGGCGCCCGTCGACAAGGCCGCGCTGGATCAGCGGCAGTGCCGCTATTTCCCGCACGTGCAGGCGCTCACCGTGGGGACGCCGCTGTCGCTCATGAACAACGACGCGATCCTGCACAACGTGCACGCCAACGACACGGGGATGACGGTCTTCAACGTCGCGATGCCCATCAAGGGCCAGAAGCTCCCCATCCCGATGCGCAAGCCGGGGCTCATGAAGCTCCAGTGCGACGCGGGCCACACGTGGATGAACGGGTGGATCTACGTCTTCGACCACCCGTACTACGCCGTGACCGACGAGAGCGGCGCCTTCACCATCAAGGACCTGCCGCCGGGCGACTACACCGTCGAGCTCTGGCACGAGCCGGCCGACGGGCAGGGCGCGGGCGTGCGGACGACGGCGAAGGTGAAGGTGAGCGACGGGGCGCCGGCGAAGCTCGAGCTCACGATGAAGCTCTGAGGGCCGGCGCCCTCGCGCAACGCTGCTACTTCTTCTCGGGCGCGGCCTTCTCGGGCGCGTCGGCGGGCGGCGCGCCGTGATGGGCGTGCGCGGCGTCGAGCATCTCGATGAGCTTCGGGTGCGTCTTCGTGAGGCCCTCGATCACGGGCGGCGGCACCTTCGGATCGGGCACCGGGTTGTGGATCGCCGGGACCGACTTCAAGAAGGCGAAGATCGCCTTGAGATCGTCGTCGGTGAAGTTGCGGAAGTCGGCCCACGGCATGGGCGGCAGGATGGGCCGGCCCGCAGCGGCGCCGAGGTGCATGCCGGTGCGGAGCGCCTTGATGAACATCTCCTCCGTCCAGCTCCCGATGCCGGTCTCCTTGTCGGGCGTGAGGTTCGCCGAATAGACCGTGCCGAACGGCAGCTTGAAGGCCGTGAAATCAGCCCCGATGAAGGCGAGGTCCGTCTTCGGATCCACCTTGGCCACGGGCTCGGGCGCGTTCGCCGCGTGGCCCGAGAGCATGCGCGACATGTCCGGCATGGGCATGCCGATGTCCTTGTTGAACATCCACGGCGTGTGGCAGTCGTTGCAGCCCGACGTCGACACGATGTACATGCCGCGCATGACGGGATCCGGCTTCCCTTCTTTGCCGTCCTTGGCGCCCTTGCCCTTCGCCGCCGCCGCGCCGGCCGTCGCGAGCACGAGCGCCGCCGCGAGCACGGCCGTTCCGTTCACCAGAATCCGCGAATTTCTCTCCATCGTTCATCCCCCTCGTTTGTAAAATGCCGAACGGCGCACGGTCGCAGCGCCCGGGATGCCTGTCAAATCGCGAATCGCTTTGTTTGCCTCACTCGCCTCGTGTTTCACGGGCGCGTGCGCGCCGGCGTTTCCGTCCATCGCCGTCAAGACGCCCGCCGCGCCGATCGCGCCCGATCCCGAGAAGGTCATCGTGGTCATCGTGCAACCGACGACGCGACTGCACGCCGTCGCGATCATCGACGGCCGCGGCCAGCTCGTCGGACAGCTCGACGACCGGTCGCACACGGTCCTGCGCCTGCCCGAGGGGCCGACGCTCCTCTACGCCGTCGTCGAGAACAACGCCGAGACCGCGGATCGCATCGAGGGAACGCTGATGGCCGGGCGGGTCTACTACGCGACCGTCGGTGAGCGCGAGGGCGGCATCGCCCTGCTGGCCCTGAACGCGCGCAGCCCCGACGGACGCTGGAGCCACAGGGACGAGTACCTGGCGGCGACCCCGCGGGTCGCGATGGATCCGGACAGAGTCGTCCGTGAGGCAAACGAGATCGGCGACACGACGGCGCTCATGAAGGCCGCTGACGCGCACGTCGCGAAGCTCGACGCCTCGGCGGCCGCCGAGCACACGATCCAGGAGAGCGACGGCTTCTAGACCGAGAGCGTCTCGCCCTCGACGGCGCCCATGACCTCGGTGCCGCGGGCGCCGGCCTCGTCGAGCAGGCGGCGCGCGCGCGCCACGAGCGCGTCGACGTCGGCGTCGGAGTAGTCCTGATCGTAGTGGAAGAGGACGAGGCGCTTGACCTTCGCCGCGACGGCCGCGGCGACGGCGTCGTCGACGGAGGAGAAGCCGCGCTCGAGGTAACGCTGGCGATCCTCGGGCGTGTACGTGCTGTCGTGGACGAGCACATCCGCGTTCGCGTAGAGCTCGAGCGACGCCTTGGGCGCGCCGCCCTTGGGATAGCCGGCGTCGCTCGCGTAGACGAGCACGCGGCCCTCGTCCTCGACGCGGAACGCGAGCGCGCCCGAGCGCCCGTGCGGGTTCGTCCGCGCCGTGACCTTGCAGCCCTCGACGGAGAACGGCTCGCCCTCCTTGATGGCGACGATCTCGATGCTGGCGCCCATGTTCTTGAGCGTCTGCACGGGGAAGTACTGCGGCGCCATCTGGCCCTCGAGGATGCCCTCGAGCATGGGCGAGCTCTTCGCGCCGCCATGGATGCGGAAGGTGTTCCCGTTGATGTAGAGCGGCACGAAGAACGGGAAGCCCTGGATGTGGTCCCAGTGGGCATGCGACAGCAGGATGCTCGCCTCGCCGCCGCCCTTGCCGAACGGGCCGCCCAGCAGCGAGTTGCCCAGGTTCCGCGCGCCCGTCCCGCAGTCGAAGACGATGAGCTTGCCGCCGCTCGTGCGCACCGAGACGCACGACGTGTTGCCGCCGAAGCGCACCGTCCCGGGCCCCGGCGCCGGGATCGAGCCGCGCACGCCCCAGAACGTCAGCTCCATCAGCCGCGCCCCAGCGAGATGTCGAGGCCCTCGTAGGCCGCGACGATGTCGAGCTTCATGCCCTCGCGCTTCGCCGTGGCCTTCGTCTCGGCGAGGATGGCGTCGACCTCGGCGTCCGAGCGCTCGGGCGCGTGGTGAAAGAGGGCGAGCCGGCCCGCGCCCGCCTCCTGGCAGATGCGCAGGGCGTCCGACGGGCGGGAGTGCCCGAAGTGCGGCATGCGCTTGTAGTCCTCGGGCGTGAACATGGTGTCGTACACGACGAGGTCCGCGCCCTCGCACAGGCGCACGAGGCCCTCGCGCATGCGCGCGAGCTTCTGGAGGTCGGTGGCCGGCAGCTCCGCGCCCGGCCCGGGCGGCTGCGCGATGAACTCGTCCTCGAAGAGGATGTCGGAGAACGGCGCCGTGTCCGAGACGTAGACGACGCTCGCGCCGTCGGCGGTGAGGCGGTAGGCCGTCGCGATGTAGGGGTGGTTGAGCCGCGCGCACGCGACCTTCACGTCGGAGACCTCGAACTTCGCGGAGTCCTGCAGCTCGCTGAACGCGATGTCCGCCTTCGCCTCGTCGAAGGA
>Ga0265339_10002011_pt1 | contig 14942 bp, 12 predicted proteins | sample 4CB219metaG_FD_202085 | JGI IMG/M metagenome (GOLD analysis project Ga0265339, IMG submission 202085) | Rhizosphere microbial communities from Carex aquatilis grown in University of Washington, Seatle, WA, United States - 4-CB2-19 metaG | ecosystem: Host-associated > Plants > Roots >...
CAGTGTATATTTGCACGGTGTTCGTGCCGCCGCCACCGAGAAGGCCGCTGTTGTCATAGACAACGCCGTTGGCCACCGCCGTGCCGGATTTTGTCGGATCCAATCCCAGCGCGTACTTGAGCCAGTTTGGAATGCCGTCACCGGACGGGTTGGCGTTTGGCGCCCCCGCTGGGTTTGCCAGCGAGCCGAAGTATTTGAGCACCCAGGCGTCAGGCAGGCCGCCGGGCACCGAGACGCCGGTCAGGTCCGCGATGGACGCCTTGAGCAATCCGGTCGCGAAAGGCGCATTATGCACGCCGAGGCTGCCGTCGATGGAGACAAATTGCCAGTTATAGGCGGCATTCAGTTGCGCCACGGTCCAGGTGTTAGACCCGGAAATGCTGCTCTTGACTACACCTACAGGAGGCAGGAGCGTCGACAGTTGATCGAGCAAATGCTGCACCTCAGTCTGGACGCCTTCAATGACGCCGTCGCCATTGTAGTCCTGGACGGGGAAGTCGAAGGCCTTGATGCCGCCGTGGCATTGATTGCAGACATCGACTTTGTCGACGGTGTTGGTGACACCACCGGACACTACGGCGTAGCTCATTTCGAAGGTATGGCCGCCAGCTTTCAGGAACGCCGGATCGCCGAGGTTCACGGTCTGCATGTGGCAACCTACGCAAGAGTTGGTGACTGTCAGCTTGTGAGCTGAGCTGGGGAAAGTCTTGCCATAAGTGATGGCGTTGATGCCCTCGAGCATGTCACCCTGAGGGCTGTCATGCACGCCAAAGGTGGAAGTGCCGCCTTCCCAGGTGGAAAGACCTGCCTTGAAGTTGGCCACGTTTGTGACCGCCGAACCGTTGCGGCTATGATGGCAAGCCATGCACAAGTTGCCTTCTCCACCATTGGTGATGACGGTGCCGTCTCCGAACGTCACCGCAGTCATCTTCCGGATCAAGTGCGCGTCGTTCGTTGGGGAAGTCATGCCATGAGGCTCATGGCAGGTCTGGCAGCCAATTGGGTCAAACTGAGTGTTGGTTGCCATGATGGAATTGGCCGGGTTGGCATTGTTGGCCGCAGTGATGAAACCCAGAGTCGTATGACACTTCACGCAAAACTCGTGGCCTGCTCCGGATGGAATGGACACATGCGAGCTTAACGAGCCGGAGTGGGCTGACACATACCACTCAGTGCCTTTGATATGGTGGGTTGGCGCGTCGTGGCACTGGTTGCAATCGCCTGAACGGTAGTTGACAGCCAGCAAAGGCCATCCGACCGTGTTGGTGTCGCCGGCTCCTACGTAAAAGTGCTCGCTGCCGGGGCCGTGGCAATTCTCGCATTGAATATTGGACACATGCTGCAGATCAGCCGGCATTGAGGCCCAATTGCCGTTCGTCAGCACGGTTGGGAATGTCCAGCCGTCGGCCTGGGCAACGCCAAAGAAACCGCCGTTGTTCAGCGCGCTCAGGTTGGTGTCGTATCCGACAGTGTGGCATTGCAGGCAACTCTGGGCGTAATACCCCAACAGACCGTCAATGCCCTGGGTGAAGATGCTGGCGTGCGCGGTCTTCGCCCATGACGGATAGGTGGGCGGGGCTGTTGATTGGCTATGGCAGAAATAGCATTTGTCAGCTCCTATGTAGGTTCCCGCGTTGATCGAAATGCTGACGTTAGTCGAACCGGTAGCCGTGGCGAGAGTGGCCGTCACGATGTACGGAGTGGTTCCGCTGGTGATGTCGGGGCGCAAGGTGATGCGTCCAGCCACCTGGAAACTCCACCGGTCGTAAGGCTCGTAAATCGGCAGGCTCGAGGGCAGTGCGCTGGTAGTCAGCGAAGCCAACGAGCGCAAAGGTTTCTTCGTCAAGGTCCAGGTGATGTTCGTCACCGTGGACAGCGGCACCGTGTTGGCGATGTCGACCTCGATGTAAGCCGGCGTTCCAATGGCGACAGTAGTCAACCCGCCTGAATATTCGGTGTTCGCCGGAAGGCCGTACGTCGCGACGTCTCCGGGTGTGACGGGTCGACAAATGACCCGTGCGTTAAGCGCCGGCGGACCGGCCGCCTGAACCGCCGTCAGGGCGGCCATGCTGAGCAGCGCGACTGTCAGCCGACAGGCATGCGCCTTTCTATTAGAACTGTATAATTTCATGATCTGGATTTGTTGGTTGTTCAATGCATTGTTTGATTTAGGACTAATAGGCTCAGCTTCGCGGAACCACCGCGCCGCCTGGCCTTGTCTGACAGCCGACGCCCCATTCCCCGCGCAACCTGCGGCGTCTGCCTGTGAGATTCTGTGTTTGGGTCAGACATGGTATTTGGCCGCGTCATTTTGCGCAGCCGGCCATCTGGCCCTGAACGCCCCAGGGGATGCGGGGCTCCGGTTGTGAAAGTTCCGGCCGCCGCGACGGCCCTTCGAGCTTTGCCATCAGCTCCGCCGTGTGTTTGTCGATGATCTGGTGGCAGCTCGCCAGCTCCTGTTCGCGCATCCGCACGTTCTCGCGCACGATCGCTTCGAGGTCGTCGATGTTGTAAAGAAAAACGTTCTCCAAGCTCTGCGCGTTCGCGGCAATGTCCCGCGGCACGGCGATGTCAATCAAAACCAGCGGACGGTTCGGCCGATACCGCATCACGCCCTCCACGTCTTCGCGGTCCAGAATCGTCTCCGGGCAGCCGGTGGAGCTGATCACGATGTCCGCCTCCCGCATCGCCATGAGGCCGTCGTCCATATAATTGACGGCGCGCCCTCCAAATTCCGCGGCGAGCGACTCCGCGCGCTCCAGCGAACGGTTGGCCACAATGATCGCGGCGGCGCCGTTCTTCGCCAAATGTTTGACACATGCCTCCCCCATTTTGCCGGCGCCGATGATCATCACCGTTTTTCCCTTCAGCCCCGCCCCGAAAATCTTCTCCCCCAATTGCACCGCCACGCTCCCGATGGATGTCGCGCCGCGTCCGATTTGCGTCTGGCTGCGGATGGCCTTTACCGTTTGAAGCGCTTTCTGGAACAGGCAATTGGTCACGCGCCCCGTCAACTTCGCCTGCACCGCCACTTCGTAGGCGTTTTTGATCTGGCCGGTGATTTCCGTCTCGCCGATGGCGAGCGATTCCAATCCGCTGGCGACGGCGAACAGATGCCGCGCAGCCGATTCGCCGGTGTGGAGGTAAATGTAGGGGCGCACGTCGGCCTTTTCCTGCGCCAGCGAACCCAGAAGCTCTTCGAGGCCGTCGGCGGATTCGGCCGCGCCGTACAACTCAACGCGGTTGCACGTCGACACCAGGACCGCTTCGGCGAGGCCGCCATGGTCCTTCAGGCGCTGGCCCGCTTCGGCCAGGCGCGTGGGAAGGACGGCGAGGCGTTCGCGCAAGGCGACCGGCGCGGTTTTGAAACTGAGGCCTACTGCAAACGGAATCAGATTCTTCATAGTGACAAGGCAAAATGTAAGAATCCGACGCCGTTTATGCTCAACCGATCTTGCCAAAACCTTGCCATCTTTTGACCGGCTCAAAAACCTGGGAACTCACGCCTAACAAAAAATGTTGCGCCAATGCCAACAAGAGGAAAGCCGCTGGGTTGCAGCCCGCCTAGGTTGGATGCGCATGGTTGAGGCAATTATAGAGCAAGAGAACGAGCAGAAACCCGTCTGCGCCCGGCCCTTCACCTGTCGGTTGAGCCAGGTCAAGGCCGGCATGGCTGTCCGCATTCAGGAGCTTTCCGCCCCGCCGGAAGTCACGCAGCGCCTGCGCGAAATCGGTTTTGTGGAGCGCCAGGTGATTCGCCTGGTAATCCGCCAGTCCAACCTCATTTGCCAGGTCTGCAACGCGCGCCTGGCCCTCAGCGCCGACCTCGCCCGCATGATTATCGTCCAGCCGCTCGGCGTCCGCTGATCGCGGCGCGCATCAGAAGCGCCGCCGTTACTTCAAATTCTTCGGATTCAGCGGGTGGAGATCCTTGGGGACGAAGAGGCCGTCTTTGCGGATGAGTTCACCGTCGAACCAGATTTCGCCGCCGCCCCATTCGGGGCGCTGGATGAGCACCATGTCCCAATGGACGGCGGAGCGGTTGCCGTTGTCAGCGTCCTCGTAGGCCTGGCCGGGGGTGAAGTGCAGCGAGCCGGCGATTTTCTCGTCAAATAGAATATCGCACATCGGGTTGAGGATGTAGGGATTGAAGCCGAACGAGAATTCGCCCACGTAGCGCGCGCCCTTGTCGGTGTCAAGTATCTCGTTAAGCCGCTTTGTGTTGTTCGCGGTCGCCTTGACGATCTTGCCGTCCTTGAATTCCAGGCGGACGTTCTCAAATTTCGTCCCGGTATAGAGCGTCGGCGTGTTGTATTGGATGACGCCCTGCACGGATTTCTTGACCGGACAACTGAACACTTCGCCGTCGGGGATGTTGCGTTTGCCTTCGGCGAGAATGGCGCCGATGCCCTTGATTGAAAACCGGAGGTCGGTGCCGGGCGATTTGATATGCACCTTGTCGGCCTTGGTCATGCGCTTGTGCAACGGGGCCATCGCGCGCGCCATCTTGGGATAATCCATCGTGCAGACGTCGAAGTAGAAATTCTCGAAGGCCTCGGTGCTCATGCCGGCGGATTGCGCCATGCTCGGGGTGGGCCAGCGCAGGACGCACCAGCGTGTTTTATTGACACGCTGATTTTGGACGGGCCGCAGGTTTTTGGTGTAGAGCGCGAGCAGGTCCTTGGGGACGTCGGAGTTTTCGCTCGCGTTGTCCGCGCCGCGGACGCCGATGTAGGCGACGACTTTCTTCATGCGATACATCTCGACGCGGCGGACGAGCATGGAATGGGCCTCCGTGGAGCCGCGCATCATTTCGCGCGTGATGCGCGTATGGCGGCATTCGATGAGAGGGACGGCGCCGACGCCGCGCACGGCGCGCATGAGCTCGATTGAGAATTCGTCAGGGACGTCGATCATCTCCAGCAGGATGCGGTCGCCCTTCTTCAGGGTCGTTGAGTAAGTCACCAGCAGTTTAGCCAATTTGCCGTATCGCGGGTCTGTCATAAGCAGGAGTGTAGAAGTCATCTTGTAAATACGCAAGAAGGGCGCTGCGAGGGGGTGCGATTAATACTGCCGGTCACGCATCGCATGGTAGGGCGAGGCTCCTGCCGAGCCGTCACCGGTTTGACCGGCGCTTTCAATCGCACCCGCTGCGAGGCCTTTGAGCCAGGATCGGCCCCGCGCTGAGGCGTCCTTGTTCTGCGTGACGCCAGGCAACGGGCTGAATTTGGTTTCACTTTTCGCTTGCGGCGCAAGCCTGTCAATAATTCGGCGTTACCGATCTTGATTTGCCTCATGCCTCCCGGGGCCGCGATTGTCCAAATTGCGCTTTCAAAATAAATCAGCATTGACACGTTTCCCGCTCCAAAATACGAGGTTCCACGATTGACGATTTGCGAGGGACACGCCTGTTGAAATGGGCTAATTCGGAAAGCCGTGACCCTGAACAGCGGTCGGCTGCTGGGCTGTCAGGGCTTTTCGCAGGATTTGGCGCGCCCGGTAGATTCGCACTTCCACCGCTTTGCGTGTGCAACCGAGGATTTGGGCAATCTCGGATTGCGACAGGCTTTCGAACTCAAACAGGACGAGAGGCGCCCGCAGTTCTTCCGGCAAAGCAAGCACGGCGCGACGGATTTCCTCGGTTTGCTCCCGTAGCTGTAATTGCTCCGAGGCGTTCGCGGCGGAATCTGGCGCTGAATTGACCAAATCGCTCTGGGCGGATTCATCATCAAGGCAGATTTCGTGGCGGCGCGCGCGTTTCATATTTCGAGCGCAATTCATGGCAATTGTGTAAAGCCAGGTCAAGAAACTCGCGGACGGCTGAAATTTCGCGCGATGAACGTAAACCCGGACGAATGCTTCCTGGACGCAATCTTTCGCTTCGGCCTCGTTTCCCAAGTGGCGCGTCAAGTAATTGAAAAGTCGCCGGCCATGGCGGTTCATCAGGTCATCCAGGGCCGCCTCCTGGCCCGAAACAAGGCGTCTCATGTCCTGTCGGTCCAACTCGTCGGATTCGACATTCACTGCGTCATCAGGGGACACACCGAGTTGCTGGCGGACCGGCACGGAAGCGTTTGGTCCAGCGCCCATGTCAAATAACGACGTCCCTCTTCCGGCGCCATGGCGTGACTGACCTCGACGAAGTGATGGAACATTTCCCGTTGGCATTCACCGCGCAACTGGGCGATTTCGTTCATGCCCTTTTCGATTTCCGGCGTGATTTCCCCGGTCTCTGCCATCATCGCGCGGAGCGAGGCGTTCAAGGCCATCATTCTACGGCAGCGTTCTTTGGCTTTTGCCAGATAAGCGGCGTGCAACGCGCTGACGCGGGCAACCTGCGCGTCGTCCAACTTGAACTCATTTGTCAGCCACGCCAATTCGGGCGCCGCGCAGCAAAGCTCAGCTCGTGACGGAGCCGTCGTTGTGTAAAAGACCCCCGCGTATGCCGCCACTGCCAGGGCCACGCCGATCACTGAAGCTATCAAAGCGCGTTTCACGGCAAGTGTTGGTGGGAAGCCACCGTTTCGACGTACCGCTCAGCCAACAGGGTCTGGACCTGGCGCTGCTGGCTCCGTCCATGCCAGAGTCCAGCCAAAAGCCCCAGCATGATCAAGGCGGACACGTAGGACAAAACAAAAGCCCGGCGGCCAAACACCATTTCAAGCCACGCTTTCCACAGATCCAGGAACGCCCACCGGGACGACTCGACCTCGGCGATTTGTCTCCAGACATTTTCGCGGAGATCGGTCGGCAGCGGCAGGTCGACTTTCCATCGACTCAGCACCGCATGCAACTCGGTGTCATCGCTTGGCTTCATTGTGGCCCTGCAACTTCGCATTTTGACAGTCCCCAAAGGGGCACGACGATAATGGGCAGCTCGAACAATCCATCTGCGCCGGGCACTGCGAGCAGGATTCCATCGCCGCGCCACCCGGCCGGCCGGCAGTCCCCATCCTGGCGCAATTCGCGGCGTTCGACTTTTCAAGCGTGACGCATGCCGTCATAACCTTTGGCGTGACGGCGGCGCTGGAGTTTTGGGCGTGATCGACCGTTTTGCTCACGTTCAACTGCGATGGCCCCGTTGAGGCATGAGGCGACACAACGGCTTGAATACTCATGGCGCCGAGGGCGGCAGCCACAGCCGCAACAAGCGCAATCATTTTGATTTTTTTCATATTTTCTTATAGTTGGCGCGAAGACAACTTCGCGCATTCACTAGTGCATACCCGGTCGGGAGCAAATTCCCTCAGGATTTCTTCGGAAATTGAATGGCCGCGCGGCCGCGCTCTCAAACGCCCTCTTTTCCCTTGTATCCCATTATAGAGATATGCTAGGGTTAAGACATGAATTGCGCATCGCCATCCGCGCCCTCGCTTAACCAGGGTTTCACCCGGTCCCTCCTTATTTTTCTGACCCCATCTTTCTGCCTCTCAAAATCCAATTCCCAGCGATTTTCCGCCCAATTCTCGCGCCAAAAAAGCGCTGCATTGTGTTCCATAACGCGCCATAACGCGCCTTTACGCGGCAATTCACGCCCAAGCATTCTTCACCTCTGTCCCATGTCACTTGTCCCTTGCCCCTTGCCCCCTGTCACTTTCCACGTTAGCCTTCGCCCTGACCCGAAGTCTTGCTTTTTGTGCCGTCCAGAAATCCTGATCCGTCCAAGCCGCCGCCGAAGTCGATTTACCTGCTTTTGGGAACGCTCGGATTTCTAGCCGTCCTGGCGCTTGGCGCGATGCTCATCCTCGTTTTGCACGAACCGTCCACACCGGCGCCGCCCGCATTCCAGGCCTCGCCAAGCTCGGAAAGCCAGTCCCCGTTGGGCTACGCGCCGCTGGCAATCGGGTGGCCTGTGGAAGGGCATCCGATGATTACCCACGTCGCCATTTACGATCTGGACGGCGATGGCCTGCCCGACATTCTTGTCTGTGACGCGACGGCGAATCGGGTGAGTTGGATTCGCCAGAATCCGCGCGGCGTGTTTACGGAATACCCCCTGGGCGATCCCATTCCCGCGCCAGCCCACGTTTCGGTGGCGGACGTCAACGGCGACGGCAAACCAGACCTGTTGGTCGCCAGCATGGGCGTGATACTTCCGAACAACGACCGCATCGGTAAAGTTGTCGTGCTGGAGAACCTGGGCGGCGGCCAATTTCGCAACCACGTCGTCGCCGAGAACATCGCGCGGGTCACGGACGTCCGCGGAGCGGATCTCAACGGCGACGGACGCATGGACCTCGTCGTCGGCCAGTTTGGTTATGTGCAGGGCGAAATCCGCTGGATGGAAAACCTGGGCGACTGGAATTTCCGCAGCCATATCCTGCTTGAAAAAGCCGGCACGATCATGACGCCCGTGGCGGATTTTGACGGCGACGGCAAACCGGATTTCGCGGCCGTGATCGCGCAGGAATCCCAGGAAGTTCATTTCTTCCGCAATCTCGGCGGCGGAAATATCCAGGACAACGTGATCTGGAAATCTCCAAACCAACAATGGAACAGCAGCGGCCTCACGGTGGCCGATTTGAATGGCGACGGCCTGCCGGATTTGATTTACAGCAACGGCGACGGGTTCGACCGCGGTTTTTACGGGCCTCCTCCATGGCACGGCCTGCAATGGCTGGAGAACCGCGGCGCCGGGAATTTTGTTTATCACCGCATTGGCGACTCGCCCGGCTGCTACAGCCCGATTGCCGTGGACCTTAACGGCGACGGCCATCTGGATATCGTCACCGTGTCGGCGTTCAACAAGGCCAACGACACCTCATCAGTGTGGATGACGGCGTGGCTCAATGACGGCCGCCAGAACTTCACGCCGGTTCCACTGGCGCGCTCGCCAACGCACCTGATAACCGTCGCAGCCGGAGACCTGGACGGCAACGGGACGCCGGTGTTGGTCACTGGCGGATTCTTCATTTATCCTCCATTCACCGAAATGAGCCGCGTGACGCTTTGGCGGCGCAAACTTTGATTCGATGCGAAAGAGTCACGCCATTCTCAGCGTTGTTTTCATCCTCGTGATCCTCGGATGCGCAACGGCGGCGTTCGTGGTCTGGCGACACCAGAAGGCGGCGGCGCTGGTAGGGGCGGACATTCCGGAAATACCGGACCTGAGCCGCTGGCCGAAGGAGTTTTCACGCCAAGTCCAGGACGCGACAGCCAAAGCCCGAAGCGGGCCGGACCGGGCGGGATCGCTGGCGCGATTGGCGGGTCTTTACCTTGGCAATTCCTATGTCGCGCAGTCGAAGGCGCCCCTGGCGGCGCTGTGCCGGCTGGAGCCGTCCAACGCAAAATGGCGCTATTTGCTGGGCGACGCGCGCGCGCGCCTTGGCGAGACCAATGCCGCCGAGGCCGACTTTCAAAAAACCGCGGCGCTGGATCCGAAGTATGCGATGGCGTCGATTCGACTCGGCTTGCTGCGAACCAAGCGCGGAGCAGTGGCCGAGGCGCATGACTGTTACGCGAAGGCCGCCGCGGCCGATCCTGACAACCTGATGCCTGCTTTTCTGTTGTTGGAATTCGAGGCGCGCAACGGCGGCGACGCGGATGTTCGGCGGCGAGTGGAGGATTTCTCGCAGGTGCATCCTGGCTTCAAGGATCCGCACGAATTGCTGGCCGTCATTGAAAGCGCGGCGGGAGACGCCGCCGCCGCGGCGAAGGAAAACCGCCTGGCTTTGGCGGCGCCGCAACAGTTGCCGAACGAAGATCCGTGGATCGACGGCCTCGCGGAATTCTGTTTTGACGCCGACCGCCTTCGCGAGCTTGCGCTAGAGGCGTTCGGCCAGGGAAGGATCGAGACGGCCGAAGGTTGGTTGAAGCGGGCGATCCAAATCGCCCCGGCAGATCCCACGCTCAGGGATGCGCTATATTCGGTTTATGAAAAGAAGGGGCGGCTGGCGGATGCCCTTGGCGCGTTGCAGGAGGGGGTCAAGGAATGCCCGGACGATCCCAACTTGCGAGTCCAACTTTCGCGTCTGCTCTGCTCCATGCATCGGCCCGACGACGCCGTCGCCGCCATCCAGTCCGCCGCGCAACGATGGCCGGCGAACGCGAAAGTGCGCGCGGCGCTGGGCTACGCGTTGAGCAGCGCCGGGAAAAACGCCCAGGCCGCGGCGGAATTGCAGGAGGCCATTCGCATCGACTTTACGCTCGTCGACGAGCGGTATAATCTGGCTGTTTGTCTGCTCGCGCTGGGACGCCGCGACGCCGCGCGCGAGGCGGCGCAAAAGGCGCTGGACATGCGGCCGGATTACGCCGATGCCATGGCGTTGCTGGGTCTTCTCGCGCTGGAAGATGGAAACCTCGCCGCAGCCGAACTGCCCGTGAGCCGCCTCTATGCCGCGCAGCCGGACGATCCGAAGGCCCGGACGCTCCTTTGCGGGCTTCAATTATTGAAAGGCTCCGAAGCCGAGCGCGCCGGGAAAATCGTCGACGCGGAGGAATCGTATCGCGCCGGCCTCGCCGTGGACACGAACTACTGGCGGTTGTTGCGGGCCGAGGGTCTGCTTGATTTGCGCCAGGGCCGCTTCCCCGAAGCAGTCGGGAATCTTCGCGGCTACGCCTGCGCCCAGCCGGAAAAGACTGAGGCGTATTTTGTCCTGGGCGTGGCGCTAAAGAAAGCCGGACAGGCGGACGAAGCCCGCAAAACGCTCGAGCAAGGCCTGGCCCTTGAGCAACAGGGCGCCAGCAATCCGCGTGAGATCGCAGCATTCAAGCAAGCCTTGGGACAACCATGAATCGCGCTTCTCCCTTGTGTCCAACCGGCGCCGGGTTTACCCTACGCGGACGTTATGACTTTAACTGAGAAGATCCTGGCCCGCGCCTCCGGCAAAGCCAAGGTTGTCGCCGGCGAAAATGTGTGGGTCAGCGCCGACATCCTGATGACCCACGATGTCTGCGGGCCCGGCACCATCGGCGTGTTCAAGCGCGAGTTCGGCAAGGACGCCAAGGTCTGGGACCGCAACAAGGTCGTCATCATGCCCGACCATTACATTTTCACCGTCGACTCCAAGTCCAATCGCAATGTCGACATTCTTCGCGACTTCGTCCGCGAACAGAGCCTGCCCTATTTTTACGACGTCATCGACGATCCCAACGGCACATGGCATTTCGACGCCAGCAAGGGTTCCTATCAGAAGCAATACGGCTCTCATTACGCCGGCGTTTGCCACACTGCTCTCCCGCAAAAAGGCCACACGCGCCCCGGGGAAATTCTTTTCGGCACCGACTCGCACACATGCATGGCCGGCGCGTTCAACCAGTTCGCCACAGGCATCGGCAACACCGACGCCGGCTTCGTCATGGGCACGGGCAAGTTGCTCCTCAAAGTCCCCGAAACAATGCACTTCCGCATCGAAGGCGCCTTGCAGCCCGGCGTCATGGCCAAGGACGTCATCCTCCATTGCATCGGCGAAATTGGTTTTGACGGTGCCACCTATCGCGCCATGCAGTTCGACGGCGAGGGCGTCAGGAATCTCACCATCGACGACCGCATGACCATCGCCAATATGGCCATCGAAGCCGGCGGCAAAAACGGCATCTTCGAGTTCGACGACCAGACACGCGCGTACGTCGACGCCCGTTGCAAGCTCAACGGCACAAAACAAACCTACGAACCCGTCGCGCGCGATCGCGACGAGAAATTCGTCTACGAGACGACCATCGACCTGACCAAATTGGAGCCGACGGTGGCGTGCCATCCCGATCCGGGCCAGCGCAAGCTCGCCAAGGACATGGGCTCCGTGAAGCTTGACCGCGCGTATGTCGGCTCCTGCACCGGCGGCAAAACCAGCGATTTTGTGGAATTCGCGCGCGTGCTTCGGGGCAGGAAAGTTATAATTGACACATTTGGCGTGCCCGCGACGCCGGAAATCGTGCATGACCTGCAAACGGCGCGCTGGAACGGCAGCACCATCTGGCAAATTCTGCTGGACGCCGGCGTCCAGATGACCGAGAACGCCGGCTGCGCCGCCTGCCTTGGCGGGCCCGTTGACACGTTCGGACGCATGAATGCGCCGCTCAAATGCATCAGCGCCACCAACCGCAATTTCCCCGGGCGCATGGGCCATAAAGAATCCCAGGTGTTCCTCGCCTCTCCAGCCACCGTCGCCGCAAGTGCGTTGACCGGCCGGATCACCGACCCCCGCGAATATCTGAGCTGATGTCTGAATCCGCAACTGGGGAGGGGCCGGCCCTCCGAGCCCCTCATTCCGACCTGTCGCCCATCCGCGAAAAGCTCGACGCCTTTTGCGAGCGCGCGATTCTCGGACTCGTCCTGGCGACCCTCGTCTGGGCGCCCATCGCTTTTGCCGGGGTCCGCCTGATCGATTTCGCTTGGGTGCAGGCAATGACCGCCGCCGCGCTCGCCTTTTGGGTGGTTCGATTCTGGACGCAACGACCCTTTCGCCTGCTATGGCCGCCGGTCTGCTGGGGCGTCTATGCCTTTGTCGCCTACACCATCGTCCGCGCCCAATTTGCCGATGTCCCATTCACCGCGCATTGCGAACTGGTCCACGTCATTACGTATGCCGTGTTGTTCTTCGTCATTGTCAATAATCTCAACCGGCGCGAATCGACGGAAATCGTGACGCTGACGTTGATCGGCCTGGCTGCGGCTCTCGCGGTGTTTGCCTGCTACCAATACAACACAGGCTCGCCCAAAGTGTCGTTCCTTTTTTCCTGGGCCCACCGCGATGCGCAATACGCCAGTCGCGGCAGCGGCACGTTCATCAATCCCGATAATTTCGCCGGCTTTCTCGAAATGCTCATACCGCTCGGCCTTGCCTATGTTCTGTTGAGCCGCAAATCCGCGGTTGTCAAAGTCGTGCTCGCCTACCTGACAGTCGTGCTGATTGCGGGCCTTTGCGTGACCGTTTCCCGCGGCGCCATGGCGGCTACGGCTCTCGCGCTGGTCGCGCTCTGCGTCGCGCTTCTTTTCGGAGGCGGTTATGTCGTGCCTTCTCTTATCGCTCTTGTCGTGATCGTCGGCGCCGCCCTCCTTGCGCCTGGCCAGCTTGAAGTCGCCGAACGCCGCTTCCAACAGGTCGGCGTCGAAAACGGCGGTTTCTTCGGGACACGCCACTATTACTGGCAGACAGTTGACAAGCTTATCCAGGAACGACCGCTTTTTGGCTTCGGCCCGGCCCAGCTCGATCACGAGTGGTACCATGTCCATCCCCCCGACCCCAGGAGGATCATTTTCGCCCACAACGAGTATCTCAACACCCTGGCTGACTACGGCGCGGCGGGCTTCGCGATTGTCGCGGCGGTCGTCGCCGCCGTTATTTACGGCGCATTCAGGGCGTGGCGAAGCGTGCGCCGGGCGGCGGGGGACCTTGGCCACCGCCAGAGCGGCACGGCGGCGTTTATTGTCGGCGCTCTGTTCGGTTTGGTGGCGATGCTGCTGCACTGCATTGTTGACTTTGATATGCACACGCCCGCCGACGCTTTATTGGCCGTCGCGCTCATGGCCCTGCTGACCGCCCAATGGCGTTTCGTGTCCGAACGATTCTGGATGAATCCCGGGCGGATCGGGCGGATTCTCCTCAGTGTTGCCGCATTGGCCTCCACCATTTGGCTTGCACGGGACTCGATTCATCTCGAACGCCAGCAATACTGGTACGAGCAGGCCAAAGCGGAACAACGCTTCCTGGACCAAACGGTAGACCCGGATTCAATTGAGACGATCCAAGCGGACGCTCGATTGCAGGCTTATGCCCGCAAGGTCGACGCTTTGCGCCATGCCTGCGAACTCGATCGGACAGATGCCGTGGCTGCCCTCTATTTGGCCGCGAGTTATTGGGACAAGGCGGTCCAAGGCCGCGAGGGCTACCAGATCGACACGTTGCTGGCCATGCAGGCCTCTTCCTGGGCCATGCTGGCCAACCCGCTTGACCCCTACGCCGTTGGCAAGTATGGAGAATGCCTTGAATGGCTTGACCGTCATTCCGAGGCCGGGCGTTACTTCGCCCGCGCCCGTGTTCTTGATCCAAATGGCTGGTACCCAAAGTTTTGCGAAGCGAAGCATGACATGGAGCTCGGTCGCTTGCAGGAAGCCCGCTCTCGCTTCATTGAAGCCGGCCAGGCTTGCGGCTGGAACCCCGAACTGGTTGGCTACGTGGAGATGGTAGATCATCGCCTGGCTGAGGAGGCGAAGAAGTGAACTTTCGTATAGGTAAGTCGGTGAAGGATTCGAGCCCAAAAAAAGTTTCTAATTTCGTTGACATTTTGGGTCTCAAGGTTAGTCTCAGCGTGTTAGAACAATTTTGGCTGGCAAATTTATGAAAAGAACTCTCGCTCTTATTCTTTGTGCGCTGACCCTTGCTTACATCGGCGGCACCACACTGACTTCGGCCGAAAACGGCATGAAGATCGGCAAAGCAACCGTTCGCGCCGTTCATGGCACGGTCCAGTATACCATCAACGACGGGCCTCCCATGAAGGTCCGCGTCAATATGACTCTTGATCCCGGCGCCACAATCATCACCGGCCCGGAATCCTATACCGACCTTTCCGTCAACGGCATTTCCTCCGTGGTTCGCATCAATGCCGACTCCAAGCTCGTCCTCAAGGAAATGCAGTATTACGGCAGCCTGTTCTCTGGCGACCAACAAACGATGATCGACCTCAAGTCCGGCGAGATTCTGGGCAACGTCAAGAAGATCAGCGCCGACTCCCGTTATGAGATTAACACGCCCCACGGCGTCGCGGGTATCCGTGGCACGGACTTCCAAGTCACCATTAAGCTGGCGCCAGACGGCCGGTTCCTCGTCACTTTCACCAGCGTGCAAGGCGTGGTCATCGTCTCGGCGTTGGTGGGCGCGAATGCTGCCCCGGTGGTCAAGACCCTTACCAGCGGTCAATCGTGGACGCCGGGCGAAGGTGACGTGGTTGCGACCGAACTCGTTCCGCTCCGCCAGGCCCTCCGAGTGCTCACAGTGCTTGCG
>Ga0265339_10002015_pt1 | contig 14927 bp, 9 predicted proteins | sample 4CB219metaG_FD_202085 | JGI IMG/M metagenome (GOLD analysis project Ga0265339, IMG submission 202085) | Rhizosphere microbial communities from Carex aquatilis grown in University of Washington, Seatle, WA, United States - 4-CB2-19 metaG | ecosystem: Host-associated > Plants > Roots > Rhizosphere...
CTCTCAGCCGCGCCGGAAACGGCATCGGTATGAAAAACGTCCGCGAGCGCCTTGAAGTCCTCTACGGCCTCCAGGCCCGCTTCACCGTCGTCTCCAACCCCGGCCGCGGCACCACCGTCTCCATTGAACTCCCCGCCCGCCACATTCAGGCAGAATGAGCGGTCAATGTGCTCGCACTGAAGACCTTTCCAAAGCCAATATGGCGTAGGCGGTTGCGGCATCGGTCATAAATAGATACGGGTCGGAATCGGGTTTGCGATCCTTGTTGAGCGACCATGCCGGCCATGAACCGGTCGCGCGGTTTTGATTCGCAACCAGCCACCCAAGTCCGCGGGCAACCTGGGGGATCCTGGATGCCTCTCGATCCCGCTCCTCTCGCACCAGCACGATCAGCCCTGTGGCATAACCGTCGGATCGCTTATCGAGCGGCGTCCCGTCCCGCCGCTGCCAATTCCCCAGGTCGCTCGTGCTCCAGCCTCCATCCTCGTGCTGCAGCCGGTCGAGCTCCGCCATTAACTCGCGTTCCTGTTGCGGAGTGACCGTTCCCGGAAAGTAAGCCTCAACCCACAGCGCCACAACCTTGTTGAGGATGGGCTGCTCCTGATAGTGATCCCGCAAGTAACCCAGAAGCGCCTTGACATGAGGAGAGACCAGAGGATCGGCCGCATACGGCGCTGACTCGCGTCCCGCTGGAAGGAGAGAACGTTTCTCCGCATACGATGCCGGCTCCTTGCCAACCGCGACTGCAATCAATGCCGCCCAATGGTATTCGGACTCCTTTGACTCCCACGGCGCGTACGAGAAGTTCTGCCACACCCACGCTCCGGCGTCCGCGCCGCTCCGTGATTGCAATTCCCACGCGTGCTCAAAAGCAAGCCGCGTCAACTCGCTCTGCCGCCCTCGTTGCGCGTCATAGCTTGACAGAATCACGGCATTCAGCACTGACTCGGCATTTCGCGATTCCCTCTCCTTGCCCGCCCCATATTTTTCGTCGCTGTAAAAGGGCAGCATCTCGTCCCAATTCTGAACTCGCTTCTCAACGCCGGCCAGCATGGCTTTCTCTTCATCGGAGATATCGCGCTCCCCTAAAGCGGAGCGCAATGCGGGCCGCGCCAGTGCATAGGGCGCCTGGGTGTGGCAGGAAACACACTGCGTGCCATGATCGCGCTTCGCGTGGTCCCAGCCCTTCCACCAGTCTTCGCGGCCGTCCAGGTATCGGGCCGCCGCGCGAAAGTCCCATCCCGCCATGGCCGTCTTGTCACTTGCCGGAATCGTTTTGTCGCTGGCCCAGATACCGGTCAAACCAGCAGCCACGGCGATTCCACATCCCAAAAGCCACCCGGGCGTCAATAAGCGGAGTGCCATAAAACCCCTGAAACTCGAGATTGCAAATGAACCGGGGAATAGATCTGCATCCAGCATAAGCGCGCTTCCGGACCCTTGATAGGAATTCGACGGGAAACTTCAAAAGGTCGTTCCCCGCGGCTACGCCTGGTGCCGGTCACATATCCGCAATAGTCCGGCTCAGGATTCCCGTTCCCGCCGCGAGCTGTTCGCGCTCCCTTGGATCGAGCCTCGCGATCTTTGCCGCCAGCACTCGCACCCTCCGCTCGCGTCCCGCCAGCATCAGCTCTTTTCCCGCCGGCGTTGCGCGGATCAGCGTACTGCGCCCGTCCTTCGCATTCGGCCGCTTTTCCACCAGCCCCAGTTCCGCCAGCGCATCCACCATCCGCGTCATCGTCGGCGGCCGTACCTGCTCCGCCGCCGCCAGATCGCCCAGCGTTACCTCGCCCGCAAACACAAGCACGCTCAGCGCTGAAAGCCGCGGCGCATTCAGCCCGCTCCCCGCATCCTCCCGCCGCAGCCGGCGCAGCAGGTGGATCGCAGCCGAGTGGATCCGCCCCGCCAGTTCCTCGTCCCGCTTTGAAGTTTTTCTTGACATGGTTTCCCGCACTCATGATATATCGTTAGCAGGGCTAATTAATAGCCCAGCTAACAAAATTGCGGGAGGACCATGAACTACCAGTCCCACACCCCAGCTTCCCTTGTCCACCTCGAGAAAATCGGCCAGATCGCCCTCACCGTCACTGACCTGGCCCGCGCCCGCGACTTCTACCAGAACACCCTGGGCATGCGCTTCCTGTTCGACGCCGGCCCCATGGTCTTCTTCCAGTGCGGCGATATCCGCTTCGCCCTGGGCACGGAAAACGCGAACACGCCCCGCGGCGGCACCATCCTCTACTTCATGGTTGAAGATCTCGCCGCCGTCCACACTCATCTCGCCGCCCAGGGGGTAGCCTTCGTCCAGCCACCGCATCTGGTCGCGCGCATGCCCGACCACGACCTCTGGCTCGCCTTCTTCCACGATCCCGACCAGAACGTCATAGGCTTAATGAGCGAAGTCCGCCCGCCCGCCGCCTGATTTCATCAGGATCGCTGGTCGCCACACCCATGCAACGGTGAGTGTGGCAACCTCGCCTGCCTTAGAAACTCACGCGCGCGCTGAGCTGGATCTCCCGTCCCGGCGTCGCCGGATCCGTAATGCTGCCGAAGCTCGAGGTGTTCACAAACCGGTTTGGCACGTCGAGATTCGTGTGATTGAGCGCGTTAAAGAATTCGGCCCGCGTCTCCAGTTGCATCTTCTCCTTCACGCTGAACGACCGCACCACGCCGATGTCCATGGTCTGCAAGCCCGGGCCATACACTGAGTTCCGCCCTGAGTTTCCGTAGGTATAAGCCGGCGGAGTGGCATACGCAATTGGGTTCCACCACGTAGTCGAGTTCCGCGTTCCCGAGCCAAACACCGGCTGGCTCGTCCGGTTTGCGCGGATTGGGTTCTCGCCCACCACCGTCCCCGCATTCGCCGTATCGCCAAACACTGAGATCGTAATCGGCCAACCCGTCTGCGCCTGGTACTCCACTGATCCCAGCCAGTTCCGCGTCAATACTGTGGTCAGGTGGCTGCGGTTGTAGGAGTGCGGGCTCCACACCGCGCTCACCGCCACGCGATCGCGAATGTCGCACCCCGGGCCCTTCTCCGCGTTCAGGTCGTCGTTGTTCTGCGGCGTGGCCGCTTCAAACATCGGCGCGCGGAAGTCCGGCGCATTTTCGAGCGCCTTGGCAAAAGTGTAATTGGCAAGGAAGCTCAGCCCGTTCGCATAACGCCGGCGCACGTTCACATAGCCCGCGTCATACCAGCTCTGCGCCGTGTTCTCCAGCAGGTTAACCGTGCTCACCGGAAAGTGTCCGTCGAAGGTTTTGGATTCAGTCACGGTGGACGGGTACGTCGTGTTGTCCACGAAGCGTACCAGCCCTCCGTTTTTAGAGAACGGCCTCCGTGGCTGGATCAGGCCCGGCCCCGGCTGCGCGTTGTTGATCAGGTGCGCGCGCTGCAGGTGGAACCCTCCCGACCCAAGGTACCCAAGCTCGATCGTGGTCTGCGTCCCAAGTTGCTTCTCAATCGAGGCGCTCCACTGCTGGATGTACTGCGCCGGCGCGTGAAGCTGCAATCCAGTGAAGCTCACAACGCTGGTTCCCAGCACCGGAGCAGCAAAGTCGAGCTTAGGAATGCTGGGCTGGAACGGATCGCTCTGCGAGGTCAGCGGAAACACATAAGGTACATTGTGCCGCTGATTGCACCATGTGTTCATGTCCACCGGCGTAAAGAAGATTCCATACGCAACGTGCGCCACCAGTCCAAGGCTCGGAATGCTCTGCGCCAGCCCCAGCCGCGGCGCAAAGTTGGTCCTGTTGGCGTACATCAGCCCCTTGGGATAGCCGTTCTGCCCGCCGATAAACACCTGCGGTGCACCTGGGTCGCGCAGATCCAGGTTGCTGTTGGTGTAGCGAATGTCCACCAGCGGGCTCATGTACTCGTAGCGCACGCCATAGGTCAGCGTGGTCGTCGTCGTCATGCGCCACGCATCCTGCCCGAACCCGTCTCCGTACCACTGGCGCAGGTCCATCTGCGGAACGCCCGCCTGCCCTTGCCGCGCCGCCGGCAATCCCAGCTCAAAACTCGCCAGCGCCGACCCGGTCGCGCCGTCGTTCAGCGCGTATTCCGTGGTAAAGCCGTTGGTGAACTGGTAGAAGCCTCTGTTCTGGAAGAAACCCCACATCGGCCAAATGAACTTTTGGTACGCGCCGCCGAACTTGGTGCTGTGCCGCCCCACCTGCCAGTTGATTGAGTCCCGCCCCTCCACCACCGTGTCCCACGCGTGCATCGGCGTGGCCAGGTAGCTGTCGCCCATGGGCGAGTATCCTTGCACCGTGAAATACGGCGCGCCCCATGCCGCCGGGCCGCCGAATCCCGTCCCCCCGATTCCAAGCTCCGCCACAATATTGTTCCGGTTGGCGCTCTCCGTGGAGTGCATCATCGTCAACCGCGAAATGGCTCCGGAGAACGAGTTCACCAGGTGCGGCGTAAAAATGTGCGTCCACGCCAAAATTCCCTGTTGCGACAGATCGTCGTGGTAGAACCCGAACCCCGGCAGCCCTTCCGGCATAAAGCCGTGCTCGCCCGCGGCGGAGTAGCGGAAGAACGCGTTGTCCCCGTTGGCAAAGTCGTGATCGATGCGGACCGTCCCCTGGTCGTTGTTCATGCGCTGTTTGCGCTGGTCCAGGTAGTTGTTGGCATCGTTGCCCGCGCCCACCACCGTGGGCTGCCCCATCATCGTCATGCTGCCCATGTCCATGGTGTTGGGCTGCGGCGTGTACTTGTTCAGCATCACGCTCGCGGCGTGGCCAATGCGGCTCGGCGGAATCACGTTCTTCTGGCCGTTGTACTCAAACTGCTGCCGGATGTACTGCGGGTTGCTCTTGCTCGGGGGCAGCGATGGGTTGAAGTTCGGATTCGTCTGCGTGGTCGTCGGATCGTAAATGTCCACGCCGCTCTGGCTGAAGTCGCCCGAATCCTCCGCCGCGGTCGGCACCGTGTCGATCATGGTCATCGCCTGCACGTTGCGCAGGCCTTCGTAGTTCACAAAAAAGAACGTCTTCCGCGCCCGCCGCAACGGGCCGCCTGCCGATGCGCCAAAGTTGTTCTGCACCAGGAAATTGTTGCCCATCTGGTTAAAGCTGGAGGCGTCCATCGCTCCGTTGCGCAGAAACTCATACGCTGTCCCATGAAAATTCGCAGTTCCAGAGCGCGTCACAATGTTGATCTGGCCGCCGCCCGCGCCGCCCATCTCCGCGGAGTAGCTGCCCGTCTGCACCTGGAACTCCTGCACCGCATCCGGCGATGCGCTCAGGTTCTGCGCGTTGAAAGTGGGATCGGTATTGGTGGCGCCATCCAGCAGAAAATAATTCGCGTTTGGCCGCTCGCCGCCAATGCTCACCGCGGAGCGCTGCCCCGGCCGCCAATACAGCGGATTCATGTCCCCGGTTGCCGCGCCATGGCTGATGTGCGCGCCCGGCACCGTCAGTACAAGGTCAATCAGCATGCGCCCGTTCAAGGGCAGCGACTCCACTGAGTGCTCGTCCACCACCTCGCCCACGCTGGCGTCCTGCGTCTTCAGCAGCTCGCCCGCCGCCGCCTTCACTTCCACTGATTGATTCACGCTGGCCAGCGTCAGCTTCACATCCAGCGTGGCCTGCTGGCCCACTTCCAAGTCGATGACCTGCTTGCTCTGCGTAAAACCGCTCGAGTCAACCGTTATCTGATAATTTCCGGGTTGCAGGCTCGCCACCTCGTACAATCCGGAAGCATTGGTCATCACGTCGCGCTCCGCCGCGGTTTCCGTTGCGGTCACGCGAACCCGCGCGCCCTGAATGGGCCGATGCTGCGGATCGAATACCGATCCCCGCACGACCGCGTAGTTGCTTTGGGCGGATGCCGTAATGGCAGCGACAGATAGGCAAACAGTGAGTAAGGCGATTCTGCGGATCATGGCTCTCCAAAAAGGACTGCTGCGCAGACATTGGCTGTGCAGCCTGCGGTGCCCATGCTCTGTGGGCTCATTGGATCTGGTATACGCGTCCATGACCGGCGGCAGGACATCGACGCAAAGGAAAACACTCAGAACTTCTACCCAGTTTGCGTGGACCGGCACTGCACCGTCATCCGCCCGCCGATGGGCAATCCCCTCCACCATTCGATGGAGGCAATTCCTCCAGGGAATCCGTTGTTAGCGCAGTTTGTAAATCAAAAAAATGCCGTCATCCTGAGCGGAGCGGCGCAGCTGTATCGCGCCTAACCTGGGATATTTACAAGCCTGCGGGGTATCTATAGCCTTCTTCTTTTATCTACAAACCCTGTTCCCTGTTCCCTGATCCCTAATCCCTAATCCCTGTTCCCTAATCCCTAATCCCTGTTCCCTGATCCCTGATCCCTGCCTTTAAACCCCAATCACCGCGCACAACTCCTTCACCGCCGCCGCGCTCCTCTTCAGTGCCGCGTCTTCTTCTTGGGTCAGCTTGATCTCGATGATCTTCTCCAGGCCCCCGGCGCCCAGCTTGCACGGCACCCCGATGTAATACCCGTCGATCCCGTACTCACCCTGCAAAAACGCCGCGCACGGCATAATCTTCTTCTTGTCTTTCAGAATCGCCTCCACCATCTCCACCGCGGCCGCTGAAGGCGCGTAGTAGGCGCTGCCCGTCTTCAAATACTTCACAATCTCCGCGCCGCCATCCCGCGTGCGCTGCACCAGTTGCTCAATCCGCTCCGCCGTCATCAGTTCCGTAATCGGAATCCCCGCCACAGTCGAGTAGCGAGGCAGCGGCACCATCGTGTCCCCGTGCCCGCCCAGCACAAATGCGGTCACGTTCTCCACGCTCACATTCAGCTCCTCGGCAATGAAGCTGCGGAACCGCGACGAATCCAGCACCCCGGCCATGCCGATCACCCGCTCGCGATTAAATCCCGCCTGCCGGAACGCCGCCTGCGCCATCGCATCCAGCGGATTCGACACCACGATCAAAATGCACTCCGGAGACTGCGCCACAACCTTCGCCACCACGTCTGACATGATCTTGAAGTTCGTGTGCAGCAGATCGTCGCGGCTCATGCCCGGTTTGCGCGGAATCCCCGCCGTAATGATCACCACGTCCGAGTCGGCGCTGGCCGCGTAATCGTTTGACCCCAACACGTGCACGTCGCGCTTCTCAATCGGCATCGCCTCCAGCAGATCAAGCCCCTTGCCCTGCGGCACGCCGTCCACCACGTCAATCAGCACCACGTCCGCCAGTTCCTTCGCGGCGATCCAGTGTGCGCAGGTGGCGCCCACATTTCCGGCGCCCACAATACTCACCCTCTTGCGCATTACAATCCCTCCTCGGGGAATCAGATTCGTTAGCGAAGCGTGAATCGCTGCCGCTTGATTTTGTAGCGCCGGTCTCCTGACCGGCTGTAACCCGGGTCTCCAGACCCGCGTTTGCTTACGCTGCCGCAACCAGATTGGGCGGTCAAATGTCGGCCGGACGAACCTACTCGAACTCCGCTAACCCCGCTAACCCCGCCAACTCCGCTACATGTTGCCAATAATCCGCGACGCAAACTCGCTGGTCCCCACCTTCGTCGCCCCAGCCGTCTGCCGCTCAAAATCGTACGTCACAAACTTCTGCTGGATCGTCTTCTCCATCGCGCTCTCAATCATCCGCGCCGCTTCCTTCCAGCCAATAAACTCCAGCATCATCACGCCCGACAGAATCACTGATCCCGGATTGATCACATCCTTGTCCGCGTACTTGGGCGCTGTCCCGTGCGTCGCCTCAAACACCGCATACCCATCGCCGATATTCGCTCCCGGCGCTATCCCCAGCCCGCCAACCTGCGCCGCCGCCGCATCGCTGATGTAGTCCCCGTTCAGGTTTGAAGTGGCCAGAATCGAGTAATCCCCCGGCCGAATAATAATCTGCTGGAATATGGAGTCTGCGATGCGGTCGTTCACCAGAATCTTCTGCTTCCACGCGCCGTTGCCGTGCGTCTCGCCAATCGCGGCCAGCGTGTCTCGAATCTCCGCATACAGCGCATCGCGGAAAGCCTGGTTGCCGAACTCCAGTCCCGGCTCAATCAGCGCCGCATTCTCCTCAATCGAGATGCCCGGCTTCGTCTCAACGTTCCCCAGGATCCAGCTCTCGCGCTCCGTCACCGTGTGCTCGCGGAACTCCTGGGTCGCCACCTCGTAACCCCACTCCCTGAACGCCCCCTCGGTGAACTTTTGAATATTCCCCTTGTGCACCAGCGTCACCGTCTTGCGGCCAGTCTCCAGCGCGGAACGCAGCGCATACCGCACCAGCCGCTTGGTACCGAAGATCGACATCGGCTTGATGCCCACGCCTGAATCCGCGCGGACCTTTTTCTTGCTCCCCTTCAGCAGGTCATTATTCAGGAAATCAATAAGCCGCCCCGCATCCACTGAGCCTTCCTTGAACTCAATCCCCGAGTACACGTCCTCCGTGTTCTCGCGGAAGATGACGATGTCCACCCTCTCCGGATGCTTCACCGGGCTGGGCACGCCCTGGTAATACTTCACCGGCCGCACGCACGCATAAAGGTCCAGCAACTGCCGCAGCGCCACATTCAGGCTGCGGATGCCGCCCCCCACCGGCGTCGTCAGCGGCCCCTTGATTGAAACCCGCAGATCGCGCGCCGCGCTCACGCTGTCATCCGGCAGCCAGGTTTTGAACTGCCGGTAAGCCTTCTCGCCGGCAAAAATCTCATACCACTTTATGGCGCGCTTGCCCCCGTAGGCCTTCTCCACCGCCGCGTCAAACACCCGCTGCGAAGCCTTCCAGATGTCGCGCCCCGTGCCGTCCCCCTCAATGAAAGGAACAATGGGATGGTCGGGAATGGTGAATTGACCGTTCTCGTACTGGATGGCCTGCCCGTCCTGCGGCAGTTCGAGCCCGTTATAAGAATTTTGCATGGTTTTGAAAGTGATCCCTTCCGGCGTGTGTTCCTCAGGAAGGCTAACAAACGCAGCTAAGGAGGGACAAGGGACAGAGGGCCAGGGAACTCACAGGGAATGTTCCGGGTTGCCGGTTGCGCGCTAGCGATTTCCGAACTCGCGTGCTCGAAAAGCACGATAACCGATTGCGCGAAAGTAAACCTTGCGCGCGCCGCTGCGTCAGATAAACTAGGCCAAGCCAATACGACATGCGAATGACACCGCACTGGACTCAGGAGGACCGATGTACGCCTGTTCCTCATGTGTTCGAGTTCTGCTGGTAACGGGACTCTTGGCGACAACACCGTTTACCGCGGCGCGGGCAGCAGCGGCGCCTTCCACTCGTGGCCCTTTGCCGGCGCAACCAGCACAGGTTGCCAGGCATTACGCGGAAATCCCTCTCAGTTTCGAGGCCAATCGGAATCAGTCCGGCGCAAACGTTGGATTCCTTGCGCGGGGTAATGGTTACCAACTCGATTTGACCGGCGACGCGGCCGTGCTGGCGGTGTGCCGGCCCGGGCAGGGCACAGCCGCGCGTCATTCCCAGTTATCCGCTGATCGTTCCCGGCGCTCCGCAGCATGCCAGGCCGTAAGAATGCAATTGGAAGGCACAAGGCAGACGGTAACCCCCACGGGCGAAGAGCCGTTGCCGGGAACGGTGAATTACTTCATCGGCAACGATCCGGCACGTTGGCGGAGGGGCATTCCCACCTTTGCGAGGGTCCGTTACAAGGACGCCTATCCGGGTATCGACCTGGTCTATTACGGCAACCAGCGGCAGTTGGAGTACGACTTTGTGGCCGCGCCAGGGTCCGATCCGCGAGCCATACAACTGCGATTTGACTCCGCCACCAAAGTGCGCCGGTCCACCGCGGGAGATCTGCTGGTGAGCGCGCCGGAAGGAATGTTTACCTTCCGCAAACCGGCAATCTACCAGATCGTCGATGGCCGGCGGGTTTCGATTCCCGGTGTTTTCGTGCCGGTGGGCAGCCACGCGGTGAAATTCCGGCTGGGACAATATGACCGCTCCAAAACGCTGGTCATCGATCCGGTGCTCGTGTATTCCACCTTTCTGGGCGGCAGCGGAGTACCAAACGAAGCGCTGCTGGGGGGTGGGGCCAGCGCCATTGCCGTGGATACGGACGGCAACGCGTACGTCACCGGTTCGACGATTTCGACTGGCTTTCCGGTGACGGCAGGGGCTTTCCAGGCAAGCGATCCAGGCGCGGAATACACATCTTCCACCGTTTTTGTCAGCAAGCTGAATGCGGCGGGCACGGAGCTGATCTACTCCACTTACCTGGGTGGAAACGGCGGCGACGCGGTGAGCTCGATCGCCGTGGACGCGAATGGCGACGCCTACGTGGCCGGGCAGACCGCATCCCAGAATTTTCCGGTGACGCCTGGAGCTTTTCAGTCAACGGACAAAACAACAGTGGGTAGCAATATCTCCGCTTTTGTCGCGGAGCTGAATCCAACCGGCACGGACCTCATTTACTCCACCTATCTGGGCGGAAGCATTTGGGACGGGGCGGCGGCAATTGCCGTGGATGCGGCGGGTGAAGCGTATGTGGCCGGCCAGACATCGTCCAGCGATTTTCCGGTCACCCAAGGGGCTTTTCAGACCGTAAACAAGTCGTCCTCCATGCTGGACAGCAACGCGTTCATAGCCAAACTGAACGCCGGCGGAACGGCGCTGGTCTATTCCACCTTTCTGGGCGGCAGCGGCGGGCAGCGAGTGGTTCAGGGCGGATGCATAACCGGGGGAGAGAGTTTGCTGGGTTGGCCCCTGGGCAATAACGAGGATTCAGCCTTCGCCATCGCCATCGACGCGGAGGGCGACGCATACGTGACCGGTCAGGCTCTCTCCACTGACTTTCCGGTTACGCAAGGCGCCTTCCAGAAGACGAGCAATGGCGCCGCCACCGCGGCGACAAATGCATTCGTCGCCAAGCTGAATCCGGCGGGCTCGGCGCTGCTCTATTCCACGTACTTGGGTGGAAGCGGAACCGCGTGCCCCAGCAACATGGCGGTGGGGTACGATGGCGATGCGGCCCTTGCCCTGGCCGTGGATAGCTCCGGCAATGCGTACGTCGCCGGCGCTACTGCTTCCGAGGACTTCCCCGTGACGCAAGGAGCGTTCCAGACTACCAATAAGTTCAGCGTCGGGGTTTATCATGCCGGTCCCACGGGCTTCGTCGCCAAGCTCAATCCCTCGGGATCAGCCCTCGTGTACTCGACGTATCTCGGCGGCAGCGGAGGCTTCGTCAACCCCACGCCGTTCTTCGCACAGTACGGCGGCGACCAGGCGAACGGGCTGGCAATCGACGGCAACGGCGATGCCTTCATGACGGGAGCCACCGCCTCGGCCGATTTCCCCGTAACCGCGGACGCTTATCAAATAACAAATCACTACGTTGTGAGTACCGGTGCCTGCGGGAATTCTTGTCCCGGCGGCGCCTACGGCTACAACGCATTTGTCACCGTGCTCGACCCGGCGGGCAGTGCGTTGGTCTACTCCACCTTCCTGGGCGGGGACGGAACAAACCCCAACGTGGAAAGCAGCGAACGCGCCATCGGGACAGGGGATGGATCGAGCGCATTGGCGCTTGACGGCGCCGGTAACGTGTACATCGCCGGCACGGCTGAGTCCTCCACTTTTCCGGTCACCAGCGGTGCCTATCAGACGACGATTCCCGCGTTCACCAGCGCCTTCATCGCCAAACTCGATCTCGGCGCGGTGGTTTCCGGCCTCACCGGCACCGCCACCGTGCTGACTGCCTCCACCACCGCCGCTATCGGAACCAATGTCACGTTCACGGCGACCGTCACTCCGGCCTCCGGGACGGCCGTGCCCACGGGAACCGTGGCGTTCCTCGACGGCATAACTACGATGGGGAGCGGATCGCTGAATGCCTCGGGCCAGGCGGCGTATGCCACAACCCAACTGCCCCCGGGCGCCAACAGCATCACCGCTGTCTATGGCGGAGACACCAATTTCACCGGAAGCACGTCGGCCGCAGTCACTGTCACCATCTCTGCGCCTCCGCCGGACTTTTCGCTTTCGATCAGCCCGGCCAGCGGCACAGAAACGAGCTCCGCGCCTGCAACGTCCAGTATCACCGTGACGCCGGTCAACGGTTTCGACGCCGCGGTGACCTTCGCCTGCTCCGGGCTGCCCTCCTACGTCACGTGCAGCTTCAATCCGGCGACCGTTACACCGGCCGGCGCGCCCGTGAGCACCACAGTGAACTTCTCACCCTTCAGGCCGCCCACGCCGGGCCATGATTTAAGCGGCAGCTCTGCTCCGTTGACCTTCTCGGCTCTCGGGTTCGGCCTCTGGTTCTTGAGCCGCGCCCGAAAACACCGACCTCTCTATTGGCGCGTTTCGATCATCGCGTTGGCCATGGCTTTCGCGCTTGGCGCAATCGCTTGTGGAGGCTCCGGGTCCGGCGGCCACTCAACGCAGACCTCCACGGTCACCATCACCGCAACTTCCGGCGCTATATCGCACGCGACTACGTTCTCGTTGACGAGCACAAACTAGGCAGGCGGCCCACTCATCCTGGCATAGGAAGAGTGTGCCCCGTACATCGCGATTTGTTTTCATCGCGATGAGCGGGCGGATGCACGAGGTTGGCAGGTGGCCCACTCCCCGCTAACACCTCCAACTCCGTTTACTCCCGCGCGCATGGCCCCCATTCCCGCGTCGGCGCTCACGGGCGCGGCTAACAACTGAAAACTGACAACTGACTACTAACACCTGACACCTGACTACTGAAACCTGCCTTCAGTCGTGACAGTCATCACCTCGCTCGCGGCGCGTGCGTTCGTATGATTGCGAGCGACGGCATGTTGCACATCGCATGCGATAGTTTCCGCTGACTGTGCCCCATGCCGAGCTCTCTTACTTGAGGTGATCATGTCTTCCATTCCCGTAATGTGGCTTGTGTGGGGTTTCTCTTTTCTCGCTCTGATTGCTTTCCGCGTCTACGTCTCCAGAATTCGCCGCAATGAGGACGTCCAGCTTGTCCTCCAAACTTCGTCCGCTCACATCGGCCAGGAACAGGCGGCCATCACCGCACGGCTGGAAAGCACCAAGACCGCCGGCAAGGCCATCCTCGGCATCTTCTGCGCCGTCACTCTTTACGTTCTCGGCTATTACGTGCTGGATATCATCCGCCAGTTCAAATAGGCTTCGCGGTCCCGGGGTTTCACAATCGAGACCCCGGGCCACCCTAATGCCGCAGTCGGTGGATCTTCACCAGGGGCTTGGCCGCGTGCGAGAGCACTCGGCGCAGCCCTTCTGCTGTCTTCGGCAGCCGTGTCTAAGCGTCCCGACATGGCAAAACGTCCCGCGGGACCGCACGAACTTAGCCCACAAGAAACCTGCGCGCCAGCCCGGCTGCGCTGGACCGATCGCTGCCCTCAGCAAACACATGCGCACTGAGCCAATCGGCCCAGTGCGCATCCGATTCCGCCGGCGCTCCCCGCTTTCGGGGGCACTTCACCACTGAGTCTTCAACGCAAACTGGAACACCCGCGCGGCCTGTGCCTCCGTAACCTGCCCGAATGCAGGCGAGTTCATGTCGAAGACCGGCGGTATCAGGTTGACATGGTTGGTGGTGTTGAACGCCTCCGCCCGGAACTGTAACTTCGCTTTTTCCGTGATGGCAAAGCTCTTGTCCAGCGACGTATCCAGGCTGCCGTAGCCAGGTCCATCGATGACGTTCCGCCCCTCGTTGCCGAATTTTCCGGCATCCGCAACCGGATCGAGCCGCTCAAACGCCGCGGGAGACACCCACTGCGACACCCTGTGAGGCGCTCCCTTGTTCGGGTTGCCCACCACATTCGGCCGATCCCCAAACATGCCCGAAACCCCGGGATGCGGCGCCTGGAGCGAGACGTTTGCCGAGTCGTACACAGTGAACGGCGTACTCGAGTTCACCGCCAGCAGGGCGTTGAATTGCCAGCCATCCAGCAGAACGCGGGACACGCCCGTGTGGCCGTGCGCAAACGGTACGGCGTAAGTGAGGCTACCCGCAAAACGATGCCGCGAGTCGAACAGCGAGCGCCCGTGTTCGCCGCGAAGATCCTGGTTGTTCTGCGCAATGTCAAGCTCCCCCAGCACAAGCCAGGGAGCCGGGCCGGACATGTGCAGGCTCGACGAGTAGTCCAGATTTTTGGAGAACGTGTACGCCAGCGTATAGCTCAACTCCGGCGTGCCGCGCCGCGTCAGTGACACCTGCGCCGAGTGGAACGTCGAGTTCGCATTTCCTTCCACCAGCCCGGCTGTGCCCAGCGTGCAGGCGCCGGCTGTGAGCGTGCAGCCTGAGTAGATCCGGCGCCGCGGCGAGTTGGCGAAGGTCGCACCGGGTTGATAGATCGCGGGATTGGCTTCAACCAGGCGCGGCAAGCGGGTTCCTTTTGACCCGATGTATCCGATGGACAGGTTCTGCTTGCCCAGGCTTTGGTCAATCGTGAGATTCCAGTCCTGTGCATAGGGCGGCAGCAGGTGGCTATCGATGGTAAAGGTGGACGCGGGCAATGCAAACTGCCCGGGAGCAAATGGATTGGCTACAGTTCCCAGCGGGTTGGCGTAGTTGATCTTCGTGTATCCGGTAAGTGTGCGAACCACTGTTTGCCCCAGCGCGCTGCTGGCGCCGCGCACCGGCATTCCCACACCATTCAACAACTCGTCGTAGAAGATGCCATAGGCTGACCGGATCACCGTGCGGTTGTTCCCAAACGGGTCCCACGCAAAGCCGACGCGGGGCGCGAAGTCTCCCTTGAAGATCGGCGCAATCGTGTCCGGCACGCCCGCGTCTCCCGGGAACAGAATCCCCGCCGGAGCGTTGGGATAGCGCACAGACTGTTTCCCCGGAGCCCAGGCCATCAGTCGGTTATGAATGTCGCTGAACGGCGTGGTGATCTCATAACGCACGCCGTAGTTCAACGTAAGTGTCGAGCTGATGCGGTACTCATCCTGGGCATAGGCGCCCAACTCCCATCCCCGCAGATCGCGCGTAAAGTCGCCCC
>Ga0265339_10002017_pt1 | contig 14925 bp, 7 predicted proteins | sample 4CB219metaG_FD_202085 | JGI IMG/M metagenome (GOLD analysis project Ga0265339, IMG submission 202085) | Rhizosphere microbial communities from Carex aquatilis grown in University of Washington, Seatle, WA, United States - 4-CB2-19 metaG | ecosystem: Host-associated > Plants > Roots > Rhizosphere...
CCGGCCACTTCCTCTACCGCCGAGGTGGTGCGACAGCGGATGGAGAAGCTGTCCGTGGACCTGTCCAGCGCCGACGCAGGCGTTCGCACCGCCGCCATCAAGACGCTGGAGGTCCTGCAGAGGACGATGGTCGAATCGCTCACGTCCCACATGAGTGATCCGGACCCCGAGGTGCGTGCCCGTGTCGCGGCATTGCTGGCGGAGTTTCAGCGCCAGATCCGCACAACCAGGGCCATGGCCTGCCTCTCGGACACGCAGCGACAGCGGCTGGCCTCGCTGCAGGAGTCACACAAGGAGTATTGCCAGGCCATGTTCGGCTCGGGCAAGCAGCTAAAACTGTCCCTTCTCAAGGAAATCAGCCGCAAGGTGGATCGCCAGAAGGTATACGAACCGCTGGTTATCCTGGGGCTCTACAGCCAGTTCGAGGACGTCCAACTGGCTGCAATCGACGCGGTCGTCCAGTCGGGCTATAACGATCCGCAATTGGCCGCGCGCCTGGTGGAGTTGAGCTACAGCCCCACGAACGTTCAGAACTACGGCTATAATCCTTACAATCCCTATGGCGTGAATAACCTGCAGGCCCAGGCGTTGGCAGCCCTGCAGAAGATACGTTCCCTCGATACCGCGGCGCCCCTGACTGCCGTCGCGTTTACCTTGATGAACGATTATAGTGGCCGGCAGGCACAGTTGGCCGACACGGCCGCCCAGACCGGCAACCTGCGCCTGTTGCCGACGTTGATGCCCAAGCTCGCCGATACGGCCATCATGCGTTCGATGAACAACGGAGTTGCCGAAGTCTCCTATACCAACGCTGACCTCGCCTTGTTCATCATGGTTAAGGTCACCGGCCAGAGCATAGAGGATTACAACATATACAGCACGCAGGTCGATCGCGGGTACGCGGCAATGGGATTCGAGTCCAATGAAAAGCGGATGGACGCGATCCAACGCTTCCGCGACTGGTGGGACAAGAACAAAAACCTGCCCAAGTACAAGGACCTCAAGCCGCTGGTCCTGCCAGATGTCAGCCACAACACCGGTTCGGATACGATTGACTAGATCGCATGGCACAACTGCAAATACATGACACCGTGAAATCCCCACTCCCCACAGCCGGCAGTCCAGGTTCGCCCGCTCGTGTGCCTTGGACCGGCACGCTGGCCGTGATCGTACTTGGCGTGCTTGGATTCTGTGCCGCCTTTACGCACGTCTGGGACTCCGACGTGCCTTGGCACCTGGCCTGCGGCGAGTGGATGCTCCGCCATCACCAGATCATGGGGCACGACTACTTCAGCATCAACCCCGAAAAGGTCTGGGTCAACGTCCATTGGCTCTTCCAGGTCATCGTCGCCGCCATCTACAGCGTTGCCGGCTACGACGGCCTGAGTCTTCTCAAGGGCGTCGTCTGTGCGGCGGGCATGATTATCTTCGCGCTGGCCCTGCGTCGCCACGTGCCGGCGGGGTGGCTGATCTTCTGCGGCGCCCTGATGCTCTACGTCTTCCAAAGCCGCATCCGCGTGCGTCCGGAGCTGTTCACGCTGAGCCTGCTCATCGCGGTGATCCTGCTGTTGGACAGCATCCGCCGAGGGGCATCGCCTAATCGCATGTGGCTGATGGTGCCGATCATGCTGTTCTGGGCGAATATGCACGGAGTGTTCGTCGTCGGCTGGGGCATCATGTGGGCCTTTATTTTCGGGGCACTGGTGGATGCAATATGGGGAAAATGGACCAGCTCCATAGAGCGGCAATACGCTATTCGGCCGGTGCCGCCTGATAGCGTAGAAGGCAGCGTTCCTCCCCTGCCGACAAAGGCCCTTCACCGCCCGTGGTGGACCAGGCTCATCACATGGCACAGTGTAAACATGCACGGGAACATGCTATCGCCGATGGTGCTGGCTGCCGCGCTGGCGGCCACTGGTGTCTGCCTGCTGACCCCCTGGCCGCTGGAAGTTCCAGCCCTTACCTTTACGCTCAGCACCCGCATTTCGGGCGGCGTGTATACGGAGATCGTCACGGAGTTGCGGCCGCTGGTGGAGGTCGTCAAGGACGAAAAGCAAACCGACGCCGAGGGGAAGACCGTCTGGACCAAACCCAAGCCGAAGTTCGCCGATGAAGGCGACCCGTACATTGCCGTTCCCTTCATCCATCGCCGAATCTACAACGCCAGCCTGCAGTTTCACACGGAGGCAATCCTGCTGTTCTGCCTGACACTGCTGGCACTCATATTCAACGCCCGGCGCGTGCCGGTAACGCACGCGGTGCTGCTGCTGGTGTTTGGTTACCTGGCCATCAGCGCGCGGCGGAACGTCGGCCTGGTGGCCCCGCTGGCGGGCGTGCTGCTGGCACTGCACGGCGGGACATTCCTGAACTTCGCCAGGGCCTGGAAGCCCACGCTGGCCAGGGTGGGCAAGCCCTTCGCTGCACTGATGGCTGTGGCCGTGCTACTTATGTCGGCAGGCTACGCCACCGGGACAATATTCAAGTGGTACGGGCACGGCGAGCTATGGGGACCAGGCCGCCAGCCGCTGGCGCAGGCCGATGCCGCCGCCGCGTGGCTGGGCGAACTGCCCGTCGATGGCGACGTGCTGACCGAGAACTTCGGCGACGGCGGCGTCTTCATCTACTACGCCAATCACGGCGCCGACGAACCCCGTCGACTGTCCTACATGGACGGCCGCCTGGAGGCCCACACCCTCGAACGTTTTCTCGACATCGATCGCATCCGTGGCAAGCTGGCCAATCCCGTCACGGCTGAAACCGACGTATTCCGGGACAAGAGCGCCCTGCAAAACAAGGATTATGACCTGCGGCACGACTTCTCCGCCCCCCTGCCGCCCACCGTCCGCTTCATCTTCGTCAACAGCGGCACGTGCAATATCCTTACCGCAATGATGCAGACCAAGCGGTTCCAATTGCGATACATCGAGCCGGGCGGCGTCATCTTCGAGAAGATGGACTGGCAACCGCCGGCCGACGCCAAACAGGACATGCTTCTGGGCGAGCCTAACTTCGGCGACCTCGACCGGCCGCTTAACAATCTGGGACTGCTGGACAACCACGAGGTCTTCACAGCCACGTGGTATCGCCAGTTCGTGCCCGACATCGACACGCAGATGGGCGACGTGCTCACATGGCTGGGCACGCAGGGCAACAATGCCAACGCCAACACCGCCAACTCGAACCAGAAGCGGTGCAGCCTGCTGGCCATTCGCTACCTCAACGCGGCCTGGACGCAGGGCCTGGGCGATCGCCAGCGGATCAACTCGTACATGGCACGGGCGTATCACTGGCGGAGCTGGCAGGGCTATGTCGGCCCGTCGGACATCCTGCCTGCGGACCTGCGCTCGGCACGCGCGATGAGGCTGTTCGCCGACGTGACCGTCAGCGCACTTGGCGACGAGGCCAACAACCACCACACGCAGTGGACGCTCGCCCTGGAACACGCCGGGCAGATGGACACGTACTTCAAGCTCCTGGACGGCTGGCTGAAGATGGACCCGCAGAACAACACGCTGCAGACAACTGCACAGGCCAGTGCCTCGGCCCTGAAAGACCTCAAGGCCGCCGCCACAAACGATGGCGTGTACAACCTCCCGCCCATCGCCCGGGCATACGTGCTGGCTGGAACCAAGTACCGCCTGACCGAGGAGGCCATCGCCACGCTCCAGCAGGAGGCATCGCGGATCCAGTCCGGCCCGCGGACGTCGGAGGCGCAGGCAGACCTCTCTCGGGTCCAACTTCTGCTTGGCGACATGATGCTGCGAAAGGGATTGGCCTTCGAGGCCCAGGCGGCGTACCAGCAGGTTCAACTCCCGCCCGCCGACGCGTGGCAACTGGAACTGCGAGCCGCCCTGGTGGATTGGGTGGGCGGTCCCCGCATGGCCCCGCCATGTGCCACGCCTTATGCACCTATTGGCTTCAACAACGCCGTCGCACGCCTGCGGAACATGGTCCGCCAGCACGGCGACAAGCCGATCCTCCGCTATTACCTGGCCGAGATGCTCGAAGACCTGGGCTACAACGACGAGGTGGAACAACTTCGCTCACAGCCCGACGTAGCCGCCTTCGCCCGCGCAGCGACCGAGCGGTCGCAAGATATGGTGATCTCACCTGTGAAGGCGTTCTCGGGGCGATAGCCGTGGCGCGGGCGTCTCGTCTTGGCCTCACGCGGGCGAGACGCCAGCGCCACCGTTCACTTGTTCAGCGCCATTGACATCTTGACTAGGTCGGCGAGGCTTTGGGCTTCCATCTTGTCCATCACGCAGGCGCGGTGATTCTCTACCGTCTTCATGCTTATGCCCAGTTCGGCGGCGATCTGCTTATTCAGCATGCCGCTGACCACCAGGCGCATAACCTCCCGTTCGCGCGGCGTCAAGGACTCGAAGCACTGCCGCAATTGCTCGATCCGCTGGGCGTCCAGGTGGACCTGAGCCTCCTCAGCCAGCGCACGGTGCACCCGCTCCAAAAGGACCGCACTGTCGTATGGCTTCTCGATGAAGTCCACGGCCCCTTGCTGCATGGCCCGCACGGCCATCGGAATGTTGCCGTAGGCCGTCAGGATAACCACCGGTAACTTGATGCCGTTCTTCCGCAGGTGTTCCTGGAGATCCAGCCCGCTGATGCCCGGCATTCGCACGTCGAGCAACAGGCAGCCCCGCATTCCAGGGCGATAGAAGTCCAGGAAGTCCTTGGCCGAGCCAAAGCCCTGGACCTGCATGCCGGCATGCTTTAAAAGAAACTCCAGCCCGTGCCGCATTCCCGCGTCGTCATCTACGACGAATACTGTTGGTGCTGCTACGTCAACTTCCGTCATGCGAGGTTCCTCTGAGAGTGCCAATCGTCGTTACGTGTCCTATAAAAGCATAGCCGCCAAGAACTACAGCACGATGAGCGCGATGAAAGAGATAAGTCATTTCATCTGGCACGCACTGCGATCAATCTCGTCGATCTTCTATCTGACATATTTGCGTCGTGCGTACTTCGAGGCCTTTCATGCCGTATCCGTTTTATTTTTCATCCTGCCATGTCATGGCGGGTCTTGTGCGATGGGCGTTCGGGACGGTGCTCGCAGGCCTCCAGCGTGAAGTGCACCGCCAAGCCTCGCGGGTTATTGGGCCCGACCCACAACTTGCCGCCGTGCGCCTCGATGATCGTCCGCGAGATCGACAGGCCCATGCCCATGCCGCCCTTCTTCGTGGAGAAGAAGGCATCGAAGATCTTGTCAAACAGGGCCGAGTCGCAGCCCGGGCCCGTGTCGGCAACGCACAGTTCCACCATTGCACCATCTTCGTCGGGCGACAGGCCGCTCTTGATCTCCGCCGACGGGCGGGCCTGCACGACCAGCAAACGGTGCTCCGTTGGCCCATTGGCCTGCATGGCTTCCACCGCGTTCTTCATCAGGTTCAGCAGCACCTGCTGCACCTGGATCGGATCCACCAGCACGCCGGGCAGGTCGTCGGCCAACTCCAGCGACAAGTGAACCTTGGCCTGTCGCATCTGCGGCAGCAGGAGGTCGACCACCTGGCTGACCAGCCGCTTGAGGTCGCCGCGGACGCGTTCGGGCTCGCCACCCTCGCTGACAAGGCGCCGCAGGCGGTGAATGATCTCGCCGGCCCGCCGGGCCTGGTCGCTCACTTCGCCCAATGCCAGACGCAGCTCGGCAAAGTCCGTCTTGCCGGACTCGATCATCCGCATGCAGCCCTCGGTGTAGCCGCATATGCTGCCCAGAGGCTGATTCAGCTCGTGCGCCATACCGGCGGCCATCTCCACCATTGTGCTGACGCGACCGACATGCCCCAGGTGCTCCTGGTGCTGGCGGGCACGCATCTCGGCCTGGTGGCGATGCGCCATTTCCTGCTGCAACTGGGCGTTGGCGGTTTCCAGGTCGGCCGTCCGCTTGCGGACGCGGTGCTCCAACTCGTCGCGAGCCTGGCGAAGCTCAAGCTCGGCCTGCTCGCGCTGCGCCACCTGCCGCTTCAGCGACCACATGCCCCAGGCCATCCCGATCACCAGGCCTGTCGAGGTAAGCAACAGCAGTATGATCCCAACGTTCCAGAACCCTGAACCGTATGGCACCAGCCGCAAGAACACATTCTGATACTGCTGGCCCAGGGGCAGAATCTGCTCAAGCCGATTGTCCAGGGACAGGCCTGACGTCAATGACAACAGCCTGTTGCCCTGCCCGTCCAGCAGACTGACCTGGTTACTGTCCAGCACGTCGCGGTGGATCGTCAGCCGCATCAGGCGGTCCCACGAGTACACGCAGGCCAATGCCCCCACCGCACGCCCCTGCTGTCGCAGCGGCACGACCATGGCCATGGCCAATTCGCCCTGGGTTTCCTGGTAAGGCTCGGAGTACGTTACCACCTGGGTCTGCCAGGCCCGCGCCAGGACTTCCTGGGCCGACGACGTCAAGTGACGCTGGCCCGCCATGTCCATGGTGCCTGAAGACCACATGATCTCGCCCGTGGGCCCCACCTGAACCACGCCCACCAGTTCGTGGTGATCCTCCACGTACTGCGTCAGCCGTTTACGCATCCAGCCCTCGTCCAGGGACTGCCGATCGTAGTCCTCCGACAGCACCTGCAGATACTCTCGGGTGGCGGTCAGCCGGCGGCGGATGCTCTCGCGGGCGGCATTGGCGCTGGTCTGGAGCTGTGTCTCGTCTGTCACCTTGGAGCCGCTATCAAGCACCCATAGCAGTAAGGCCATGATTGCAATAAAGATAAACGCCAGCACGGCTGGACCAAACCATGATGAGCGCGCCAGGATCCCCAGGGAGGGCCGGCGTTGCGGTGCGGGAGACGAGGTTGTGTTTTCGTCGATGGGCACTAAGGAAGTACGTCCAGCAGATTGTAGTACGCATTCAACTCATCGATGTGGTTCGATTCATCGACGAGTGGAGGCGTTTTATCGATTGGCCGGAGCTTGGATAGGGGCTCCTGTCCTACCCATCGGACCGAACCGTCTCCGAACAACCTATTGTACCCTCTGCTGGAGTGCGGAGCAACCAAAGGTCCGATAAGCGTGCCACCATACTTCCCGCGTTTGCTTGTGCCTTCCCATCCGTCCACCGAAAGAAAGTCCGAGTAAATTACCCGGTTGCTGTAATTCTGTGTCTTCCAACTGGATAACGTGACCGACGCGTTCAGAGGCCGTGCCGCAAAGGACGCGTTCAGGTCCCCGGCGGGTGTCGAGTCGCAGTCGTGTTCATCCGTGTTGCCACTGTTGGGATGTTCTTTCTTGTTTGCACCCTTCTTCTTCCACTTATTGGATGGGCTGTTATAGGCGACCGACGGCGAGCGCGTCTGGTCCTGGGAGGGGCAGTAGAAACTGCTGTCGTTGTCGACGTACTCCTGTAGCAGGCCCAGGTTCATCCAAGCGTCGTCGCCCGAGGCCATCTGGACCGTGTCGAACGGCATATGGCAGGTATCGTCCTTGCCATCGTCGCCCGTATACTCGACGTTCCACGGCAAGGAGTTATGGTTGTCCAGCGAATAGGTCCACACGCCCAGCCCAACATTGTGCAGGGCGGCGGCACAGTCGGTCCGCTGACCGCTGGCTTTCACGCCCGAGACAGTGGGAATGATAATCGTCACCACCAGGGACAAGATTCCCAGGATGACTATAAGTTCCACCAGGCTAAAGCCGCATGCCCTGCGGGATAGCAACTGTCGCCTGACCGAGATTGACCTCAATTCAGTCATCGCATCCTAAAGACGTGATTCAACCACCCATATCCTTTTCGACCATAACTGTACTCGGGAATATGTTTTCTGTGTCAGGTGGTTTTCCCGCAGATTGCGTAAGTGTTTGTCCGAAATGGCGTTGAATTTCGAGATTGCCGCCGAAGCACGCGAAAAACTTACCGTGCAAACGTTGATTGTAAACTGGAAGAGAAAATGGAAGATCAGGTCGCATACTCTCTTTGCCATTGAGGCGTTACGTGTTTTGCCTGTTTTCTTGCCTCGACGCGTCCGATCTGCCGTTGACGACTGGACAGAGTTCACAGGAGTATCGTATACTGAAATGTCAGCCCCGGTCCTCCTTCTCCCGCCCTTGCGACGGTGCAGGAGCCGGGGTTTCTTTTTGCGATTATAACAATCAACGATAATGAGACACTGGATCCGTTGGATCCGTACTCTGCCTTTGAAGACAGAAATGCCAAACAGCAGGCCGACTTCTGATGTCGGCCTGCCGTTTTAGTTCGCAACATCCTCGTTTACTTCAGTGTCAGTTTGCCTTTGCCAAGGGCATGGACCTTGAACTGGACGTTTGTCTTGCCGATCGCCAGAACATGCTTCTTGCCATCGAACGTGTACTGGAGGTTCACCCACTTGTTGTTCAACTGGACCTTCAGGCTGCTCTTGCCCGGCTGCGTCAGGAGGGAGACCAGCAGTTCGGCCTTTTCAATGGGCTTCTCGCCGATGTAGTTCATCACCGGGCCAATTGGTACAAGGGCGCCCTCGCGGATGTAGAGCGGCACCGACTCGATGTCGGCCTCCACGGTCATCCAGCACGGCCCTTCAATTCGTTCGTGCGACCAGAAGTCCGTCCACATGCCCTCGGGCAGGTATACGCGGCGGCGGTTGCTCTCGTCGAAGATCGGGGCAACCAGCAGGTCGCGGCCGAACAGCCACTCGTCGCACATATTCGACACGGTCGGGTCGTCCTGGTACTCAACCACCAGGGCCCGCGCCATCGGCAGGGACTCCTCGACGCACACCCGCGCCTGGGCGTAGATGTACGGCATGAGGCTGTATCGCAGGCGGAGGTAATCGCGGCAGATCCGCATGGTTTCGGGAGCGAACTTGTACAGCTCGCGCTCGCCGGCGCCGTGGACGCGGCTGTGCGAGACGAACATGCCGATCTGCATCCAGCGGATCAGCAACTGGTCATTGGTCGCACCGCAGAAGCCGCCGATGTCCTGGCTCCAGAACTGGAAGCCCGACAGCCCGAACGACAGCCCGCCCACCAGCTGGGGCACCAGGTTGAAGTAGTTTGGACTGTTGTCGCCGCCCCAGTGCAGCGGATATCGCTGGCTGCCGGCCCAGGCCGAGCGGGCCCACACCACGCCGTCGCCGGTTTCTTCCTTGGTCACCTCGTACAGTGCCTTGTTGTACAGCAGCGGGTAGAGGTTGTGGTTCTGCCGGCCGGGGCGCCCGTTGGCGTAGATGCCATCGGAGGGGGCCGCCTCGCCGAAGTCCGTCTTGATCACCTTTGCGCCAAGGCGGAACAGCTTGCGGAAGTAGTCCATATGAACGCGGACGGCTTCGGGGTTGGAGTAATCAATGACGCCAACGCGGCCCTTGAAGCCCGGGGTGAAACAGAAGCCGCCCGCCGCCAGTTCACCCTTTTCATTCTTAACAAAGCCGTCGACCTTCATCAGGTCGTCGAACAGGGCGTTGCCCTCGGGGATATACGGGATCTGCCACAGGCTGACCTTGTAGCCCATGTCGGCCAGTTCCTTGAAATACTTCTCCGGCTCGGGGAAACGGGTCTTGGAGAACTGGAGGTCACACAGCCAATCCTCCTCGAACCAGAACGTGTCCAGGTGGATCACGTCGCAAGGAATCTCGTTCTCCCGCATCTTGCGGGCGATCTCCAGGGTCTCATCGGCCGACTTGTAACTCCACTTGCTCTGCCAGTAGCCAAAGGTCCACTCCGGCGGGAGCTCGCCCTTGCCGGTGAGGTCAGTGTAGCGATCCAGCACATGCTTGATGTCGCCCAGGAAGATGTAGTAATCCAGGAAGTCGTCTTCCAGGCCCCACTGCACGTCCGCGGCGGACATCGAGCCCAGCCATACCTTGATCAAGCTGGAGTGATTAAAGAACACGCCGTAGCCCTTGTTGGACACGCAGAACGGAACGTTCTTGTAGCCGCGTGGTGTCAGGACGCCCAAAGCGTCCTTCATGTTCAACTCAATGGTCTGACCGACCTTGTTGAGTTGGAGGAATTTCTCGCCCAGGCCGTAAATGCACTCGTCGTAGGCGAGGTCGAAGTTTTCCGTAGCCAACGGCGCCTTCTCGGCCCCGTGGCGTGCGACGCCGGTGTTGTAGGAATCGAAGTAGGCGAAATTGTTCTTCTCCATGCCGCCGACGCCGCAGATTCGCGTGCCGGCCTTATCATCAATCTCGATGCGATACGGGTCGAGGAAGATAGTGATGACGGCCTTGGACGTCGTCATCCGAACGGCATCGACGAGCTTGACGGGGGTGGTAGGCGGGCACAGGCTGCTGGGCTTGATCTTGACGCGTGTGATCTTGACGTTCTTGGGTGCCTTGAGCTCGCCAACGACCATGTCGGTCTTGTTTTCGGGCACGGCCGTGCCTTCGGCGTAGCGGACGCGGATCACGTCGTCGCTGACGGCCTCGATGCGGATGCGGCCCTCAACCTGTTGCCCGACCCGGGCCAGCTCCTGCTGATTCAGCATGGCTGTGTCGCCACTGGACAGGGCCACGCGAATCTGCAGCGTCGCCCACGTCTTAAGTTCGACGGCATTTTTCCTGATCGAAGCCACCTGGGCCTTGGCGACACTGGCCTTGATCGCCAGCTTGGTCTCCAGGGCATTGGTATATGAAGTCTCAACGTTTACGCTCATGGAATCTCCTTAATGGGCCCCGATGATAGCCAATGGGCCAGGATTCGCAAGCCAATCCAGTGCGTTCAGTTTTTGAACGCGGAGGCAGCAGAGGAAACAGAGGAAGGCGAAGACAGAGAATCCTGGGTCAGAACTGCACGTCCATCCGTTGGGCCCACGCGGCCAGGTTAATCCATCGCCACATTGACCAGTCGAAGGGACGGCTGCCGCCCTTGACCGCCTGCCAACTGCGGCCGACTTCCTGTGCATTCAGCACGGGTATGGCGGCGAGGTTAGTATCGCTCAGCACCCGGTCGCACCAGGGGGCCAGTAGGCTCGCGAAGTCATTCCGCGCCGTGGCAAAGCCGATCTTGTCTCGCCTGGCGAGCACCGACGCCGGAACCAGGCCGGCCATCGCAGCCCGAAACACGTTCTTGCTCGTGCCGTCTCCGCCAAGGATGTACGACTCCGGCAGCGACAGCACGAAACGGGCAATCCCTGGCGTCAGGAACGGCACGCGACTCTCCAGGCCGTGGGCCATCGAGTTGCGGTCCTGATAACGCAGCAGCATAGGCAGGCTATTGGACTCGATGGCCTGATAGAGGCCCTCGCGAAGGAACTCGCGGGCATCGTCACCGGCACCGCAACGCCTGGGCTTCGTCCAGATTGGCTTTGCGTTAACGCCACGAGCCTCGAACCACTGGCGGTCGAGCCATTGCGGAAACAGCCCCTCCCCCGCCAGGCGGCGCGGCAATCGCTGAAGCGAGGCGGGCACGAGTAGGCCAATCGCCCGGCCCAGCAATCGGGACCGAGGCACGCCGGGCATGGTACCCATAGCATGAAAGAGCCGCCCCGCCTGCACCAGCTTGCCGCTGCCGATCATCGTGGCCAGACGTCCTGCCAGCATCGGCACATAGCCGGCGAGCAGTTCATCAGCCCCCTGACCGTCCAGGGTGACCTTGATCCCCGACGAGCGGGCCAGGCGAAACACGCGAAGCTGGGCCCAGATCGACGTCGTGCCAAAAGGCTCGTCCTGCGTGGCGATCAAGGCGTCGAGGTCTTCGAGCAACTCCGCCGGATGTGGCTGAGTCTTGTGCACCATCGCCCCGCAGGCGGCGGCCACCTCGTCGATGTAACGCTCCTCGCTCAAGGCCGGGTCGGAGGGCAGGTAACTGAACGTATGCAGCGAGCCACAGGGCCGATGGTGACGAATCGCCATGGCGATGGCAGAACTGTCCAAGCCGCCAGACAGGGCAACGCCCACCTCAACATCGCTCCGCAGATGGAGGTTCACGGACTCCAGGAACATCTCGCGGAGATGCGCAGACGCGTCATCGAAGGAAAGTTCGCTACGCTCATCGTCACGCAGAGTCCAGTATCGATGGAGTCCAGGACTGTTGAAATCCGTACTAGACCCACTCGGGCTGGTCACTTCACTGAACGAGTTCCTTGGACTGGTCACTTTAGTGAACCAGTGCGAATCTACACCTTCAAACTGGTTCGCTGAAGCGACCAGTCCATTGGAGCGTGGTCCATAGGTGTTCAGAGGAATCATCAGGAGATGCGCAGGGGGCACCTGATGGACGCCCTCGAACATCGTGTGTGCACCACTGTCGCTGAGTCCAAACCTCAGGTACTCGTAGAGGGCTTGTGGATTAGCACGCTTGGGAAGTTCGGGCACAGCTGCGAGTATCGCCTTGATCTCCGAGGCGAATACGAGCTTGCCCCCCTGGAGTGCATAGTACAGCGGCTTGATGCCGAAGAAGTCGCGGACAAGCGTGACCGTGCGGCCGCGGCAGTCCAGCACAGCGAACGCGAACATACCCACCAGCCGCTCCAGGCACGCCGGTCCCCACGTCGCCCACGCCGCCAGCAGCACTTCCGTGTCGCACGTGGAGCGAAAAGACCACGCAGCCTTCAGCTCCTGGCGAAGTTCGGCGAAGTTGTATATCTCACCATTAAAGACGATGTGAAATCGGCCGTCCGGGCTGGACATCGGTTGCCAACCAGCCTGCGAAAGGTCAAGGATCGACAGTCGGCGATGGACAAACGCCACGGTGACAGGCCGGCCGGCGCGAGCCATGGCCTCGGCGGCGTCATGCGACAGCACGGGCGGAGTCTCGCCGAGGGACCAGGCGAGAAATCCCTCGTCATCAGGCCCGCGGTGCGCAATAGACCCCGCCAACGCACGAAGCGCCGAGGCGTCTATCTCGCCACCATCGAACCGGATTATGCCGCCAATGCCGCACACAGAAGATCATCCACAGATTACGCAGATTTCACAGATTCGAGAGCGAGACTTTGGGTGCCACGGCTAAACCGCCGTTTGGCGCGGCCGTGCTACGCGGGAAGCCCTGCACGGCCGCAGGTCACTCGCCTTCCTAGTCGCTACTTCGCTATGTCGCTAGTCGCTTACTTATCCATAAACTGTCGGTGCCACAATTCCAGGCAGATCGCGCCCCAGAGGGAACGGCTGAACGCACTGTCGCCTTCGACGGCTTTGCGGATGGCATCGGGGTCAAACAGGCCGCGTTCCTGGGCCTTTCGCGACAGCAGCACGTCGTGGATGAAGTCCTTCAGTTCACCGCGTGCCCAGCGGTTTAGTGGGACAGGGAAGCCCATCTTGTCGCGGCGTTCGAGGATCTCGCGCGGCACGACGTTCTTGACCGTCTCCAGGAACAGGCCCTTGAGCCGGCCGTTGCGGAACTTCACCACCGGCGGCACCGACGTCATCAGTTCGATCAGGCGGTAGTCCAGGAGCGGCACGCGGCTCTCCAGGCCAAACGCCATGCTCGTGCGGTCCTCCACGTGCAGGAGGCTCTGAAGGTGCGTCTTGAGGTCGAAGCAGAAGATGCGGTTGATCATGGCGGCCGCACCGTGGCTCTCGAACACTCCGTGGAATTCCCCGAAGGTCTTCTCGCCGTCCATGTCGGCGGCGACATCGCTGGACAGCAGGCCGGCCGACTCGGCAAAGCGGTCCATCAGGCGGAAGTACCGGCGGGCGGGGTGATCGAACAGCCCTTCGCGCCAGAACGTCTTGAGCATGGGGATGTAATTGCCCAGGCTCGGCAGGCTTGAGACAACGCTCTCGAGCGTGGCCACGTAGTTGGTCTGGTGGGCGGTGTTCTCGATGGCCCCGCGGATGCACTCCTCCAGGTACGCCACCAGGTAGCGGGCGTAGCCGATGAAGACCTCGTCGCCGCCCTGTCCGCCGAGAACCACCTTGACGTGCTGCGACGCCAACTGGCTGACGAAGAACTGCGGGAATACGCCCGGGCCGGCGGCTGGCTCGTCCATGTGCCAGATGATCTTGGGGATCGCCTCCTGGAACTGTCCCGCCGTCAGGAAGCACTCGTGATAGTCCGTGCCGGCAGAGCGGGCAACCAGCTTGGCGTACTGCGTCTCGTCGTAGGCGGGGCCGTCGTGAAACGCCCCGGTGAAGGTTTTGACCGGCGCCTCGCCCAAGAGCATACGAGTGAGGCATACAACCACGGAGGAGTCCAGCCCGCCCGAGAGGTGCGCGCCAAGGGGCACGTCCGCCCGTAGACGCAGACGCACCGCGTCCTCCAGCAGGTACCGCAGGCGGTCGGTGAAGTATGACTCGTCGTGTTCCTGGTCCATATCGAAGTGAATGTCCCAGTAGCAGGTCACCTGCGGCGCTCGGCCGGGCGACCACGTCAGGCTGTGCCCGGGCTGCAGCTTGTGCACGCCGGAGAACATCGTCGTGGAGTTGAGGCAGAACTGGAACGTCAGGTACTGGCGCAGGCCGTCCATGTCAGGCTTGGCATTGACCAGCTTGCCCGCCAGCAGCGCCTTGATCTCGCTGGCAAAGCCCAGCGTCTGGCCATCGAAGCTGTAGTAGAACGGCTTGACGCCGACGCGGTCTCGGCTGGCGAAGAGGACCTGCTTGCGGCTATCCCAAATTGCAAACGCCCACATGCCGTTGAAGCGGCTGACGCAACTGGCGCCCCACTGCTCGTAGGCGTGGACAATGACCTCGGTGTCGCAGTGGGTGCGGAAGACGTGCCCGTGCTGGCGCAGCTCGCGGGCGATGTCCTGGTAGTTATAGATGCAGCCGTTGAACGTCACCTGGATCGTGCCGTCTTCGTTGCCCAGCGGCTGCTGGCCGCCCTCGGGGTCGATGATCGACAGCCGCTTATGCGCCAGGCCAACCACGCGGTCCGGGCTGACGTACACACCCTGCCCATCGGGCCCGCGGTGGGCGATGGAATCAAGCATAGCCTGCAGCCGCGACTCGAGGTCGGGCTGGGAAGATCCACAAATACCGGCGATACCACACATCAGTTATGCTCCTGAAAAAACATCTGAGCCGCGAATTACGCGAA
>Ga0265339_10002021_pt1 | contig 14913 bp, 13 predicted proteins | sample 4CB219metaG_FD_202085 | JGI IMG/M metagenome (GOLD analysis project Ga0265339, IMG submission 202085) | Rhizosphere microbial communities from Carex aquatilis grown in University of Washington, Seatle, WA, United States - 4-CB2-19 metaG | ecosystem: Host-associated > Plants > Roots >...
ATCTCCGAGCTCAGGCTCGCCGGCTGGTCGGGCTCGATCGATATCGAAGGCTGGCACGATCCGGTCTATCGCAACGCGCTCGAAATGACCGGCCAGGTCCGAGCGCTCAATTATCTCAAGGATTGCCGTGGCGGAGACTTCGTCGCGGCTTAGGCCTTGAAGCGGGCTGGCCGCTTCAAGGGGCACTCGCCGCCGCATCGGCGGCTATCGGGAGGGAAATATGCGACTCAATAAACGCCTACTCTTGTCTGCCGTGGCGTTGCTCGCCATCACGGCAACCGGCGCTGCCGACGCCCAGTCCTTGCGCGACAAATGGTGCTCAAACGTCCACATCCGCTTCTTTGTGGGCGGCGCCGAAGGGGACGCCTTCGGTTCGATCGTCTACAACGGCGCGTTGCAGGCGGCCAAGGACACCGGCGCCCAGGTCGACTACCTGTTCTCCGGCTGGAAGGCAGAGACCATGGTGCAGCAGCTGCGCGAAGCGGTCGCCGCCAAGCCCGATGGCATCGCCATGATGGGCCATCCGGGCAATGACGCGATCATGCCGCTCGCCGAGGCCGCTTCGAAGGCCGGCATCAAGATGATGTACCAGAACGTGCCCGTCGACCAAGTCACCGCCAAGTTCGGCGGCGGCTACGTCGGGGCGCAGCAGGCGGAGCAGGGCAAAGCGTTGGGCGAGGAGTCCATTCGCCGCTTCGGCCTCAAGAAGGGCGACACGGCCATTGTGCTCGGCCCCTTCGACCAGCAGCCCGAGCGCTATGTGCGCGAAGGGGCCACCGCCGATGCCCTGACGGCGGCCGGTCTGAATGTCATCAAGATCCCGTCGCCGCCGGAATGGGCGGCCGATCCGAACCAGGCGATCCCGGTGATCACCGCCGCCTTCGCCGCCAACCCCAACGCCAAGGCCATCATCTATCCGGGTGGACAGCTGCTCGGCAACGCCGGCGTATACATGAAGGCCGCCGGGAAGAAGCCGGGCGAGGTTGCCAACATCGGCTTCGACACCAGCCCGCAGATCGTCCAGGGCTTCCAGGACGGATGGGTCCAGCTCACCGCCGACCAGCAGCCGTTCCAGCAGGGGTATTTGCCGATTCTGAGTCTGTGCGAGCAGGTCGTCTACGGCCTGGCGCCGATCAACGTCGACACCGGCGCCGGCTTCGTGACGCCGGACAACTACAAGCAGGTCGCCGACCTCGCCAAGGAAGGCCTACGCTAGACTGGTCGGCCGCGACAACGAACGGCGCCGCCCCGCTTGGGGCGGCGCCAGCACACCGAATGGGGACCTTCGATCTGGACATGGCCCAGCACATCATCGAACTCAAGAACATCACCAAGTCCTACGGCACCGTCTACGCGCTCGGTGGGGTGAGCCTGCACGTCGACCCGGGCGAGGTCGTGGGTCTCATCGGCGACAACGGTGCGGGCAAGTCGACCCTGATCAAGATTCTCGCCGGCGTGATCCGCCCGACCTCGGGAGAAATCCTGGTCAATGGCGAACTCGTCAACAACTGGAGCCCGGCGCGCTCCCGCGGCGCCGGCATCGAAACGGTGTTCCAGGACCGCGCGCTCGCGGTGCAGCAGTCGATCGTCCGCAACATCTTTATGGGCCGCGAGTTGGCGGGACCTTTCGGCTGGCTCAACCTCAAGCAGCAGGTCAGCGAGGCCGAGCGGCTGATGCGTGAGATCGGCTTTACCTCGAAAGTATTTTCCCCCAATTCGATCGTCGGCCAATTGTCGGGCGGCGAGCGGCAGGGCGTCGCCATTGCGCGCGCTATCCTCAAGCAAGCCAATTTGATCGTGCTCGACGAACCGACGACGGCGCTGTCGCTGACCGAAACGGCCAAGGTGTTTCATTTCGTGCGGCAGGTGCGGGCGTCAGGCCGCTCGATCGTGTTCATCGGCCACAATATTCACCACGTTTATGATATTGCCGAGCGCTTCGTGGTCATCGACCGCGGCCGCGTGGCGATGGAGAAGACCAAGTCGGAGATCGGCTCGGCGCAGGAATTGATCGAGTACATGGAAGACGTGGCGCGCCCGAAAGCCGGCGCGCTCGAGGAGGGGGTCTGATGGCGGACACTGCAAAACTGGGCGTAACGGGCGCTAGCGCGTCGCATCCTTCGGAGCGGCCGGTCCGCAAATTCCTCCTCGATAACCGCGCCGCCCTCGGCTCGCTCGCGGTGTTCGTGGTGATGCTGCTCATTTTCTTCGTGGCCAATCCGCGCGTGTTCTCCAACTGGGGCCTCTACGCCGCGGTGTTGACCACCGTGCCGGTCGCGTTGTTTATGACCGCGCCGTTGGTCTTCGTCGTGACGTCGGGCGAGATTGATCTGTCCTTCCCCGCGGTGATGGGTCTGGCCTCCCTCGCCTTTGCCGCAGTCGTGCAGGCCGGCTTCGATCCGTTCCTCGGCATCGCGGCCGCGCTCATCGTGGGCGCGCTGCTCGGCTTCGGTGTCGGCGCCCTGGTGGTCTATGGTGGACTGTCGTCGCTGGTCGCGACGTTGGGCATGAACTTCATGCTGCGTGGCGTCATTCTGATTCTCACTAACTCCAAATCGATCGCCATTCCGGGAGTGGGCGATACGCTGGCGTTCCAGATCACCTCGACCGAGCTATGGGGCATTCCGGTCCAGATTATCTGGGCCATCGCCTTCGTGATCTTTTGCGCCCTGCTCTACAACCGGCACAAGTTCGGCGCGCAGGTCCACGTCGTCGGCGACAATCCCGACAGCGCCAACGAGATGGGCATCAACGTCAATTGGACGCGCGTGAAGGTGTTCGGATTCATGGGGGTGGGCGCCGCCCTCGCCGGGGTATTCTCGACGATGATCAACTTCACATGGTGGCCTACGTCGGGTGACGGCTACCTGCTGCCGGTGATCGCCTCGGTGTTTGTCGGCGGCACGCCGCCGTGGGGCGGCATCGGCACGGTAATCGGCGGCGCCGTAGGGGCGCTCACCGTCTCGTTCATCCAGACTGGGGTGGTCGGCGCCGGGCTGTCGGGGTTCTACGTACAGTTCTTTTACGGCCTGATCATCATCCTGTCGCTGCTCGGCCACCGCTTCAACCAGACCCGCTACCGCTGAGGCACCCTTGGCCGGGCCGCCGGTGATTGCCTGAACCAGGCAGCCGCTCAGACGTCCTCCAGTGTCAGATCACGCGCCATGATGAGGTTGCCAGACATCAGGCCGCAGTCTACCGGAAGGGCGGCGCCGGTCACGGCGCTCGCCAGGTCGGAAGCGAGGAAGCCGACAACGTTGGCGACCTCGTCCGGCTCAACGATGCGCCCCAGCGGATACCAGCGTTCCAGAGTCCGGAGGATGTTGGGGTCTTTGGCCCTACGTGCGTCCCAGATTGGCGAGCGCACGGTTGCCGGCAGCACAATGTTCGCGCGAATGCCATAGCGGCCATATTCCTGCGCGATCGAGCGCGTCAGAGAAATCATCCCGGCCTTAGCCGCGCTATAGGCGGGATGTCCCAACGCCGCCAGCCCATTCACCGACCCGATCGTTACCAAGTTTCCATTCCGCCGCTCTGCCATCTGCGGCAAGACGGCGTGGCTGCAATTGAACGCCCCGGTCAGGTTAGCATCAATGTCAGCGTGCCAGCCCGCGGGATCGGTTCCACGCAATGTGGCGTCGCTCGCGACACCAGCGTTGTTGATGAGGATGTGCACCTCGCCAAGCTGCGCGAACGCATCGCGGACGGCTTCACCATCGGCAACGTCGACGCGGATGCACTTGAGCTCGACGCCACGTTTTGCAAACAGAGCCGGAAGTTCAAGCACATCCTCGCTGCGGTCCAGTGCGAAGATGGTGCCCCCGGCTTGTCCGAAATGCTGGCACAGGCTGCGCCCGATGCCGCCTGCCGCTCCGGTAATTGCAATCGCCTTGTCGGCAAACGGTAGGCTCATCGCTCTCCCCGCATCGCGGCGGCGATCCACTGCAGATTGGTGCGCCGCAAATGGCCATAATTGTAGAAGGCAAGTTCGTGCACGCCCGCCTGTCGCAGCGCGTCGATCGCGGCGACGAAGTCGCCCTTGCTCGCGTGATCGGGAAAGGACGGACGAAGGATGCCACGGATCTTCACATCGGGGCTGACACGTCGGCGGATATCAAAGAGATCGGACTTCACCCGCATTGGTGACGGCTCATAAAAGCACGCCTCGATGATGCCAGCCGCTCGCCCAATGGCCTGCAGATCGCTGCCCTCGTACCATGCACCGGCGGTCGGCCGAGCTACCGAAGGGATCACCGCGACGCTCGCATCAGAGCGAACCTCGGCTCGGATTTCGGTGATAAGCGAGGTCACGACGTCATTGCGAAAATCAAGGTATCTTCGCAAGTCGCCGTCAGCGACGATATCGGCGCGCCAAAAGGCTTCCGCCATATCGGCTGGAAAATCCACGTCGCTCGCCAGGTAGGCTTCGACGTCTGCGGCCACTTGCGCCTTGAGCCGCTGCGCATCGACGCCTTTGACCTGCGCCCCCGCCACGCAATGCTCGCAGAAACACAGCCCCAGCATGCTCTCGAGCCAGGGGTTGGAACGCAACAGCGCAAATTCGTGATGATAGCCGTGCGCGTAGGGCGCAAAGCCCGGTGCTTCCAGCGAGACCCCCGCCACGGGGTAGCTCTCGGTGACATTTTTCACCAAGGCCCTGGCGTAGGCCCGCGCCTCCGGTGCGGACGGGCAGAGGTTGTAGAAATATGGATCGCCGAAGGCATTGTGGACAACGCTTTGCGGATGCGCCATGCCGAGCGCGGTGTTGTGCAGCAGCACCAGCCACACATTGACCGACACCCGCCCGTCGTCGGTCAGCTCGCGCACAACATCGTGCGTTTGGAGCAGGGTGTTGGGCAGCGGTTGGATCGCCCCGTAGCGGGCCGCGTCGGTCCGGAAGTAGGCGGTCCCGTCTTCGGGGAAGTAGACCTTGCCGGACTTGCCGTGCGGCCGCAGGAACTTGCCGGCGTGGTAGCTACCGGCGATGACCACGGTGTCGAGGCCGAGAGAGAGGCATTCATTGATCGCGGTTCCGACCCCGACCTCGGCCAGATCCCAAGCATAGCTGTAGATCGCCCTGTAGCCCATCCTGGCCTCAGTGTTGATGTGGACGCGCCCGCAGAAAAGGCTCCTCGAACCCTCGGCGCCCGACTTCCATTTCGCGACCCTCGAGGTAGACCGCCACGGGTTGAAGCAGGGTGGAGCCGCCGCGGCGCGTCCCCACCACGTCCTCGAAGACGTAGTCACTGTCAGCTTGCCGCAATATCGTAATGTCGGCCGGGCTTCCGACGCTCAACTGTCCGAGCTCGGCACGGCGCATTGCCAGAGCCGGCCGGCTCGTCGACATTCCGACCACCTCGGACACGCTCAACCCGCAGTTGAGAAGTTTGCTCATCGTGTGCAGCAGGTCGTAACCGGGACCGTCGACAGCAATAACGTGCACGTCCGAAGAGATGAGATCGGGCTTAAAACCGTCGCGAAGCGCAGCCTCAGCGGTCTCGTAACCGAAGGCCCCCATCCCGTGCGCGATATCAAATAGCACGCCGCGCTCGCGCGCTCGCCACACGGCGTCGAGGACTTTGCCATCGGGGCCGATGGCGGAGTTGGGATCGGGTCGAAAACAATGCGTGAGTATGTCGCCGGCACGGAGCATCGCCACGACGTTCGCGTAACTTGGCGGCGGCATGCCGATGTGGGCCATGAGCGGCAGTTTGACCAGGTTGGCCGCTTCGAGCGCCAGTTCCAGCGCGCCAAGTCCGAGCTTGCCCGTGACGTGGCCGCCGATGCGAACCTTGACGCCAATGATCCTGTCACGGTTGGCTTCGATCTTTTCGACGCATCGATGCACCGGCAACATCTCGCCGAGCGTCGCCTCACCGATCGAGACGTCCTTGTCGAAGCCGAAGATCCCCGGGAAAGAAATGTTGAGAAACGCGAAGATGCGGTAAGGAGAGTGCGCCATGACGTAGTCACGGAAGCCGTCGTAGTTTCCCGCTCCCGCGCTGCCGGCATCGACAAGCGTCGTGCAGGCCGACCGGCGCGCGATCAAGCCAGGATCAACACTGAGCGAGGTCGCCTTGTGATAGACGTGCGTGTGGATGTCGATGAGTCCGGGGGCGACGATGCAACCCCTGACGTCTCTGACGGGAACACCGTCGACGTCTAGGGCTGGTGCGATTGCCGCGACCTTGCCGTGCTTGATGGCGATGTCGAACGCGCCGTCGATCCGGTTGCGCTCGTCGATGAGCCTACCGCCGCTGAGCACGAGATCATAGAGGGGTCCATTGCGAGGCTTCGGCACGGGTCCTCCGATTGAGCGCCTGTTGTGGATGGTGCGACAGCTGCAGGCTGCGCGGGGAAAACGCTAGGCGAGCTCGATGGCCCGTCCTTCCTTCATGCTTTGCTCGGCGGCGAGCACAACGCGCAGACCGCTCACAGCCGCGTCGATGGATGCGCCTAGGTCGATGTTCTCGTTAATGGCCCGCAGAAAGAACGCCTGCTCTCGATCGCATAACTGCTGCTGATCGGGGGCGTCCGCGAGCGTGAGAATAGCGTCGCGGTCGACAAAGGTTCGATCGCTGGGTGAAACGGTCCCGCGGTGGATCTGAACGACATCGGCGACAGCGCCGTCGCGGATAGGGCTGTGGCCTTTCGGCTCTGCCGCGGAGTGGGGCACGATCGACACCGCGCCCTCCGGGCCGAGAACCTCCCGCACGACATCGGCGACACCGGTCATCATCGGGCCCCAGCCCGCTTCGTACCAGCCCACCGAGCCGTCGTCGAAGGCAACGTGCAGGTGGCCATAGCTTGGCTTCGCCGCGTCAGCCCACAATGCCGCTCCAATCCCGTGCACCCGTATCGGCTGCGCTCGCGTCAGCTGACACATGACGTCGACATAGTGCACACCCGAGTCCACGACGGGCGACAAAGAGTCGATCAGGTTCTTGTGCCAGGTCCAGGCCGGACCATTGCTCTGTTGATTGAGACTGAAGCGCATCACGAGGGGACTTCCGAGCGTGCGACCCAATTCAATGAACTTGATCCACGTCGGATGGACGCGAAGGATGTAGCCGAGAACGAGTTTGCGATTGGTCGCGAGCGCCAGCGCCGCCAGGTATTGTGCCTCTTCCACGGTGGTGGCAATCGGCTTTTCCATAAACACGTGGGCACCAGCGTTCATTGCCTTGGAGGCATATTCGACATGCGTATTGGGCCACGAATTGATCGAAACTGCCGCAGGCCTGAGCTCCGCCAGCGCGGTGTCGAAATCTTCGTAGAGGCGATAGCCGATCAGTTCGCGGGGGACAGCGGCCGACTTGATCGAGCGGCTCATGATACCGACAATCTCGAAGCCGGGATGCCGATGGTAGGCGCGCGCGTGGCACGCCCCCATCTTCCCCAGACCAACCACTAGAACGCGGATAGGCTCGGCCATCCGGCCCTCCCCCGAGCCCACCCGGGCCGAGGGCAAGCTTGTAACAAACTTACACCGACAGTCAAGCAAGCCAAGATGCTACGCTAAGCATCTGATAATATCAATAAATATCAGTTGCTTACGCGCGGTATGGTCTGTAAGTTTCGGACAGGAAACGGCCGGTGCAGGCCCGGACGGTGAGCGGTCTAGTCCCCCAGCGGTTCCAGGACTTTGCCCTTGCGGTGGCTCAGCACCGTGTACTTGATGCGGCGAAGCGTCTCTCGGGCTGACGGCTCGAGACGATAGCCGACCGCCGTCGACAACAGGTCGATGATGAGCAGGAAGGCGTAGCGGGAGGCGGTAGGCTTCAACGGATCGGGGTGCTCGGGAACGTCCACCGTGAGTTTGACGTCGCACAGCGCCGCCAGCTCGGACGCGGTCGCCGTAATGCCGATCGTCTTGGCCCGATAGTGTTTGGCCAACTCAACAACCTCGATCACCTCGCGCGTTCGGCCGGTACCGGAGATAGCAATTACGAGGTCGTTTGGCTTGAGGGTGGCGGCTGTCATCTTGAGGACATACGGATCGGAATGCGCCAACGCCACGACGCCATATCGAAACAGGCGATTCTGCGTCTCTTGCGCTAGCGCGGTCGAACTTCCACCCAGCCCGAACACCAAGACCTGATGCGCGCCAGCGACCAACTCGGCGGCCCGCACGATGTCGTCGGGATCGATGCTTCGCTCCACGGCCGACATCGCCTTACGTGCCTCGCCGAAAATCAGGCTCCACAGCGGCGAGCGATCCGTGGTCGGCGGCAACGGTTCGCCCGGAGCCAGATACAGCCGACCCACGGCAACGCTCTGCGCCATCTTGACTTTAAAGTCCCGCACACCTTCGCAGCCGATGGCGCGGCAGAACCGGGTGACCGAAGGGGCGCTGACCTTGGCGCGCCGCGCGATCTTTGCGTTCGAGGCGTCGACCGCGAATGTGACGTCGGCGAGAACCACGTCTGCGACGCGACGCTCCGACGGTCGCAACTCGTCATAGCTGTCTTTGATGATCGACAGGATGTCGGGGATCGGTTTGGCGTAGGCTGCTCTGTTGTCGTTCACTACAGGTTTGCGCATCGTCCGACTCCCGCTCGGTCATCTCGTCCGGAATGCCTATAGCACCGCGCCTGTCACCTGGCTCTAGGGGCTAGGACTTGGGCACAGATGTCCGAAACTTACACGCCGTCTGGGCGATAAAATCCTCAGAAAACATTGAGGTTCGAAGCCAGGGGAGCGGGAACAGGTGCGCTGTTGCTTGACTCGCGGTGTAAGTTTGTTACAAACATTGCCGGCAGAGCGACGAGGCAGGCGCTTCGCGCAGATTGAGCCGATGGGAGGTTGGGATGATTGGATTTTCCGGGGTGCACCCCCGCGTGGTGGCCTTGACGGCCGTCGCACTGTCCGCCGCCTTTTTCGCCGGGCCGGCAGGCGCCGCCGACTACACGCCCGGGGCGATCGACAAGTCCTTGGCGGGCACGACGATCACGTTGCTGGTGCCGCCATGGGCGGCCTACAAGCAAGCGCTTCTCGACGATTTCACCGCGCGCACCGGAATCTCCGTGAACGTCGAGTCGATCGATTTCGACTCCATCCACGACAAGGTCGTAACGGCTGCCGCCAGCGGCCAGGCCGTGGCCGATGTCATCGAACTGGATTGGACCTGGGTGTCGCAGTTCGGTGCGGCGGGTTGGCTTGCGCCTCTGGACAAGCTCTTAAGCTCGCAAGAGGTCGCGGACGCCGTGGGCGCCAATTCCTTCGTCTTCAACGGCCAGCAGGTCGGTCTGCCGTACAGCCTCGACTTCCGCGGGTCCCTGGTCAACATGACCAAGTTCAAGCAGGCCGGTCTTAGCGATCCGCCCAGCACCTGGGCTCAGGTGCTCGATGACGCCAAGAAGCTCAAGGCGGCCGGCGTGTCAGAGTATCCAATTGCCCTGCCGCTTTCGATCACCGAGAACACCTCGACGCCATGGTACATGCTGGTCCGCGCCGCGGGCGGGGAGGTCCTCGACGAAAAGGGTCAGCCGGCATTTGCGACCAACGGACTCGGCGTGAGTTCCTTGCAGTTCATCCGCGATGCCTATGCGGCGGGGCTTATCGATCCCGGTGCCATCGGCTTGACGCAGGAGCAGGTCGACAACGAGTTCCTCGGCGGCAGTGCCGCGATCATGCTCTCGGCCTATCCGGGAACCGTGAACTTCGCTGACGCGGGGACCAAAGGCAGTAACATCGTGGGTAATGAGCTGGCCTTTATTCACGTGCCCGGCGAGAAGAACAACACGGGTGGGACGATCGCGCTCGAGGAGGCGTTGGCGATCCCGGCGCTCTCGAAGAATCAGCAGGCGGCCGCCATGTATCTGAGCTGGACGCTCGATCCGAACACCCAAATTGCCGCCTATAAAGACTCCGGCCCGCTTCCGACCAACCAGAACGCTCTGAAGGCGCTGTCGACAGATCCTGACAATAAGGTGCTGATGCAATCCGTGTTGAATTTCATCCCGAGCATCGAGCCCGTGATCCCGGGTGGCCCCCCGACTTGGTACACCAAGTTTAGTGCCGAAGTTGCGGCAACCATCCAAGCCGTCGCGCTCGGTCAGGTCACGGCTGAAAAGGCAGTCGACGACCTTGCTGCCAAGACCAAGCAAATCGCCGCGCAGGCGAACTGATCAGGTGGGCGCGGTGTCCGCACCAGCAATCGCGGTCACCGCGCCCACCTTGCCGGCGCCCGGCCGGCGGCCCGCCGACAGGCTCGGTTGGCTGCTGGTCGCCCCCGCAAGCATCGTCATCGTCGCTCTCGTCCTCTACCCGACGGCGGTCAGTGTCTTTGGCAGCTTCCAACATTACTCGCTCACCGATCAGGACCGATCGTTCGTTGGCCTGCAGAATTACCTGACGGTGCTAAGTGACAGCGAGTTCCAGCGCGCCTCGGTCACCACCGCCCTGTACTTTGTTGTGATTTCCGTCGGGGTGCTTGTCATCGGCCTCGGCATGGCCTTGTGGCTGCAGACCTTAAGGGGGGTCGCGCGTGGACTGGCGCTTGGCGTGATCATCCTTCCTTGGGCGGTTCCTGGTACGGTTAGCGGGCTGCTTTGGTCCTTCATTTTCACGCCCACCGGGGCCGGCCTACTTAACTCGACATTGACCTCGTTGCACGTGATCGAGTCGAACCAAGCTTGGCTCAACATGCCGGTTCTTGGTCCATTGCTGATCGCCTTGACAGTCGTTTGGGGTGGAACGCCACTCGGCGTCGTGATCTTTCTCGCGGCGCTCGAAGGCATCCCGCGCGACCTCTACGCGCAAAGCCTCGTCGATGGTGCGAGTCCAGCGCGACAATTCTGGTCGATTTCACTGCCGCTTTTGCGCCCGGCGATTGCCATCGTCATGCTCAACGCGGCGACGCTGGCGATCGGACTGTTTGACCAAGTTTATGTCCTGTCGGGTATCGATCCGAGCAAAATCACCATTGCCGCGTCGATGTACTTGTATGCCTTTCGCGACTTCAACTTTGGCCTCGGATTCGCGGCCGCGGTCGTTGCCGCCTTGATCACCACGGCGATCGCCGTCTTCTATCTTAAGGCCGTGTATCGGGAGGTGGAGTTCTGATGCGGCACCATCTGCTGAGACGGCGGGCAATACAGACCATCGGCGGCGCCTTTGTCGCTGTTTGGTCGTTGCTTCCTATCTACTGGGCGTTGGTTGTTTCAGTCAGCCAGCCGTCGGATCTGACGATCAAGCCGGTTTCATTGCTCCCTCGGAGCTTCAGTCTCGAAAACTTCATGAGCCTGATCGTGCCTTCAGTCGGCACCGCCGCGGCCTTTCTTCGGGGCTTCGGGAATTCGCTCATCCAGGCGACGGGGACCACACTCGTCACCTTGCTCATTGCGTTGCCGGCGAGCTACGCCTTCGCTCGGGTGCACTTTCGCGGCTCGACTGTCGTTCTAGCTGTGATCACCGCGACGTTCGCCATCCCAGTCTATCTCGTTCTGATCCCGCTTTTCCAACTGGGCGCCGCGACCGGGCAGTTGAACACCCACCAGTTCGAGATTCTGGTGCTGGTCTCGGCAGCGCTGCCGCTGTCAATCTGGATTCTGCGCAGTCACATTGCGTCGCTGCCGCCCGATATCGAAGCCGCCGCGAAGGTAGATGGCGCCAATACATTTGTCCTCATCCGCAGCATCATCGGGCCGCTGATCGCGCCCGGCCTGGTTGCCGCTGCCGTCGTCATCTTCCTCGGGGCGTGGGGCGCGTTTCTCATTCCTCTCGTCTATGCCGGCGCCCAGGGTGCGCAGCCCGTGACCGTCGTCATCCCCACCTTCGCGACGCAATTTAGCAGCAACTACGGTCTTAAGGCGGCAGCCGGACTGCTGGCCATGGTCCCGCCCCTCCTGCTCGTGGGGGTGTTGCGGCGATACCTGTTGGCGGGTCTGATTTCGGGAGCAATTCGGTGAGAATAGAGGAAGTTCAAGCGGGATCGGGCGTGCCTGCGGAGATCGAGGGCCTCGCTCGCGCCAGCTATGCGCTCGATGGGGACGACGCGCCGCGACTGCCGGCGATGGTGTGGTTCGACGCCCCCGGCGCTTGGCGTGCACGGCTGATCGCCTACGACGAGGCACGGATTGCAGGCGTGCTGCTCGGTAGCGTGGTCGGCACCATCGCCTACATCGACCTGCTGCTGGTCGCACCGCACCTGCGGCGCCGCGGATTGGGCAGCGAACTCATCGCCAAATGGGAAGAACGGGCCGACAAACTTGGGGCGCAAACGTTCTCCATCGGGGCCAACCTGCACGCCTATGCGTGGCCGGGTGTCGACATCCGCTACACGGCGGCGATCGCGACTTTCCTGCATGTCGGCTATCTGCGTCAGAACGTTTTGTTCAACATGGATGTTGACCTGCCGGTCCTGACGATCCCGTCGGCCTCCGAGCTGGGCCAGCTGGACGTCGCCGGCATCGCCGTTCGCCGCGGTCGGCCCGAAGACTCCGAGGCCTTGGCCGCACACAACGCCAAGTATTGGTCCACCGTATGGGCGCGAGAGACGCAGGCTGCGCTCCATCGGCCGAAGCCGACAATCTTCCTCGGCCTGGCCAAGGGTGAGATCGTCGGTTTTGCGGCGCACGGCGTGCTTCGAGCCTCCAATTTCGGCCCGTTGGGCACAGCACCCGAATGGCGTCGCGTTGGCTTGGGCGGAATTCTCACCCGCCTGGCGCTTGCAGATGTGGCCGCCGACGGTCACCGGCTCGGGGAAATCGCTTGGGTGAACGAGTCGGCGATCCCGTTTTACTCGCGCTGCTCGAACGCCCGCCTCGGACGAACCTTCTGGACGATGACGCGAAAGGCCACGGCGACCGCTAGCTAGCGATCCCGCCTGGATCAAAGACAAGTCGATGCCAGAACACCGCTCCACCTATTCCTTCGTCGTCGCTGACTCGCTGCAGACCATCGTGCCGGACGTCGCGCCCAAGCCAATGAACCGGCAGATCCCGCTCACCGGCTTCGCGGGGGAGACGGTGGCGTTCCAACTCGCCTATCTGCCCCCCACAACCACCACACTCGGCAAGGTCACGACCTTAGGGTTCGTGATCGGCGCCGAGGCCGCGCCCTACACCAAAGTGTCCGCCGTCGATTTGGTGCCCTGCACCCTGCTCGCCTACGACCTCCACGACGAGGGCTATCTGTTCGACAAGCCGGGACTATACCCGGATGTGCTGCGGCCGCTTGCAACCGGGGAGGTCGTGCGTCCGATCATCGGTCAGTGGCGCGCGGTCTGGATCGCGCTCACCGTTCCGGACGGCCTCGACGGCACCCTGCCGGTGACGGTGAGCGTCGTGGCTGGCGATGCCGGCACTGTCTTTACCGCCACGGTCGACGTGCAGGTCTCGTCGCAGCGCCTGCCGGCTCTCGACATCGTCAACACCCACTGGCTGCACTTTGACGCCATCGCCGAGACCTACGGCTTTGAGGTCTTCAGCGAGGAGCACTGGGTCTCGCTTGAGAAGTTCGTCGAGAAGGCGGCGTTTCTGGGCATCAACTCGTTGCTGACCCCCGTATGGACGCCGCCCCTCGACACCGCAGTGGGAGCTACCCGCCGGGCTGTGCAGCTGGTCGGCATTCGCGACGAAGGTGGGGGCTATCGCTTCGACTTCACGCAGCTAGAGCGATGGCTAAACGTCTGCCGCCGGGCGGGTATCCGCCATCTCGAGATTGCCCACCTGTTCACCCAGTGGGGCGCGGAGTGCGCCCCCCAAATCAACGTCGATACCGTGCACGGGCTCGAGCCTCGCTTCGGCTGGCACACGCCGGCAACGGACCCCTCTTATCGTCGGCTGCTGGAAGCGCTGCTTCCCGCCTTGCGCGAGGTCCTCGACCGACTTTGGGGGCTTGACCACGTGGTCTTCCACATCTCGGACGAACCTCCTCCCGACAAGCAACTCGGCTATCGCGCCGCCCGGGCGGTCGTCGTCGACCTGCTCGCCGGCTGCACGGTCATCGACGCGCTGAGCGACTTCTCGTACTATGCGGACGGCGATGTAACTACCCCAGTGGTCGCTACCGACGCGGTCGAGCCGTTCCTCGCAGCCGAGGTGCCCGATCTGTGGATGTACTTTTGCATCGGACAGCATCGCAGAGTGGCCAACCGCTTTATCGGGCTGCCGGCCGCTCGGCACCGGGCTATCGGCACCCACCTCTTCCTCCACCACGCCGCCGGGTTCCTGCACTGGGGTTTCAATTTCTACTATACCCAGCTCTCGACGCGTCTCATCAGCCCTTTTCAGGATACCTGTTCGGGGGGACAATTCCTCGCCGGCGAGGCCTTTCTCGTCTATCCGGGCGAAAGCGGCGTCCCCCTCGAGTCCGTCCGCGCGCATGTGTTCATGCAGGCAATGTCGGACCACCGAGCCATGCAGATGCTGCGCGATCTGGCCGGCGAGGATGCGGTCCGAGCGATCGTCGATCCGTCCGGGACGACGACCATGACGAGCTTCAGTCTCGACCCCGACCACTATCTGCGCGTCCGAGCCGAGCTCACCCGAGAAATTCTCCGCCGATCAGCGGCGGCCACGGCCGGCAGGTCGCCACCCAACACCGCTAAGAAGCCCTCCGGGTCGCGGCTCTAGCCTGTGGCGAGTCATTGTTGCTGGGCTGGCACTCGCGGCGCGGCCTCATTGGCTGATATGTCGTTCCACTTAACCGTGCCCGCGTTGACGACGCGCCGGTGCACCCGGACTTCGCCGACGACCTGAGCCCACCCTCCCTACATCCCTTGTTCGCCGAGCGCCTTTCCTCCGGCAGGAGGGGGCGCTGCTGACGCATGCAGTGCTCGGCTATTGAATGCTCGGGGCCGGGTGCGGTATTATCCACCTGATCTTCGCGAGGATGGCGCTCAAAGGACGAAAAAAGCGTGCCAAAAGCGTGCCAAGCGAGGCTCAGATAGCGAGTTAAGTTTTTGAG
>Ga0265339_10002023_pt1 | contig 14901 bp, 11 predicted proteins | sample 4CB219metaG_FD_202085 | JGI IMG/M metagenome (GOLD analysis project Ga0265339, IMG submission 202085) | Rhizosphere microbial communities from Carex aquatilis grown in University of Washington, Seatle, WA, United States - 4-CB2-19 metaG | ecosystem: Host-associated > Plants > Roots >...
GCGATCGGGTATCGATCTGAAGGAAGACCAGCCCCGCGCGAAGCTCCTCTTTGTCAGGGTGGGCCGCCGCCTCGCCGAGCAACTGGCCGTCTGCGAAGACGCGGATCGAGCCCGTCGGCTTGTCAGGGTCGTAGCGCCCCTCGAGGAATCGGCCCAGCTTGGCATTCACCTCGTACTCGAGCGGGCCCGAGCCGGGCGCGTTCATGCAGTAGTGGCTTCCGTAGGGTCCTTTGACGACCTTCGCCGTGACCTCGCTGTCCCCACACCGCCACTTGGCGGGCCTGCGCCGCGAGCACGACTGACCGGCGAGCGTGAGGGTGCTGTCGCGCGTGTGAAGACCGAATACCGAACCGCGCGGCATCGGCGGCGGAAACGACAGCTTCCGCACGCCAGTCCCGAGAAGCAGCAGCACCCCACCCACTGCGAGCGCGCGGCCGACACGGCCCGCGGTGACTGGCTCCGGAAACCGAGCCGGCCACACCACTGGTTCCACCCGCCCGAAGGCGCAGAGCGCGAACGCGAGCAGGGCGAGCCAGCTGATCGCGATCCCGGCCCAGTCGACGGCGCGCCGCTCGTAACGAAATACCAGATCGCCGTCCCCGACCGGCACCTCCATCAGGAACGGATACTCCATGCCGTAGGCGGTGGCCGGCGAGATGGGAACGTGTCGCCCATTCAACCTCGCCTCCCAGCGGGGATAGGCGCTGACGTGCACCTTGAGCCGCGTGCCGGGCGTCGTCCCATGCAGCTTGATCCGGATCAACTCGGGATCGAATCGCACCAGCTCGGCCTCACCGCCGCCGAGCAACGTAAACGGGTGTCGCGCGTGATAGCGCATGAAGCGGTAGACCACGAGCTGCCCGAACCGCCGATCCAGCACCAGGCTCGGTTCAGCGAGCTCGTGGTCGGAGACCAGGTACTTCACCGACAGCACCTCGAGCAAGTCCGGTTCCGAGCTCATGGGAATGCTGCGAAAGAGCTGCGCCGGGGTGTAGCCGATCTTGTAGAGCGGCGTGTGGTTGAAGATTGGCGCGATCGTGAAGATGTGATCGTGCGGCGGTAGCTGGTACGCGATCCGATAGAAGTCGCCAGTCGACTGCCGCTCGGCAAGTGACCACGCGAAGAATTGCTGCATGTCGTTCCAGAGGGGCGTGTCCCCTCGGTGATTCACGGTCTTGTCGATCTGAGTCTCGTAGACGTACACGACCACGGGCCGCAGCAGCGGCGCGCCCAGAACCGCGGACAGAAACACGCCGGCGACAAGCGGCAGCACCGGGCGCGGCCCCCGCTCGGGTGGCGCCGGCGCCGCCTTGGCGATCGACGCCACGGCGTGACCGGCGAGCGTGAACCAGAACGGCTTCGCCACCAGCAGCATGCGCGGGTACTCGAGCTTCAGGAAAGCCTTGGACAGGCGGCGGAACGGTCGGCCGGTCGGCGCTGGTCACGACTGGCAATTTGGTGATATCAACCGACGGTCCTCCACTCGAAAGGAGACCGCTGCATGTTCAACGACCCCGATTCCCTCCTGAACGTGCTTCTTCGCTGGAGCCATATCCTCTTCGGCATCATCTGGCTCGGGCACCTCTACTTCTTCAACCTGGTCAACGTTCCGTTCCAGGGCGATCTGGACAAAGAGCTGAAGCCGAAGGTGAACCCGAAGCTGCTGCTGCGCGCGTTCTACTGGTTCCGGTGGGGCGCGATGTACACGTTTCTGATCGGGCTCCTGATGTTCGGGTTCAAGTACTTCCACCAGGGTCTGTTCTTCGAGCAAGGCGGTGGCATCAGCAACCGCGCGCTGTGGATCCTGTTCGGCGCCTCGATCGGGACGATCATGTGGTTCAACGTCTGGTTCGTGATCTGGCCCCGCCAGAAGCTGATCCTGGGCGGGCTGGCCGCCGGTACGCCCCACCCCGACGCGGCCAAGCTGGCCGCGACCGCCGGCAAGGCCTCGCGGTTCAACACCTACGCGTCGGGGCCGATGTTGTTCGGCATGGTCGTCCCCAACAACTACGCGGGCTGGCCTGCGATCGGCATGCTCCTCGCTCTGGTCCTGGGCATCGGCTTCTGGTTCGGGATGATCAAACGCTCGTTCAAGATCAAGACGACGGTGTGAACGCATTTGACCGGAGCGCGCGGCGGGGCAAAATCCCGAGGATGCGCGCTCCTCTAAAGCGGGAACTCCCGCGCCCTTCGAACTGGCTCCGCTCGGCGAGGACGGTCGCCGTCTTCGCGGTCGTCTTCGCGGTCGTCTTCGCGATCTTGGCCACGGCAGCGGGCCCGGCACGCGCCGACGACCCGCCGTCGATCGTTTACCCGATCTACGCGCAGATGCCGGAGGCGCCCCAGAACGACGTGGCCAAGGCGGAGCTCACGCGCGCGTCGGCCCGCTATCACCTGCGTGGCATCGAGGTCATCGACATCCCCACGCCACCGCTCCCGCAGACCGGGGCGGCGATCAAGGCCGGTCTCGAGCTGGTGAAGAAGCTGTCGTTCGATGACGCGCGCAAGCAGCTCGCGGCCGCCGCCGAGAAGGTGGCCGAGACCGGCGGCGCCGGACTGACGACCGACGAGATCAGCGATCTTTACGTCGGGCGCGCCATGGCGATCGCGCGTGCCGACTGGAAGCCGGAGCGCTCGGTCGACGAGGCAACGCGCGTGCGGGCCTACGAGGACTACGTCCGCGCCGCCACGCTCACGCCGAACCGCGTGCTCAACCCGCACGACTACCCGCCGCAGACGCTCGAGGATTGGGCCAAGGCGGTGGCCGAGATCAAACAGCGTCCCCTGGGCACGCTCACGGTCAGCGGCTCGTCGGCCGCGCTGGTGACGTTCGACGGCCAGCCGCCGCTGTCGGCGCGCGGCGGGGTCACGTTCAAGGGTGCGTATGGCGAGCACCTGATCTTCGTCGAGGAGCCTGGCCGCGTGCCCTGGGGCTCGAGCGTGCTGGTGAACGCGCCGAGCTCGAACGTCGCCATCCCGGCTCGCGACGGGCTGACGCTGGATGACGCGGTCGCGGCGTCGCACGCCAAGCGCATGGGCGCGAAGTTCGCGCTGGTCGCGGAGCTGCGCCTGGGCGAAGGGCCGCCGGAGCTGCAGTTGCGGCTGGTCGACATCACCGGTATCCGCCACGACGCGACGGTCGTGCCGCTGACCACCGAGCTGGGCTCGGTCGATGCGGCCGCCATGCGCCTCGACGAGGAGGCGCGGCGGATCGAGAAGCTCGGGCTGGCGCCGGGGAACAACCTCGAGGCGCCGCCGCCGCTGGAACCGGGCGCGCCTGCGCCGGTCCTCACCGCGGTGCCTCCGCCGGCGCATCCCACCCTGCGCGACAACCCGAGCGCCTGGGCGCGCGAGCACTGGCCGCTGGTCACGGCGGTCGCCGCGCTGGTCGGCGCGTCGCTGGTCCTCGGGCTCACCGTCGGACTGGAATAGCGTGCCGGCGCGCGTAGCGGCCGCTCGGCTCGGCGGGTTCGGGACGTCGATCTTCACGGAGATCACCGCGCTGGCCGTGAAGCACGACGCCGCCAATCTAGGACAAGGCTTCCCCGACTTCGCCGCGCCGGCATTCATCAAGGACGCGGCCGCGCGCCACGTCAGCGAGGACCGCAACCAGTACGCGCCCAGCGCCGGCGTGCCCCGCCTGCGCGCGGCACTGGCGGCCGGCTGGCAGCGGCGCTACGGCCAGGCGATCGATCCGGCGAGCGAGGTCACCGTCGCCTGCGGCGCCACGGAGCTGCTGCTCGACGCCATGCTCGGCATCGTCGATCCCGGCGACGAGGTGATCGTGTTCGAGCCGACCTACGACGCGTACGTGCCCGACATCCAGATGGCGGGCGGCGTGGCACGGCCGGTGGCGTTGCGCCTGCCTGACTGGCGCTGGGATCCCGGCGAGCTTGCGGCCGCGTTCACGCCGCGCACGCGCGCGGTCATCATCAATACGCCGCACAATCCGACGGGCAAGGTGTTCTCGGCCGCCGAGCTCGAGGAGCTGGCGCGGCTCTGCATCGCCCACGACGTGGTCGTGATCAGCGACGAGGTCTACTCCGAGCTGACCTTCGACGGCGCCCGTCACGTGCCGATCGCGACGCTGCCGGGCATGCGCGAGCGGACCATCACCATCGACAGCATGGGCAAGACGTTCAGCGTGACCGGGTGGAAGGTCGGCTGGGCGATCGCGCCACCGCCGCTGACCAACGCCGTGCGCGCGACCCACCAGTTCGTGACGTTCACCAACTCGGCGCCGTTCCAGGAAGCGCTGGCCGACGCGCTGACCGCGCCGTTCACGCGCAGCGAGACGGACAATTACTACGAACAGCTGCGCGCCGACTACGCCGCGCGCCGCGCGCAGCTGACGGCGATTCTCGAGTCGATCGACCTTCCGCCGCTGCCGGTCGCGGGCGCGTACTTCCTGCTGTCGGACGTGAGCCGGCTCGGCTTCGCGAGCGATCTCGATTTCTGCCGCTTTCTGTGCACAGAGGTCGGCGTGGCGGCGATCCCGATCTCACCGTTTTATTCGACGCCGGCGCGCGCGCCGACGCTGGCGCGGTTCTGCTTCGCGAAGCGCGAGCAGACGATCGCCCTCGCCGGCGAGCGGTTACGTAAGTGGCGCGGCGCGCGCTGAGAACGGTCCGATCCCCTCCCCCGTCCGCGGGAGGGTTAGGGAGAGGGCAAGCCTTGCGTGCCGCAGCGTCGGCCGATCAGTTCTCGGCGTCTTCGCCGCCGTCGGGCAGATCCTCGACCTGAACCTCGATCTTCCAGACGTCGGCAAGCCAGGACAGCAGCTCCGATTCGCCGCCCTCGATCGCGTCGGCGGCCGCGCCCTGCAGGACCGTGCCGTAGATCAGCTCGCGCGCTTCTTGCCGCGTGATCGTTGCCAGGAATCGACGAAAGCTCTCTTCGTCGGCAAACCGCGCATCGAACGCCTCGACCGCCGCCTGGTAGCCCTCCTCGCCGAAGGCGTCGACGATCTCGGCGACCTCATCGATCTCGTCCTCGCTGATCTGGCTGTCGGCCAGCACCACTTCGCGCACCAGTCCGACCAGCGCGATCCGCTCGTCGGCGTTCAGATCTTCCAGCTCCATGGCCCCACATTCGCCGCGCGGAGCGTCGCCGTCAAGCGCCGACCTGCTCACGGCGAAGTGTTGAGCAAAACGCTGACGCTGTCGGTGCACGCGTAGCTGTGGTTCGCGGCAACCACGTCGAGCTTGCCGTCGCCGTTAAAATCTCCGAGCGCGATGGAACCCTCTATCGGCTCGTCGGGGATGTCGACGGGCCGGTTGAAGATGCCGCCCCCGCCGTTCACCAGCACGCTCACATCGCCGAGGGTCCAACCCGCGAACCCGCGGCTCAAGGGAACGGAGCTGACGATGTCGGTTCGACCGTCACCGGTCACGTCACCGAGCGCGAACGCACCCGAAGGATGCTGGGCACTGTAGCGCAGTGGACCGACGAAGCTGCCGCTGCCCTCGTTGAGCAGAACGCTGACCTCGGATGATGAATCGAGCACCGCGAGGTCGGGCTGGCCATCGCCGTTCAGGTCTGCCTCCGCCACCGCCGTCAGGAAATCGCCTGCGGGATACGAGACCGGGGGCCCGAAGAAATTGTTGCCCTGGTTCAGCAACACGTCGAGGTTCCCGTTCCCCCCCGAGACCTCGCTGTCGTTATTGATCACTGCCAGGTCGATCCGGCCATCGTGGTTCAGATCGCCGGCAACAAGCCCACTCGGAAACGTCCCGACGGTTAAGATCGTAGTCCCGCCGAAAGTACCGCCACCCTGGTTCCAGAGCACGACCACGCCAGCGTTGATCGGATACGGACTGATTGCTGTTACCAGATCGTTGCGTCCATCGCCGTTGAGGTCGGCGAGCACCAGTCCTTGCGGCGACCCGGCCATGAAATTGTGAATCGGCGCGGCCAGCGTGCCGTCACCCTTATTCAACAGGACGTCGACGGAAAATGGACCCGCGTCGCCGCCCGAGCCATTCGTGATTGCGACGTCGGGCTTACCGTCGCCGTTGAGATCAGCCACGGCCAGATAGGGGAAGTTCGTGCCGGACAGAGAATAGGACACCGGCGTGGCGAAGGTGCCGTCGCCCTGATTCCGGAGGACGTTCACCTGCCAGGTGGCGGTGGCGACGCTGTTAGATCCACTCGTCACCAGAATATCCAGATGGCCGTCGCCATCCATGTCGCCGACGGCCACCTGCGCCGGCGGTCCCCCGGACGGGTAGTTCGTTGCGCTCGCGAATGACGGCGCTTGTCCGGCAGGAGCGCCACCAACGCCGGCACCGCCCACGCCGGCGTCACTCACGCCCGCGTCACCAACGCCCGCGCCGCCAACACCGGCGTCACCAACGCCCGCGCCACCAATACCCGCAACGGCGCCGCCAACGCCCGTCACGCCGCCGGTGCCCAGCGCGGGAAGGATCTCGCATTGGATCCCTCCAGCGCCACCGACACCGCAAGGGGAGACAGGCGGTCGAACCGTCGTGTATCCGGTCGGGCAGATCCAAGACCCGGTCGCGGTATTGCAACTGGCCGAAAACGCATCGTAGACGCAGGGAGGGTTATACGGCCAGCAGTAAGCGGGGAGACCCATACACTGGAGTCCTCCGGGATATCCTCCGAGCGCGTATCCCCCGCCGCCGCCGTAAATCCCACCGATCCCTCTGATCCCGCCGCCGCCGTAGTTTCCGCCGCTGCCGTAGATTCCGCCGCCACCATAGTTGCCGGCGCTGCCGTTCGTGCCGGGGCTTCCGCCGCTGCCATAAATCCCGGCGACGCCGCTGGTGCCGCCGCCCGGCGGTGGAGGGGGCGCAAACTGCCGGTTGCAGCCGAAGTGACCCGCCGCGAAGATCGCTGCGATGGTGGAGACGGCAATGCCCCACCGGCGCTCGGCCCAAGACCTGGAAGTCGCAGCCTCTGACATCGTGAATCCCCCCCTGGAGCAATCCCCGGACCACGGTCATCCTGCCACAAAACCGCGCCCGCGTGCGGGCGTGCGCGACCGGGCCACGACGCGCGTGTCGTGACCGGCGGCCTCGTGACCGCCGCGCAACGCCGTGCCAAGCTCGTGGCATGCCCGCCGCCGCGACCGGCACCGCCCTCCTCCCGCTGCACGGCGGACGCGTGCCTCCCTGGCTGTCGGCGCGGATGGCGCGCCTCGGCCGCGTGATCGTCGAGGCGATCGCCCACGAATACGGCCGCACCGAGGTCCTGCGCCGCCTGTCGAGCCCGTTCTGGTTCCAGTGCTTCGGCGCGGTGATGGGGATGGACTGGCACTCGTCGGGGATCACCACCAGCGTGATCGGCGCGCTCAAGCGCGGCCTCGGCCCCGTCGAGCACGAGTTGGGCCTACACGTCTGCGGCGGCCGAGGGCGGCACTCGCGCCGCACGCCCGACGAGCTCATCGCCCTCGGCGAACGACTGGGGCTCGACGCACCCGCGCTGGTGCGCGCCAGCCGGTTGGTCGCCAAGGTCGACAGCGCCGCGGTGCAGGACGGCTTCGATCTCTACCTCCACGGCTTCATCGTCGCCGACGACGGCGCCTGGGTCGTCGTGCAACAGGGCATGAACGGCGAGCGGCGGCAGGCGCGGCGATACCACTGGATCTGGGATCGCGTGAGCGCGGAGCAAGGCGCCGGCGCGGGCGCCACGTTCGTCGAGGAACCGCACGCCGCGATCGAAGGGCGGCCCCGTGGCGAGATCGTGAACCTGGTCGATCGGCGAGCGGCAGGGGCGCGCGCCGAGGTGGCGGTGCTCGCGCGGCGCGGACCCGACGCGACCGTCGATCAGCTTGCACAGCTGCGAATGCCCGCGCACCACGACGTGCGCGCAGAGGACATCGATCTCGCGCGGCTCGGGCGTACGCTTGCGGCGGTCGCCGAGCGCGGGCCCGAGGATTTCACCGAACTGCTGCTCACGCCGGGGATCGGTGCGCGCACGCTGTTCTCGCTCGCACTGGTCGCCGAGGTGATCCACGGCACACCCAGTCGCTTCGCCGACCCGGCCCGTTTCTCGCTAGCGCACGGCGGGAAGGACGGTCATCCGTTCCCGGTGCCGCTGCGGGTCTACGACGAAACCATCAGCGTGCTGAAGCGCGCGGTGGCGGCCGCCAAGCTCGGCGAAGGAGAGCGGCTCGCGGCGATCGCGCGCCTCGACGAGCAAGCGCGCATCATCGACAGCGAGGCCGCCGTCCCTGCGGTTCAACCGGCCGACTTCGACTGCTGGGTCGCCGCCGAGAAGGCGGCGAAGACCGTCCTCGGTGGCCGCACCGTCGCCGACGACGCGGCCGCGCGACGGAAACGAAGGGCCATGCAACTCGACTTTCCGTTCGGCTCTTCTTCCCTCTCCTCCGTGTCCGCATGGAGGAGAGGGTCGGGGTGAGGAGGCGAGACGCGCGAAGGCGCGGCCACCCTATTGGACCCTCCTCACCCAACCCTCTCCTCCACGCGGACTTGGAGGAGAGGGCTTTCGGAACCGAATTGGTCAGCCGCTTGCGCTGCCGTCGGTGGGAGGCGGGCCACCATCGGCGGCGTCGTCCGACGGCGCGCCATCCGCGCCGGTCGCGCCGTCGCTGCCCGCGGCCCCGCCGGCGCCGCTGTCGACGTCTCGATCGGCGGTGCCGGCGTCAAAACGCGGCGGAATGCCGTAGGGCGGGGCGATATTGCTCTGGGTGCTGCTGCACGCGGAGGCGCCCACCAGCGTCGCGCCGGCGAGGAGCCGGGCCGCGCGGCTCATGCGCCCGCGCGCGGCGGGCGGTGCCGCTGCCGCGCAGAACGATGCGGGCAGCGCCGTCTGGCAGAACGGGCAGACGCCCGCGTCGGTCATGACGTGGCGATTGCAGGCGGGACAGGGACAGAGGTGACCGCTGCTCATGGCTTGATATCCTCCTTCGGTGAAGGCCCCCGCTCAGCCGCTCGCGCTGCCGTCAGTGGGAAAGGGGCCGCCGTAGAGGGCGACCGCGCTGCGATCCTCGGCGGCGTCGTTCGACGATGCGCCGCCGGTGCCCGTCGTGCCGCCGGTGCCGGTCGCGCCGCCGCTGCCCGTGGTGCCGCCGGCGCCGGTATCGCCCTGTTGATCGACCCCAGCGTCCACCGGGATCGGGGCGCCGTAGATCGCGACGACATTGTTCTGGCTGCTGCACGCGGAGACGCCCACCAGCGTCGCGCCGGCGAGGAGCCGGGCCGCGCGGCTCATGCGCCCGCGCGCGGCAGGCGGTGGCGCTGCCGCGCAGAACGCCGCGGGCAGCGCCACCTGGCAGAACGGGCAGACGCCCGCGTCGGTCATGACGTGGCGATTGCAGGCCGGACAGGGACAGAGGTGACTGCTGCTCATGGCGTGATGTCCTCCACAATGATCTCGAATCGTCCGTTGTCGAAGGGGACACCGGGCGCCGCCTCGACCTGAACCAACCGTTCTCGCTTCCCCTGGCGTCGCATCTCCAGAGCCCGATGGTGACAGAGCGGATTGTTCCCCGCTTTGCCGAACAGAGAAAATGCCGTCCACGTACAGCCGGCGCGGCAGACGTTGGCGTAGTAGCAGCCGCGACAGTATCCCCACAGATCGTCGACGGTGCGGTCGCGCATGTAGCGCAGCGGGGCCGCGCGCTCCCAGATGTCTCGCAGCGAAGCATCCCGGATGTTGCCGCCGGTCCAGGGCTGGGTCTGCAGCGACGGACAACCCTTGATCGCGCCGTCGGCCTCGATGCCGAGGGTCGTGCAACCGGCACCGCACGACGCCGTGTGGCCGCGACCGCTCGCGCCGCCGCGCAGGATCGATTCGTAGGGGCCGAAATAGCCAACATTGTTGCCAGGCCACAGCATCACGCCAACCTCGTTGCAGCGGGCTTTGAGCCGGGCGAGCAGCGGAAACAGCTCGAGCAGATCCTCCGGTTGCAGCAGGACCTCGGGCGCGTCGGCGGCACGCCCCATCGCCGCGGTGAGCTGGATCTGCCAGGAGTGCGCGCCGAGCCCGATCGCGGTCTCGAGCACGTCCGGCAGTTCGGACATCGACAGCTTGTTGATCTGCGTGTTCACTGAAACGGCCACGCCGGCCGCGCGCAACTGAGTGGCGGCAGCGAGCGCGGCGCGATGCGACCCGACCACGCCGCGCAGCCGGTCATGAGTCGCTTCGCGGCCGTCGAGCGAGATGCTCGCGCTCTGCAGCCCGGCGGCGGCGGCGCCGCGCGCACGCTCCGCCGTCAAGCCCCGACCCCCGGTGGTCATCGAGCACTGCATGCCCGCGCGCCGGATGGCCTCGATGATCACCAGCCAGTCGTCGTGAAGATAGGCCTCGCCGCCGATGACCGTCACCTCCAGCACGCCGAGCTCCGCCATTTGTCGGATCAGGTCCAGACACTCGGCGGTCGTGAGCTCGTCGGGGCGCGTCCGCCCCGCCCGCGAGCCGCAGTGGCGGCAGGCCAGGTCGCACTTGAGCGTCAGCTCCCAGACCGCGTAGATCGGACGCCAGGCACGGTCCTGCTCGCGCGCCTCCGGCGCCAGCGGCAGCCTCCGCAGGGCGGCGCCGGCGCGCGGCGCGAGCGGAAGGGACCGACCGTTCCCGGATGGCATCCCGCGATCTTGGTTCACACCGGTCACCCAAAGCAAACCGGGCGCCATCGATGGAGAATGGAGCGCCCGGGGACAGAGGCTCGACGATCCGCCAGCAACCGCGACATCGCGATCAGGGCCGTCTCGGTAAACTGATCAGGGCCGGGAACCACCGAGGCGGCACGACCTACCGCAACGGTTCTTCAACTTCCGTGCGGCAATTGGCGACGGGGCGGCGCTGCGCGATGCGACCTGCTAGAAACGAATGCGTGTTGAGCATCGGATTGGCGGCGCTGGCAACCGCGGCCGCGTTCGTGTTTGGCCTCATCCGGTTCGGCTGGGGCTCGGGCGTATTCCTGGGTTTGGCTGCCGGGCTGGTCGTGCTGTTTTCGCTGGTGCGCCGGGCGCGCAAACCGATCCAGGCGGCGATGGACGCGATCGAGGGCGACGTCAAGGCGCAGCGATTCGACCGCGCCATCGAGCGCCTGCAAGGCGCGCGGCGGCTCGGCCTCTGGCAGCCCTTCCTCACCTCGCAGATCGACGAACAGATCGGCGTGATCCACTACGCAGGGCGGAGAGATCCCGATGCGGCGCGCCCGTACCTCGAACGTGCCCGCCACAAGAGCGTGCAGGGCTGGACCATGCTGGCCGCCAGCTCGTACCGGCGCGGACAGCATGAAGAAGCGGAACGCATTCTCGAGCGCGCGTCACGCCGGCGGCCGAAAGAGGGGCTCATCTGGGCGACCTACGCCTGGTGCCGGCTCAGCCGGGGACGGCGCGCGGAGGCGCTGAATGTGCTGGCGCGCGGGCGCGATCTCCTGCCCAGCGACGAGCGGCTGCACCGGATGCAGCTCGCGGTTCAAAACGGCAAGCCGGCACGCATGCGAGCGTTCGGCACCGAGTGGTACAGCCTGGAGCTGGAGCGCATGCCTCCCGCGGCGGCGGCGCCCCACTTCGCCCCCTCCCATCCGGCGCTGCGCCGGAGCCGAGCCCAGGCGCGCGGCCGGACGCGCTGACCGCGGCGGTCCGTCGAGCCCTCGCGCACTGACCGCCGCGGGTCAGGGAAACTGACCGGTGGCGGCCAGCAGATCCAGTCGCACCTGGCGTTCGTTGTCTTCGGCGGAGGCGGCCGCGAGATCGGTGTCGCGCGCCTGGCGTTCGGCATCGACGACGTCGATGTTGGTGGTCGCGCCCTCGCGGTAGCGCAGGTTGGCGATTTTCAGCGCATCGCGCGCGAGCGTCGCCGCCAGCTCGGTCTCGCGCACTCGATCGCGGGCGCGCCAGGCGGCTTCGACGCCGCGGCGGATGTCGGCGCGGGTCTGGCGGATCAGCGCGTCGTATTCGATCGATGCCTGGTCGAGAAACGCGCGCCGCTCGTGCAACTGTCCATAGCGTAGGCCACCCTCGAACAGTGGCAGCACCAGGTGCAGCTGCGCTTGCCAGGCCCAGCGCGGCTGGAAGATCGTGGCCGGATCGTTGAACTGCGGATCGAACGTGCCGGTCAGATTGGGCATCCAGTCGGTCCAGCTGTCGCGCACCACGTGGTGAGCGGCCTCCCGGCGCATGATCTGCGTCAGGATGTCGGCGCGCAGCTGTTCGGGGTGCTCGCCGCTGGCCGGCAGCGGAAAAGTCGGCGTCTCCACGGCGTCGATGGGGCGATCGCCGGCGACCAGCACGCCCAGCGCCTCCTGCGCGGTCATGAGCGACACCAGCGCGTCGGTCACCTGGGCCTCGGCGGTGTGCCACTGCTGGCCGGCGCGCGCGGCGTCGAGGCGGCTCGCCGTCCCGCCGGTGTACTGCTGGTCGGCAAAGGCGGCGTGCGCCTTCGCGGTGTCGCGCGCGTTGACGTCGACGTCGATCACCCGGCGCTGAACGATCACGCTCAGGTAAGCATGCGCGACGGCGATCGCGACCTGCCGCTCGACCTCATCGCGGCTGAGCGTCGCGATCTTGCGATTGTCGACCGCGTGGGCCCAGTTGGCCCAGTGCTGAGGAACGATCAGCGGGACGGACAGGCCGCCGGCGGCCAACCACTGATCGGCGCTCTGGATGTTGAGGCCCATGAAGTTCCGATCGCCGTCGATGCGCGTGTAGGTCGCGTTGGGCTCCAGCGCGGGCAGCGAGGCCGCGCGCGTCTCGGCGACCAGCGCCGCCGCGCGGCGCACGTCCGCGGCGGCCACCAGCACGTCGGAGTTGCGCGCCCGCGCGCGCGCCAGCGCTTCGGCCAGCGTGACCCGCTCGATCTCCGTGCCCGTGGGCGACGCTGTCGTACCCTCGGCGTCGGCGTCGGCGTGGGCGTCGGCGAGCAGCACCGCGGCGCAGGCAGCCACCACCGCGGCCGCAACGGTCCGCGGCGCCCGCCCGTCACGCATGGGCCGCGCCTTCGGTATTCGGGCCGACAGGCGCCGTGGGCGCGGCGGGCGCCGGTTTCCGGCGCAGGCGCGCGCGCGCGCGCTGCATGATGAGATACAGCCCGGGCGTGAAGAACAGGTTCAGCACCGTCGAGAGCAAGAGCCCGCCGAACAGCGCGGTGCCCATCGAATGGCGGCCGTTGGCGCCGGCGCCGGTGGCGAACACCAGCGGCAAGATGCCGAGCAGGAACGCGAACGACGTCATCAGGATCGGGCGCAGGCGCAGCTGCGCCGACTCGGTGATCGCCTGAATGGGGGTGGAGCCGCGCGCCCGCAGCTGCTCGGCGAACTCGACGATCAGGATCGCGTTCTTGCTGGCGAGGCCGATCAACATGAGCAGTCCAATCTGGCAGAAGACGTCGTTGCTGAGCCCGCGCAGCCGCTGCGCCGCCAGCCCGCCCAGCAGCGCGAGCGGCACCGCGAGAATGATGATGAACGGCAACGAGAAGCTCTCGTACTGCGCCGAGAGCACCAGGAACACGAACGTGAGGCCGAGCGCGAAGATGATCAGCGTCTGGCTTCCGGCCCGCACCTCTTCCCACGACAGCCCCGACCACTCGAATCCCATGCCGGGCGGCAGCGTGGCTGTGGCCGCGGTCTCCATGGCGTGGATCGCGTCGCCGCTGGAGACGCCGGGCGCGCCCGCGCCCAGGAGCTCGACCGAACGCTGCAGGTTGTAGTGGCTGATGACCGGCGGCGCGGTCGTCGGCGTCACGCGAACGAAGTTGTCGAGCGCGGCCAGACCGCCTGCCGCCACCGACGCGACGGGCAGCGCGACCACGCCGGGCGAGCTGGCGAGCCCCTGCTGAGACCGGACGTAGAACTGGCCGATGTCGCGCGGCTGCCCGCGGAACGGCGCCGCGGCCTGGACGTACACGCGGTACGAGCGGTTGTTGAAGTCGAAGTCGTTGACATATTGCGAGCCGAGGTAGACGCCGAGCGCATCGTTGATCTGCGTCAGCGAGATCGCGGAGCTCTTCGCCTTCTCGCGGTCGATGGTCAGCGCCAGCTGAGGATCATCGACGCTGAAGGTCGAGAAGAGCCCGCGGATGCGGCCGCCGCTCACCGCCGCGCCCTGCAGCTGCTGCGCCGCCTGCGCCAGTGCAGAGAAATCCGCGCCGCCTCCTTGATCGATGAGCTCGAAGGTGAACCCGCCGGTCGATCCCTGACCCTGGATTGGCGGCGGCAAGAACGGAATCGCCAGCGCGCCCGAGATGCTCGCGAGGCGGCCGCGCATGTCGCCGACCAGCGCCAGCGCGGAGTGCGCGTCGCCCTTGCGCCCCTCGATCGGCGTCAGGGTCACGAAGATCACCGCGCGGTTGGCGCCGTTGCCGGAGAAGTTGTAGCCAATGACGGAGAACGTGTCCTGGACCTCGGGTCGCTCGCGCAGCTTGTGCTCGACCTGCGTGCCGATGCCTGTCATGTAGTCGATCGACGCCCCTTGCGGGCCGAGGAGCTGCACGATGAAATAGTTCTGGTCCTCGTCGGGAACGAAGCCGCTCGGCACGGAACGAAAGACCAGCACCGTCAGCGCGAGACCGCCGAGGAACGCGACACCGGTGAAGACCGGACGCGCCAGCAGCCAGCACACCGCATTTCGATAGTGGGTGCGGGTCGCCGCTATGCCTCGGTTGAACCAGCGGAACAGGAAGAACCGCGATTCGGCTTCGCGCGGGATGCGCATCAGCAGCGCCGCCAGCGCCGGCGACAGCGTGAGCGCGTTGAACGCGGAGATCGCCACCGAGAAGGCGATCGTCAGCGAGAACTGCCGGTAGAGACGCCCGGTCGTGCCCGAGATGAACGCCACCGGCACGAAGACCGCGATCAGCACGAGCGACGTCGCGATGACCGCGCCCGCGACCTCGGCCATCGCCCTCTCGGCGGCGGCGCGCGCACTGCACTTGCGTCCGCCCAGGTTGCGGGAGATGTTCTCGACCACG
>Ga0265339_10002026_pt1 | contig 14879 bp, 10 predicted proteins | sample 4CB219metaG_FD_202085 | JGI IMG/M metagenome (GOLD analysis project Ga0265339, IMG submission 202085) | Rhizosphere microbial communities from Carex aquatilis grown in University of Washington, Seatle, WA, United States - 4-CB2-19 metaG | ecosystem: Host-associated > Plants > Roots >...
CGCCGCCACGCCCAACAACCACAGACCTGCCACCGGCAGCGTGACCATCTTTATCAATCCAGCCGGGCTCTTGACCGGCGGGAGCGAGATGTCCGGCAGTTTTGACGGCGCCGCCGTCGTGCCCTCGGCCAGATATTTGATGGCGTCGACGTTTTCGCTGGTTGCCGGCGTGAGGCGGTCTCCTGTGGGGATCGGCTGGGCCAGGCGGTTTTCGTAGATCGCAACGGGCGGCTGCGAGGGGTCGCGTGCGGGCAGTTCCTTCAGCAGCGTGTACACGTGCTCGCCTACCTTTAGCTTGCCGCCGAAGTTGATCGGCCTGCGGGAGTGACTCTTCTGCAGGCGTATGTTACGCACCTCGATAAGCCGCTCGCCGCGCGAATGTATGTAGAGCGTCGGCTGGCCGTTGGCGGCGGGGGGACCGGCCCAACTGCCGCCATTGCCGATGTCGCTCACCTTCGTTACGCACTCGAAATGCCGCCAGTCCTGGCCGATCTCCTCGGCCTCAAACCACGCATTGGCCGGGTCGCACTTTGCCTTGGTGATCTCGGCCGACAGGTAGCAGGCAGCCCCGCCCTGTGGCCCGCGGGCGTCGAAGGAGATCTTGTACACGCCCTCGCCGCCCAGTGTGAGCGGTTGCCAGGCCTCGCAGGACCACCACAACAGCGGCGTCCTGAGGCTCATAGTGTCGTCTATCTTTGTGCCAGGAATGCTGGCGGCCGCTCCGATGGCGGAGGATATCCTGTCCTGCCTGGTGGACCATGATTGCGTCAGGAGATTCTCTCCGTCGGCGGCCCCGGCCTGTGTGGGCACGGTTACGGAGTCCAGCACCTCGCGGTACTTTGGGTCGGCGGCGATGATGTATTTCACGCCATAGAGGCTCAGCAGGTGGTTGCCGCGGACGTGGTCCGCCCAGTCGCGGTCCAGGCCCCAGATGCGGAAACCCAGCATCTGTACGTGGTATGGCGATTGGAATGGCCCGTAGTTGCCGATGGCATTAAAGCCCATCACCGTGCACGTCTTGGGGTGCAGGAGTTCGTCGCACCGCTCGTAGTATTTCGGCGTGAGCGTGTAGATTCGGTAGCTGTCGAGGTCGGGGTCGTGCTGCGCCAGCCACTGACCTGCAGGAGACTGGTCGGGGTTGGGAGAGGTCGCGCCCGACGCGGGGACGTCCACGAAGCGTGTGATGAAGAACAGGTCCACGAGGATCAGCGCGGTCACGATGGCGACCGGGAGTGCCATGGGGTGTTTGCGAAATCGCAAGCGATTTGGTGTGCCTAGTTGGAGGTCTGCTTGGACATCTGCTTGCGCCTCTGCGCACGCGTGTGCTTCTCCGGTGCGCATTAGGAGAATCATTACCGCGATTGCGGTGAGGATCATCAGCACGAGCGGTACCCACATTGCGGGGTTGGGCGAAAATGACTTCGCGCCACTGTCGGCGATATGCACCCCCAAGGCGGCGAAGGCCTGCCTCGCCCCGCCCTCAAACGGCAGCCAGTAGAACGAGTCGCGGAAGCCAAACGCCCACCACAGGCCGGCGATGCCCGCCCAAACCAATAGCGTCGCGATCATCGTAGCCGGCAGCACGTACAGGGCGAGCTTGCGCAGGGTCTGCCGCAGCCGCTGCATGCGAGGCTGCGTGGCCGGTGCGGTTAGCAGCAGGTGTACGCCAATGGCTGCCAGCGTGGCCAGGCCCATGTCCACGGCCAGCACCATGCGAGCCGGGCAGCGGACTACGCCCAGGCCGGGGAGCATGTTAACCAGGCGATATGTGGGCAGGTAGTAGCCCATCATGAAGATGGCGGCGCCAACGATCATGAACGTCCACGTGCGGATGGGACCGTTCCACGCGGTGACGTCGCAGCAGGCAGGGGCGTCGGCGCCCTGACATTGCTTGCGGAAGCCCCGCCAGATGACCGCGCCCGCGAGCACCAACGTCAGCAGGCCCACGTAGCCAAGCATCTCACAGAGGTGCCAGCTTCCCCACCAGGGCTGCGGGAAGAAGTTGGTCGTGCGACAGCCTTGAAAGAACGGGAACATCGCCAGCACGCCGGAGGTCGGCAGGAAGCTGTTCTCGCCCGCCATCGCCAGGCCGATCTTCTGCCGAGTCGCCGACGCCAGCAGGTCGGCCGTCACCTTGAGCTGGGGCAACGCCAGCAGGGCCGCCACGGCCATCGCCCCAGCGACCATCAGGCCCGAACTGACGATCGGCCGGGCGCGGAAGAGGAAGTACACGCCCCAGATCAGGCACATGTGGATGAGCGTGGGCCAATGCCCCGCGGTGATGGTCCAATAGACGATCGGCACAAGCAGCAGGGCGGCGAGGAGACGGGCCGAAGAATTGCGAATTGCGGATTGCGAATTGCGGATTGCCTCGTTCGCGGGTTGGTTGGAGTTGTCAGTGTCGTGCGATCGTATTGGCTTGCCATTTCGCAAACCTTCGACCACCCATAGGCCCCATGGCAGCATGGATGCAGCCAGAATTACTGACTGGTGCACTCGGTGGCCGACCATGAAGCCGCAGAACATGAAGATAATGGACCCCAGTACCGCCGCCGGCGTGACCAGGCCCAGGCGTCGCAGGTACAGGTACGCGCCGCCGCCGGCCAAGGAAAAGGCCAGGTACAACGACGCCGCGTACGCGAGCTTGGCGTCCATCGCTACGAACAGCCAGGTAGTCGGGTGCAGCACTGCCGTCTGGGGGTCGGCCATCAGCGGCATGCCGGTGGCCTCGCGGGCATTGTACAGCGGCAGGCGCCCCTGGGCCAGTTCGGCGGCCACTATCTTGCGGAGCGGGTAATAGTAAACCGCGTCATCCTCGCCGGCGGACAGTGGGTTGTTCCACAGCGTGGGCAGCATGACCATCGGCAAGGCGAGGTACAGAACGATCAAGAGAAGGCAACGTTTCATAGGCGAAGAGTGTAGGTCTTGGGCGGTGGGATGGAAAGGGGGAAAGCTAATGCTCAATGTTTCAATGTCCAATGCTCAATCAATTTCAAATGCTCCAATTTCCAATACGCAAAGGTTCGTGCTCCATATTGAGCATTGGCCATTTCCAATCACTGATTGGAAATTGAGCATTGGACATTGAGCATTCACAATTAGTACCTTCGCCGTTTCTGCTTTGGCGGGATGTCCATGAGGTCGCGATACTTTGCTACGGTGCGGCGGGCGATCTTGATGCCGTGCTTGGCCAGTTCGGCCACGATCTGGTCGTCGTTGAGCGGGCTTTGCTTGTCTTCGGCGTCGATGACGTCGCGGAGCTTGGAACGGATGGCGTCCCAGGCCATGTCCTGTCCGCCGCTTGACATCTTGCCGCCGCTGAAGAACATCCGTAGCGGCCAGATGCCAATGGGCGTCTGGACGTACTTGCCCGCGACGGTGCGGCTGACGGTGGCGACGTGCACGCCGACTTTCTCGGCGACGTCGGCCATCGGCAGGGGCTTTAGCGCCTCGCTGCCGGAGTAGAGGAACTCCTTCTGGACGTGGAAGATTTCCTCGGCCACGCGGCGGAGCGTCTGGCGTCGCTGCTCGACGGCGGAGATCAGCCACTGAGCCGAACGAATGTTGCGGCGAAGAAACGTCTTGGCGTCGCGGTCGGTCTGCTGATCCTTGGCCATTCGCTGGTAGGCCCGCGAGATGTGCAGGTGCGGCGAGAGCGACTGCGGTACGGTTACCACCACGTCGCCCTGCTCGTCAAACTCCACCACCACGTCGGGCACCACTACCGGCACCGCCCGCTGGCCCACCAGCGAGCCCGGCCGCGGGGTCAGGTGCGAGAGATTGCCGATCGCCTTACGGATCTCTTCGACGCTCTTGTCGGTGCGGCGGGAGATCTGCGGCAGGCGGTTGAGCTCGATATCGCGCAGGTAGTCCTGCACGAGGGTGAGCTCCAGTTCCACGCTCTGACCGGCGGCGGCCTCGGCTTGCAGTTGCAGCAGCAGGCACTCACGGAGGTCGCGTGCACCCACGCCTGGGGGCTCGAGGGTCTGAACCTGCGCCAGGGCGTTTCGCAGGGCCTGCAGGGGTATCTTGTCCTTTGCGTCCTCGGACGCGGCGATCTCCTCCAGCGGCGTGCGGAGGTAGCCGTCCGCATCAATGGCGTTGATGAGCACATCGCCGGCTTGGCGGGTCAGGTCGTCCGTCTCGACGAACATCCACTGCTGCAGGAGGTAGTCGCACAGTGTCTGGGCGAGGGCCGGGGCGTTGGCCATGGCGTCGAGCTTGCGGTCGCGTTGGCCGTCGTCCCCGGCGCGGGCTCGGGCGGGGGCCTGGTCGGGGTACAGCCACGGCTCGTACTCGTCCTGGAACTCCGACATGCGCTGGAAGTCATCGGCGGGGCGATCCTCGCGGACCACCATCGTCGTCTCGCCGCGGTCGGGAGTGGGTTCCTCGGCGGCGTCCTGGGGGGCCTCGACCGTCTCGTCGTCGGCGGGCTGGACTTCCAGGACCGGGTTGGACTGCAGCTCAGACTCGATGCGCTCCTGGAGGTCCATAAGCGGCATCTGCAGGATCTCCATCGCCTGGATCATCCGAGGCGACAGCTTCATCTGCTGTTCGAGGCGAGTTGAAATATCCAAACGCATACGACTACTCCGGTCCTACAGACATTCTACTGACGGAAAGCCAATAGCCAATAGCCATATGGCGGATCGGCGTGTCATTTCGCAAAGACAGCCAATAGCCAATGGCCAATAGCCAATAGGTGTGGCGAGTCGGCTCCAGATTTCACAAACCTATGGGTGTGGTGAGATTTGGTGGGGCAAATGCGGAATCTACAAGCTAACGCCTAGCCAAGCTTCGGTGTTTGGCTGAGGACCCCCCGAGCACATCCCCATGCCCCTGCGAAACAAGATGCACATCTACCTATTGGCCATTGGCTAATGGCTATTGGCTGCTTCTACCCCACTCCTGCTCCACCATGCGTTGGCGTCGTCTGGCCATGTAGCCCATGACGCCGCCCGCCAGGGCGCAGAACAGCGTGGTTGCCCCCACCAGTTGCACCATGATCGAATTGGCCTGCGAAGTCGGAACATCCGCTACAGCCGCGACCCTCAGGCCGCAGGTCACCGGCACCAGGAGCACGCCCGTCCAGTCGCTCATGACCGTGACGAATTCGAGACTCATTGCATGGGCCAACAGGTCCGGCCGTGGCGATGGCTGATACAGCGACGCCAATGCCTCAGCCATTCCCAGGCCTGCGATCGCCCCCAACACCCCTGCGGCAGCCGCCCCACGTATCGGGCGGGCCAGTCGCGAGCCGACCCACATGGCCCCCAGGGCCGCCAACGCGATGGAAATGATCGGGGTCTTGAGAAACTTGGCCGGCCCGTAGCCAGCCAGAAACGCGATCGCGATCGACCACACGACATAGTTAAGGACCCGAGTGATTTGCCGGGCACGGAGGTTGGGGGTTTTTATAATGTTCAATGCTCAATTTCCAATGCTCAATCAATGCTCAATAGCCGAATGCCCAGTACTTTCGAACCAGTCGGGCTGTGCTTCTTGATCATTCACAGTTTGGACATTGATTGATCATTGAGCATTGAACATTGATCATTTGCTTGCGGGGGCACTCGCCGTCGTGGGCTCGCTCGTTGGCTGGGTTGTCGCCTCAACGTTTGGCGTTGCGTGCGTGGTCGTGCTCCATTGTTTGATTACGCTCTTGTCTTGCAGGAGGTTGGCGAAGGCTTGGTCGCAGTGTATCCAATGGCTCTTCGCGTTGCCCTCGACCACCATTGCCATCGTGCCGGCGGGCATTAGGGTGTGGCCTTGCCAGCCCAGCACGCTTAGTGCCGTCGCCCACGTCCCGCAAATGGCCTCCGGGCCCACCACGGTCACAGAAGGCACGCCGTCGCAGGTTTTGCCCGTCCGCGGGTCGACGATGTGGCTGTACGTCCGCCCGTTGATCGTTACGTACCGCTCATAATTTCCGCTGGTGATCACGGCCGCGTCGCGAATGGCCAGCGTGCCCAGCTTGCGACGGCTGTCCAGGTCGGGGTTGTTGTCGAAGGGATCGACGATCTCCACCAGCCAGGTATCACCCTTGGTGGGTCGGCCAAATACCCGCAGGTCGCCGCCTATGTTCACACGCCCGCCGGTTACACCGGCCTGTTTCATCCGCTCGATGGCCTTGTCGATGGCGTATTTCTTGGCGATGGCCGACAGGTCCACCTTGAGGCCCTGGACCTGCTTGACTGCAAAGTCCTGTCCGAGCTCGAGTTTGTCGAAGCCCACATTGGCCTTGGCGGCGGCAATCTCGGCAGGGGTGGGCACGGCCTTGCGTTTGCCGGCGTCCTTCCACAGTTGCAGCATTGCTCCGCAGGTGACGTCCAGGGCGCCCTTGGTGTTGGCGGCCAACTGGCGGCCCATTTCCAGGACGTCCATCGTCTCAGACGACAGGCGGACCGTTTGGCCGGCCTTGGCGGCGTTGAGCCTCCAGACATCCGAACCCTCCTTATATGGACTCATCAGGTCTTCGATGCGGCGAAGCTCTTTCTCGGCCTGATCGAGGGCGTCCTGGGCCTGGCTCTCCTGCCCGGCAGGCACGACAACCAGCAGGTCCACATCGGTGTTCATGATGCCTTCGGGCTGGGCGCTGAGGCAGATCAGCCCGCTGCGGCTGCCGGTCAGCACGAGCACAACACCCGTCGCGGCCACTGCAAGGATTGCCACCAGGGCCACGCGGCGCAGGGTCAGCCAGGCCGGGCGACTCATAGGCGGCCTCGCTTGGGCTTTTCGTAGCTGGCGGTGATTACCGACCGCATGCCGCCTCGCGGGCTGAACGAGCCGGTCACCGTCATCCGCCGCGGGGCCAGGGCGGCCACCAGGTCGTCCAGGATCCGGTTGACGACGTCCTCGTAGAATACGCCCGTGTTGCGGAAACCCTGCAGGTAGAACTTGAGGCTCTTGAGTTCCACGCAAAGTCGGTCGGCCACGTACTGTATCTCGATAGTGCCGAAGTCCGGCTGTCCGGTCTTGGGGCAGACGGAGGTAAACTCCGGGGCCACGTGCAGAATTACGTAGTCCCGCTTGGGGTGCGGATTGTCGAAAAGCTCGAAGTTGTATTTAGACATAAGATCATCGTTTGTAACAAATCCGCGGGGGTGTGTCCAACCCAACGACGCAAAAAGGCAAAGCCCGCTTTGTGCCTGGGCTTGAAAGGCTTTGCCCTTTTGCCCTTTTGGGCTCGGCTGCGTACAATCTTGACCATGCAAACACAACACCGTTTCCTTCCGCGTCGCGAGTTGGGACGTACCGGATTCAAGGCCACCCAGCTTGGCATTGGCGATCTGGCCGACCGAAAGATACCGCTGGAGCAGTGTGTTGCCACCGTGCGGCGTGCCATGGACGCCGGGCTCAATGTCATCGACACCGCGCCGGGCTACGAGGACGGCTACAGCGAGACGATCCTCCGCCACGCCCTGGCAGGCCGGCGGGATGGTATGTTCGTGATCGACAAGATAGACCACCACGAAGAGCCCACGATCCCGCAGGTGGAGGCAAGCCTCAAGCTGCTGGATATGGACATGGTTGACTGCTTCGTGTTTCACGGGTGCTCGACGCTGGACGGATGGCGCAAGATCGTCGCGCCCGGCGGGCCGATGGAACAATTGGGAAAGTGCGTCAGCCAGGGCAAGATCCGTTTTCGCGGCATCTCCAGTCACCACCCCGACGTGCTTCGCGAGGCCATCTCCAGCGGCCTGTGCGACGTGGTGCTCTTTGCCGTGGGGCCGTTCTGCGACCGGCGGTACGTAGAGGAGATCCTGCCGCTGGCCAAGGCACGCGGGGTCGGCACGGTGTGCTTCAAGACATTCGGCGCGGGCAAGCTGATGGCTGACACAACCGGCTATGGCCGCCCGCTGCAGGAGCGGCCTAGGGGCAAGTTCAGTTCCGGCGGCGAGGACGCGATGATGCCGGCCGGCCCGCAACTGCCGACGATGAAGGCTCAGCAGTGCGTTCATTACACGCTGACGTGCGATCCGGACGTGGCGCTATTGGGTCTGAGTTTCACCAACGAGCAGGATGCCGCCTTCGCCGCCGCGGCGACGTTCCGTCCACTCACGGAGCCGGAGATGGAGGCAATACGCCAAGAGGCCGCTATCGCAATACAGGAAAAGGGCACGGTGTGGTGGAACCCGCAGTAGCACGCTGCGGGGCCGGACGATCTTGCCGCGATCGAACTGCGCCGACAGGCAAGCCGACGCCCGCGTGCTTCCGTGCTCAAACGACGCTGAAAGGCAAGCCCGCTTTGCGCCTGGCACACGAAACGAACTCTGTCTTTTTGCTCAGTTGTCGTCCGTGACGAAAGGAGCAAAAAGGCAGAGCCCGATTCGTGCCTTGGCGCTAAATCGGGCTCTGCTTGTTTGGGTCATTCTGATTAACTGATCAACTGATTAACTGATTAACTGGTCAACCAGTCAACCAGTTAACCACTTAGCCAGTTAACTGACGTCGGCGTTACTTTCCCACGTTCACTGTGACCGACTTGTATCCGGTATTTCCGGCGGCGTCGGTTGCTCGGACCGTCAGGCGGTGCTTGCCTGGCTTGACGTCCTTGACGCGGACGGTGAACTTCTCGCTATTGCTGTCGCAGATTCCGTCCTCGGGCAGCACGGTCACCCACTCGGTGGCGCTGTCCAGTGAGTAAGCGATGGCGTCGATCCGCCCACCGTCGGCAGCCTGCCCCGTAAGCACGACTGCCGCCGCTTCGCCTTCCTTGCCCTGCTCGACACGGGCGGCCAATTCCTTGACCTCCGGCGCGGTGTTGTCGATGTGGACGGGCTTGGTGATCTTGGTTGCGACCAGTGCCGTCGCCGGCGGATTGGCCCCGGCGTCGCTGGCGGTGATCCGCAGCTCATAGCTGCCGTCGCCGACGGTCTGAGTATCCCATGCATACATCGGCTTGTCGAGCTTGTCGGCGATCTTAATCCAGTTATCCGTGCCGACCTCGCGGTACTCGATCGTGTAGGTCAGCGTGTCGCTATTGGCATCGCTGGCCTGGATGACGATGGTCCTCGTGGCGCCCGCGGCCGCTGCGGGGCCGCCTGGGGTCGGTCCAGCGGGGCCACCCTGCGGGCCACTTGGCTCGGCAACAACCACTTGGGCGATTTCAGGCGCGAGGTTGCCCACCTGGTAGACCAGGCGGACATCGCCAGCTGCCGGCGTGGCCGTGCCGTCGCTCTTGAGGGCCAGCCGGTACTGCAGGAACCGCCCAGCCGGGCTGGTTATCTTGATGAACTCGTCCTTGGCCTCGACCGGCGCGGACCATTCGCTCCAGGTCTTGTCGTTTGGTTCGGTAACGTTGCCGGTGCGTGTGGAGACGGTAACGCTCGCGCCCTTGGGCGTAAGGGCCCACAGCCTGGCCGTTCCCCAGCGTGCGATCTGCTGGGCGTCGATGGCCTTGGAGGTGAACGTGCCGGCCTTTGCGAAGCTGGCGGCTATCGCGCCGACGGAGCCCTTGTTGGCGGTGCCAAAGTACACCTGTCCGTCGCCGCCCATCGCCAGTGCGGTCACTTGCGAAGGCTCGGCGTCGGCCAGAGTGATGACCTCATTGTCATCCTTGATGCTGACGCGGAAGATCTGCCCATTGTTGCCGGTTCCCAGGATCAGCGCGCCGTCCACGCGGACCATTGTGTAGATGCTCACGGGGCGTCGGAAGATCGCCCTGGCCAGACCGTCGGCGTCGATGTGGTACACGGCGTTGCCGGGCCCGTCCATCGTTGGGGCAGTGGGCGGGGCGCCAGGACTGGTGGCACGCGGACTTGGCGAAGGCGTAGGACGCACAGCCGGCGAGGTGGCGGCTGGATTATTATCGTCATCGCCGGCTATGGTGTCGTTGACCTTGTTGGAAGAGGGGGAGGAGGTCGTGGCGGCCTTGCGTGTTGCGGCGGTCTTGGCCGGCTCAGTCGGCGTGGTTGCGGGCATGGTCGTCTTGGCGCCGCCCGGGGGCAGGCCGCTGCCCGTGCCCGTAGTGCCTTCGGAGGCCGTCTTGGCCGCGTCGGAGGTGGCCGCGTACAGCCCGCCCTTGCCGTCGGTCACGATGGCGGCTACTTCTTTTTCGTTGGTGTCCAGCAGCACGCGGCTGGTCTTCTTCTTCGGGTCGATCTGTACGACCAGCCCGTTCACGTCGGTGCCGGCGTACAGCGTTCCGTCCTCGCCGCGGGCGAGGCAGAGGATATTTTTGGCCTGCTCGGGTGCGGCCTCGTAGAGCATCTGGCCCTTGCCGCCCTCGATGGCGTACACGCGGGCCTTGGGCCCGGTGGCGGCGTAGAGCGTGCCGGCCTCATCGCGAAGGACGGCCCAGACGTACTGCACGTCCGCGTCGGTCCACAGGGCCTTGGCGACGCCCTTGTCGTCGATGGAATACACACCGGCGCCTTTGGCGCCGCTGGTGCCGGCGATGAGTTCCTTGCCAGTCCATAGCAGGCTGCTGACCAGCGTGCCGTCGGGGCTGGCGAACTTGGCGCACTTGCCGTCGGCATAGCGGTAGATCGCGTTGTCGCTGCCGCTGGCGATGTACAGCGTCTTGCCGTCGGCGGCCAGTGCCGACACGACAGCCGGTGCCTGTGGCGAGGTCACCAGGACGCTCAGTTCGCGACCCAGTTGGACCTGGCCCTCCGACGTCACGACCGCGGAGTCGGTGGTGCCATTGGCGAAGTCCGCCTCGGTGGCGTGCTCGACCGTGACCGGCGAAACCGCCCACGCCACGCCAGCCCACAACACCACAGCTGCCGCTGCAGCAAACATCGCACTATACCTGCTCGTATTCGCGTGCATTACTGACCTTTCTAAGTACACCATTTCTTGTCTGGTGAAATATCTCGTCTTGTCCGCGTGTGAAATTCGAAATCCGAATATCGAAATCCGAAACAAATCCAAAATCCCAAACGGCAAATCTCAAACGCAGAGGCGCGCGTGTTGAGTGGGCTCTGCCTTTTTGGTCTTTGCATCGCCAAGCGAAAAAGAGCAAAAAGGCAGAGCCAATTCGACAGTCCAGCCAATAGGCGTTGGTCGCTTTCGTTTGGAATTTGCCGTTTCGATCATTGTCGTTTGTTTCGGATTTCGTGCTTCGAATTTCGGATTTGTATCTACCTCTACTTCCCCGCCTCGCCTTCGCGGGTGATCAGTTCCTTGGGCGTCCGGTCCACGTCGAACGAGGCCGCCGCCGAGCCGTTGAACACGTACGGGCCCGCCTGTGTGCGGACAATGGTCTTGCTGAAGGGCTTGGCCTCGTTGCGGTCGCTCTGTGCGAGGATGGCGGCCTTGGAGTCTGGCAGGTCCGCCAGTTCGGCCTTGCGGATTGCCAGCCCGCCCTCGTTCAGCGGCAGGCGGAGGTAGAGGCAATCGTTGCGGTTGCCGGTGACGATCTGGACGGACTGCAGGAGTTCCTTGAGGTTGCGCGGGTCGAATCTCTGCGGCATCTCGCGGCTCTGGGCCCGCACGGCGTCGGTGGCGTCGCAGACCTGCAGCGTGTATGTGCCCTCGGCCAGGTCGTGCGGCAGTTCGAACTTCACCTTCATCGTGGTGCGAGGCTGGCGATACGGCTCGATCGTCACCGTACCCGTAACAGTCTCGCCGGGGCGATAGGTCCGCCCGTCGAGCTTGAGGTCGATCACGTTGGCGGCGACCGTCTTTTCCTCCACGGTCACGTCAAGCTTGATGCTCCTGAGGTCCGGGGGCACCGACCATGGGTTGCGGAACATTGCCTGCAGCGGCCGCACCACGTCGCTGAAGAGCTCCAGCGTGTCGGTGTGGGAGCTGATATTGCTGACCTTGTACACGCCCAGGTCGCCGAAGTCGATAATGGCCGTGTAGCTCAGCGTGTGATTCTCGGGCAGGTTCTTCCAGCCGACGGCGGAGGCATCGATCATGAAGCCCACCAACTGCGGCGTGAAGAACCGATGCTTTACGATGTTGAAATTGTAATGCTGCTTCTCGCCCAGGTCCTTCCAGTTCACATCGACCGACATGGGGATCATGGCGACGCTGTCGCCAATCGTGCCCGAGATGGCTACTGTCTCGTCGCGCTGCAGCACGCCGCAGGTCTTCAGCGGCGAGCCGAGCTTGAAACTCTCCACCACGCCAGAGACCACGCTGTGCACGTAGGCCGGGCCCATGGGGAACTTCGTGTCGCCCTCGGCGAAGAACGAATGGCCGAACGCGAGCACCTTCTTGCCGTTGATGACATCGGTGACCGTGCCGACGGCGCACATGTCGCTGTCGCCGCTGACAAGCGGGATCGCGATGCCCGAGCCGGGCTCGAGCTTGGCGTGGTCGGCCTCCTCGCCCGCACCGGCTGACCCGCCCGACTGCACCGGCACCATGCCGTAGTCCTTGAGCGTGGCCGCAGACCGGAGGATAACGTCCTGCCCCATGCCACTGACCATCAGCGGGGTCCGCAACGGCAGGAGCGTGGGGGAGTCGCTTGACTTAGCCTTGGCCTTGCCGCCGCCCTGGGTCATGAACGCCTGGGCGTACTCAACCTTGCGCGGATTAAGCACCATCTCCAGGAACGCCTTGGGGGCCTTGCCGTCGCCGGCGGCAATGGCTGGTTCCTTGCCGGGCGATGGATTGGTGGCCGCGTTGGGGCCGCTGAGCACGCCGTTGACAGCCAGCATTTGCGTAATAGGCTGGATGCCGCAGAGGGGTTCTTTCTGCGCGGACCATCCGTATGCGACAGCGCCGATGAGCTTTTCCTTGCCGTCGCGGGGATCGACGACATAGACGGGCGAACCGCTCATGCCGGCGATGACGTTGGTCTTTTCCAGGTCCAGGCCCGAGAGCTTGGCCAGGATTACGTCCTGGTGTGGGCCCCAGTTGTCCATGACCGAGACGATCTCGACGTTGAACCGCTCGATCTTCACGCCGGCCATCACTGTCTTGCCGTACCCCTTCATGCCTCGCTTGAGCCGCGAGTGATGGAGGTACCGGTCGCTGGACTCGACGTACTTGCGGGCCCGGTCAAGGGCCACGTCGCTGACCAGCGGGGTTGGACCCATCGCCGGCATGGTGGTAGGGGTCATAGCCATAGGCTGCGTAGAGGGCTGCGCGACGGCCACAGCCCCGCCAACATTGGTCGGCTGTGTCGTTGGACCGTCCGCCCAAGCCGCCGCCGGCAACAGCGCCAGCGCCATGGCGGCCACAGCCGCCCATCTTGCTGAATATGTCATGAGGGAACTCCCTGGGTATTCGTCTACTCTAGAGAATTGACGCAGCTCGAACAAGGGAATTTGCATTGGATGAGGATTGACAAGGAGTAACGGAGGGAATAGGGCACACAGAAAGCATTCCGTGGGCGTTGGGCACCTAACGATTGACCTTGTATCGCCTACAATAGGGGGGCATAATGTCCTAACACAAAGGAGTCCTTCCATGAACGTTCGCCATGCCTGCTGGATCAGTGTCCTGGGTTTGCTGTTTATCGCTGGTTGCGACCAGAAGTTCCAGATGACCTTCAATAACACCACTGGCCAAACCCGCGATGTGCAGGTGGCCGTGGGTGACGGCCCCATGGAGATGGTCGGGACGGTGCCTCCGGGCGGCACGATGCGGCAGGACTTCAAGTTCAAGAAGAACCAGCTGCCGACGCAGGTCAGTTGGCAGGCCGGCGATGCCAATGGCGCCATTACCGTCACCAAGGGCATGAGTAAGAAGACCGTGAATATCGAGCCAGGCGGCGCTACTGTCGTTGGCCCTAAGGAAAAGGTGCACAAGCACACCGAAAAGACCACCACCACGCAGCAGAGCCACACTGTGCTGGAACCGTAACATGAACCTTGTCAACGCCATCGCCAAGGCCAGGTTCAGCTCGGCCAAGGGCCAGCGAGTGCAACTGCATAAGGCCGACCACCTGCAGGCGGAACTGTTGTGCATGGAGGCCGGGCAGGACATGGACATCCCCGGCGGGCCGTGGGTTTACTACGTGATCACGGGCACGGCCGCCATCGGCGACGTCGCTACTGTCGGGCAGGGGCAGATGCTGTTCGTCGAGAACGAACCGCATCAAGTCAAGAATGCCGAACAGCGCCGCCTGCTGGTCCTGGCGGTTGGCGGGTAATTAAAATGTGGCGCGGGCGTTTCGCCCGCAATCGCTTGCACCTGAACACGAATCGGGCTCTGTCTTTTTGCTACTTGGCAGTCAAAAAAAGCAAAAAGACAGAGCCCGATTCATACATAGGTGTACTCCCTGAGATGTAGCCCCCAGTGCCATAGTCCGGATTCCCACCCATACAATAAATGGGAGGACGGAGTTATGACAAGTAACACAGGCAACGCCCGTGCACGATGTGCGTGGGTTTGTGGGGCGGCCCTGCTGGCAGCCGGGATGTGCTGGTCGGCCGCGGCGCAAGACCGCTTTGTGCAGATCACCTTTGTGAACCAAAGCTCGAATACCCGTTCGGTGGACGTAGCGGCCCCCGGACGTGCCATGGAACACATTGGATCGTTTCGCCCCGGCGGGGTTGTGACTTACACGATCCATGTACCGACGGACCAGACGGTGCGGTTCCGATGGAAGTCCAAGGACCTGGGGGGCTGGTTCGACATCTCGCCCGACTCCACGGCGTACATGCGGATCGACTTGGGGGACTGGGGCTACGAAGGGCCTTATTGAAGCAAACGGCGGGAAAGAAACGGCGGGATTCGGTTTTGGGGCTAGGGATTGGGCAAAAACGGCGGGGCTCGCAAATCGGAGGATTCCCGTGGATGGATTACCACGATACGGGCGTTGCCTTGGCTTTCAGCGTCGTTTGACCGATGTCGAACGACGCTGAAAGCCAAGGCCGATTTGCGTCCAGGCGTGCGTGCCCGAATCCCGCCGTTCTTCTTTGTTACTTTTCCTTCGCCGCCTTCATTGGCGTGACGAAGATGAACTGTGTTGA
>Ga0265339_10002027_pt1 | contig 14869 bp, 14 predicted proteins | sample 4CB219metaG_FD_202085 | JGI IMG/M metagenome (GOLD analysis project Ga0265339, IMG submission 202085) | Rhizosphere microbial communities from Carex aquatilis grown in University of Washington, Seatle, WA, United States - 4-CB2-19 metaG | ecosystem: Host-associated > Plants > Roots >...
CCGCGCGAACTCCTCTCCGACCTCTGGCATCTCGCCGGCGGCGAGCCGTCCGCGCTGCAATCGGTCACGCTGACAGGAGAGGAATCGCAGCTGCCGTCGTCGTTCCGCGTCGCGGCTGTGGCGCAAACAAGCATCGCGGCAAGCGGCCTTGCCGCGGCTCACGTCTGGCAATTGCGCAGCGGAGAGCCGCAACAGGTCGCGGTCGACATGCGTCATGCGGTGGTCGAATGCCGCTCCGAGCGTTACCTGCGCGTCGACGGCAAACCACCGCCGCCGGCCTGGGACCCGACCGCCGGAATCTATCGGACCCGCGATGCGCGCTTCGTGCGGCTGCATACCAACTTCCCGCATCATCGCGCGGCAGTCTGCAAGGTCTTGAACTGCGAGCCTGCGCGCGACGCAATTCAGGCCGCGCTGATGCAATGGGACGGCGAAGCCTTCGAGACCGCGGCCTATGCCGGCGGCGCGGTCGTTGCCTTGATGCGCTCGCGCGAGCAATGGTCGGCGCTGCCGCAGGCGCGATCGCTCGCCGCGCTGCCGGCATTTTCGATCGAAAGGATCGCGGACGCGCCGCCAAGGCCATGGCCCGGGGGCGACCGTCCGCTGGCGGGCGTGCGCGCGCTCGACCTGTCCCGGGTGATCGCCGGGCCCGTTGCCGGGCGCACGCTGGCGGCGCACGGCGCCGACGTGTTGCTGATTTCCGGACCCGAGCTGCCGGCGATTCCGTGGCTCACGATCGATACCGGCCGCGGCAAGCTTTCGAGTTTCATCGAGCTCAAGAGGCAGCCGGGGCGGCAGCATTTGCGCGCGCTTGTCGCGCAGGCCGATATCTTCTCCCAGGGCTATCGCCCGCACGCCATTGCCGCGCTCGGCTTTTCGCCGGACGACGTGGCGCGCCTCAGCCCCGGCATCATCTATGTGTCGCTGTCAGCCTATGGTCATGCCGGCCCATGGGCGAACCGCCGCGGCTTCGATTCGCTGGTGCAGACCACGACCGGCTTCAACCATGCCGAGGGGCAGGCCGCAGGCATCGACGGACCGAAGGAATTACCGGCGCAGATGCTCGACCACGCCACCGGCTACCTGATGGCGTTCGCCACCATGATGGCCAAGGCGCGCCAGTCGCACGAAGGCGGCAGCTGGCACGTGCGCGTGTCGCTGGCGCAGACCTCGAATTGGCTGTGGAATCTCGGCCGCATCGCGGACGGGCTTTCAACCGAGGATATGAAAGGTGAGGCCGTACGTCCCTTCATCGAGGATATGCGGTCCGGCTTCGGCCCGCTCTCGGCCGTGAGCCATGCGGCGAAACTGTCGAAGACGCCGGCGTTCTGGGCGCGGCCCGCGGTACCGCTCGGCAGCCACAGGCCGCAATGGCCCGAGCGCGGCTAAGCGTATCTCAAAACCCGTAGAGCCGGGCCGGATTGTCCACCAGGATATTCTTGCGGATGGCTGCGTCCGGCGCCCAGACCGGAAGCTGGTTAAGCAGGCGGCCGTCATCGATCTGAAACAGCGGCGTGACATCGGTGATCTTGCGCCCGGGCGGGGTCACGGAATCCGGATGCGGCCAATCGGTGCCCCAGACGATGCGGTCGGGATTGGCCACGATCAGCGCGCGCGCCAGCGGCGCCACGTCGGGATAATCGGGCGCCAGTTTGGATGCGCGGTACGCGCCCGAGATCTTCACATAGGCCCTGCCGGAGCGCACCAGTTCCACGAGATCGGCGAACCCCGGCTGGTCCATGCCGAGTTCGGCCTGCGCGCCGCCGAAATGATCGAACACCGCCGGAACGGGCGATGCTGCGACGAGGTCCTTGATCGCCGAAATCATCATGGGCGTCGTGTAGAGCTGGATATGCCAGCCGCGGGCTTTCACGCGATCGAGCGCGGCGGAAAACCGCTGCCGTCCGACATTGGGATCGTTGATGCCGCCAGTAGCGAGATTGATCCGGATGCCGCGAAAGCCCGCCTCGTGCATCGCGTCGAGATCGCTTTCCGACGTCTTGTCGTCGATGACCGCAACGCCGCGGGCGCTGGCCCCGCGCGCCTTCATGCCTAACGCGGTCGCGGAGTTGTCGGGACCGTAGACGCTCGGGGTGACGATTACCACGCGCTCGATGTGCAGCGCCTTGTGCAGCGCGCTCATCTCCTCGGGCGAGGCCGGTTCGGGTGTGTAGACGCGGCCCGGATAGAACGGGAATTTTGCGGGATCGGCGTGGATGTGGGTATGGCAGTCGCAGGCGCCGGCGGGAACGTCGAAATTGACCGGCGTCGATGGCTGGGCTGCTTTGGCAAGCGCTGGTCGGTTCTGCATGGTTACTCCGGCCGCGAGGGAGGCAAGAAGGATACTGCGCCGCGTCAGCATGGGTTGCTCCCTCCCGGATGGCATTGAGGGTGTGCGGATATTGCGCTTGGTCCCAAATCCTTTTGCGGGTCGTTGCCGCCCGATTGTGGACGCCAGCGTGAACCCTTCTGCCTCACCCCGCAAGCCGGCTTTTCGCAGCTCAGCCGTCAAGCGAGTGCAGAACTTCGGACGCGATCCGTCGAGCCTTTCCTTGCTATGGCCGGCCGTCACAGACGATTATGGCGTTCAAATAGGTTATAGCTTCGCTGTTCGATTCCTTGCATGTCTTCAAACTGCCCGGGTGCCCTGCCTGATGCCGAAACTGTTCGCCGATCCCAAGGCCATTGCCGAAGATATCATCCGCGATGTCGGCACCAACCTGGTGGTCGGGCTGCCGCTCGGGCTCGGCAAGGCCAATCACATCGCCAACGCCCTCTATGCGCGTGCCAGCGCCGATCGCTCGATCAACCTGACCTTCTTCACCGCGCTGACGCTGGAAAAGCCGAAACCGAAGAATCTGATCCAGTGGCGATTCATCGCGCCGGTCATCGACCGCCTGTTCGGCGACTATCCGGATCTTGCCTATGCCGAGGCGCTTCGGACCGGCCAGCTTCCGCCCAACATTCGCGTCATGGAATTTTTCCTGCTGGCAGGACGATGGCTGCACGTGGCAGCCGCGCAACAGAACTATATCTCGGCGAACTATACCCACGCCGCTTCCTATCTGCTGGGCGCCGGGGTGAACGTCGCCATCCAGCTGGTGGCCAGGCGGGTCGTCGACGACGTGCCGCGCTACAGCCTGAGCTGCAATACCGACATCACGCTGGACCTGTTGCGCGCCCGCGCCGAGGGGCGCGCGTCTTTCAAGCTGGTCGGCCAGGTCAATTCCGAACTGCCGTTCATGCCGGGACCTGCCGATCTGCCGGCGGACGAGTTCAGCGCGGTGCTCGACAGCCCCGCGACCGATTTTCCGCTGTTCGCGCCGCCGGCCGAGCCGATCGGCACGACCAAATACGCCATCGGCCTGCACGCGGCGGGGCTGGTGCGCGACGGCGGGAGCTTGCAGATCGGCATCGGCCAGATCGGCGACGCGCTGGCACAGGGGCTGATCGTTCGTCACCGCGACAGTGCGCAGTTTCGCAACATGCTGGAGCGCCTTGCGCCCGGGCGCATGCATTCGCCGCCTCTGGAATCCGGCCCGTTCGAAAAAGGCCTGTTCGGCGTCAGCGAAATGCTGACCGAGGCGTTCATAGGCCTGATCGATGCCGGCGTCCTCACGCGCGAGGTCGATGGCGTCGCCCTGCAGGGCGCGTTCTTTCTCGGCCCGAAATCGTTCTATCGCGCCTTGCGCGACATGACGCCGGAACAGATCGCGCGGATCATGATGATGCCGGTGTCCTTCACCAATGAACTCTATGGCGATGAAGAGGCCAAACGCAGGGCCCGGGTCGATGCCCGCTTCATCAACAATGCGATGATGGCGACCTTGCTCGGCGCCGCGATTTCCGACGGTCTCGAAGACGGCCAGGTCATCAGCGGCGTCGGCGGCCAGTATAATTTCGTGGCGCAGGCGTTCGCGCTTGAAGGCGCCCGCTCGGTTCTCACGCTCGAGGCGACGCGACTGGCGGCCGGCAAGGCGCAATCGAATATCCGCTGGAAATATGGCCACGAAACCATTCCGCGGCATCTGCGCGATGTCGTCGTCACCGAATATGGCGTCGCCGACCTCAGGGGCAAATCCGATGCCGACGTGATCGCGGCGATGCTGGCAGTTGCCGACTCCCGCTTTCAGGACGAACTGGCGCGCCGCGCCAAGGATGCCGGCAAGCTGCCGCGAAATTTCGAGATTCCCGCGGCTTGCCGGGAGAATGTGCCGGAGCGGATCGCGGCCGCGCTGAAGCCGGCGCGCGAGGCGGGGCTGCTGCCGTCGTTCCCGTTCGGCAGCGATTTTACGGACGCCGAGCAGCGGTTGCTCCCGGCCTTGCAAATCCTGCAGGAGGCGGAGCACACGCCGCTGCGCCTGGCGGGACTGCTGTGGCAGGGACTGACCCGCACGGCTGACGCCGCCGATCAGGAATGCCTGGCGCGGCTCGGTCTCGATCTGCCCAAGACGATATCGGAGCGCGCCTATCGCGCGCTGGTCGCCGGCTCGCTGGCGCGGAGCAGGGCGGGCTTGTAGAGCCCCGTCATTGCGAGGGGCGTAGGCTCCGAAGCAATCCAGTCTTTCTTTCTGGCGGCGTTCCGGATTGCTTCGCTTGTAATGACAACAAAAAATTGTGGTTCAGCGATTCTTGTTCACCGGCTTGCGCTTTTCGATGAAGGCGGCCATGCCCTCGGAGCGATCTTCGAGCGCAAAGGTCGAGTGAAAAAGATTGCGCTCGACGTTCAGCCCGTCCGACAGGGGCGTCTCGAAGGCGCGGTTGATCGCTTGCTTCGCCATCGCCGCCGCCGGCTGCGACATCGAGGCGATCTTTTCTGCAACCGCAATCGCCTCGTCCATCAACTTGTCGGCCGGCACCACGCGGCTGACCAGCCCGCTGCGCTCGGCCTCGGCCGCGTCCATCATTCGTCCGGTGAGACACATATCCATCGCCTTGGATTTGCCGACCGCGCGCGTCAGCCGCTGCGTGCCGCCGATGCCGGGAATTGTGCCGAGCGTGATTTCGGGCTGGCCGAATTTCGCGGTATCGGCCGCGATGATGATGTCGCACATCATTGCCAGTTCGCAGCCGCCGCCGAGCGCGTAGCCTGCGACCGCGGCAATGGTCGGCTTGCGGCACTTGGCGACGCGGTCGCCGCCGATCGTGAAGAAATCGCTGGAAAACATGTCGATGAAGCCTTTCGGCTGCATTTCCTTGATATCGGCCCCCGCGGCGAAGGCCTTTTCGCTGCCGGTCAGCAGAATGCAGCCGATTGCGTCATCTGCTTCGAGATCGTCGACGGCGGCGGCGATCTCGCGGAACACGCCGAAGGACAGCGCATTCAGCATTTTCGGGCGGTTGAGCTTGATGATGCCAACCGCACCCTTGCTTTCGACAATGATGTGCTCGAACGTACTCACGATCCACCCCGCTGGCTTGATTTCACGGGCAATTTGCCCGCTGCCGCGGTGCGCTTCAAGTGCGCCGATCGTTGCACTCCAGGACGGGCGCCATCGCGCTCGGCGCGGGGCGAGGGCGGTTGCGCTAGGCGATGAACATGCGCGCGGCCGAAGCCACTGTCAGCAACGCGCCGAAGCCGATGAAGATCTTGCCGATCAGCGAGGTCTCGTCCCACACCGAATGCTCGCCGCCCGCAGCCATCACCGGAGCCGCGCGCGGGGCGGGCGGCGCGGTTGCGGCCGTGGCCGGTGGCGGCGGCGAAGGCGAAGGCTGCTCTTCGCGCAGCGAGCGGTCGACGTCATTGAGCTCATCGGGGGCGACCACCATGTTCTCGGTGGTTGACGGGGTCGCGGCGTCGGGCTGCGTGCCGTTGTCGTCGGCCTGAGCGGTCATGGCGTTGCCTTTGGTCTCCCCCGCCGCGTGCGATGGTCCCGTGAGGCCTGTCAACAGCGCTATTCCTAGGATCAACAGGGAACGCCGATGGGCCCTGATCATGGCAGTTTTCTCCGTTTTGCCGGCCCCTCATTCGAAGTTCGCATCATTTCGTGGCATCCTCTTGAACGGATGGTGCGGCGGAAAATTCCATGGTCACGACTTCGTGACTGTCATTTGCCGAGGTAACAAATTGAAACGTCAGGCGAATTGAACTGCGGGAGCGTGCGTGCGCGGACGTGAAGACGATTGGACCGACTTGATGCGGTCGGCCATGTCAGGCGATGGCGCGGCGTATCATCGTCTGCTCAAGGCCGTCACGCCGGTCTTGAGAGCTGCGGCGCGCCGCGGGCTCGCGCGGGCAGGCCAGCCGATCGATCAATCCGAGGACATCGTGCAGGACATTTTGCTGGCGGTGCATCTGAAACGGCATACCTGGAACGCCGACGCTCCGTTCGCGCCCTGGCTGTTTGCGATTGCGCGCAACAAGTTGATCGACGCCTTGCGACGGCGAGGCAGGCGGGTGTTCGTCAACATCGACGACTTTGCCGAGACGCTCGCCGAGCAGCCTGCCGCCGACGTAGTTCCGCCGAGCGAGGTGGCGGCCCAGCTGAGTTCGCTACCGGCGCGGCAGCGCGACGTGCTGCAATCGATCGCGGTCGAGAGCGCCTCGATCAAGGATACGGCGGCGAAATTTGCGATGAGCGAGGGCGCGGTGCGGGTGGCGCTGCATCGGGCGCTGGCCAGCCTGACCGCCAAGCCACGGGAACAATGAGAATGCAGACCGATCAGCTCATCCGGACGCTGGCCGCCGACAACACCTATCGCGCAAAACCCGTCGGCTTCGCGCTGGCACTGGCCCTGCTCGCCGCGGCGCCGGTGTCGTTGCTGATGTTCTTTTCGACGCTCGGCGTCAGGCCGGATGTCATGATCGCCATGCACAATCCGTTCTTCGTTCTGAAATTCGCTGTGACGCTGGCGCTGGCGATTTCGGCGATCACCGTCAGCCTGCATCTGTCGCGGCCTGAAGCCTCGCTTAACGCATGGGCGTGGCTGTTGATGATCCCCGCCGCGCTTCTTGCTGCTGGCATTGCCGGCGAAATGATGCTGCCGCAGCGGCTGCCGATGATGCAGCGTCTGGTCGGCAGCAATTCGCGCGTCTGCATGACCGCGATTCCGCTGCTGTCGCTGCCGCTGCTCGGGGCTTCCCTGTTCGGCCTGCGGCACGGTGCGCCCACGCGCCCGGCGACTGCCGGCGCCGCGGCCGGATTGCTGTCGGCCGGCCTCGCGGCGACGCTCTACGCCTCGCACTGCACCGACGACTCGCCGCTGTTCGTGGCGACCTGGTACACGCTGTCGACGGGACTGGTGACCGTCATCGGCGCGGTCGCGGGTTCAAAATTCCTGAGATTCTGATTTCGCCGGCACCGCCGCCGGCGGAAACGACGACACCTGCTCAGGCCGCTGGGGCCGGTGTCACATTCTGCTGCATGCGATGGAAGCGCAGCACCTGCTGCGCCGTCGAGGGCCGCAGCCGTTCATAAGTGGCCTTGTACGAGGCAAGGTTGGTCGGCTCACCGCTCGCCAGCTTCTCGCGCATACGGATCAGCGCCTTCACGGTCGGCCATGACATTCCCGAGACCTTGCACAGGATCATTACGCCCTCGGCGTGGGTTTCCACCATCATGTTCTCGGCAATCGTGATCGGCACATTGGCGAGCGCCGCGATTGCAGCATTGGCTTCGTCGAACTGGCCGGCCTCGGCAAACCGAACCACCAGGCTCTCGTCGAGCCGGCCATCCTCATAGAGCGACTTGACCAGTGCGTGCGAAATCGCCGTTTCTTCGGAAATCGCCGAGGGACAGGAGCGCGCGCGTCTGGTTACCTCGCGGACCGCGCCGGACACTTCCTCCAACTGTTTCGGGTGTGCGGCCTCGAGCCGCTGCCGCACCGTGGCCGAGGCCTTGGCGATCAGTTTCAGATAGAGATGCCGCGGCAGGTTCGGGCGCAGGCCGACGCAGGTCGCAAGACCGTCGTTGCCGTCGGCGCGATCGACCAGGCGGGTGAAGCCGTGCTCGGTGAACTCGGCGCCGGGGTTGTTGACGGTATTGCGGACCACGTCGTCGTTGCCGCGCTGCACCAGCACGTCGGTCACGGCGCCGCTGAGCACACGCCGATTCGAAATGGCCATCAGATGCGCCTGGCTCTTGCTTTGCGCTGTCTCGATCAGCGCTTCATCGTCGAGCCGCTCAGACTGCGACAGCACGGGACCCGCGACTTCGATCAGGTCGTCGAAGGCCAGCGTGCGGATGGTCTGCGGCGGCGCGGTATTGATCGGAGCCAGACGATTGGCGAGCAGCGCCTTGGCCGCAACCTCGATGTGCGCGATCAAGCATTGGAAGACATCGTCGAACAGGTCGATCTGCTCGTTGGAATAATCTACCGCCCCGTTGACAAAGAGGTCGGTGACGCGACGCAGGGTCTCGACTCGCCTCGCGACGGTTCCGTGCGCCAGTACGGCCTGCAGCTCGTCGAGCAGGTTTTCGGAGGCGATGGCAGGTTTCGAACTCATAGTCTCTGTCCTGGAGTATATGCAGGCCGGCGACGATTTCTTCGCCTCCGGTAATGGTTTGGATCAGGCAATCGTGGTGCGGTTTCGGCCTTGCGCCCTGGATGCATGGGGCGCGTTGTCAGTGCGGGCGAGACGTGCATCGGGCTTCACATTGGGGAACGGCGTCGCAATGCCCGCCGAAACTGCGACCGACAGGCCGGCCAAAAACGCGCTCTGGTCGGGCTCGATTGCGCGGAGCCGCGCGAGCATGCCGCCCGCACCCGCTTCCGCAGGAGTGGGAAGCATTAGCAAAAATTCCGCAGTTCGATTCAGGAAAGACGACGCTGTCGTGTCCATGGGTTCGCCGTGGTTGAGCCGAGCCGGCCGAATCTAAGTGGGAAAGCCTTTAGTTTTGGTATCTTTTCGCAAAAGCGAATGCCGTTGCCAAAGCTGTAGTCGTCGTTGATTCGCAACGAGGAATTAGCCAGGCCTTAGGAATGAGCGGTGCGCGGTGGTGGCCGCAGGCAGGGTTGTGTAAACACTGTCCGGCACGCAAGCCGGCACTGGCTGCGCCCATTTAAGGGATTTCAATACTATGGTACCGTTTCTTCAATCGATATTGCCCACACAGACTCAAGCGTCGCGGCGTCGGCCGGCTCTGTGCCCTGCATCACAGATGCCTCCAGCGGCTTGGGACAATTTGAAGAATCTTGTTCTTTTCGTCGAACCCGCGACCGATCCGGCCCGACCAACGTTGCGAGGCGGCCATTGAGCGCGACACAGGCGGCTTCGGACGAAGTCCTGCTTGGCAGGATCGCTCAGGGCGACCGGCTCGCCATGCAGGTGCTGTACGGTAGGCACCATGTCAGGGTGTTTCGTTTCGGACTCCGGCTCGTCCGCGACGAACAGGTTGCGGAAGACCTGATCAGCGAGGTCTTTTTGGACGTCTGGCGTCAGGCCGGCAAGTTTGAAGGCCGATCTGCCGTCTCCACCTGGCTCCTGGCGATCACGCGATTCAAGGCCCTCTCCGCACTGCGGCGCAGAAAGGATCTCGAGCTCAAGGACGAGACAGCCAATGCGATCGAGGATACGTCCGACGACCCGGAGGTGGCGGTCACGAAGAAGGACACGAGTGGCGTCTTGCGCCAGTGCCTCAAGGCACTTTCGCGGGATCATCGGGAGATCGTCGATCTTGTCTATTACCACGAGAAGTCGGTGGAAGAGGTGGCTGAGATCGTCGGGATTCCCGAGAACACCGTGAAGACGCGGCTGTTTTACGCGCGCAAGAAATTGGCCGACCTGCTGAGGGCAGCCGGCGTGGAACGAGGTTGGCCATAATGGTATTGAGCGGAAGAATGCTTGAACCGGAACCCGACGACATCGAGTTGTTGCTGCCCTGGCACGCTGCCGGGAGGCTGAGCGTACGCGATGCGCGCCGCGTCGATGAAGCGCTTGCCGGCGATCCCGAACTCGCCAGGCAATATGCAGTGGTCCGCGAAGAATATGCCGAGACCATCGCCCTCAACGAAAGCCTGGGCGCTCCGTCGGTGCGGGTCATGCAGAAGTTGTTTGCGGCGATCAACGCCGAGCCTGAGCGGCGATCGTTCGCCCCGCGCAATCTCGCCACCCGCATCCAGGGCTTTTTCGCAGGGGTCTCGCCGCGGACGCTCGCCTGGTCGGCGAGCCTGGGCGCGCTGGCGCTGCTGCTGCAGGCCGGCGTGATCGGTGCGATATTGGTGAAGAACGAGACCACGACCTACCGGACGGCTTCGCTGAGCATGAACGAGCCGGTGACACGCGCTCAGGGAGGGGAGGCCCCGCCGCGCGCGCTGGTCCGCTTCGTGCCGGAGGCGCGCATCTCCGACATCACGACGCTGCTTGACACCTATCAGGCCTCGATCGTCGGCGGCGGCAAAGGCGGCATGTTTCAGCTGCAATTCGGCGATCATGCGATGAGCAAGGAAGATGTTGCGAGCCTGATGAGCAGGCTGCAGGGCGAGAAGATCGTCAATCTCGCCGTGCCGGCGCAGTAGCCCATCTTCGAGGTCTTTATGGCCCATGATCGTGCGAACCGGCCGGCGAGACTGCGCCTTGCGGCCTGCGTGAGCGCATTGCTGGTCGGGTGCCTCGCAACATCAGCGGTTAATGCACAGGGCTATATTCGTTCGCCCAATCTCAACATCGCCCCGCGCATTCCGACGATCAATCCGAGCGTGGGGCCGCGGGTCAACGTGATCGGCACGACGCGGACGATCGCGCCGGGAGTAGCGAGGGTGCTTCCTTACGCGCACTATTCGCCGAACCTTTATCCCGTCTGCGGCTCGGCCTACCGCGACGGCGAGTGCCTGGACCAATCGGTGGCTACAGCGGGCGGCGACGGCAGCCGCCCGACCGGCAGGAAACGCGCCGGCCGCGGACGTCGCGATGCAGCCCGGACGGCGCTCACGTCGCGCACCGTCGCGGGCGAACTCGTGGCGGAAATCGACGGGGCACTGTCGGATACGCAGGCTGACGAGTTGGCACGGCGGCACGGGATGGCGCGCATTGCCTCGCAGAATTTCCCGTTGATCGACGCAACCATCGGACTCTTCGGGATCACCGACCGCCGGTCGGTGGAAACGGTGAGCCGGGAGCTCGCAGCCGACGCGTCCGTCCGCGCAGTGCAACCCAATTTCCGCTATCTCCTGCAGGAGCAGAGGCCGGCTGCGACGGAGGGCGATCCGGCGCAATACGCGATTGCGAAGCTGCGTTTGGCGGACGCGCATACGCTGTCCCACGGCGCCAACGTCACGGTCGCGGTGATCGACTCGGGGATCGACGCCAGGCATCCCGAACTTGCGAACTCGGTCGTCGACAGTTTCGATGCGCGCGGCGGCGGCGAGGGGCCGCATGTCCATGGCACCGGCGTTGCCGGCGCGATTGTCGCGCACGCGCGGCTGATGGGCAGCGCGCCGGCGGCCAGAATTCTGGCGATCCGCGCCTTCGGCCGGGCATCGAACGGCGCCGAGAGCAATTCCTTCGTGATCCTGAGAGCACTGGACTACGCCGCGGCACACGGCGCGCGGGTCGTCAACATGAGCTTCGCAGGCGCAAGGGATCCGCTGATCGAACGCAGCATCGCTGCCGTCGACGCCAAGGGCATCGTGATGGTTGCCGCGGCCGGCAACGCCGGCGCAAAGTCGCCGCCGCTCTATCCGGCCGCAAATCCCGATGTCATAGCGGTCGGCGCGACTGATGCGCAGGACAAGCTGTTTTCGGCGTCGAACCGGGGCGGCTATATCGCGCTGGTTGCCCCCGGCGTCGACATTTTCCTCCCGGCGCCCGATGGAAAATACCAGATGACCTCGGGCACGTCGTTTTCCGCCGCTTATGTCAGCGGGCTTGCCGCTTTGATGCTGGAGCGTAATCCGGCATTGAAGCCGCAGGAGCTGCGCGCGGCGTTGATGAAGACGGCCCGCGACCTCGGTTCACCTGGTCGTGATGACCTGTTTGGCGCCGGTGAGGCCGACGCCTATGCGGCGGTTCAGGCGGCGATCGCCGCAGCAGTATCGTCCCTTGCCGCATCGGAATCTGGGAAGGCGGGCGAAATTGCACCGGAAGGCGAGGAAAACCCGGCTGTTCACGCGCCCAACCCGCCAATTCCCACGATGGCTTCGGACAAACCGGGCGCCGGCGAGGCCGTTCAGCCCGCGGCGCGATAGGTTGCGGCGGCAAAAAAGCCCGTTCCAGGGTCTTAAAAAATTCGCCTGACGTTTTGAACGTGCAGGGGACCCTCGGCGACCTATCCCAGTGGGAGCGGAAAATCCCTCCCCATAGCTGTATCAGGCGCGAGCGCCCATCCACCCCAAGCGCCCATATGGCTCGACCCGTCCGGTTGTCCCCCCGGACGGGTCTTTCGTTTCATGTGCACGGCAATCCGTGTAACGCCGCCATGTCGACGGCCAACCAACAGCACTTTATAGGCTCGCGGCCGGGCTGAAGCTCCCGGACCGGAAACCCATGACCTGACGGCAGCGTCAGGAACCAAACCTGGAGCCGCGATAGCGGCTTAGGTGGAGTAGTTCATAAACCACTAAACCAGTTGTAGCCGGCGGTTTCCCACGTTCCTCCGACGTAGTCATTGCCGATCTCGATTTCGCCGATGTGCTTGGGGTTCTTGAACCCGAGTTTTGTCGGAATTCTGAGCTTCATGGGAAAACCGTAGGCGCGCGGCAGCAGGCGATCGTCAAACCAGAAGCTCAGCTGCGTCTGCGGGTGCAGAGCCGTCGGCATATCGATGCTGGTGACGTAATTGTCGTCACAGCGAAACGTGACGTATTTCGCCTGCGTGTCGGCACCGATCCGCCGCAGGAATTCGGCGAAACGCACCCCCGACCACTTGCCGATGGCGCTCCAGCCCTCGATGCAGATGTGCCGCGTGATCTGTGTCACGCGCGGCAACGCGTAAAGCTGGTCGAGGGTCCAGTCGTCGCGACGATCCGCGCGTCCGGTGATGTTCAGCCGATAGGTGGCGGGATTGATCACCGGCGCCTTGTCGGGCGTGTTGGGCTGATAGAAGGAGTTGAACGGAAACGGCCGCGTGATCGCGCTTTCCGGATATTCCCGCGCCAGCCGGCGGGGTGAGAACAGCCAAGCCTGCACGCGATCGTTGAAGTCGGAGATCCGGCTGAGCATCGGTTCGGCCGAAAATCCGTCCGTCACGTCGCAGCCGGTGAGCAGGGTCAAGGCGCCGAGGCCGACCGCGTGGCGCAGAAACAAACGGCGGGTCGGCATGTCGAGACGCCGCGCCGCCTCGCGCAGGATCACCCTGGTATCGGGATGGGGCTTTCTGTCCATTGCAGCCATCGCTCTCTTCTTGCCTTCACCGGCGGCGGATCATGGCGCGCAGCGTCTTCGGTACCAAAAGTGCCATTGCGGTATGCACAACGACGAAGGCGACGATCGCCGACATAGCGGCAAAATGCACCAGCCGGGCGTTATCGAAATCGCCGAGCAGCATGACCAGCCAACGTAGCTGCACCGGCTTCCAGATTGACAGGCCGGATGCCACCGCCACGACGCCGGCCAGGATGACGCCGAGATAGAGCAGCCGCTGAATGGAGTTGTAGACGGCGATGTCGCCGTGACTGAGCCGCCCGGCGAGGGCGGCGCGCAAGTCGCTCACAACGGCGCGCGGGGTGATCGGAAAAAGCTTGCGGCGCAATCTTCCAGACCAGAGCCCGTGGGCGAGATAGACGAGGCCGTTGATCATGACGAGCCACATGGCGGCGAAATGCCAGCGCAGGCCGCCGATGAGCGAGCCGCCGAGCGTCGTCCATATCGGAAACTGCCAGGGCAACGTGGGATATGCGTTGTGGATCGCCCACCCGCTCGAGATCATCACGGCCATGGCGGCGGCGTTGATCCAATGGGTCAGGCGCGCGATAGCAGGGTGGATCGGGGGACGTCGTGATAGTGCGGCGGCGACCGCCGCGTCAGGCCTGGTCTCTGTCATGGCACAACCTCGTTCTGAGAATGAGCGAAAGGCTGCCGGACCGGGGATGTCGCCCCGGTCCGGCGCGCAGGCGGCTATTTCGGCAACAAGACCGTGTCCACCACGTGGATCACGCCGTTGCTCTGGTTCACGTCTGGAATGGTGACAATCGACTTGTCGCCCTTGGCGTCGACGATCTCGAGCCGGCGGCCAGCCTCGGTCACGGTGAGCGTATCACCCTCGACGGTCTTGAGGGTCGCCTTGCCGCCGCCGGCCTCGACGTCGGCCTTGAGATCCATCGCCGAATGCTTGCCGGGCACCACGTGATAGGTCAGCACCTTCACGAGGGTGCTCTTGTTCTCGGGCTTAAGCAGCGTCTTCACGGTGCCGTTGGGAAGCTTGGCGAACGCCCCGTTGACGGGTGCGAAGACCGTGAAGGGGCCCGGCTGCTCGAGGGTGTCGACCAGTCCGGCGGCCTTGACGGCGGCAACGAGGGTGGTGTGGTCCTTGGAATTGACGGCGTTCTCGATGATATTCTTGGTTGGATACATCGGCGCGCCGCCGACCATAACCGTACCGGCGTAGGCCGGAACGGCGCCGGCCAGGGCAAGGCTGATGGCGAGGGAAAACCTGGCACTGCGAAGGGTCATGGCATCTCTCCTGAAGCTTCGATTGCGCCGTTCGTCGTCGACCGGCGGAGGAGCGTTGCGTTCGCTTCTCGACGACGATTTACGAAGCGCTGCCGGGCGCGGTTTCAGGGTGGAGTGCAAAAGATAAAAGTCGCCGGTGGCGAAACTTCCAGCGTCCCGCACCGTACCGTCTTCGGTAAATTGCGGATCGCGGATTTGGTGCCACCGCTCGGGGCGCAGTGATTGCGCTCCCAGGCGGGAAAATCAGGCGTATTCGTGAGAGCTTCCCGGGTCGCGGCCATGGCCACAAACGGCAGTTCGCAAGAGAGTGGACAGAAACGG
>Ga0265339_10002028_pt1 | contig 14867 bp, 10 predicted proteins | sample 4CB219metaG_FD_202085 | JGI IMG/M metagenome (GOLD analysis project Ga0265339, IMG submission 202085) | Rhizosphere microbial communities from Carex aquatilis grown in University of Washington, Seatle, WA, United States - 4-CB2-19 metaG | ecosystem: Host-associated > Plants > Roots >...
GACGACCCCGCGGGCACGTCGTAGCCGTTGTCGCCGAGCCATTTTACGGCGGCGGAAGCGGCATCGGACGAGCTCTGGTCGATGGAGATCACCGACCAGTCGAAGGAGCCGACGATGCCGCTCGCCTCGACGTGGACGTCGCCACCGCCCGGCCCGGCTCCGCCCTCTTCGCCGGCGGCCGCGCCGCCCGCTCCACCCGCGGAGAAACTGTCGTCGAAGTTGCAGGTGCCCTCGACGACGGTGTTCAGCGTGTATTGCGGATCGGTCGCCAGCTGCAAACGATCGAACGCCGACTTGGAAGCGACTTTGATCTGATCGCCCGTCAACACCGATGAAATCGGTAGCAGCCAAGAGAAGTGTTCGGACGGGCCCTGATACAGGATCTCGATCACGGCCGTCTGCGTGTTGTCCCCGTTGTCGGCGAAGATGATGCGCTCGGCCGCCTGATTCACCGGTTGGGCCTGGTCGCAAAAGAAGCCGCCGCACGCGTCCGCGCGCGTCGTCCCGAAGGCGACGCACGCGGCCGACACCAACCCCACCACACCCGCTCGCAGACGCATTTTCATCGTTCGTTCCCTTCCCGTTCGAGCCTTCGGGCTCACCCCATTCAGCCGCGACGCCGGCGCCGGAGCCCGAGCAACAGCACGCCGAACAAGCCCGCCCACGCAGACGCCGGATTGCCGCCGCCTTGAACCACCGCGCAACCGCCGGAGTCGCGGTTGCCGGAAGGCTGCACCGGAACGGGCTGCGGCGACATGCCGCCCGTCGCGCCGCTCGCTCCTCCGGCGCCGCTCGTGCCGCCGGCGGCCGTGCCGCCGTTGCTGCCGCCCGAGCCTTTGGCACCGGTGCCGCCGGTGGCGGTCCCGCCGGTCGCGCCGTTGCCGCCAGCACCCGCGCCGCCAGCACTCGTGCCGCCCGTCGTCCCGCCGGTGGCGCCCGCGCCGCTCGTGCCTCCGTCACTGCCACCGCTGCCGCTCGCCACGGGCGGGTACGCGGCGTTGTAGTCGTCGAGCGCGGCGTTGATCGCGTCCGAGTTGTCCTCGACCGTCTTACCGAGTCCACTGCTACCCTGACGGGTGATGACGCGGTTCGGGGGCTGAGTCGCAAAGTCAGCCGGCCAGGTACCGACGTTGCTCGCCGAGCCGCGCACGACGCCGCCCTGCGGGAGCTCGATGCGCCAGGGCGCCTCGTACTGATAAATCTCGGGGCTGCATTCGATGACGCGCTGGGCCGTGTGCAGGTTGCTCGCGTCCGCCAAATCCGCGTTGAAGGTGAAGAGCGGGTCCAGCGTCATCTCCTCCGCGGACATCGTCGTGTAGAGACGCGTCACGTGCGGGTGCGCGTCGATCAGCGCCTGCACGTCGCGGATCGGCGTGATCACCAGTTCCTCGAGCTTCCCCATCAGCTGCGACGGCGGCACCTGAATTTGCCCCGAGTAACAGCTCGGGCACGACTTGAAGTCGTCGAAAGTCACGCCGTCCGGCAACGTGATCACGGCCTGCACGGCGTCCCAATAGCCGTCGAAGCTGCCGTAGTACGTGAGCGTCGTATTGATCACGTCGTCGAAGCTCGAGTACGTGCGCGATTTGACGGTAGTCCAGGTGGCGTCGTCGTTCGGTCCCCACACGACGTTCGCGAGCGTGCTCGTGGGGCCGGCGAGCTCGGTGACGAAGCCCTGACCGCCCGCGTCGTCCGCGGCCGCGGTGACCACGTCGTTGTAATTCGAGGAGGCGTTGAACCAATTGATGCGCGCCTCGTTCAACTCGAGCGACAGGTAATTTTGCGGGACGGCGCGCGAATCACCGAGCAGCCACGTCATCACGCCCATGTTGTCGTTCGCGGAGACGGCCGTGAGCTTGATCGGAATCGACGCGCTGTCCCCTGCATAGGTGAGCACGATGGGCCGAATCGAGCCGGTGTCCGCGCCCTTCGTGAGCTTCAGGGCGAGCAGGTACAAGCCGTCCGCGAGGTAAGGGCCGAGCAGATCGGGCGCTCCCGCGGGCACGTCGAAGCCGTTGTCACCGAGCCATTTCACGGCGGCCGTCGCCGCGTCGGTCGAGCTCGAGTCGATGGAAATCACCGACCAATCGAAGGACCCGACGACGCCGCTCGCCTCGACGTGCACGCCGTTGTCTCCGGACGGGGCGCCCGCCGAGCCGCCCGAGCCCATGCTGATACCGATCGCGCTGCTGCCGCCGGTGCCGGTGCCGGACGGGGTTTGCTGCACCTTACAGCTGCCTTCGACGGTAGTCGTGAGCGTGTACTGGGGATTGGTCGCCGATTGCAGGCGCTGAAACGCGATGTCGGAAGCGACCTTGATTTGGTTCCCCATCGGCACCGACGAGATCGGAAGCAGCCACGAGAAGTGCTCGGACGGGCCCTGATACATGATCTCGATCACCGCCGTCTGCGTGTGATCCCCGTTGTCGGCGAAAATAATGCGCTCCGCCGCCTGATTGACCGGCTGGGCTTGGTTGCAAAAAAAGCCTCCGCACGCCTCCGCGCGCGCGGCTCCTCCGATGACGCACGACGCCGCCAAGGCCCCCGCCAAACCAAATCGAATACGGTGCTTCATGGTTGGTCTATCCCTTCGATCGTAAGCAGGAGAACTCGGACATGGGGTGCTGCGCTTCGCCTGGATTGGCACAGCCCGGCACAACAATTCGCCCTTTCGGCGAGCGTACCCCAGCTAAGCAAGGACGGTGCCGAGGCAAAAATCGCGGTCGCTCGGGCTCGCGTGCCGGCTGGCACAGCGGCTGGGTACGGATCCTGCTCGAATGGCCGGGTCGTATGCCGCGAGCCTTCGCTTTACTTCTCGCGTCGACGCTCGGTGCCTGCTCGTCGAGTGGCTCGCACGGCGCCGCGCCGGACACGCCCCCCGCGCCCGACGCCGGACCGACGACGCGCGTCGAGCTCGGCGTACCGGGCGGCCCCGACGGGCTGGATTTCGCGCCGCTGGCGACGGACGCCGAACTCGACCTGCACACCTTCGGACAAGGCGGCACGCACGTGCTGCTCGGCGTGCGCACCGTCGGCTTCGGCATTCGCGCCTACGTCGGTTTCACGCTCACTGACGAAACGGGGGGCCACGCCATCGACGCGCCTCCGCCCGTCCGCCCGCAGCTGTTCGCTTGCGACGACGCCGGCAGCGTCTGCGATCTCGTCCCCGTGACGATCATGACGGGCGGCTTGTTCGGACCCGATGAGACACGCAGCGGGCTCCCCGTCGTGATCGACGTGCACGCGTACACCGACGCGGGCGAGACGGGCGACGACGAACGCGAGGTCATGGTGAGTGCCGCAGGTTTGGCGCAATGAGCGGCGAGGGGCGCTTGCGCGCCGCGGCGCTGGTCGCGCTGCTCGCGCCGTGCGTGCTCGCCTGCTCGGGCAGCCACGCGTCGCAACCGGGTGACGACCGCGCGTGGAGCTTCGTCGCGCGCTCCGCGCAGGCCGCGTTCCTGAGCGTGAACGGGACGAGCGCGCGCGACGTGTGGCTCGCCGGCGCCGACGACGGCAACGGTCCGGTCGTGCTCCACTATGACGGTCGCGCCTGGGAGCGACGCGCCACCGGCGCGACCGGCGATCTCTGGTGGGTGAACGCGCTCACGGGCGGCTCGGTATTTTTCGGCGGGTCGAACGCGACGGTGCTCCGTTACGACGGCACGGCATTCGGGGCGCTCGCCACGCCGGGACCCGCGGCAGCAACGGTGTTCGGCGTGTGGGCGGCCGCCGAGGACGACGTGTATGCCGTCGGCTCGCTCGACGGTAAAAACGGCTTCGTTTGGCACTACGACGGCACGGCGTTCGGGGCCGTGCCGCTCGACGGCAGCCTGCCGCTGGGGGAAAACGGCGCGACACCGGGGCTCTTCAAGGTGTGGGGCACGTCGGCGCGCAACGTCTGGGTCGTCGGCGCGAACGGCGTGGTCTTGCGCGGCTCGGCAGCGGACGGCTTCGAGCTCGTGCGGGCGGGCGGAACGGACACGCTCTTCACGGTGCACGCGCGCGGCGCGGAAGTCGTGATGGTCGGAGGGAGCAGCAGCGGCGTGATCCTCGCCGCCGAAGACGACGCGCTCGTCGATGAGACTCCCCCCGGCGCACCGTTGTTACAGGGCGTGTCGGTGGCGGCGGACGGCAGTGTCTGGGCCGTGGGCTACGGCGGCAGCGTGTATCACGGCGAAGGCGGCGTGTTCGCTCCGGTGGATCCCGGGCTCGACTTCACGGCGTCGGAGTCCCTTCACAGCGTGTGGACGGATCCGGACGGCGGCGTTTGGGCCGCGGGCGGCAACGTGCTCACGCCCGCGCTCGACGACGGACTCGCGCTGCACTTCGGCGGAGCCGTGCCTACATCGGACCCTTTCTGAGCCGTCGGCGTCCGGTGTAGCCTGCCGAAAAACGGAGGTAACAGCGTGCCATCAGCGACGGAGCTCGAAGGGAAGTACGTCAGTTTCAAGCTCGACCCCGGCGGTACGGCGACCCCAGACCAGCGCAAGCTGTTCGCTCAGGGCCAGCGAGTGCTCGAGGGTCAGGTGACACCACAGAACGTCAAGGTCTACACGGCCGCCTCGGACGCAGGGCCCTTCACCGCCGCGGCCGTTCCTTGGAACTTCAACTTTCTCAAGTACATCGCCGGCGGCATCACCACGACCGGGCTCACGACGGCCGTCATGACGGGTCCGATGTCTGGCTGTTACCTGATCACGTACACGGAGGGAGTCCAGCGCTGCCTCGCCCACGTGGGGACCGTGAACACTCCCGACGATCCCGACACCGTCGGGGTCAAAGACGCGTGGAAGGCCATGGTGGGCAACATCACGGGCGTGGCGGGCGCTTCGCCGGCGAAGCTCGTCAGTTTCGGCGACATGCAAAAGGGGATGCCCAAACCGGATCTCCAGCGCGGGCCGCCCCAGCTCGTCGGTTACTTCGCGGCCGGCGAGGCTTACGCGATGGTCCTCGCGCCCATCAAAGGCAGCCAGCCGGGGGATCTGATGAAGGTCACCAAGGTGAAGAAGATGCCGCTATCGCCTTGGTCGAGCCTCTCGCAGCTCCGCGAGTTCGCCTAAGGGGCTGCCCGCTGCGGCGCTCTCAGAAGCCCTTCTGAATCGCGACCGGCGCCGCAAACGGGTGCGGCGTCGAGCCGCTCACCTGAATCGCGTACCAGCCGGGCGCGGGCTCCGGCACCATGATCGACGCCGCGTCGATATCGGAAACGACCGACCGATACACCGTCACGTAGTCGATGACATCACCCTTGTCGTCGTAGATCTGCGCCGTCTCGGCGTCGCCCGCGGGCGGCTCGAGCGCTTCGCTCGGCAAGCCCCAGCGCGGACCGAGGTGATCGACGAGCAGCGTGCGCCAGCGCGCGAGGACGTCGGGATTGACGACGACGCTCTTCGCGCCGTCCACGGCCGCGACGCGACTGACGAGACCGTCGTACGTGTAGTCGCTGATCCACTGCGTGTTGCAGTAGCCCATGATGTCGGTGGTGCCCTTCGGGTTCACCAGCATCTTGGTGCTCGCGTCGTAGCCCCAGACGCCGATCGAGGCGCCGTCGTACGGGTAGTACGGGTCGACGCCGCTGATGCTGCCGCCCTGGGGCACGCAGGGCGCGTGATTGCGGCCGTGGTTGTGCCCGACCTCGTGGGCCATCGTGACTTGCGCCTGTGAGCCGCTCCAGCCGATACCCACGGCGACGCGGCGCGACGCGTCGTTCTGCTGCGTGACGAAGCCGATGCCCGCAGTACAGCCGCGCCCGCAGTACTGGCCGAACGTGTCGGTCGGCTGAATCATCCCGAAGTAATAGACGTCGGCGGCGGGAGCGTCCGTTTGGCGCTTCGACTTCATCGAGTCGAGCATGCCGTTCCAGTCGAGCTGACTCCAATCCGAGTTCGCGGGCGGCTGGAAGGTGATGCCGGTCCCGGCCGTGATGGAAATGTCCGTGATCGGATACATCGCCAGCATGTAGGTGCGGAACTGGTCGAAGAAGGCGTCGTCGGTCGACGGCACGCGGCTCGCGAGACTGATGGGAATGACCTTGATTTTGAGGCCGCCCGTCGTGCGCGCGCCGAGCGCGAGATCGCTCGTCGCCGGGAAGCGGGACATGCCGGCGCCGCCCGCAGCCGTCGTCCCACACTCGACGAGCTCCACGTAATAGTGGCTGTCGGCCGTGATTTTGTCGGGCGGCACCGTGACCTGGATCGTGGAGGCGGTGTCGTCGACGCTGCTCGTGGCGCTCACCGTCTTCTTGCTGAAAAACTGGTCGCTCGCGTCACCGTTCACGAGCGTCACGCGCGCGGAGATGTCACGCGCGGTAAAGCCCGACCCCGGTGTCACGAAGATGCGGAACACGGTCTCACGTCCGGCGACGAGGTCGGTGTTGCGCATCGCGGCCGGCACCTCGGCCCCGCTCGTCATGATGCTGACTTGCACGCTCTGGAACGCGTCGATGCGGCTCAGCGTGAGGTTCTGTGCCGCCCCGCCCGTGCAGCCGTCCGCACCGACGCCGCCCGCGCCCGTGCATTTGCCCGCGACGCAGAGCTGGCCCATCGAGCACGCCGTGCCACAAGCGCCGCAATTGGCGGCGTTCGCCGTGGTGTCGACGCAGGCGCCGCTGCACGCCGTCATACCGGTCGCGCACGCGCAGGCGCCGCTCGTGCAGGTCATGCCGTTGCTGCAGGGCTGATTGCAGCCACCGCAGTGGTCGTTGCTGGTCTTCGTGTCGACGCACGCGGTGCCGCACGCCGTCTGCCCGTTGGAACAGGCGCAGGCACCCGCCGTGCAGGTTTGCATCGAGCCGCACGCCTTCATGCACGCGCCGCAGTTCTGCGCGTCGGTTTGGGTATCGACGCAGGAGGAGCCGCACAGTGTGCCGGTCGCGCAGGCGCACTTGCCGGCCGTGCAGGTTTGACCGGTCCCGCAAACGGTGTCGCACGTGCCGCAGTGCTGCGCGGAAGTATTGGTGTCGACGCAGCCGTTGCCCGAGCAGGACGTTTGCCCTGCGGGGCACGCCGCCATTTGGCATTGGCCGCTCTGACACGGCACCCCGGCGCTGCACGCCGTCGTACAGCTCCCGCAGTGGGCGCTGTCCGATTGAAGATTCGTGCATACGCCGCCGCATGCGGTCTGACCCGACTGACAGCCAGACGAAACCATGCCGGCCCCGCCTCCCGTGGCCGTCGCGCCGCCGGCGCTCGTGCTCATCATCGCCGTGCTGCCACCGCGCCCGCCGTTCGAAGCGCTGTCGTCCGACGAGCCGACCGTCCCGGTGCACGCCGCCGCCAGCAGAGCGGCCGCGACCACGAGCAGCCGCGCACACCACGACCACCCGAGAGCCCCCACCCTGGGCTCAGCCGACCTCACGTGCAGCATCCCACCAGCGTAGCCTCGAACGCCGAGGCCTGCCCCGAGCGCACGCGACACGCGGCGTCGCATTTCCACGAAGAGCGTCAAAAATTGGCGAGAGCAAAACACACGACGGCCCATCGATCGCAGGTAACGCGAAGGGGAGAGAACACGTCAGTATTTCGTCAGAGGGCACGTGTGTCCCCCCGCGTCCGCTGAAAACCCGTGCTCACACGGAAAAACAGCGCTCGAACGCGAATCCGCGCGGGACGAACCAGTGGCTCAGTGAGCCGAGGCGTGCGGCGCGGGCGCGTGCGGCTTCGCGGAGGGCGCGCCCTTGAGAACGGCTTTGCCACTCGGGCTCGCGCTCGCGCCGGCACTCGCGCTCGTTGCCGGCGCGGCGCCGGTCACGCTCCGCTTCGCGAACTCGGCGGCGTCGAACGGTATCTCGAACACAATCTCTTCCGTCGGCTTGTTCGCTTCGATGGTGACGCTGCGCTCACCGGTCACGCCGGTCGCGGGCAGTAGCGCATTCACGCGCACTGGCCCCACGGGGACCCCGGTGATCTCGAAGCGACCGTCGAGACCCGTCACGGCGTGCGTCGCGAACTTCACGACGAACACGTCGGCGGTCATGAAGAGCTTCAAGTCGTCGATCAGGACGTAGCGGCCGATGTGCGTCGGGTAGAGCGAGCTCGCGGTCTTGTTGCCCGGCACGGCGACGAGTTGCGGTTGGCCGTGCTCGCCGAGGAGCTCGGGGATGTACGCTTCTTTGTCGCCGCTCGTCACGTCGATGCGCTGCCCGAACGTGAGCGCCAAGGTGCGCGTGCCGAAGGAGCAATCCTTCGCCTGGACGTGTTGAATCGGCGCCTGCTCGGGGACGTAGCCGCTATAGCCGGTCACGGCGACGAGCACGTCCGCGAGGCTCCGATTCGGCCCTTCGCGAAAGAGCTTGCCGTAGAAGTCCTTGGCACCCGGGCACGTCGCGGGGATCTTCGTGACCACCTGGGCGAGGTCGGTCGCGGCGTCGCCTTTCGCGACCACGCGGCCACGCACGGTGCCGGTAGCGCCCGCGTAGGGCGCCTCCTTGTTCGGGTTCACGAAGGAGCTGATGAGTTCGGGATCGGGTAGTCCCGATGCGACCGGAGCAGCGAGCGGCGCGGCGGGCTTGAGCGAGCCGCTGGGCGCTGCCGAAGCGCCGGGTGCGGGCGCTTTCTCCTTGCTGCACGCCGCGGCAAGCAGCGTGACGGCGAGGCACCCGACCGCAAGACCGGCGCGCATGGCCCTCCTCACGGCGCGCCGAGCGACGCGGCGCGCGCGATGTCGAGCGACGAACCCGGGAACACGCCGAGCAGCAGCACCAGGATCGCGGCCACGGCGAGCGCGAACCCGACGTAGCCGGAGCGCATCGGCGTCGCGATCGGCGCGCCCGGCTCCGGCTCGCGCATGTACATGAACACGATGACGCGGAGGTAGTAGTACGCGCCGATCACGCTGTTGAGCAGCCCGCCGACGACCAGCCAGTACAGGGCCGGATTGCCGGGCGCGACGTCGATCGCCGAGGAAAAGACGTACAGCTTGGCGAAGAAGCCGGCCGTGGGCGGCGTGCCTGCGAGCGAGAACAAGAACAGCGAGAACGCCAGCGCGGCGGGTGGGTGCCGCTTGCCGAGCCCGGCGAGATCCGCATACGAGACGGCCTCCGCGCCGCGACTGCCGCAGAGGATCAGCGCGCCGAACGCGCCGGCCGTCGAGACCGTGTACGCGAGCATGTAGTAGAGGACGCTCGACGCGAGCTCCGGCTTGTTCGCCGCCGCGACGAGGCCGACGAGCGCGTACCCGGCGTGCGCAATCGACGAATACGCGAGCATGCGCTTCACCGACGACTGCCGGCCGGCGATCAGGTTCGCCACCGTCATCGACAGGATCGCGAGCACCGCCATCACGGGCGGCCAACCCGAGCCCCAGCTCGTGAGCTCGGCGCCGCTGAAGGACGTGAGCACGACGCGCAGGAGCACCGCGAACGCGGCACTCTTCACGGCGACGGCCATGTACGAGGTCGTGGGCGTGGGCGCACCTTCGTAGGCGTCCGGCGTCCACATGTGGAACGGCACCGCGCTCACCTTGAAGGTGAGCCCGACGAGCATCAGCACGATGCCGACGATGGCCATCGCCGTCCCCGCGCCCGGCTGGCCCATCATCGCGCGGAGGGACACGCCGATGCCGGCGAGATCCGTGTGTCCGGTGGCGCCGTAGAGCAGCGCGCCGCCGAAGAGCATCAACGCGGCGGCAAAGCTGCCGAGCAGGAAGTACTTGAGCGCCGCCTCGCTCGCGCGCGTGCTGCCGCGGCGCAGGCCGATCATGCAGTAGACGCCGAGCGACATCGTCTCGAGCGCGACGAACAGCGTGAGCAGGTCGCCCGCCGCCGCGAGCGCCATGGCACCTACCGTCGAGAGCAGAATCAGCGGGAAGAATTCGCCGCGATCGAGCTGGTGCTCGGGCAAGTAGCCGCCCGCGACGAGCGCCGCGAGCCCTCCGCCCACGCAGAGCGTGAAGCAGAAGAAGAGCGTGAAGCGATCCATCACGAGGTAAGGCGCGAGGCCCGCGCTCGCGCTGTCGGCCGCGCCCGCCCACCAGAGCGCGAGGCTCGCGATGGCGCCGGCGAACAGGATGACGCTCGCGACGGCCGCGAGCTCACCAGAGCGACCGGCCGTCGGATCGAAGCTCAAATCCGCGCCGGCCTCCGCCGTCTTCGCGGGCGCGCCGAACGCCTCCGCGAGCATCAGGAGCAGCGCGCCGAGCGCGACGACCAGGATCGGGGCCGCGGGTAGGATGAAGTTCACTTGGCACCTCCCGTCTTCGGCGCGTCGGCATTCAAGGCTTGAACGCCGCCTTCGGCACCCGCAGCGCCGGGCTTCGCCGGAGCTTCGGGGTAGCCGGTCTCGAACGGACCGCCGCGACGCGGGCGCAGCATCGGCTCCGCCTCCGGGCCCATGAGGATGTACGCGCTGCGTGCCTCGACGAAGCGGTCGAGCAGCGTCGCCGTCGCCGGTTGCATGCGCGTGAGGAACAGATTCGGGAAGAACCCGAGCACGAACACGAGCGCGATGAGCGGCGCGAGCGCCACCGTTTCACGCACGTTCAAGTCGTTGAGCCCGCGGTTCTTGTCGTTGGTGAGGGGGCCGAAGAACATCTTCTGCACCACGCTCAGCATGTAGACGGCCGCGAGCACGACGCCGAACGCCGCGCCCACGCCCTGGCTGATGCTGTGCTTCGGGCCGAGCACCTGCGAGGTGAACGTGCCCATCACGATCATGAACTCGCCGACGAAGCCGTTCGTCCCCGGCACGCCGATGCTCGACATGGTGACGAGCACGAAGAGCGCCGCGTAGACGGGCATCACCTTCGCGAGGCCGCCGAATTCGCGCACGAGGCGCGTGTGACGGCGGTCGTAGATCACGCCGACCAAGAGGAACAAGGCGCCCGTCGAGACGCCGTGGTTCAGCATCTGGAGCAGGCTGCCCTCGACGCCCGCCTGGTTGCCCGCGAAGAGGCCGAGCATGACGAAGCCCATGTGCGCCACGGACGAGTAGGCGACCAGGCGCTTCACGTCGTCTTGTTTCCAGGCGACGAGCGCGCCGTAGAGGATGCCGCCGAACACCGCGACGCCGCCGAGCGTCGCCGCCGACGCCCACGCCACGCCGCCGAACATGCCCATACAGAAACGCACGAAGCCGTAGGTGCCGAGCTTCAGCAGGATCGCGGCGAGCACGATCGAGCCGCCGGTCGGCGCCTGCACGTGGGCGTCGGGCAGCCAGGTGTGGAGCGGGAACATCGGCACCTTGATCGCGAAGGCGATGAAGAAACCGAAGAAGCAGAGCCAGCCGGCCCAGCCCGGCGGCAGCGAGATGCGCTGGAGCGCGAGGTAGTCGAAGCTCGGGTACCCGGCGAGCTTGTTGTGCGTGTACACGAGGAACAGGATCGAGGCGAGCATCAGCATGCTGCCCGTCATCGTGTAGAGGAAGAACTTGTAGGCGGCCTTGATCTTCTCGACGCCGCCCCACACGCCGATGAGCACGATCATCGGGATGAGCAGGAGCTCCCAGAACACGAAGAAGAGGAACAGGTCGAGCGAGACGAAGGCGCCGAGCATCGCGCCGTGCAGCATCAGGTACGCGAAGCAGAGATCCTTGATGCGCGTCTTGACCGAGCCGAACGACACGTGGAGCGCGATCGGCGTCGTGAGCGTCGTGAGCAGGATCAGCCAGTAGCTGATGCCGTCGACCGCCACGTGGTAGCGGATGCCGAACGCCGGGATCCACTCCTCGACGTGCTGGAAGTGCCAGCCCGCCGTCATCGGCGCCGACAGCAGGCCGAGCGACACGAGGAAGTCGACAGCGAGCACCGCATACGTGAACTTGCGCAGGACACCCGGCGACTGCCGCGGCAAGAACAGCACGAGCACCGCGCCGAAGAGCGGCAGGAACACGATCACGTCGAGCAGGTATTTCCACTCGCCGGCCGGGTTCACGTCCGGTTCCGAGCCGGGCCACATGCCCTTCACGAAGAGCACGGTGAGAGCGGCGACGGCACCGAAGCCGACGCGCTCGGCGAAACTATGCCGCCGAGGCAGGAGCGCCGCGATCGCGAAGGCGAGCGCGTAGGGCACGAGAGCGAAGAAAGTGCCGGCAGTGTTCATGGCTTCACGGATGGGGCTTGGGCGCAGGCTTGCCGCCGGCTGCCGGTTCGAGCGCCTTGATGGCCTCGGGGTCGGCGCCCGAAAGGTCGGGCCGCGGGCGGTGCACGGTGATGTCGCTGGAGGTGGAGAGGCCGAAGGCGTTGCGCACGGCTAGCCGCACGGTTTTCGTCTCGTCGGGCTTGAGCTCGAAATTGACTTCGCGCGTGGTCCCGAACTTGCCGTCCCCGTCCCACTTGCCGTCACCGTCGGCGTCCCAGCGGTATTGGTAGCTGACGCCGGGGAGGGCTGAGAGCTTGTACTTACCGTTGAGATCGTCGAAATCCGGACGATAGGAGGCGTGCGGCAGGAAGAAGAACCAGCCGAGGCCGCACATGCCGAGCACCATCGTGAAGGCGTACGCCTGAACGCGGCCGGTCTGCGTGAACCTGAGCACGGTGCCGGAGATCGAGACGAGGAACGCCGTCACGCGAGCGACGATGCCGTCCACGATCCACTTGTCGAACCACACCGCGATCACAGCGAGCAGATCGACGCCGCCGATGAACGTTTCTTCGTAGAACTCGTCGACGCGCCACTTGTCGGCGACGAGCTGGTGCAAGCCCGGAGAGCCCTCGGTGAACGCGCGTGCCGGTTCGCCCTTCTGAGCGATGTAGATCCAGTACGCGCCGCCGATGCCCGCGGCGGCGGCCGCGACGGCGGCACCGACGAACGCGAACTCCGGCAGCTCTTCGTTGCGGACGACGGCCGAGCTCGCCGTCTTGAAGACCGGCGCGAGCCACTCGTCGAAGAGCTCGATGTGGAGCAGCTTGGCGTTCAAGAAGCCCGCGACGAGCGCGAGCCCGCCGAGGATCGCGAGCGGCACCCACATCTGCCAGGGCGACTCGTGCGGCTCCGGCCCCTTCATGCTCGGACCGGGCGTCTCGTGCACGTGGTGGTGATGGTCGTCGTGCCCGTGGTGGGCGGCTTCCCACTTCTTCGAGATCTTCCAGCCGCGGAACTCGCCGTAGAAAATCCCGAAGAAGAGCCGCGACATGTAGAACGCCGTCATCACGGCCGTGAGCAGGCCCACGACGTAGAGCACGGGGCCCGTCGCCTTCGGCCACTCCCAGAGCGGTTCGGTGCCGCCGACCAGGTTCCCCTTCGACTCGATGTGCGAGGAGAACGCGGAGAGCAGGATCTCGTCCTTCGAGAAGAAGCCACTCGTCCCGGGGATGCCGGCGATGGCGGCCCAGGACGCGAGGAAGGTGAAGAAGGTGATCGGCAGGTAGCGGCGCAGGCCACCCATGTTGCGCATGTCCTGCGACTGGTCGTTGTCGTGGATGCGCGCGTGCATCGCGTGGATGACCGAGCCGGCGCCGAGGAAGAGGCAGGCCTTGAAGAACGCGTGCGTGATGACGTGGAAGAAGCCCGCCGTGAACGCCCCGACGCCGACGCCGAGGAACATGTAGCCGAGCTGGCTCACCGTGGAATAGGCGAGCACCTTCTTGATGTCGTTTTGCGCGAAGGCGATCGTCGCGGCGAGCAGCGCCGTGAACGCGCCGATGACCGCCACCACGAACATGGCGAACGGGCTCAGCACGAAGACGAACGAGAGCCGGCACACGAGGTACACGCCCGCCGTCACCATGGTGGCGGCGTGGATCAGCGCGCTGACCGGCGTTGGGCCGGCCATCGCGTCCGGCAGCCAGACGTAGAGCGGGAACTGCGCGCTCTTGCCGGCGCAGCCCAGGAACAGCGCGAGCCCCACGAGCGTCGCTCGGCTCACGGTGATCCCGTTCGGCAAGCCGAGCCAGCCGAGGTTCGGGAAAATCTGCATGCCGTCGAGCAGGTGCATGCGGCCCGCCTCGATGCCGCTCCAGTCGAGCGAGCCGGTCGAGAGCAGGATGAGGCCCATGGCGACGAGCAATCCGAAGTCGCCGATGCGGTTCGTGATGAACGCCTTCTTACCGGCGGCGGCGTTCGCCTCGCCGTCGAACCAGAAGCCGATGAGGAGGTAGCTGCAGAGGCCGACGCCCTCCCACCCGACGAAGAGGACGGGCAGGCTGTCCCCGAGGATGAGGACGAGCATCGAGAAGATGAAGAGGTTCAGGTACGCGAAGAAGCGATGGAACCCCGGATCCTCCTCCATGTACTTCCACGAGTAGAGGTGGATGAGGAAGCCGACGCCCGTGACGACGAGCGCCATCGTGCCGTTCAGCGCGTCGAGCGAGAAGCCGACCGAAAGCCGCACGAGCGAGAAGCCCGTGTCGAGCGTGATCCAGTCCCAGCCCTTCCACGCGAGCCGGCCCGCGTGCTCCTCGGTCTGCGTCGCGTGCAGCATGAGGAAGGCCGCGACGCTCAAGAGGAACGACACGCCGATGGCGGTGAGCCCCATGAGGACGACGGCTTCTTTGCCGAGCCGCTTGCCGAAGATCCCGTTGATGGCCGCGCCGATGAGCGGCAAAAGCACGATGAACGCGAGCAGCGTCACGTCGTTCGGAGGGAAAAGAGAGAGAAGAGCTTCCATTTAAAGGCTCGCGTGAAGCTCAGAGCTTCAGCTGATCCCCTTCGTCACTCATGACGGTGTTCTTCAAGCGGTAGAACGCGAGCACGATGGCCAAGCCGACGGCCGCTTCCGCCGCCGCCACCGCGATGATGAAAAACGCGAACACCTGGCCCGTCATGTTGCCGGGGTGGGTGCGGTTGAACGCGACGAGCGCGAGGTTTACCGCGTTCAACATGAGCTCGATGCTCATGAGCTGAACGAGGACGTTGCGGCGCACCAGAAAACCGATGCAGCCGAGCGTGAAGATGACGCCGGCGAGCAGCACGTAGTGCTCGACCACCAAGCCAA
>Ga0265339_10002031_pt1 | contig 14865 bp, 16 predicted proteins | sample 4CB219metaG_FD_202085 | JGI IMG/M metagenome (GOLD analysis project Ga0265339, IMG submission 202085) | Rhizosphere microbial communities from Carex aquatilis grown in University of Washington, Seatle, WA, United States - 4-CB2-19 metaG | ecosystem: Host-associated > Plants > Roots >...
GCATCACACGTTCGGCAAGAAGCGCGATTACGCGTTCAAGCCGAAGCAGCATTTCGAGCTCGGCGAGGCGCTCGGCATGATGGATTTCGAGCTGGCGGCGAAGCTCTCAGGCGCACGCTTTGTCGTGCTGCTCAGAGGGCTGGCGCGGCTCGAGCGCGCGCTCGGGCAGTTCATGCTCGATCTGCACACCGGCACGCACGGCTACGCCGAGGTCGATCCGCCCTTGCTGGTGCGCGATGACGTGATGTTCGGCACCGCGCAGTTGCCAAAATTCGCGACCGACCAGTTCCACGCCTATACCGAGGAGGTCCATCGCCGCCATGCCATGGACACTTTCAGCACCGTCTGGAATCTGGCGGTGGATTACGCCGACAAGCACGGCGTTCAGTCGGCGCGCCACCAGCATGCGCACGAAGTCGCGTTCGAATACCGCAACAATCCCGACCGCAAGTGGCTGATCCCGACCGCCGAAGTGCCGCTGACCAATCTGGTGCGCGAGCAGATCCTCGACGAAGCGAAGCTGCCGATGCGATTCACCGCCTGCACGCCGTGCTTCCGCGCCGAAGCGGGTGCGGCGGGCAAGGACACCCGCGGCATGATCCGGCAGCACCAGTTTACCAAAGTCGAGCTCGTCTCGATCACGACGCCCGAGCAGAGCAGGGCGGAACACGAGCGCATGCTCGCCTGCGCTGAAGAGGTGCTGAAGAAACTCGACCTGCATTATCGCGTGGTCACATTATGCAGCGGCGACATGGGCTTTGCCGCGCAGAAGACCTACGACATCGAGGTCTGGCTGCCGGGTCAGAACGCCTATCGCGAGATTTCGTCGTGCTCGATCTGCGGCGAATTCCAGGCCCGCCGCATGAGCGCGCGCTACCGCGCCAAGACCGGCGTGCAGCACGTCCACACGCTCAACGGTTCGGGCGTCGCCGTCGGCCGCGCGCTGATCGCGGTGATGGAAAACTACCAGCAGGAAAACGGTGCCATCGCGGTGCCGGAGGCGCTCAAGCCTTACATGGGCGGCATCACGACAATCGAAAAAGCCTAATGCGCATTCTCATCACCAACGACGACGGCATTCACGCGCCGGGGCTCGATGCCTGCAAGCGGATCGCCGGCGCGCTGTCGAATGAAGTCTGGATCGTTGCGCCGGAAAGTGACCAATCCGGCGTGTCGCATTCGCTGTCGCTCAACGATCCGCTGCGTCTGCGAGAAGTCGGCGAGCGCCACTTCGCGGTCAAGGGCACGCCAACCGACTGCGTGATTATGGGCGCGCGGCACATCATGAAGGATGCGCCAGATCTCGTGCTCTCCGGCGTCAATCGCGGGCGCAATTGTGCCGAAGACGTCACCTATTCTGGTACGGTGGCCGGCGCGATGGAAGGCACCGTGCTCGGCTTTCCGTCATTCGCATTGTCGCAGGCCTATGCCTTCACCACCAAGCACGCGCCGTATTGGGAAACCGCCATCAAGTTCGCGCCCGACCTGATCCGACGCATCCTGAAAGAGGGTATGCCGCGTGACGTGCTGGTGAACATCAATTTTCCGGATTGTCCGCCGGATCAGGTCGCCGGCATTTCGGTCGCGACGCAGGGCAAGCGCGACCAGGAATTGCTGCGCATCGATGCCCGCCACGACGGCCGCGGCAATCCATACTACTGGATCGCGTTCGGCCGCGGCGGGCATTTGGGCGCGGCGCAGGGCAGCGACCTTGCCGCGCTCAATGAGAAACGCATCGCGGTGACGCCGTTGCGGCTCGACATGACGGACGAGCCGTTCATGACGCAACTTACGGAATTGTTGGGGTAGTTCCGGCCTACGCCGTCGCCAGCAGAGCGACGAGCGTCTTCTGCAGCTGTTCGGCCTGGAACGGTTTCTGCAGCGCCGGCCGGTCGCGATAAGGTTCGGCCAGGCTATTTTCGCCGTAGCCTGTCACGAACACGAACGGCTTGCCGTTTTTGGCGAGGATGTCGGCGACCGGATAGATCGGCTCGCCGTCCAGGTTGACGTCGAGAATCGCAAGTTCGAAGTCGCCGGCCTCGGCGAGCTTGCTGGCCTCGGCGATCGTGCCGACCGCCGCGCTCACGCTGTAGCCGATGTCGCCGAGCATATCCTCCAACAGCATACGGATCAGATACTCATCCTCGACCACGAGGATGCGCACTTCGGAGGAATTGGCCATACTGTCGCTCCCGCGGCTTTTTAATTCGCATCCCGCCTGCGAGTTCTATCGTGGGCTAGCCCGCGGAATACATCAATGCCGGGGAACCGTGCTAGGAATGGGGCGAAACGGGGGAGAAGCGTGTCAGAACCATCGCAGGACGACGAAAACGTCGGCCGCATGGAGTTCCTGCTGACGTTGCGCCGGCGCGGCATTGCCGACCAGGCGGTGCTGCGGGCGATGGACGAGGTGCCGCGCGGCCGGTTCGTCGAAAGCCAGTTCACGACTGACGCCTATGCCGACCAAGCGCTGCCGATCGCCTGCGGGCAGACCATCAGCCAGCCTTACGTCGTGGCCTATATGACCGAGCAACTCGGCCTGCGTCCGCATCATCGTGTGCTCGAGGTCGGCACCGGCTCCGGCTATCAAGCGGCGGTGCTGTCGCGGCTTGCGCGCGAGGTCGTCAGCATCGAGCGCTATCGCACCCTGGCAGAGAGCGCACGCGAGCGGCTTGCCGCGCTCGGCTACAATAATGTCGAGGTCGTCACCGGCGACGGCTTTGTCGGCGTGCCGGCGCGGACGCCTTACGACCGCATCATTGTCACCGCGGCCGCCGAGACCATCCCGCAGACCTTGCTCGATCAGCTCGCCGAGGGTGGGGTGATGCTGCTGCCACTCGGACCGCATGATGGAACGCAACACATCGTCAAGCTTACCAAAACGGAAACCGACGTTGCCCGAGAGAGCCTGATACCGGTGCGCTTCGTGCCGCTCCTGCCAGGGCAGGCGCGCGAGCTGTGACGTGTGACTTTTTTGCCGGGACCCACCGGTTCCCCGCGTTATCTCGCAATTCTTAAAACGTTATTTACCCCTCACTGCTTTAGTTCGAACTCTACGTTTGTCGCGTATGAGTGAGTAACCACATGTCACGCCTCGACGTGCCGTCCCGTTTGCGTGTCTTTCCGCATCTTGCCACATTTTCGCTGATCGCGATCGCCGCTGCCGGGTGCTCGGACTCTGCGCGTTTCAGCTCACGCCAGGCGCCGCCGCAAGAGGTGACCGGCTCGGTCGGGACGCGCCCCGTGAGCCGCGTCGAGAGTCAGACCTTGCCGGCGCCGAGCCGTCCGTCGACGGTGGCCTCGGGCAGCGTGTCCTACGGCGCGCCCGGACTCGGCGCCTATCGTCCAGCGCCGCGCACGCCGGAAGTCACTGGCTCGGTCGCACCGAAGCTCGTCGCGGGCGGGCATTGGACCTGGGACGGCGGCGCGCCTGTTACGATCACGCAAGGGGAGACGGTCGAGACGATCGCACACCGTTACGGCGTGCCGGCTTCGGCGATCCTTGAGACCAACGGCTTCACGTCAGAGTCGACCATCAAGCCAGGCCAGCGCCTGGTCATTCCGCGCTATGTCTCCGGCAGCGCGCCTTCGCAGGCGCCGGCCCGTGCCGCCAATGAAGGCGTGCACATCGTCGCGCCCGGCGAGAGCCTGATGGCGATCTCGCGCAAATACGGTGTGACGCTCAGCGCGCTCGCTCGCGCCAACAACCTCCAGCCTTACGCCGCGCTCAGCGTCGGCGACCGGCTCATGATCCCGGGCGCGGCCCGTCATGTCGCCGCGCTGCAGGCTCCGGCGCCGGTGCCAAAGATTGCGGCGCCGCGTACCGTGCGGCCGTCGGAGAGCGTCGGCAGCTTGCCGCCGGAAAACGCTCGCATCGCCACGCCTGAGCCCGTCACGGGCGAAGACCCTGCCAAGACCGCTGAAGCGGCCGGCAGCTTGCCGTCGTTCCGCTGGCCGGCGAAGGGCCGTGTCATCGCTGGCTTCGGCGCCAAGATCAACGGGGTGTCGAACGACGGCATCAATGTCGCAGTGCCGGAAGGCACGCCGATCAAAGCCGCGGAAGACGGCGTCGTCGCCTATGCGGGAAACGAACTCAAGGGTTACGGCAATCTCGTGCTGCTGCGCCATGCCAACGGCTACGTGTCGGCCTACGCCAATGCCAGCGAGCTGATGGTGAAGAAGGGCGATAGCGTGAAGCGCGGCCAGGTCATCGCGCATTCCGGCCAGACCGGAAACGTGACGTCGCCGCAACTGCATTTCGAGATCCGCAAGGGCTCGACGCCGGTCGACCCGATGCAGTTCCTCGGCAACGTGGTCGGCGCGAACTAGTCGCGCAGCGCGACGCCGAGGCGGCCTGCCAGATCCTGAATGAATTGCCAGGCGACGCGGCCCGAGCGCGAGCCGCGCGTCGTCGCCCATTCCAACGCCTCGCGTTGCAACTCTTCGCCACGCGCCGGGATCTTGTAGTGCGCGACGTAGCTTTCGACCATCGCCAGGTATTCGTCCTGGCTGCAGCGATGGAAGCCGAGCCATAATCCAAAGCGATCGGAGAGGGAGACTTTTTCTTCGACGGTCTCGCCGGGATTGATGGCGGTCGAGCGCTCGTTCTCCATCATGTCGCGGGACATAAGATGACGGCGGTTTGACGTCGCGTAGAAGATGACGTTGTCGGGGCGACCCTCGACGCCACCTTCCAGCACCGCCTTCAGTGATTTGTACGAGGTGTCGTCATTGTCGAATGACAGATCGTCGCAGAAGACGATGAAACGAGAAGCCGAGCCGCGGATGATGGTCATCAGTTCGGGCAGGCTTTCGATGTCTTCGCGATGGATCTCGATCAGCTTGAGCGGGCCCCATTTGTTGCCGCGGGCATGTGTGGCGTTCACCGCGGCATGCGAGGCTTTCACCAGCGACGATTTGCCCATGCCGCGCGCACCCCATAGCAGGGCGTTGTTCGCCGGCAGGCCCTTGGCGAAACGCTCGGTGTTTTCGACCAGCACGTCGCGGACGCGGTCGATGCCCTTGAGCAGCGACATGCCGACGCGATTGACATGCGGCACCGGCGCGAGCTGCCGTCCGTCCGGGTGCCAGACATAGGCATCCGCAACCGAAAGATCGGGCAGGGCATCGCGCTGCGGCGCCAGGCGCTCGAGCGCCGCGGCAATGCGGTCAAGCACGTCGTCCGCGCCGTTCGCTTTCGCCTTCGTTTTGCGTGCCGGCTTTGATTTCCGTTTGGCCATGACCGTCCTTGTTCCGCGGTGCTGCTATTAGCGGGGCCGGCACCGCCTCGCAAGGCAGCGCACGCGGAAAGCCGCCAAAATGGCCGGTTTTTAACGTTCGGCGGCGTTGCAATTGGGCGGCTGGCCGCTATAGTCCGCGCGAAATTGCCCGGCCTTGAAGGCCGCCATACCCCGAAAACAAGGGACTTGTTCGATGTTCTTCTCGGCTGCCCATGCGCAAAGCCTGTTCGGCGGCGGTGCCGGCGACAGCAGCAGCATGATCATGTCGCTGCTCCCTTTCGCCATGATTTTCGTGATCATGTATTTCCTGATTCTGCGCCCGCAGCAGAAGAAGGTGAAGTCGCATCTGGAGATGGTCAAGAATGTGAGGCGCGGCGACACCGTCGTCACCAATGGCGGGCTCATCGGCAAGGTCACGAAAGTGATCGACGACGACCAGTTGGAAATCGAAATCGCGGACGATGTGCGCATCCGCCAGATGCGGCAGATGGTCACCGACGTTCGCGCCAAAGGTGAACCGGTGAAGGACGAAACCGCGGCCGGCTAGCTGTTAGCCTGCGGCTTTTCGAAAACCGGGTCGGGACTGAATGCTGTATTTCACGCGCTGGAGAGCAATGGCGATAGTGCTGACCGCACTCGTCATATGCTTGTGCGCGGTACCGAACTTCATTCCGTCGGACATCATCGATTCCTGGCCGAAATGGGCGCAGCGCCACGTCGTGCTCGGCCTCGACCTGCAGGGTGGCTCTCACATCCTGCTCGAGGTCGACACCAAGGCGGTGCAGAAGGACATGCTCGAAGCGCTGCGCGACGACGTGCGGCGTGTGCTGCGTGACGCCCGCGTCGGCTACGTCGGTCTTGCGGTGCGCGGCAGCAGCGTTGAGGTGCGCATCCGCGACGCCGCGAGCGTCGATCCGGCATTCTCGAAGCTGAGCGAATTGTCGCTCCCGCTCGGCGGCATCCTCAACGCCACCGGTCAGCGCAGTCTCGACGTCACTAAAGACGCCGACAACCTTGTGCGCCTGACGCTGACAGATCCTGCCATCGTCGAGCGCGTGCGCCAGTCGGTCGAGCAGTCGATCGAGATCATCGAGCGCCGCGTCAACGAGCTCGGCACTGTCGAGCCGCTGATCCAGCGTGAGGGCACCGACCGTATCCTTGTGCAGGTGCCTGGCTTACAGGATCCGACGCGCCTTAAGCAACTGCTCGGCAAGACCGCCAAGCTCGACTTCCGCATGGTCGATACCAACGTGTCGCCGGAGCAAGCCCAGCCCGGCCGCATCCCGCCGGATGACGAAATCCTGATGAGCGCCAACACACCGAAAATTCCCTACGTGGTCGAGCGGCGGGTGCTGGTCTCCGGCGCCGAATTAACCGACGCGCAGCCCGGCTTCGACCAGCGCACCAGCGAGCCGATCGTGTCGTTCCGCTTCAACACCAGCGGTGCCCGCAAGTTCGCCCAGGTGACGCAGGAGAATGTCGGCAAGCCCTTCGCCATCGTGCTCGACAACGAGGTGATCTCGGCTCCGGTGATCCGTGAGCCGATCCTCGGCGGCTCCGGGCAGATTTCCGGCAGCTTCACCGTGCAGAGCGCCAACGATCTCTCCATTCTGCTGCGCGCCGGCGCGCTGCCGGCGCCATTGACGATCATCGAGGAGCGCACCGTCGGCCCCGGCCTCGGCGCCGACTCGATCGCCAAGGGCAAGATCTCGGCCTATGTCGGCGCCGCCATGGTGGTGATCTTCATGATGTTGACCTACGGTCTGTTCGGCCTGTTCGCCAACATCGCGGTCGCCATCAACGTCGCGATGATCTTCGGCGTGTTGTCGCTGCTCGGCGCCACGTTGACGCTGCCGGGCATCGCCGGCGTTGTGCTGACCGTCGGCATCGCCGTCGACTCCAACGTGCTGATCTACGAACGCATCCGCGAAGAGGTGCGCGGCGGCCGCACGCCGATCAACGCCATCGATGCCGGCTTCTCGCGCGCGCTGGCGACGATTCTCGATTCCAACATCACCACTTTCATCGCCGCCGCCGTGCTGTTCTATATCGGCACCGGTCCGGTTCGTGGCTTCGCCGTGACCCTCGGCATCGGCATCCTCACGACGGTATTCACCGCTTTCACCCTGACGCGGCTCATCGTCGCGACCTGGGTGCGCTGGCGGCGGCCGCAAACCGTTCCAATCTGACGAGAACCGCCCGTGCGCCTGCTGAGGATCGTTCCCGACAACACCAAATTTGACTTTATGCGCTTCCGGCGCATCAGCTTTCCGGTGTCGGCGGTGATGTCGATTCTGGCGATTACCCTCTATTTTACCCACGGCCTGAATTTCGGCATCGACTTTAAGGGCGGGACGCTGATCGAAATCCAGACCAAAGCGGGTCCGGCCGATCTCGCCAAGATGCGCTCGTCGCTCGACTCGCTCGGGCTCGGCGAGGTGCAACTCCAGCAATTCGGCGCGCCGGATGACGTTCTGATCCGCGTCGCCGAGCAGCCGGGTGGCGATGCCGCGCAGCAGGTTGCAGTGAGCAAGGTGCGCGGTGCCCTCGGCGATGGCGTCGACTATCGCCGCGTCGAGGTGGTCGGCCCGCGGGTGTCCGGAGAATTGCTGTCGTACGGCGTCATCGGGCTGATGCTGGCGATTGTCTGCATTCTCGTTTATTTGTGGTTCCGCTTTGAATGGCAGTTCGCCCTCGGCGCCATGATCGCCAACGTGCACGATCTGGTGTTGACCATCGGCTTCATGTCGATCACCGGCATCGATTTCGACCTCACCAGCATCGCGGCGCTGCTGACCATTCTCGGCTATTCGCTCAACGACACCGTCGTCATCTACGATCGTATCCGCGAGATGCTGCGGCGCTATCGCAAGATGCCGATGCCGGACCTGCTCAACGGATCGGTCAACCAGACGCTGTCTCGTTCGGTGATCACGCACGTCACCGTGTCGCTCGCGTTGCTCGCGCTGCTCTTGTTCGGCGGCCAGGCGATCCATTCGTTCACCGCGACCATGATGTTCGGCGTTGTGCTGGTCGGCACCTATACGTCGGTGTTCATTGCCTCGCCGATACTGATCTATCTCGGTGTCGGCACCGGTCGCGATTCACTCAGCGCCGAGCCGGAAAAGAAGCCCGACAAGCCGAAGAGGCGGCCATAGACGATGGCGCAAGGGCTCGGAGCCGACGCACCGCATCTGCCTCGCCCGGCGCCGATCGATGCTTACGGCAATGGTGGATTCCGCTTCGCCGACATGTCGCACCGAGGGTCTATCCTCTGCCTGCCGGACGGCATCTGGGCGTGGCCTGTCGACAGCGTCAGGGCGTTAAACGCGGCGCTGTTCAAGCCAGCGCTCGACCGGGCCGCATCGCTCGATCTGTTCCTCATCGGCGCCGGACGCGATCCTTACGCGCTGCCAAAGGAGTTGCACCGCCTGTTTCATGAGGCGGGCGTCTCGGTCGATTGCCTGGCGACCGGGCCGGCTGCGCAGACCTACAACATCCTGCTCGAGGAAGGCCGCCGGGTCGGCGCCGGGCTGATCGCGGTCTGAATGAGCGCGCCGGGGCTCATCGCCGAGGCCTACCGCCACTGCGAGCAGATCGTGCGGGCGCAGGACAAGGACCATTTCCTCGCCGCGTTGTTCGCGCCCGCGGAGCGGCGGCCTTTTCTGTTCGCGCTCTACGCCTTCGCGCTCGAAATCGGCCGGGTCAGGGACCTGGTCCGGGAGCCGATGGCTGGGATCATTCGCCTGCAGTGGTGGCTCGAAGCGCTGAGCGGATTGCGCGGCGAGGAGGCGGCCGCTAGTCCGGTGATGGTCGCATTGCAGGATGCGTCGCGGCAGACCGGCGTCGCGCTGAGCCCGCTCGCCGGCGCCATCGAGGCACGGCAGAACGAGTTACAGGGCGAACCGGCGATCGGCGCCGCTTCGGCCGTTTTCATCATCGCCGCACGCATGTTGGACGGCGATGACGATGGCGTTAGTTCTGCGGCAGAGCATGCGGCGAAAGCGGTGATGTTCGTTGACAGCGACCAGCAGGGAGCACGCGAAAGCTACATTATGTTCCGCGCTCAAGTCGCTGGTCTGCCAGAGCGAGCGCTCCCGGCATTTTTGACTGCCGCGCTGGTGCCGCTGCGGCTCAAAAATCCGCAGGCACCGCAATGGCAGCGGCAAATTGCGTTGCTGCGGGCGGCGTGGTTCGGCTTTCCGAAGCTCTGATTACTTCGCCGCGACGGCGGTTTCGCCGGCGAGCCAGCGCTCGAGGTCGGTTATGGCGCGGGCGCTGAGCCCGCTCTTGCGCGCCAGGTTCTTGGCGGAGCCGCGGCCGTACTTGCGGCCTTGCGCGTCGAAAGGCGCGGGCTCCGCCAGCGGCGGGAACAGGCCGAAGTTGACGTTCATCGGCTGGAACGATGACGGCCCGGCGTCGATCGTCTCGAGGTGACCGCCGGTGATGTGCGTAAGCAGGGCGCCGTGCGCCGTGGTCTGCGGCGGCGCCACGATTTCTTCGCCCCGCCGTTCGGCTGAGGCGAAGCGGCCGGCGAGTAGCCCGACGGCAGCGGATTCGACATAGCCTTCGCAGCCGGTGATCTGTCCGGCAAAACGCAGACGAAGTTGCGCGCGCAGCCGCAGCGTGGCGTCGAGAAGTTGCGGCGAATTGAGGAAGGTATTGCGGTGCAGGCCGCCGAGGCGGGCGAACTCGGCTTTCTCCAGGCCCGGAATGGTACGGAAGGTGCGGACCTGTTCGGCATGTTTCAACTTGGTCTGGAAGCCGACCATGTTGAACAGCGTGCCGAGATGATTATCTTGGCGAAGCTGCACGACCGCGTAGGCCTTGACGTCTGGCTGGCGCGGATTGGTGAGGCCGAATGGCTTCATCGGCCCGTGGCGCAGCGTTTCGCGGCCGCGTTCGGCCATCACCTCGATTGGCAGGCAGCCGTCGAAATAAGGCGTCGACTTCTCCCAATCGTGGAAGCTCGTCTTGTCGCCTGCCAGTAGCGCGTCGACGAAGGCGTCGTATTGCTCGCGCGTCAGCGGGCAGTTGATGTAGTCGGCGCCGGAGCCGCCGGGGCCGGCCTTGTCGTAGCGCGACTGGAACCAGGCGACGTCGAGATCGATGCTGTCGCGATGCACGATCGGCGCGATGGCATCGAAGAAGGCAAGCGCGTCTTCGCCGGTGAGCGAGCGGATGCTGGCTGCGAGAGCGGGCGAGGTGAGCGGGCCGGTCGCGACGATGACGCTGTCCCATTCTTCCGGGGGCACGGCGATCTCTTCACGCGCCAGCGTGATCAGCGGATGGTTCTCGAGCGCGGCCGAAACCGCGGCGGAGAAGCCATCCCGATCCACCGCCAGTGCGCCGCCGGCCGGCACCTGATTGGCGTCGGCGGCTTGCATGATGAGCGAGCCGAGACGACGCATTTCTGCATGCAGCAGCCCGACCGCGTTACGGTCGCGATCGTCGGAGCGGAAGGAATTGGAGCACACCAGTTCGGCATAGCCGCCGGTCTTGTGCGCGGCGGTGGTCCGCAGCGGCCGCATCTCGTGCAGGATCACCGGAACGCCGTTGCGAGCCAGTTGCCAGGCGGCTTCCGAGCCGGCGAGGCCGCCGCCGATGACATGCACGGGTTTCAAGGTCATTGCGGCAAACTAGAACCCCGGTCGGGGGGTCGCAACCCATGCAAAAACGAAAACGCCCGCGGCAAGCGCGGGCGCTTTCGTTCGATCTGGATCAGCGGTTAGCTGTGATGCGCCGAATTCCACGCAACGCGGTGGAGGTCCGATCGGCTGATGCCGATATCGGCGAGCTCGCGGTCGCCCAAGCGATTGAGCTCGCGCAGGCTCTGGTTGTAATGGCGCCACTCGCGGATAAAGCGAACAATGCTGGCAAACATGGTCTTTCCTCTCGTCTGTGCCGGTTCCTCATCGGCTGAATCGTTGATCGGAAAATAGTCATCGGCGGAATATTGAAAAGCAATAATGTTGCGCCGCAGCAATGCGGTTTATGCATATCTCAAGTCATTGAATACGCGACATAAAGATGAAAGTGCCCGCCAACAATGGGATTCTGCTGCCTGGTAGTCCCGCCGGCTACGGTAAGGCGATACTGCGTAAGCGCGTGTTGAGCCTCATTCCCTTGTGCGTTAACCGGGTCCGCTGACGTCCGATTCCGCAAGGTCGTGGCGGATCGTGTTGAAGTCGAACAGAGGGCGTCGCCGTTGCCGGAATCCGTGCAGACGACATGGCCCGACCGCCGCCTGGTCGTGAGCGCGCTCGGCGTGGCGCAGATCCTGGCGTGGGGCACGTCGTTCTATTTTCCGGCGGTGTTTGCCGGACCGATCGTCGCCGAAACCGGATGGTCGCTCGGGTTCGTCGTCGGCGGCACGTCGGTCGGCTTGCTGGTCGCGGGACTGATTTCGCCGCAGGTCGGCCGCGTGATCGATCGCCATGGCGGTCGTCCAGTGCTGTTTGCGAGCTCATTGTTCTACGCCGCCGGTCTCACCGGCATCGGACTCGCGCCGACCTTGCCGGTCTATCTTTTCGCCTGGGTCCTGCTTGGACTGGGTATGGGCACCGGACTCTACGACGCTGTATTTGCCGCCTTGGGCCGCATTTACGGTCACGAGGCGCGCGTGCCGATCACCAACCTCACGCTTTTCGGCGGTTTCGCCAGCACGGTGTGCTGGCCGCTCAGCGCTTTCATGATCGAGCATGTCGGCTGGCGCGACGCGTGTTTCGTCTATGCGGCGCTGCATCTGCTGGTCGCGCTGCCGCTTCAGATGACGGTGATCCGTCCGGCGCGGTCTGCCGCCGAAAGCAAAAAGGGTGAGGCGACAGCGCCGTCCTCGGAGGCGCCCATGATCGCCAACGAAACGGCGATCTTTTCGCTGCTCGCCCTCGTGCTCTCGATCAGCGCCGGCATCGGCTCGATCCTGGTCGTGCATCTGTTGATCTTCCTGCAGGCTCGCGGCGTCGACTATGCCGTCGCCGTCAGCATGGGGACGTTGTTCGGCCCGGCCCAGGTCGGCGCCCGTGTGATCGAACGGCTGTTCGGCTCGCGCTATCACCCGATCTGGACAATGATTGGCTCCTGCGCGCTGATGGCTGCCGGCCTTGCCTTGCTGCTCGGATATTTTCCGCTGCTGCCGCTCGTCATTCTCATCTACGGCGGCGGCTATGGCATATCGTGGATCGGACGCGGAACGCTGCCGCTGGCGCTGTTCGGGCCAGTGCGCTTTCCGCGATTGATGGGGAAACTCGCATTTCCGAGCCTGATCGTGCAGGCGCTGGCGCCGTCGGCCGGCGCCTTGTTGATCGAAACGAGCGGCACTGATCTAACCATCGCTGTGTTGACGGCGCTGGCCTTGCTCAACGTCGTCCTGATCGGCCTGCTGTGGACCGTATGCCGCAAGGGCGTGGAAGCAAACGCATGACGATCCTTGAACTCCGCATGCTGTTCTTCGAGGATCTTTTGGTCGGCATGACCGAGAGCCTGAGCAAGACTATCGACTCCTCTGACGTCGTCGGCTTTGCTGCCGTGACTGGCGACCGCAATCCGATCCATTTGTCCGAGCATTTTGCCGCCAAGACGCCGTTCGGCACGCGCATCGCCCACGGCCTTTACACCGCGAGCCTGATCTCGGCGGTGCTCGGCACGCGGCTGCCGGGCCCGGGCGCGATCTATATTTCGCAGACGCTGAATTTCCGCGCGCCGGTCAAGATCGGCGACACCGTCGACGTGAAGGTCCAGGTCGCCGAATTGATGCCGGAGAAAACCCGCGCGCGCCTGACGTGCACGTGTTCGGTCGATGGCGAGACCGTGCTCGACGGCGAGGCCTGGGTGAAAGTGCCGTCCAAGCAGGCCGGCGGCCGGCCGGCGCCGCGGATCTGACATCGAATCTGGGGACGGCGGCGGTTGACGCCCGTTCCGGGCATGGAACTTGCTAGATTTGCTCCATTATCGAGGAGCATCCGCATGCCTGTTTTGCTGGCGAAATCCCGTCTCAAACACTCACAGCCTCGCAAACGCGGCGGCCGATGGTCGATTTGTTCGGTGTCTGGGCGATTATTCTAGGCGCGGTCGCGATTGCGCTCGCGGCCTTCGTTTATATCGCGGACAACAATGCGGTCGCCGCTGCCCTGGTTTTGGTCGCGGTTGCCGCAATCATAGGCGTGGCGCTGCGTGACAGCGCCGACGCCCGAACTTCGGACTAGCCCCGCTCAGCTTCCCGGCGGCGGGGCGAAGAAGCAGCGCGGCGTGCCGTCCGGCCGTTTGCAGCGCCAGTAAGAGCCATCCGGCGACGGCAGCGATTGGCTGTAGGGCACCATCTCGTTGACGTTTTCCTGATGGGTCGGGCCGTCCGCCTCGTTGCCGGTCACGGCCACGCCGTAAGTGACCGGCCCACGCAGCGAATAGCCGCCGGTCCCGGCTTTCACGGCATTGGGCGCGACGACGCCGCAATCTTCAGCGCCGCAGCACCATTCGCCTGCAGGATTTCGGTAATGGCCGCGATTGATCCACGCGTCGTGGGCAACCGCAGCGGAGCTTGCAGCAGTGAGAACGAGCACAGTCAGTGAGCGTACCAGGGTCAGCGCCATCGAAGGCCTCCTCGCATTGTCCCGGCGTGGCTTCACTCAACGGTTCTTGTGTGCTTCTCCTTGGCTCCCGAAAATCGGTCGTCGCGGCCGTTCGAAGTCTTCGGCTTGCGGCAACTCCGTCGGCGACTCGATCTATGTGAAATGATAACACGCACCTCCGCGAACCCCGCCTAAAATTGTGCGGTGCGGCATTACCGGCGGCGGCGGCGGGACGTCAGATTTCGCAATTATCCCAATATCTTGCCAAGTCCATCCCTCGCCCTCTCATGGGAGCTATTCGATTGGCGCAAGCGGATAAAGTGCAGTCGGTGATGGGAAGCGAACGGCAATGAGGCCATCCTGGCAAATCTGGCGCGATCGGCGCGGCCGCATCTCGGCGCTTCGCATCGCCGCGCTGCTGCTGTTGTTATTGCCGCTCGCCAAGGCGATCGCCGACGGTGGCGAAATCGCGTATGGTGCGCGGCCGATCAACGAGCTCATTCACCGCGCCGGCTTCTGGGCCCTGGTCTTTCTCGGGTTGACGCTGGCGGTCTCGCCGTTCCGGCGCATCCTGCGCGCCAGCAATCTCGTCGACATCCGGCGCATGCTTGGCGTCGGCGCTTTTTGCTACATCGCCGCGCATTTGGCGCTGTTCTTCGCCGACGAAGGCTACGACATCACCAAGACGGCGCACGAGATCACGCACCGCTGGTACCTGATCATCGGCGCCACGGCTTGGCTCGGCCTTGCGGCGCTGGCGGCGACCTCGACCGATGCGATGGTGCGCCGGCTCGGTGGCTTGCGCTGGCGGCGGCTGCATCAAATCGTCTATGCGATCGCGCTGCTGGCGCTGATCCATTATTTTCAGCAGACCAAGGCCGACATCACCGTCCCGACCTTCGCCGCCAGTCTGTTCTTGTGGCTGCTCGCCTATCGTGTGGTCGCCTGGTGGCAGGGCGGCGGTGAATTGTCGACGGTTGCGTTGCTGGTCATGACGGTCGCTGTTTCGCTGATCACGTTTCTTGGCGAGGCGGCCGGAATCGCCTTTGCGTTTCACG
>Ga0265339_10002034_pt1 | contig 14850 bp, 10 predicted proteins | sample 4CB219metaG_FD_202085 | JGI IMG/M metagenome (GOLD analysis project Ga0265339, IMG submission 202085) | Rhizosphere microbial communities from Carex aquatilis grown in University of Washington, Seatle, WA, United States - 4-CB2-19 metaG | ecosystem: Host-associated > Plants > Roots >...
TGCCGGCATCCCGATCGTCTGCGCCGTGTCGGCGCCGTCGGACCTCGCCGTCGAGGCGGCCGAGCGCTTCGGCCAGACCCTGGTCGGCTTCCTGCGCGGCGACGGCTTCAACGTCTATATGGGCCGGCAGCGGATCAGCCTGTGAGCCAGTTGCCCTAGCGCTCGGACTTGGGGCCGCGCTCCTGCACGAAGGCGAAACCGAAGCGGCCCTTGACGCACAGGTGGCCTTCGGTCACCGACGAGTCGAGGGGCGAGGTCACCTTGACGATCTCGTTGTCCTGGACGTGCAGGCTGAGGGTGCAGCCGACGCCGCAGTACGGGCAGATCGTGTCGGTGGTCGTCTGGGCTTCCTCGTCCCAGGTGCCCGCCTCGCGCATCTCATGCTCGGAGCGGAACATCAGGGCGCCGGTCGGGCAGACGCCGATGCAGTTGCCGCAGTAGACGCAGGCCGAATCGGGCAGGCCGACGTTCCACTCCGTCGAAATCCGGGCGTCGAAGCCCCGCCCGGCGACGGCAATCGCGAAGGTGTTCTGGGCATCGACCCCGCACGCCTCGACGCATTTGTAGCAGAGGATGCACTTCGAGTAGTCGCGGACGTACAGCTCATTGTCGATCTTGACCGGCTGGGCGACCGTCGCGGCCGTCGCCTCACCCGCGGCGGCGTGATGATGTCCGGCCTCGTTCTGGTCGCGCTCACCGGCCGCGGCCGGCTGGGCCCGGGGGCCAAAGCGCTCGGGATCGGCGCCGTAGCGCTCGAAGTAGGCCGGCGCCTGGGGCGCCGTGGACAGGTCGACCGACGATCCGAGGAGCTCGAGGACGACCTTGCGCGAGGTCCGGACCCGCTCGGTGTCGGTCTGGACGGCCATCCCGGCCTCGACCTTGCGCGAGCAGGCCGGGGCGAGGACCCGCGATCCGGCGACTTCGACGACGCACACCCGGCAGGCATTGACCGGCGTCAGGTTCTCGAGGTAGCACAGCGTCGGGGTGTCGACGCCGTTCGCCCGGCAGGCGTCGAGGATCGTCGAGCCGGCCTCGACGCTGACAGGCTGGCCGTCGATGGTCAGCTCGAGCTGGGCCGGCGGCTCCTCCAACGGCGCGGCCGGCGGTTTGCCCGGCCGGGCCGGCGGGTAGAACTGGATCGGCGGGACCAGGCTCATGCTGACACGATACCCGCCCGGACGGCGCTCTCGATCGCGGACGAGGCCGTCTGGCCCAGCCCGCAGATCGACGCGTCGCGCATCGCCTGGCCGATCTCCGCGAGCAGGCGCAGCTCGTCGCCGCGCGAACCATTCGGGGTGCCCGCCGCCAGCCGGGCCAGGAGCTCCTCCTGGCGAACAGTGCCCACCCGGCAGGGCACGCACTGGCCGCATGACTCATCGCGGAAGAAGGCCGCGATCCGGCGCAAGGTGCCGGCCAGGTCGACGGTCTGGTCGAAGACCATCACCACGCCCGAGCCGAGAGTTGCCCCGATCGCCCGGGTGCCCTCGAAGGTCAGCGGCGTGTCGAGCACCTCGGGCCCGACGAAGACCCCGGCGGCCCCACCCAGCAGAATCGTCCGGATCGCCGCCTCGATCGTCACGCCGGCCGCGGCCGGGACGCCGCCGGCCAGCTCGAGCAGCTCGCGCAGGGTCGTCCCGAAGGAGACCTCATAGATCCCCGGCCGGGCGACATGGCCGGAGACGCAGAACAGCTTCGGGCCGGCCGAGCCATCGGTCCCGATCGCGGCATAGGCTGCGCCACCATCGCGCAGGATCAAGGGCACATTGGCCAGGGTCTCGACGTTGTTGACGGCGGTCGGCTTGCCGAACAGGCCCACCTCGACCGGGAACGGTGGCTTGTTGCGCGGCTCGCCGCGCTTGCCCTCGATCGAGTTGAAGAGGGCCGTCTCCTCGCCGCAGATGTAGGCCCCGGCACCGATCCGCAGCTCGAGCTCGAACCCGAAGCCCGAGCCCAGGACGCTCGGTCCGAGGAGGCCGGCGGCCCGGGCCTGGGCGATTGCCCGGCGCAACCGGTCGGCCGCCAGCGGGTACTCGCCGCGCAGGTAGATGAAGCCCCGGCTGGCGCCGGTGGCGAACGCCTCGATCGTCATGGCCTCGATCACGACGAAGGGATCGCCTTCGAGGAGGGCCCGGTCCTTGAACGTGCCCGGCTCGGATTCGTCCGCGTTGCAGACCACGTACTTGGGCGAGCCCTTGGCGGCCCGCACCGCGGCCCATTTGCGGCCGGTGGGAAACGCCGCACCGCCTCGGCCGAGGAGCTTCGAGGCGGTCACCTCGGCAATGACGGCCTCGGGGCCCAGCTCGAGGGCCCGAGCCAGGGCCGCATAGCCGCCCGCCTCCCGGTACGACTCGAGCGACGCCGGGTCGCCTCGGCCGACCCGCGCCAGCAGCCGGAGCTGGTCCTGGCCCGCCTGCGGGACCGAGATCCGGGCGGTCGCCAGGCGGACGTCCGGCGTTGTCGCCGCGGCCGGATCCGGGGCAATCGACTCGCCCCTCGCTGCAGCTTCGAGGCGGCGGGCCACGCCCACAGCGTCGATCGGGGCGACGGCCACCTGCTCTGGCCGCTCGCCGGCCACGGTGAACAGTGCCGCAGGGGCACGCTCGCACAGGCCGAGGCACGGACTGCGCAACCAGGTGGTCGTGCCCTCGGGGCCTGCCTCACCGGCCGGACCGAACGTCCGGCTGAGGTCCCCGCAGATCGCCTCGCCACCGGCCAGCCGGCAGGCGATGTCATCGCAGACGTGAGCGACGACTGGTGCCCGCTCGCGCGTTGCCAGGAGGGCATAGAACGTCGCGACGCCGTACGCCTCGGCCGGTGGGATGCTCAGCCGCCGGCAGATATACGAGAGGGCCGGCTGGCTGATCCAGCCGATTCGATCCTGGACGGCGTGGAGGGCCGGCAGCAGCAGGTCGCGCTCGGCCCGGGCGGCGTGCCCGCCGTGTGCCGAGTGGCCGTCGGTCGGCGAATCGCGCTCACCGCCGGCCCAGCCCGAGGTCGCCGGGCCGAGCAGGGCGTCAACGGCAGCTCGCTCGGCGGGGGTCGCCAGCGGCGCGATGACGTGGATGTCCATCGCCCGCCAGTGTAGCGAGGGGTGGTGATGGCCTGGCGTGGTGGCCCTCGCTGGTACCTCTGGGCGGGGCCGGTGCGCACCGACTGGGCGAGCTTCCGCGCACGATTCAGGATTCGGAAGCGTAGGCTAGGCCGAACGCAACGGGGGAACCCGCTCGGAGCAGGGCCCAAGCCAGGCCAGGACTCCGACAGGCCACGCGAGGGAGTTTTGTTGATGCGCTCATCGATCAGTGCCCGTCTTGCCGGCCTCGGTGCCGCGACCTTCCTGATCGCCGGGCTCTTCGCCCAGGCCACGCCCATCCTGGCTGCGTCACCGGGCCATGTCGCACCGGCCCTTCAGGCCGTTCCGGATTCGAAGGTCCGGATCAGTCGCAGTCGCACGGCGAACCTCAAGGAGCTCGCCCTCGCGCCAAAGGTCAAGCAGACCTTCAGCTCGAAGGTCGTTGCCACGGCCGTTGCCAAGGCCGACGCGAAGCTGAATCCGAAGGCCGCCGGCGGCAACCAGCCCGATGTCGTCGGGCCGCCCAGTCCGGATCCTGTGACGAGCTCGGGCGCTCCGGCGGCGGCAACGCCGGTCGCCGCCGCGGGCCATACCGCCACGACCACCCCGGACTCGTCGGTCGCCGTCGGACCGGACGAGACTCTCGAGGCCGACACGACCGGGCTCCAGATTCGCGATCGCGCCGGCAACGCCCTGGACGCCAACGTCGACCTGACGACCCTCTTCGGCCTGCCGGAATCCCCGTTCTCGACCTTCTTCGCGCATCCCGAGGTCCTGTTCGACTCCGTTCATCAGCGCTGGATCGTGAGCGAGCTGAGCTGGGACTGCGCCACAGGCACGTTCAGCGGCGACACGGCCGCGTTCGGTCATGGCTACATCGACTTCGCTGTCTCCGACACGGCGGACCCACTCGGCGTCTGGACCTTCTCCGGCTTCGCCTGGCCAGACGCGCTGCCCGACCGTCCGATGGTCGGGACATCGACCGACAAGGTGGCCTTCACGACAAGCCTCATCGCGATGGGCGCCGGCGGGAGCTCAAGCACGCCGGGCTGCGCAAGCGGTGCCCTGCTTGGCGCCGAGTTCGTTGCCGTCGACTGGGCCAGCCTGCCGGCCGGCTTCGGCCCGTCGTTCAAGTACAACTCGGGGGGCTTCGACAGCCTCGACTCGATCCGCCCGGCCGTGGCGCAGCCCGCGGTCGACGCCGACCTGCGGATGATCGGCATCGGCAATGGCGCCAGTGCCGGCGATGTCTGGTACGTCGACGTCGCGGGTTCGGCTGCGAGCAACACGATCTTCGAGCCGGTCACGGTCGACTTGACCGCGGCCGCGATCATCCCCGGCTTCGGCACGCCCACGCCACCCGCCCAATCCGGAGGCACGCTGACCAGCACCATCTCCGGCGGTCCTGAGAGCCCGGTGTATGCCGCGGGCCTGCTCGCCTTCGACTCGACCTATCCCTGTACGCCGACGGGCGACACCCTGGTCCGCGACTGCATCCGGGTCACGACGCTCGGCAGCGCCAACCCGCGGACGACGCCGACCCGGGTCCATGACGTGCTCCTCGGCACGAGCGGTTTCGACAGCTCGTTCGGCGGCCTGGCCTGGTCGGGCAATGGCGTCCTGACCGCGGTCTACACGCAATCGTCGAGCAGCACGTTCGCTTCATCCGTCGCCCAGTACACCCTGCCCGGCGGCGGGACGGCCTGGAGCGATCCACAGACCCTCACCCCGGGCGCAGCCGCATACACGGGCACCGGCTGGGGCAGCTACCTCACGGTGGCCACCGATCCCCAGGTCCCGAGCGCGGTCTGGGTCGGCGACCCCGCGGCCGCCGCCGATGGCAGCTGGGCGACGACGATCCACGAGCTGGTCGTGGGCGATACCGGCGCCGGCTACGTCGCCCTGAGCCCGACCCGGGTCCTCGACACCCGGGCCGGCATCGGACTGTCCGGGGCGATGGTGGCCAATGTCCCGCGCAGCTTCGTCGTGGGCAACTTCAACCCCAAGCACCTGATCACCCCGATCATCCCGGCCAACGCCGTCGCGATCACCGCCAACCTGACCGTCACCGGGGCGACCGCCGGCGGCTACGTCGCCTTGAGCCCGCTGCCCAGTGGCAGCCCGACGACCGAGGCCCTGACCTTCCCGACCGGTGACAACCGGGCCAACAACGTGACGATCGGCCTCGCGCCCAACGGCAGCCTGGCCGCGGTCTACCGGGCCGCCGCCGGCAAGCATGCCGACCTGATCCTCGACGTGACCGGCTACTTCCTGGCCGGCTCCGGCTCGCGCTATACGCCCATTACCCCGGTCCGGATCCTCGATAGCCGGAGCGGCCTGGGCACGACCAAGTTCCATGCCAACGTCGCCCGCAGCTTCCTGGTGGCCGGCTTCAAGGACAAGACCAACACGGTCCTGATCCCGGCCGACGCGGTCGCGGTCAGCGCCAACCTGACGGTCACCAACCAGACCGTCGCCGGGCACGTCACCGTCACCCCCACCCAGAACAACCACCCGGGCACCTCCACGATCAACTTCCCGCTCAAAGACAACCGGGCCAACGGGCTGACGATCCCGATCGATCCGCTGACCGGCAAGATCTGGGCGGTGTTCACCGCCAAGAGCGGCACGCTCGATCTGACGATGGACGTGACCGGCTACTACAGCGCCGCTCCGAGCGGCCTGCTCTTCCATCCCCTCGATCCCGGCCGGCGGGTCGATACCCGGGTCGCGCTGGGCACGGGCGGCTTCGGCAACGGCCTGACCGGGGTCCAGGGCACGACCCCCCGCTCGGCGGTCATCGCCGGCCACCTGGGCGTGCCGGCCGCGGCCGCCGCGATCACCGGCGATCTGACGATCACGGGGCAAACCGCCCTGGGGCACGTCACGATCACCCCCGATTCGGAAGCCAGCCCGATCACCAGCACCCTGAACTTCCCGCTCGGGGACACCCGCTCCAACGGGGTCACCGTGCCCCTCGGCACGGGCGCGGTCTGGTTCGTCTACCAGGGCGCGTCAGGCAAGCACGTCCAGGTCATCCTCGACCTGACCGGCTACTTCGAATAGCAGCGTGACGGGCGAGGGCCGGCCACCGGCCCTCGCCTAGACGCGAGCGGGCGACTCGAGCTTCTCGATCCTGATCGCGGTCGCCTTGAACTCGGCCGTGCCCGACTTCGGGTCGGTCGCGTCGATCGTCAGCAGGTTGACGGCAACGTCGTCCTGGAAGTGCATGGTCATGAACGTCAGGCCCGGCCGGAGCGATGGATCGGTCCGGACCGGGACCTCGATCTGGCCGCGGCGCGAGACGACGCGCACCAGCTCGCCCTCGGCCAGGCCGTAGCCGGCGACGTCCTCGGGCGACATGTCCAGCGACTCGCCGCGCCGCAGCGGTGAGCGATAGCCGCCGCTCTGGACCCCGGTGTTGTACGAGTCGAGCCGGCGGCCGGTCGTCAGGCGCACCGGAAAATCGGCGTCGAGGCGATCGACCGGTGGATCGTGGTCGACGGGCACGAACGGGGCACGGATCCCGGGCACCGGATCCTCCCACAGTCGCGAATGGAGGAACAGCTCACCGGGGTGGTTCTCGTCGTAGCACGGCCACTGCAGTCCGCCCAGCTCCTCGAGCCGCTGGTAGCTCATCCCGGCATGGACCGGTGACAGCTGGCGGAGCTCGTTCCAGAGGCCTTCGGGAGTCGTGGCCGGCCAGTTGGCGCCCATCCGCTGGGCCAGCTCGACGACGATCTCGAGATCGTCGCGGGCCTCGCCGGGCGGGTTGAGGGCACGTCGCACGCGCTGGACGCGGCGTTCGGAGTTGGTGACGGTGCCTTCCGTCTCGGCCCAGGCGGCCGAGGCCGGCAGGACGACGTCGGCGAGCTCGGCTGTCCTGGTCAGGAAGATGTCCTGGACGACCATGAACTCGAGGTTCGAGAGGAGGTGGATCGCCCGCTTCTGGTCGGCCTCGGACTGGACCGGGTTCTCGCCGATCACGTAGACACTGGTCAAGTCGCCGCGCTCCATCGCGTCGAACATCCCGGACAGGTGCCAGCCCCGCTTGGGCGGCACCTTGACCCCCCACAGGGCATCGAACTTGGCCCGCAGCTCGTCGTTCTCGACGTGTTGGAAGCCCGGCAGGCGGTCGGGCAGGGCGCCCATGTCGCCACCGCCCTGGACGTTGTTCTGGCCGCGCAGCGGATTGACGCCGCTGCCATAGCGACCGACGTGGCCGCACAGCAGGACCAGCGAGATCAGGGCCAGGACGTTATCGACGCCGTTGTGGTGCTCGGTGATCCCCAGCGTCCAGCAGATCATCGCCCGGGGTGCCGTGGCGAAGGCATGGGCGAGCTCGCGGATCATCGCTGCCGGGACGCCCGTCTCGCGCTCCGCGTATTCGAGGGTGTAGGGCTCGACCTTGGCCCGGTACTCCTCGATCCCGGATGTGGCCCGGGCGATGAACTCGGTGTTCTCGAGGCCGGCGGCGAGGATCTCCCGGCCGAGGGCGTTGGCCAGGGCGATGTCCGAGCCGACGTCGATCCCGAGCCAGCCGTCAGACCACTCCGCCGAGCTGGTCCGGCGGGGATCCACCGTGTACAGCTTGGCGCCGTTGTTGACGCCCTTGAGCAGGTGGTGGAAGAAGATCGGGTGGGTCTCCCGGGCATTCGAGCCCCACAGGATCACCAGGTCGGTGTCCTCGATCTCCCGATATGAACTTGTGCCGCCACCGGCACCGAAGACGGTCGCCAGACCGGCGACGCTAGGGGCGTGTCACGTCCGGTTGCAGCTATCGATGTTGTTGCTGCCCAGGACGGTCCGGCTGAACTTCTGGGCGGCGAAGTTCAGCTCGTTGGTCGCCTTCGAGCAGCTGAACGTGCCGAACGTGGTCGGGCCGTGGGCCGCAGCGGCACGCCGGAAGCTATCAACGGTGCGCTCAAGCGCCTCGTCCCAGGTCGCCGGCCGGAACGGGGCGCCGTCGCGCTTGTCGCCGTCGCGCACGAGCGGAGTCATGAGTCGGGTGTAGGGCTTGGCCATCGAGAACCTCCTGGTCCGTGGTGGGTTCGATTTGGATCATGGCACGTTGGCTGGCTGGGTGGCCAGCCCGGGCCCGTTCTGGCCGGCCCGGGCCACGCCTCGTGGTTGGCCGCAGCCACTCCCTGCAGAGCCGCGTCAATGCCGGCGGGGGTACGTGGTATCCGGTACCCACAACGTCAACGTGCGGGCCCTAAGGTTCTCCGATTCTTCGTGCATGGTCGCCGCCAGGCCAAGCTGAACCGCAAGGCCTCGCCAGCGCCCACTCAGCGTGAATCTGATCGCGCCCCCGCACGGATTCGTGGGTGGCTGGCTCGTCGCGGGCTGCGACCTGGCGCCTCGGCTGGCTTGTGCCACAGCGTTGTGCTCACAGCGACCATGGACGAAGAATCCGAGTGATCAAGCTCCGGGCCCGCAGGCCGAAAGGCGGCCAGCAGTGACCGGAGCCGCTCAACGCGAAAGAGCCAGGGCCGGCTACGGAACCAGCACCACTCCCGGCTCGGCGCCGTCGTCCAATGCCTCGACCTGCCCCACCCGCCAGCTTGAGACACCGGCGGCGGCCAGCGCGGCCTCCACGGCGCCAACCTGAGAAGGCTCGATCGCGGCCAGCAAGCCGCCCGAGGTCTGTGGGTCGTGGGCCAGGGTCACGAGCTCCGCGGGCACGGCCGGATCCAGCTCGAAGGCCCGGGCAACGAACCGGCGGTTGTGCCCGCCGCCCCCCGTCTCGACCCCGGCTCGTGCGACATCCAGCGCCCCACCCAGCGCGGGCAGCGCGGCCGCGGAGAAGACAAAGCGGGTACCCGAGCCGCGGGCCATCTCAAGCCCATGACCGAGCAGCCCGAACCCCGTGACGTCCGTCGCACCGCGCACGCCGGCGGCCACGAGCACCTCGGCAGCGGCGCGGTTCAGTGCACGCATCCCAGCGACGGCCGCCTCGAACGCGGCGTCGGTCGCGGCCGGCTGGCCCTGGCGCTGGCCGCTCACCAGGAGGCCCGTCCCGAGTGGCTTGGTCAGCAGCAGGACGTCACCGGGCCGGGCGCCGCCCTTGCGCAGGAGGTGCTCGGGGTGGGCGACCCCGATCACGGCCAGGCCGTACTTCGGCTCCGCGTCGCGGATCGTGTGGCCGCCGGCCAGGGTGCCGCCCGCCTCGCGGACCTTGGCGCTGGCGCCGGCCAGGATCTCGGTCATCACCTGCTGGGGCAGCTCCTCGGGGAAGGCCGCGATCGATAAGGCGAACAGGACCCGGCCGCCCATGGCAAAGACGTCGGACAGGGCGTTCGCGGCCGCGATCTCACCGAACGTCGTCGGGTCGTCGACGAGCGGCGGAAAGAAGTCGAGGGTGCCGATGATCGCCAGCTCGGGCGCGACGAGGTAGACGGCGGCGTCGTCGGGCGGATTCAGGCCGGCGATCAGCTCCGCCGGGGCGTCCTCAGCACCGAGCTGGGCGAGGGCTTCGGCGAGCACGTCCGCGCCGAGCTTTGCTGCGCAGCCGCCCGAAGTCGTGAGCGAGGTGAGCGACGGGCTGTCGAGGAAGCGCAGGTTCACGTGTCGATGATACGAAGCCGCCGGTAGAATCAGGGCATGCCGACCGACTTGCGGGCCAAGACTGGCCTCGCCTACGACGACTACGCGCCCGAGCGAGCGGATTCGCAGCCGGCGGATCAACCCAACCCGCGGCCCGAGGCGCGGCCTGTGGTCCTGGTCCACGCTGGGATCTGCGATCGCCGGATGTGGGATGCCCAGGTGTCCGCGCTGAGCAGCGGCCGGCGCCTCGTTCGCCTCGACCTGCGGGGCTACGGCGCGTCGGATCGACGGCCCGCCGCGGCACTTTCGCACCATCGTGAGGTGGCGGCCCTCCTCGACGAGGTGGGGATCGCCGGCGCCCACCTGGTCGGCGTGTCGATGGGCGCCGCGATCATCACCGAGGTGGCCCTGGCCCGGCCGGACCTGGTTGGGTCGCTGCTGCTCGTCGCGCCGAGCGGGGCACTCCGGACCGAGGTGACCGCCGACCTCGAGGAGCTCTGGGAGGCCGAGGAAGAAGCATTGGCCGAGGAGGACCTGGACCGGGCGGTCGAGGCCAACCTCGAGACGTGGGTGGACGGGCCGGGCCAGCCCTCGGATCGGGTCGCGCCCGCGGTGCGCGCGTTCGTCGGCCAGATGCAGCTCAAGGCGTTCGAGAACGTCGACGGCTGGGACGAGGAGGACCTCGAGGACGAGGGCCTCCAGCCGCCGATCCGGGGTCGTGCTGCCGAGGTGAAGGCCCCGACCCGGATCCTCGTCGGCGACTTGGACGTCGCTGCCGTCGGCCGGACTGCGGCCCGCCTCGCCGAGGAGATCACGGGCGCGTCGCTGGTCCATTGGCCCGACGTCGCCCACCTGCCGTCGCTCGAGCGGCCCGACGCCTTCAGCGTCTTCGCCCTGGACTGGTTCGCCGAGGTCGAGGCCACCTCGCCCGCGTCCTGACCCACGGGCCGGGCCCGGCCGCCGGGTCCGGCCATCCGGCTGGCCTATGCTCTGGCAATCTGGGAGCGGAGGGGTCCCGGTGGGTCCCCCGGTCTTCAAAACCGGTGGCGCCACGCTCCGCGTGACGTGGTGGGTTCGACTCCCACGCGCTCCCGCCACGGCCGCAGCAGGAGGTCCGGATTGGCTCGCTCCGATGCGCCTCGACCGCCGTCGGTTGAGCGCCTGCTCGCCGCGGTCCGTCCTCGTCCCGGCGTCGAGCTTGACCACGCGGCGCTCCGCGACGCGGCCCGGGCCGAGATCGATGGCGAGCGAAAGCGAATCGCGAGTGGGGCATCTCCGCGTGGCATCGAGAGCCTCGCGGACGCTCTCATCGACCGGCTCAGCCGGCTGACCGACCAGCCGGCCGGCGGCCTGACCCGGGTGATCAACGCGACGGGCGTGATCCTGCACACGAACCTCGGCCGGGCGGCCTGGCCGAAGGCTGCAATCGAAGCGGCCGCCGAGGCAGCGGCGGGGTACTCGCTGCTCGAGCTCGATCGAGCCTCCGGTCGTCGCGGGGCCCGCTTCCGGGCAGCGGAGGAGCACCTGATCGCCCTGACCGGCGCCGAGGATGCCCTGATCGTCAACAACAACGCCGCGGCGGTCGCCCTCGCCGTGGGCCTGGCCGGGCGGGGTGGCCGGGTGATCGTGTCGCGCGGCGAGCTGGTCGAGATCGGCGGCGGCGTACGGATCCCCGAGATCATCCGCCGGGCGGGCGCCCGGTTGGTCGAGATCGGTACGACGAACCGCACTCGGGCGGCGGACTTCGAAGCCGCGATGGCCGAGCCTGGGCCCGGCGCCGCCGCCAAGGTCGTCCTGCGCGTCCATCCCTCGAACTTCGTGATCGCCGGCTTCACCGAATCGGCCGGCCTGGCCGAAGTTGCCGCCCTGGCCCATGGTCACGGCGCGATCGTGATCGATGACCTGGGCAGTGGCGCGCTCTTGCCGACCGAGGACTTCGGGCTGGCCCACGAGCCGCTGCCGGGCGAGCGCCTCGCGGCGGGTGCCGACCTGGTCACGTTCAGTGGCGACAAGCTGCTCGGCGGCCCGCAGGCCGGCCTGATCGTCGGCCGGGCGGACCTTGTCGCCCGGCTGCGGCGCGATCCGCTGGCCCGGGCGATGCGCCCGGACAAGGTGACCCTCGCTGCTCTGGGCGCGACCCTCGGCCTGTACCGGGCTGGCGTGGCCCGGCGCGAGGTCCCGGTGTGGCAAATGATCGCGGCCGAGCCGGCGGCATTGCTCGCCCGCACCGAAGCCATCCGCGCCGCCCTTCCGGCACCGGCGCAAGCAACGACAGCCGTCGAGGCGCTCGAATCCACTGTCGGCGGCGGTTCCCTGCCGGGTGAGACGCTGCCTTCGTTTGGCCTCGCCATCCGGGGAGGCTCGGCCAAGGTGACCCTCGACGCCTTTCGGCGGGGCACGCCCTGCATCGTCGCCCGGATCGCGGACGACGCCGTGATCCTGGATCTGCGGACGGTCGACCCGGCCGATGACCCCGCTGTCCGAGCGGCGATCGCGGCGCTGGTCGGCGCTTGACCCGGAGCCGGCCGCGATGACCGTCGTGATCGGCACCGCGGGCCACATCGACCACGGCAAGACGGCCCTCCTCCGGGCATTGACCGGGATCGACGCCGACCGTCTGCCCGAAGAGCGCCGGCGGGGGATGACGATCGATGTCGGCTATGCCCACCTGCGCCTGGCGGACGGCATCGACATCGACTTCGTCGACGTGCCCGGCCACGACCGGCTGATCGGCAACATGCTGGTCGGGGCGGGCGAGATCGATGCGGTGCTGCTGGTCGTCGCGGCCGACGATGGCCCGCGGGCACAAACCCTGGAGCACCTGGCCCTGCTCGACGGGCTCGCCATCGACGAGGGAATCGTGGCCCTGACCAAGGTCGACGCGGTCGAGCCCGAGCGGGTCGCCGAGGTCGAGCGATTGATCCGGGCGATGCTCGCGGGGACCACCCTGGACGGCGTGCCGATCGTGCCCGTCTCGTCGATCGATGGCCGTGGGGTGCCCGAGCTGCTGGCCGGCCTGACCGAGCTGCGCGACCGCGTCGTGGCCCGAGTCCCACGCCGCTCGGAGGCCGATCCGGTCCGGCTCGCGATCGATCGCTCGTTCGTGATCAAGGGCCGCGGCACGGTGGTGACTGGCTCGTTGAGGGGCGGCCGTCTCGAGCGCGGTACGCTCCTGCGCCTGGTTCCTGGCGATCGGCTCGTTCGGGCCCGCGAGCTCCAGGTCCATGGCCGCTCGGTCGAGGCGCTGGCCGGTGGCGGCCGGGTGGCCCTCAACCTGGCCTCGATCGAGGCCAGCGAACTGCCGCGGGGCGCCGTCCTGACGACGGATCCTCGGGTTCAAGCCAGTTCCGCGCTCATCGCCCTGGTGGCGCCCGCCGGGAGCGCCGCCGAGCGTCCGGGGCTGGCGCCGGGCGGCGGGCTGCGGCTGCACCTTGGCACCGAGCAGGTCCAGGCGACCGTCGGCCGGGGACGGGCCGACTTGGTCCGCCTGCCCGATGGGTGCCAGGTCGTTCGGTTCCGGCTCGCCCGGTCGATTGCCGTTGCCGCCGGCGACCGCTTCGTCCTGCGTCGTGGCGGCCCGAACGGCACGGTCAACGGCGGCCGGGTCCTTGATCCAGAGCCACCGGTTGGCCCGTCACGCCGGAGGATGACCGCCGGTCTCGTCGCCAGCCTGGCTGTGGACGATCCGATCGAGCGGGCGCGGGCGATGATTGCGCTCCACGGCGTGCTGGACCCGCGCAGGCTGGCCCACTTGCCGGCGACCGGCGACTCGGACAGCACGGCCCTCGGGGCAGTGACCCTCGCCGGCGTCCTGGTCACCGAGCCGATCGCGAGTGCGCTGGGTGCCGAGGGGTTGAACGCCGTGCAGGCACATCGCGGGTCGACCGCGGAATCTGGCCAGTCGCTGGCGGAGCTCCGAGTCCGCCTGGTACGCCTCCTGCGCCGGCTGGCAACCGTGGACGAGCGGCCAGCCGGGCAGATCGTCGAGGCCGTCCTGGCCGGGCTGGTGGCCGAGGGCCGGCTGGCCCGCAGCGGCGATCGGATCCACGAGCCCGGCCGCAGCGCCGAGCGACCGGCCGCCCTGAGCGCCGCGATGGACCGCCTCGAACGGGCGCTGGCGACGGCCACGCCGCCGGCCCTGGGCGAAGCCGTGCGCGCCAGCGGCTGCCCGGCGGATGGCGTCCGGATCCTCGAATCGGCAGGCCGGATCATCCGCCTCGAACCCGAGCTGGCCTACGCGGCTGCGACCTATCGCGACCTGGCCGAAACGGCGCTCCGGATGGCCCGGACCGGCGCCCTGGCCCCGGCCGCGTTTCGCGATGCGACCGGGACGAGCCGGAAGTACGTGATGGCGATCCTCGAGGACCTCGACCGGCGGGGGATCCTCCGGCGCGGCCCCGACGGACACCTGCCCGGGCCCCGGGCCGTATCGCTTGACGAGATCGGGCGGTCACGGCCGTGACGGGCACGGAGGCGCCCCTCCGCTCGGGGATCGTGCTTGCCGGCGGGGCTTCGCGCCGCTTCGGCGGGGACAAGCTGGCCGAGCCCATCGGTGGTCTCAGCCTGATCGAGCTCGCGGTCGGGGCGCTGGCCGGCCTGGTCAGCGAGATCGTGGTGGTGATTGCCCCGGGCCGGGCCGCTCCGGTGCTGCGAACCGGGGCTCAGACGCCGATCCGCTTCGCGGCCGACGCCGAGGCGTTCGGCGGCCCGCTCGTGGGGCTGCGCACTGGCCTCGCGGCCGCGCGGGGCAAGGCCGCGATCGTCGTCGGCGGCGACATGCCCTCGATGCTCCCGGCCGTGCTCGAGGAGCTGCTTGGCCACGTGCCGGCAGCGCTGGAGGACCAGGCCGGCGTGCTGCGTCCGTTGCCCTGCGCCCTGGACCGGACCGTGGCGCTGGCCACGGCCGAAGCGCTCCTGGCCGGCGGCGAGCGGCGCCTGCGGGCGCTCCTGGCCGAGCTCGGGACACGCCCGCTGCCGTGGGCCGACTGGCGGGCCGACGATCCGGAAGGCCTGACCCTGGTCGACATTGACGAGCGCAGCGACCTGCCCTGAACACAGCGAGACCCCAACCTTGCGGTCGGGGCCTCGCGGGAGGAGGAGACCGGTCCCGTAGGGGGGAGGAGGACCGGGCGGGAGCAGAGGTACGAAACGCAGTCTGCCGGGCGTTCGTTATCGCCGGCTTCGTCGTCCGTTAACGCTCGGTATGCCGCCCTAGGATCCGGAACGAGTCGCCG
>Ga0265339_10002037_pt1 | contig 14834 bp, 13 predicted proteins | sample 4CB219metaG_FD_202085 | JGI IMG/M metagenome (GOLD analysis project Ga0265339, IMG submission 202085) | Rhizosphere microbial communities from Carex aquatilis grown in University of Washington, Seatle, WA, United States - 4-CB2-19 metaG | ecosystem: Host-associated > Plants > Roots >...
AGGTCTTTACGCCCCTCGGCCACCACATCGACACCGCCTTGGTTTACGCGTTCATACCCGATGGGGCCGGGCAGCGTGGCATCGGATCGCGCGGCGGTTGCGGGCAGGGTATTCCCAATCTGCTGCAGGACGCCGCGATCGAGTAGGGCATTCCAGCGGACGATCAAGTGGTTCAGGTCCCGGCCCTTGTAGCGGAAATCGCCATTGGGCGCCCAGCCACGCTTGCTGTAGAGTTCGACGCCAGCCACCATGTCCATACTGCGGTTAATGACCCAGTAAACTTGCTCGCCGACGATAAAGCCCTTGATGGTCGAGTTGCTGAGGATGGGAATCAGCAGCCCGTTTTCGCGGCCGTTCTCGTCTACCGCATGGCGCAGGTAGGGGAAGTAGAAGACGGGAATGCCGAGCAGCTTAAAGTAGGAATTCGAGGAAGATGCTGTGCCGTCATCCAGGTTGATGGCTCTGGAGATGATTTGCCAGTCGGGCTTGGGAAAACTGCAGTTGGTCATGGTGCCGTCGATGAGGCGGTAGCTGTCATCGCCTGTCTGGAGCACGACCCGCGCGGTGAAAAGGAACGGCGTAGATGTGGAGTAGACGGCAGAGCGGCCTGCGGAGTGAATGCCCTGCGAGCCGCTGACGTTGTAGAAGCGCGCTGTATGCATATTGAGGCGCATGTCGCCATGGGTGGCGTTGATGAGCACGCCGTTGGGGCCTCCGGTGACCTGGAGATGGCCCTCCGCTTCTAGTTCTGACGTCGACTGGTTGTAGACGACCTTGTCCGCGCGGAGGATGTAATCCCGGTAATGCACGACGACATGGCCGTCGAGGGTGAATGTATCGCCCACATGTGTCTGGCGGTCGGCGTCGAGCTGAACGGGCACTCCTGTGGCGGGCGCGGGCTCAGGTTGCGCGACGGGCAGCATCTCCTGGCCGGGGTCGTCGGGGAGTTGCGCGGACATGGTGTCTTGAGGATCGGCAGAGACAACGGCAGGCTGTTGAGGGGACGCGGGTAACGCATTGGTCAACGCCTGCCCCACAAGTTGCAGGTGACAGAGGGCGATCAGCGTGATAATTAGTAAGTTACGAGGATGCATCCCAAGAACCCAAGACCGGTGCAAGGCTCAGCATAGCAAAAGCAGGCCGCATTGGATGGGACGCACTCCCCGCAGCTCTGGCAGCAGGAAAAATTCGGGTTGATCTTACCGGTCACGGATCAGAAGATTCGGACCGCGACCTGTTTCCCGCGTACCTCCTTTTTTCGATTGCAAGGCTTGTCCGAGTTGCCCTGGATGCCTTTCAGGCTCCAACCCGGAACAGAAAACTGCACGTACTTCGCGATCGCGGCTCAGGAGCCGGACCGAGGGCGAGGCGGAGCCGAGACGGAAGGGATACTGAAGCTTTGAGCACATTGCCGAATCAGGTGAAGGTTTCACCCAAGTGGAAACAGGAAGTAAACCAGCGCGTCGCCGCGCATAAGGATCGCAAGACCTCCTCCTCTACGGGACCGGAAGCGACCACCGAGTCGCACCACAGCGCAGACAGCCGTGCAGCGGCAGCGGCGGCACGGGTAGCCGCGCGGTTTGCCAAGGCGCCCAGTTACAGCGAAATGGCTGGCGAGGCACGGGCCGCTGTCCGCGCCGCAGAGGCCGCATCGAGGGCCGCGCTTGAGGCGCAGGCCGCAGCTGAATCGATACTGGCCGGACTTGAGGCTGCCTCGGCCACTGAACCGGAATGGGAGTTGCGGGCTGCCGAACCCGTTGAGCCAAAGCCGGATCAGAAGCGACCAATGGCGAACGCCAAGGGACTGGCCACCGTTCCGGCAATCGAGGGGCGGGCACTCGAAGGGGATGAATTTGAAATCCGGCGGGAGCCGGATTTGCCGGTGCGGCAGGCAGAGCCTGTCGAGCTTCGCGCAACGCACGGGGAGGAGATTCCAGAGCCGGCCACGGAAAGCTGGGAGGATTCGGCATGGCCCCCGCAGCCTGGACCGAGCGGCAACGGGATTAAGACCGTAGAACCGGCGCTCCCGATTCACGCCAACCTGATCGAGTTTCCTCGCGAAATTGTAGCTACGCGCAAAGTGCGTCCACGGCTGGCAGAAGGAACCTATGCCGCACCTGGAGATCAGTTAAGCATCTTCGAAGTGGACCCCGACTCAATTTCAGTGGAGCCCTCGGCTGCCGCGGCGGTGGACATGGCTTCAGCGCCTTCCTGGGCAGGACCGGAATGGTCGGGCATTGAGCTCGATGCGCAACCAAGGCGCGAGTTTTTGGAGCAGGCTCCGGCCGAATCGCTGGCCGAGCGGAAACTCCGGTTGGACCAGGCCCTGGAGTGGGATCAGAACGTGCAGATTGCGCCCATGAGCCTGCGGCTTATGGCGGGGCTTGTGAATGGCTCGCTGGTGACGGGCGCATTCCTTTTGGTTGCGATGGTGGTTGCGTCCCAGGTGAAAGTTCTGCCGTCGCTTCGCGGGATTGAAGCGGCTTCGGCCGTGATGCTTGCGGTGATCGCCGCGCTCTACCACGGGCTCTTTCACGCCTTTGCCAAAGGCACGCCGGGCATGCAGTACGCCGGCGTCTCTTTGTGTACCTTCGACGGCAAGAAACCGACGCGCGCGCAACGGGTCGGACGGCTGGCGGCGATGCTTGTGTCGGTGGTGCCGATTGGGCTTGGCGTGATGTGGGCCATCTTTGATGAGGATCGGCTGAGCTGGCACGACCGGCTATCGCAGACCTATCTGCGGAAGTATTGAGAACCAGGGAATAGGAAATAGGGAATAGTAGAGACCTCTATCGGCGGGCGAGGTTTCTTCCGGCTGGACGGTTACTTCGACCGCAGTTTCATGCTGATTTCAAATGCTGAAAATCTGGAACCGAGGATCGCGGAGACGCGTACCCCAATCTGAGCGGGAGACTGCTCGGAACGGGAGAACGTATGAAGCGAATTGCGATTGCTACTCTGTTCGGCGTGGGTGCGGGTGCGATTTGCGGAACCCTGTTATTCACTTCCGGCATCATGAAATACAGCCTGATCACTTTAGTGTTTGTCTTGCTGAACAGAGCGGTGATGGGCTTTGCGATCGGCATATCCAGGCTGACGGTGCACTGGGCATGGAACGGCATCGTCAATGGACTGGTGGTTGGTTCGATCTTCTCTTACTTCCTTTTCATGAGCCTCGGTGCGGGGATGCTGCCGGTGGTCAATTTCCTTGTCAATGGGCTCTTCGGATTGATCATCGAGTTCTTTACTACGGTGGTTTGCAGGCAGCGGGGTCCTGTGCATACCGATGTAAGTGCGCGAACCTTGCCGGTTTAGGGTTCATTGCGATATAGGGATGCGGTTTGTTCACCCAGATCTCAGGACCGAGAACTGGGGCACCTAATTTGTGTGCCGCCGTGGGTGTAATCTCTTTCGGAGGAGACTTCGAAAGAGAATGATTAAGGTTGAATTATCAAAACCGGCGCGTGCGGCGGCAATCACTTCGATGCAGCGGTACTTCGAAGAGAACATGACGGAGCCGATCGGGAATTTGCCGGCGGGCTTGCTGCTGGACTTCTTTATTGAAGAAGTAGGGCCGGCGATTTACAACCGGGCGATTGCCGACGCGCAGGCGCGGTTGCAGCAATGCGTTGTGGATCTGAACGGTGAACTTTTCGGCGATGAATTTCAGTATTGGCCTCGGGTGGACAGCAAGCGAAAGAGGAGCCGGTAGCGACAGCTGATCCCGTGCCCTAAGACCTCATTTCGCTAAGGCGCGGAGGGCCGAGACACCGGCACCGAGGAGGGCGATTTCGTCGTCGGGGGGCAGGATCTCAAGCGAGAAGCTTTGCAGCGGGGTCATCTTGACCATGGACTCGATGTGGGCGCGGAGAATGGGCAGTTCGACCCAGCCGGCGTTGTGGCCGGTGAAGTAAAAGCGGCCGGGGCCGGCCAAGTGGATAAAGGACGCGGTGGCGGCGGCCAGAGCGCGGTGCCACAAGTCGACGAACGCGCGGCAGCGTGCGTCGCCTTGCTTTGCGTTGGCGAAGACTTCTTCCGGTTCGAGATCGAGGAAGCGCATGCGCATGGCACGGTAGCCCATGATTCCCTCAAGGTGGCCGATGCCGCCGCAGGCGCAGTAACGCTCTTTGGGGTCGAGGGTGACGGTGATGTGGCCGCCTTCCCAGACACCTTGCACATAAGGCCAGCGACCGTACCCAATACCGTTGCCGATGGTCCAGACGCGGGTGAGCTTTTCGAGTCGACCGCGAGTGGCTGCCACTCCGGCGGCAATGGCATCGGCATCGTTGGCCACGTGCACGGGAGTAGAGATGCCGCGGGCGGCAAGCTCTTTCTGCAAGTCGTGGGCCAGGCGCATTCCCTTGAGCTGGGTCAGGTTCGGCGAGTCTTCGACGACGCCGTCGCTAATGATGCCGGGGATAGCAACACCGATGGCGTCGAGTGGTTGGGGATCGGCTTTGGCAAGGAAAACGATCTGGCCAGCGAGTATCTCCACCAATTCACTGGGAGGAAGGGCGGCGAGCGCGTCTGGCTCGGAGGAGTCGGCGGGAAAACGCAGCGGCTTGGCGGCGACGCGATGGTCCTGAAGCCTGCCGGCGACGATGTGGTCCGTAATGACGATGCCAATCGCTGTGGTCATGGAGAAGCCCTCCGGGGAAGAGCAGCCTTCAGCTTAAAGCTGCTTTGTTGCAGCGGCCAAATTTCATGCTAGAACAATGCCAGGAACACCGTACCTTCGCCGAATTCGTGCGAAATTGCCGCTCCCTGATTAGAGCGTCCAATCTGTTCTGTGAATTGCCTTCTAGGTATTCGATCCCTGGAATTGCTTTAGTCGGACTGATAGCGATGCAGGCGGCCAAGGCCGTTGAATGCAGCCACTTTGTAACACTCGGCGAGGGTGGGGTAGTTGAAGACCGTGTCGATGAAGTAGTCCACGGTTCCGCCGAGAGTCATGACGGCCTGGCCGATGTGGACCAGCTCGGTGGCGTCTTCGCCGATGATGTGGACACCGAGGACTTTGCGGGTATCACGGTGGAAGATGAGTTTGAGGCGGCCGGTAGTGTCGCCACGAATCTGGCCTCGCGCCACTTCGCGATAGTAGGCCATGCCGACCTCGTAGGGAACATCTTCGCCGGTCAGCTGTTCTTCAGTCTTTCCAATGAAACTGATTTCGGGAATTGTGTAAATGCCGTAGGGATAAAAGCCAGGATTTGAGGTAGCGGCCTGGTCGTTGAAAGCGCGGGCAGCGGCGATGCGGCCCTGCTCCATGGAGACCGAAGCCAGGGCGGGAAAGCCGACGACATCGCCGGCGGCGAAGATGTGCGGGACTTTGGTCTGGTAGTGTTCGTCGACGGCAATGCGGCCGCGGCTGTCGGCTTCAAGACCTGCGGCGGCGAGGTTGAGATCTTCCACGGCGCCCTGGCGGCCAACGGCGTAGAGGAGCGCGTCGCCTGAGACCTTCTTTTTGCTCTCGAGGTTAGCAACCACCGTGCCGGGAGAGGGCTCTTCAACACTTTCCACTTCCTCGCCGAGGCGGAGGGTAACGCGCGCATCGCGCAGGTGATAGCTGAGAGCCTCAATAATTTCGCGGTCGGCGAATTCAAGCAGGCGGTCGCGCTTTTCAATGAGCGTGACGCGGACACCGAGGACGGCGAACATGCAGGCATATTCAACGCCGACCACGCCGCCGCCTACGACGATGAGCGTGCGGGGTAGCTCGGGGAGCTCCAGTATCTGGTCGCTGTTGACGATGCTGCGACCGTTCACGGGAACTTTGGGTGAGCAGGCGGGCTTGGTGCCGACGGCGATGATGATGTGCCCGGCTTCAAGGGTGGTTTCAGTCTGCGGGCCAGCGACGCGGACAGTATGGGGATCGACAAAGCTGGCGATGCCGTGGACCACGTCGATACCGTTGCGAGAGAGCTGGGCTTCGGTAACGTCGACCTCGGTCTTGATGACGGCCTGGACGCGGAAGGCCAGGTCGGCCATGGTGATCTTTTCCTTGACCCGATAGTTGATGCCGTAGATGGAGCGGTAGTTGTAGCCGGAGAGGTGGAGTACAGCTTCGCGCATTGTCTTGGAAGGGATGGTGCCGGTGTTGACGCAGACGCCGCCAACGACCGTCCGGGCCTCAACAACCGCCACTCGCTTATTCATCTTGGACGCGGCCACAGCGGCGCGTTGCCCAGCGGGTCCGGAGCCAATGACGATCAGGTCATACTTGACGCTCATGCAGGAGTATCTCCCAGGGTTTGAGGCGGAATTGACCGCAGCGTAAATCACCGGGTTGCTGCGATGGCTGTTAACCGGAGGCTATCATAGCGCCGGTGAATTAATGCTGAATCAGGGATTGGGCAGATCGGGAAAAGAAGCTCCGCCGCTGGAGCAGGCGGTCAGCAGCAGTGGGAGGGGGAGGAGCAAGCGGGTGCTCCGGAAGTGGAAGGTGAACCACTTGCCGAAGCACTGATCTGGGGGGATCCGCCTGGCTTGATTTGCCAGCTTTTGTAGTTCAGGCGCGTGCTGGCTGCATAGTCCGGCGCCGGGCAGGCTGCGCGCCGGGAGTGAAAGTTCCGCCGGGTTGGGGTTCTCCTTCAAGGCGGAACTGGCGAATAATGCCGTCCAGGTCGCTGGCCAGCGAGGCAAGGTTTTTGAGCGCCTCTACGGACTCTTCAGCGCCCTGAGCGTTTTCGTTGGAGAGGGCCGAGATCTGTCCGGCAGACTCGGAGATTTCGCCGGAAGCGGAGGTCTGCTCGGTGGCCGCGGTGGCGATCAGGTTGATCTGGTGCTCGACCTGTTTGGAGGACTCAATAATGGCCTCCAGGCTGTGACGGGCGCGGGCAGTTTCTTCCATGCCGCTTTCGACCGCGGAGCGGCTCTGATGCATGACTTCGAGAGTCTCGCGGGTTTCTTCCTGGATGCTGCGGATGGTTCCGGCGATCTCCTCGGTAGCGCCCTTGGTGCGTTCGGCGAGGCGTCGGACTTCGCCGGCAACCACAGCAAATCCGCGTCCATGCTCCCCGGCGCGCGCGGCTTCAATGGCGGCGTTGAGGGCCAGCAGGTTGGTTTGCTCGCTGATTTCCTGAATGACGTTGACGACTTTGCCAATCTCTTCAGAGCGAAGGGCGAGGGAGGTCATCTTGTCGGAGACCGAGCTGGTGGCGGCGGCGATTTTTTCCATCGTGACGGCGGCCGCCTGCATGACGGATCCGCCCTGATCGGCAGTTTCGGCGGAGGTACGGCTGGCGGAGGCTGCGTTCTCGGCGTTGTGGCTGATTTCGCCGATGGTTGCGGTCATCTCCTGTGCAGCGGCGGCAATCTGGTTGATCTTGCTTGACTCGGTGCGGGAGTTGCCAGCGTTCTGTGTGGCGCGGGAACTGATTTCGGTGGTGGCCGAGGAGAGCGTGTCCGCGCCTTGGGCAACGGACTGAAGGACTGAACGCATGGAGTCGATGCTTGTGTTGATCGCAACGCCAAGCTGGCCAATTTCGTCTGTGCCGGTGATACGGACGGACGCGGTAAGGTCCTTGTTGGCCATGGCTTCGACGGCGTTCTTGAGCCGTTCGATACGGGGAGCGATCTCCCGGGTGAGTAATGCGCCGACGATAATGCAGAGGAAAACCATGAGAAGAGAGGCGGCGATATCGATCCAGACAGCGCGGTGGGATGACTTGGTGACGTCATCGGACTCAGCTGCGCCGAACTTGGCATTCAAGTTGAGGTCTTCGGTCATCGTCGTTGTAACCGAGGAGAACAGTGAAACGGTTGCATCGGACATAAGCACGTCGAGCGCCTCGCCGACCTTGGTGGCGGCAATCAAGGCGTTGGCCTTGTCGCTGACTTCCAGGTATTGGGACATGGAGGTGGTGAACTTCTGGAAGAGTTCGCGCTCGCCGGGATAGGTAATGGTGGGCTCATAGGCTTTTATAGCGGCTTGATATTTCGCGATGTTGCTTTGCCGCTCAGACTGGTGAGCCGTCAGGCATGCCGGGGTCGAGCATAACAACAGGTCGAGGTCCTGGCGCCTGAGTGTGTTGGCAGCTCCGCGAAGGTCTGACAAGGCGATGAGCGACGGCATCGCATTGGCGCTTACATCGTTGCTTTGGGTCGCAATGTTCTGGAAGGTGATGCACGTGAAGGCACCGAGGAGAATGCAAAGGCCGCAAACGATGCCAAAGGCGAAGATGAATTTGCGGGAGACGGGCAGGTTGCGTAACCACTGCATGGCGGTAACCTCTTCAATGGCGATTCTCCAGCTATATCGGCGCAAGTGGTGAATGCATGAATTTGTTAATCGCGTTGGGAGGGGGAAGTCTGCGAAGGGCCAGAAGGCATTGGCACGACCGGTTGAGCCGGGCCGGGGATGCTGGTCTTAGAGCCTGTCATGAACTTTCCCACTACCCACGCGAAAGTTCATGACGCGCACTAAAGTTGCTTCGACATTTTGATGCCGTGGATCTGGACGCCGGGCGCGAGCGCGCGGGTGGGGCGGAAATCCTCTTCGATGCCAGTTTCAATGTAGCCAAAGCGGCGATAGAGGGGCAGAAGCTCGGGCCTCATGCTGAGGACGACGATGTCTACTGCTTCGCAGCCGGCGGTGCGGAGTCGGTCCTCAGCGGCCTGGACGAGAATGCGGGCGAGTCCCGTGCCCTGGTGTGCAGGGTCCACGGCGAGCTGGCCGAGATAGCCGCGGAGGCCGCGCACTTCAAAGTAGACGCAGGCGAGCAGGGGAGCGGAGCTTGCTTTCGCAGCGGCATTCTCGGCGACCAGGATTGTTCCTTTTTCCATCAAGGCGGAGAGGCGCTGGTCGTCGGTGCGGTTGCCTTCAAGGAAGGTCTCGATCGAATAAGCGGAGTTGACCAGCGCGATCAGGCTTAGCCGGTCGGCGGCGGTTGCCTGGCGAATGTGGAGACCGGAGTTGGAAGTTGGCATTGCTTTATCGTTCACGGCTCTCTCACGGTAGACCTTTCCATCAAGATTAATCGGTTAGGCTGGCGACTGGGGCGACTCTCTGGACAGGCGGTAAACTGCGTTGATTCAGGCGCGCCGATTTCTACCTGCACCGGATTGGAAAATGCTTTAGGCTCAGAGGATGGAGTTTGAGCGATGGAGTTCAAAGTAAGCGAGCTGGAACGGGAGCCGATCGAGTTTGACCTGGAACTGGCTCCTGGAGCCGTGGATCTGGGCCAGGAGGCCAAGCAGGTAGGGGCTTTGGCCACATCCGGGCAGGCCGAGGTGCTACATGAGCATCGCGGACCCAAGGATATTGTGGCGGATATCCGGCTGCGCGGGAACTTCGCGGGCAAATTTGAGGTTCCGTGCGCGCGGTGCGTGGAGCCGGTGGAAATCCCTCTGGCGGCCGAGTTTGACCTGATTTTCAGGCCGGCGGCGGCCGATGCCGAGGCCACAGAACGGTCAATTACAGCGCCGGAGACGGAAATCGGTTATTATCTAAAAGACAGTCTGTTGCTTGAAGATGTGCTGCGGGAGCAGGTGCTTTTGTCCCTGCCGGTTAGAACATTGTGCAAGCCGGACTGCAAGGGACTTTGTCAGCGCTGCGGTGCAAACCGTAACAGTCAAGCCTGCTCATGCGAGGACGGTCCAAGCGACCCCCGCTGGGAGGCACTGTCCGGGCTTCGCAGCCGGATCAAGTCCTGAAGATAACCCCAAGAGATTGAGGGTGTTCTGCCAGGCCGAAAGGCTTTGAAGGCTGTTTGCGGCCAGATGGTTTTTGAAACGGGCGGGACACGAAAGGAATTTCATCATGCCTAATCCGAAAAGGCGCCACTCGACGCGCCGCACCGCACTTCGCCGTTCCCACGACTTTTTGACAGCAGTGGGTCTCTCCGAGTGCCCAGCCTGCCATGAAAAGAAGCTTCCCCATCGCGCCTGCCCCAAGTGCGGCGCCTACAAGGGCAAGCAGGTCCTGGACATAAAGGAAGCAGCCAAGTAGTCTGAGCCACATGCTCATCGACATTGCTCTTGACGCAGTCGGTTCCGATAAAGCTCCCGAGCCGGAGATTCGCGGGGCGATTCTCGCCTGCCGTGCTCTGCCTGTGCGCGTCCATCTGATTGGACCGGAGGCGGAGCTACGCGACGTCCTTGACGAACACCTGGAAAACGAAGACCTGCCGATTGTGATCCACCATGCGTCCGAACGCATAGGGATGGACGAGAAAGCGGCGCACGCCGTGCGGACCAAGAAGGACAGCTCGATGCGGGTAGGGCTGAAACTGGTGCGCGAGGGCAAGGCCGCCGGCTTTGTGACGGCAGGCAATACGGGCGCAGCCATGGCAACGGCCAAAATGGTGCTGGGCGCGCTGCCCGGCGTGGACCGCCCGGCGCTGGCGACTCCGATGCCGAGCTCGACGGGCAATCCGTGCGTGCTGCTGGATGTGGGCGCCAACGTGGACTGCAAGGCCCATAACCTGGAACAGTTTGCCGTGATGGGTGAGATGTACGCGCGCACCGTGCTCAAGATCAACGAGCCGCGGGTGGGGCTGCTCTCGATCGGCGAAGAAGAGACCAAGGGCAACGATCTGACGCGCGAGGCTTTTCCTCTGCTGAAGGCGCTGCCGATCCGGTTCATCGGCAACGTGGAAGGGCGCGATATTTTCAGTGGCCTGGCCGACGTGATTGTCTGCGACGGCTTTGTAGGCAACGTGGCGCTGAAAACCAGCGAGGGCGTGGGGCGCTTTGTGCGCGACGTTCTGCGCGAGTCGCTGACGCGGACGGTGACGGCTCAGGTGGGCGCGCTGCTGTCGCGGCGCGCCTTCAACGACTTCCGCCAGCGTCTGGACTACCGAGAATACGGCGGTGCGCCACTGCTAGGCGTGCGCGGCGTATGCATCATCGGGCATGGCTCCTCGAATGACCGGGCGATTTTCAATGGAATTCGCGTGGCGTATGAGTTTGCCAAGGGCGGGACCGTCGAACGAATTGAGCGGGAGTTTGCAGGACATGCTAAGCGCGTTGCACCAAGCCACGGCGCGAGCAGCGATGGCAAATCGAATTCGACGATCGTGCAGTAAATAGTGGCTAGCAGTTAGTAGCCGGTCGTTAATTCAGAGCCGATCCCATGGGAACAAGACCAATGTCGGCATTGCAATTTGACCTTGCTCAATTGAGCCAGTTGGCATGTCCGGCCTGCTGGTGCGAATTGCGGCTGGAGGAGACTCGGCTGGCCTGCGTGAAGTGCGGGCGAGGCTATCCGATAGTGGATGGGATTCCGATGTTGATTGCCGGGCGCGAGGATCCCTCACACGACTGAGACCTGCCGCAGTTGCGATTACTTAAATAGATCGGCGAGTTCAGACATGTAGAGAGTATCGGTCATGGACGTAAAAGTTCCATGATCGATGACTTCTCGCGCGGCGCGGAGGAAGGCTGTCATTGCAACGCGGCTGAAGCCGGAGCCTATGCTGATGCGGCGGACTCCGAGAGCCTCAAGCTCCTTGACTGTGAGCGGCGGCGCCCCTTTTATTCCCATGAGTATATTGATCGGCTTGTTTACTGAGGAACAGAGGGTCCGGATATCTTCTGGCTGGGTGATTCCGGGAGCGTAGAGGACCTCGGCACCGGCAGCTTCAAAGGCTTGCAGGCGGCGAATGGTGTCATCGAGATCCGGGCGGCCGTGGAGATAGTTCTCCGCACGGGCGACGAGCATGAACGGAAAGGGAAGCGCGCGTGCAGCGACGACGGCTGCGGCAATGCGTTCAACGGCGTGATTGAAGTCGTAGATGGGTTTGATGGGGTCGCCGGTTGCATCCTCAATCGAGCCGCCAACGAGACCGGCCGATAGAGCGGCAAGTCGAATGGTCTCGGCGGCAGCTTCAGGGCTGTGACCAAATCCATTTTCGAGATCAGCGGCAACGGGTAGTTCCGTGGCGTCCACGATGGATCGCGCATTGGCCAGCGCCTGATCGCGGCTGACACTGGCAGTGCCATCGCGCTTGCCGAGTGTGAAAGCGAGGCCGGCGCTTGTGGTCGAAAGCGCAGCGAATCCGAGTGCGGTGAGAATGCGCGCTGTTCCGGCGTCCCAAGGATTAGCAATCACAAAAGTCCCAGGGCGCTGATGAAGCGCTTGGAACTGCGCGGCCTTTTCTGCTTGAGTGGGCAAGGGGAACGCCTCCTTTGTGGGGCAAGAGCATTGGTAGTCTAGCGCCGGTGATAGAAGGGGAGCACGATCAACAGGGCGAAGCCGATAGCAGCGATGAGCGCAAAAGCGATGAGGCTGAAAAGGACGACCAGGTTTGGGCCCTTGGACGGTGCTTCTTCCGTATCGAGAGGATTGGGTTCGGGCTTATTCATACTTGAGCGCGTCGACGGGGTCCATTTGCGCGGCGCGGGTGGCGGGAACGGTGCCGAATACTACGCCCACCCCTACGGCCGCCGTCATGGCAATCACCACCGACAACAGCGAGATAGGCAGGTCGTAGTCGGTGAAGAAGCGGATTGACAGTGGTACAGCCAGGCCGACCAGCGTGCCCACAACTCCCCCGGTGAGCGAGATGATAAGGGCCTCGGCGAGGAATTGGAGCTTGATTTCGCGGTAGGTAGCACCGAGCGCTTTGCGGATGCCGATTTCACGGATGCGCGAGCGCACGTTGGCGAGCATGATGTTCATGATGCCCACGCCGCCCACGGCAAGGGTGACGGCGGCCACCAGTACGAGCACCGCTGTCAGCGCCAAGGCACTCTGGTTTGCCACGTCCAGCAGTTCCTTGAGCGTTTGCGCCTTGTAGACGGAGTTGTCGCGGTGACGTGATTTGATGATGCGCACGATTTCCTTTGCGGCATCGGGAACGTCATCCATGCTGCGCATGGAAAAATAAATCTGATTCACGCGCTCGGTTCCGGTAAAGTAGCGGACCACGGAGTAGGGAATCAGGATGGTCTGGTCGGCGATCTCCGACTGTCCGAAGTCGTTCACGCTCATCTTGAAGACGCCGATTACAGTGAAGGGGATGCCGCTGATCTCAAAGGTGCGGCCAATGGAGGCATCTGCGTTGCCATACCGTTCCTTGGCGAAGAGCTCACTGACCACGGCGCATTTCTGGTGGGTCTCATCATCGGTATCGTCGAAGAAGCGCCCGGCAGTAACGATGAGATTGTGGATGAGCAGGTATTGGGGACTGACGCCGAGCACCAGGGTATCCTTGACCACGCCGCCGCCAAAGCTGATGCGGTCGTGCATGTCCATTACGGGCGAGGAGTACATGATGCCGGGCAATTGGGCATCTACTGCCTTTTCATCCTCGCGGGTGAGGAAGTCGGTGTAGCGCACGCGCTCGGCATTTGTGGCGCCGCCGCCGGCATACTCAACCTCGACAGAATTAGTGCCGAACTTTTGGATCAATTGCAGAACGTATTGCCTGCCGGTCATGCCGATGGTGACGACGAGGATGACGGAAGCCGTTCCGATGACCATGCCAAGGGCAGTGAGCACAAAGCGCGTCTTGGCGGCGCGAAAGCTGTCCATGGCGAGCTTGAGAATCTCGCTGAGCAACATGGTGCGGCGGGCGCTCAAGAGCGTCTGTTCGAAGGAAGTATGGTGGCTATCGACAGTTGGATTCATTGCTTCCTTTTCAATAGATGCGCAACAGCACTCTGCGGCTTCCAGAATCGCCGGGTGCTTGCCCGGCATACTGAGAACCTACAGTGCCTTTCTAAACATAGCTTACGCCCGCACCTGGGCGCCGAACAGGCATTGGGGTGGGTGCTCCATCGGGGTGGCCAGGCGTTATCTGCTGGAACGCGAAAATGCATGGTGTCCGCATAGGCGGTCATCCGGCCGGAATGAAGGGCCAGGATTCATCGAGCAAACGGGTTCGTTGCGAATTGCCCTCAAAGAGGGAGTTTCATCTTGGTGATGGCGAAGCTTTGGTCTTCGCAGAGCCTGACGGTTCAGGCGCTGCAGGCGGTAGGCCGTCAGAGCCGGGGTTCTGAGAATTAGTATCGAGCTTGTCCATCAGCATTGTTCCCAGGCTTTCGAGAACCCCTTGATTGTTTCCGCCGCCAACGACAAGGATCCTGGGCACGAAGGCACTGTTGCCGACTGCTAGTGCCTTGATGGCATTCACGAAAGCCGTGGGGCCCTTGCCGAGCGCTTCCACCTGCCGCCGATAGGCCTCGGCGTTTGCCAAACCGACCGCGCGAACTTCGGCTCCCTTGGCTGTGCCGGTCTGCTCGATGAACGTAGCCTCGCCCTGGGCTTCCTTCATTCTTGCCTCGGTCTTGTTGGTCTGGATGTCAACACCGACCTTTGCCTTGGCGAGATCCACCTGCATGTCGGCTGTGCCCCGAGCCTTCTCCGTCTCGATACGCTGGTCTTGCGCCTGCCTTTGCATCTTGAAGGTTTCAACTTCCTGGTGCGCTACCTCGCGCTGGGTGAGAACAGTAACGAGTTGCTCGGGGTAAACCACATCCTGGATATAAACTCCCCTCGTTTCGATCTCGTACTCGGCGAGTTTGCTCTGAATGTAATTAAAGGCTTGCTCCTGGACCATTTGGCGAGTCTGAATGAAAGTGATCGCTTCCATGCCTCCAATCTTGTCGCGAAAAAGATTGCCGACGGCAGCCTGAAGAACTTCATTCACCAGGTTTTCCATGGAGCCAACCATTGAGATAACGCGCGGAGCTTTTGTGTCCGGAACGTGAATGAGAACCTGCAGATCGATGCTGAACACGAAGCCCTCGTTGCTTTTGGCGATGATGGGCTCGAGGCGCGCATCGAGCCCATGAGCTCCTGTTACATCCTTCGCCCAATCGAGCTTGAGAATTGCGGTCAGCACGAGCTTGGCGTCATAAATTCGAGGATTGATCGGGTACTTCCCGGT
>Ga0265339_10002038_pt1 | contig 14834 bp, 18 predicted proteins | sample 4CB219metaG_FD_202085 | JGI IMG/M metagenome (GOLD analysis project Ga0265339, IMG submission 202085) | Rhizosphere microbial communities from Carex aquatilis grown in University of Washington, Seatle, WA, United States - 4-CB2-19 metaG | ecosystem: Host-associated > Plants > Roots >...
TGTGGAACGACCGCCTGATGCAAACAAGGCTCGCGCAAGACAGGCTTGCGCAATAAAGGCTGGCGCAGGAGCATCGCCTCAGCTTTGATCCGGCGCAAATTTCCTGCCGTTCGTCCGGGGCGCGGCCCGCGAGGCCGCGAAACAAGCCGCGTGTCGCTGTTCGCCAATCCGGTGTTTCTCGCCGCCGCGCTGATCGCGGTCACGCTGCTCGGCCTGTCCAAGGGCGGCTTCGTCGGCCTCGGCGTCGCCGCGGTGCCGCTGTTGTCGCTGGTCGTGCCGGTGCCGCAGGCCGCCGCGATCCTGGTGCCGATCCTGATCACACAGGACGCCATCTCGATCTGGGTCTATCACCGCGACTTCAGCGGCTGGAATCTGGCGGTGCTCATTCCCGGCTCGATCGCCGGCGCGGTGCTGGCGACGCTGACCGCAGCGTCGGTGCCGAACGAGGCGGTTAAGCTCGCGGTCGGCATCATCGCGGTGCTCTTCGTCGCGAGCCGCCTCGCCGCGCCGTGGCTGGAGCGGCATCTGCCAAAGCCGGGCGTGGTCAGCGGGCTGATCTGGGGCACGATCGGCGGCTTTGCCTCGACGCTGGCGAACGCCGGCTCGCCGCCCTACCAGATCCACATGCTGCCGCAGAAGCTGCCGAAGATGACTTTCGTGGGGACCACGACCCTCTATTTCGCCGCGACCAACTGGATGAAGGTGCCGTCCTATCTCGCGCTCGGCCAGATGACCTGGACCAACGTCTCGGTCGGGCTGGCGCTGGTGCCGCTTGCCATCGCCACCAATTTCCTCGGCGTCTATCTGGTGCGGCGAGTGTCGGTCGAGGTGTTCTACCGCATCGCCTATGGGCTGATCCTGGTGATCGGGCTCGAACTCATCCGCAGCGCGACATTGACGATGCTGCGCGGCTGACAAACAGTCAGGATGAGAACAGCTTGCGGTCGTGCTCCTTTTGCGTGCCTGACACGTAGTAGCCTGAAAACCATGCGGGCGCCCCGGAGATCGCCGTCGGTTTGCGCAAGACCAGCGGCGGCAGCGTGGGAGCCTTCGCGGTCTTGGCGTTGCCTTTGGCCGCGGCGGCCGGTTTCTTTTTCTTGCCCAGCGCATCCTGCATCACCGAGCGGAAATGCAAGTGATCGAACACCCGCACCGCCTCGATCGCATATGACGTGGCAATGTTGCGATCCTCAATCTGGATGAGGTTATCGCCATTGCCGTGTTCGCCGCTCGGCGAAAGATTCGACGAACCGGTAAACACCTTGGCCGTCTCCAGGCTGAAGTCGGTGACGACGAATTTGTGGTGGATGTTGATGCCCTTGCCGCCGCTCCATTCGCTCTTGAACGGCTCGGGCGCCTTGTCGGCAAGATATTCGAAGTCCACCAAGCCGATGGTGCCGTCTGGCTTCTTCACCTCAAGGCTGCCGCCTTTGTCGACGACGCCGTAACTGAACACTGGCCGGCCGATAAGGCGCTTGAAAGCGTCGAAAGTCGGGCCGCTCTTGATCTGATTGAGAAAGGCAACCGCGTAGAACACCGAAGACGTCGCCTGATCGATGGCGCCGGCCAAGGGGCTGAGCGACAGGTCGGTTGAAGCGTGCGGTGAAAAGCAAAAGCTGAGCTTCGGCCGTCCCGGCTCGGCCACGGCGCTCCATTTCTTGGAGACCGCCGCGTCCGCAAAGCCGCCAGGATCGGTGAAGGCCTGTTCGAAATCGCCGGCATAGAGCTGCGCCACCGCGTCATCGTCGAAAACCAAGACGTTATTGGCCTGGATGTAGAGGCCGCGGAACGAGAAATTGGTCGAACCCGTCAGCACCTTGAAGGGTGCGCCTTTGCGTTTGGCGATGAACAGCTTGTTGTGCTGCAGGCTGCTGAAATGCGTCCGCTTCACGTTTGCCGCGCCGGCGCTCGCCGTTAGCCGCTTGGCGCACTGGCTTTCCGGACTGTCGCTAGCGCCGTGGCCGGTGACCTTGCCGTTCTTCTTCTTGCTGGAGTCGTCGATGATCGCGCGCAGACGCGGCCCGTACTGCTCGAGCCGCTGCAATATTTCAGGCTCGTTGAAATCGTAGGCGAAGGCGTCGATCGTAACCGACGCGTCATTGATGAATTCGTCGAGGAAGCCGAGCATCAGCGCGCGGGCCTCGAACCCCAGCCATTGGTACTGCTTATCATACGGCTTCGGATCGAATTGCAGGCCGTCGTCGGGATTGGCCGGGATCACATTGGGATTGTTGCCGAACGTCTCTGCATAGGCTTGTGAGGACGCGAAATTACGCGTGAAGCCCACGTCGAGGAAATCCGCGTAGAAGTGCGAATCGAGCGGGATATCGAGCGTGATCGAGGTGCCGGCGACCAGCTTGTTGTCCTGGGGCATATGCATCTTGGTGGCGCGGTACACGAATTTTCCCTTCGGGTCGCCCCAGGGAAAATGGATCCAGCGAAATTTCTGAAACGGCGCCTGGGTGGACGGGAAATTGCGCGAGCCGTCGACCGCATCGGCGACCGGCTTGTCGTAGGAAAACGCCAGCCGATTGTACAACGGTGTGAAATCCGCCGAGCCCGGCGCACGCACCTCGATCGTGAATCCAACAAGGTCCGGCTCCGGTTGGTCGACATCGAAGCCAACCAGACACATGCGCTCGCCGCGCCAGAGCTTCATGGTGAAGCCTGATTTCTTGTCGCCATTTTCGAAATCGCCCATCCGCCCCTCCCCGTCTCGCATTGCAATCGTATGATTGTAATATGACAATCATGCAACCTTGTGTCGATAGGAAAGAGAATCCCGATTACTGAGCCGGTGGAGCTACCTGCGGGCAGTTTGATTGAAGCCGGCAACTCGCTTCGCTACCGTCCTTGCTTGCTGAGCGCGCCAAATCCGGAGAGGCGACGTGATGCCGACTACATACGATACCGATCTCGATCGCAATCCGGCGAATTTCCAGCCGCTGACGCCGCTCGGCTTTCTCGAGCGCGCGGCGAGCGTATTCCCCGAGCACCCCGCGATCATCCACGGGCCGTTGCGGCGCAATTACGCGGAGTTCTACGCCCGCGCGCGGCGGCTCGCCTCAGCATTGGCGAAACGCGGCATCAAGCGCGGCGACACCGTCTCGGTGATGCTCGCCAACACCCCGGCGATGCTCGAATGCCATTACGGCGTGCCGATGTGCCAGGGCGTGCTCAACACGCTCAACACAAGGCTCGACCCGCCGATCATCGCCTTCTCGCTCGATCACGCCGAGACGAAAGTGCTGATCACCGACCGCGAGTTCTCCGAGGTGATGAAGGAGGCGCTGGCGCTCTGCAAGGCGAAGCCGCTGGTGATCGACTACGACGACCCGGAATATTCCGGCGCCGGCGAGCGGCTGGGCTCAATCGAATACGAGGAGTTCGTCGCGCAGGGCGACGCCGACTACGCCTGGTCGATGCCGGACGACGAGTGGGACGCGATCACGCTCAACTACACCAGCGGCACCACCGGCGACCCGAAGGGCGTCGTCTATCACCACCGCGGCGCTTATCTCTTGGCGACAGGCAACATCGTCACCTGCAACATGGGCAAGCATCCGGTGTATCTGTGGACGCTGCCGATGTTCCATTGCAACGGTTGGTGCTTCCCGTGGTCGATCTCGGTGGTCGCCGGCACGCATGTCTGCCTGCGGCAGGTGCGCAGCGCCGCGATGTACGATGCCTTCGCCAACCACAAGGTGACGCATCTGTGCGGCGCGCCGATCGTGATGGCGACGCTGCTCAACGCGCCTGCACCTGAGAAGAAGCCGCTGCCGCACGTCGTGCAGTTCTTCACCGCCGCGGCGCCGCCGCCGGAGGCCGTGCTCGCGGCGATGAAAGAGGCAGGCTTCAACGTCACGCATCTCTATGGCCTGACCGAATGCTACGGGCCCTCGGTGGTCAACGACTGGCACGCGGAATGGGACGCGCTGCCGCTCGCCGAACAGGCGGCGAAGAAAGCGCGGCAGGGCGTGCGCTACGGCGCGCTGGAAGCGCTCGACGTGCGCGACGCCGATACGCTGGTGCCGGTCGCGCGCGACGGCGAGAGCCTCGGCGAGGTGATGATGCGCGGCAATGTGGTGATGAAGGGCTACCTCAAGAACAAGGCTTCGACCGAGAAGGCATTCATGGGCGGCTGGTTCCACACCGGCGACATCGGCGTCATGCACCCCGACGGCTATATCCAGCTTAAAGATCGCTCCAAGGACATCATAATCTCCGGCGGCGAGAACATCTCGTCGATCGAGGTCGAGGACGCGCTCTACAAGCATCACGCCGTCGCCGCCGCCGCGGTGGTGGCCAAGCCCGACGACAAATGGGGCGAGACGCCCTGCGCCTTCGTCGAGCTCAAGCCGGGCGAAAGGGCGACCGCCGACGAGCTGCTGCAGTGGTGCAAGACGCACCTCGCCTCCTACAAATGCCCGCGTTACGTGGTGTTCGCCGACATCCCGAAGACGTCGACCGGCAAGATCCAGAAGTTCAAGCTGCGCGAGATGGCGAAGGCGGTTTAGCCGTTACATCCGCCACGACAGCACGGTCAGGACTACGCCCGCGACCGCGGTGGCGAGGCCGATATAAATCCACTGCGACTCGTTGATCATGAAACTTGACGCCGGATAAGGGAAATAACCCGTGCCCTGCGCGGCCCAGACAAGGCCGGCCAGCGTCAGCAAAATGCCAATAACCAGCAGCGCGATTTTCATCTTTCTCCCGCATCCGACGTCGCGGCTGAGACGCCTCCTTCTTTTAGCGCGATGCGCCTATGCGAGGCCCAAAAGGCGCGAAAGAAACCCTTCAAAAAAAAACGCCGTGTGAAGATATATCTTGCGCTCTATCTTATGATGATCTATTAAGTGCTATCGTAAGATCTATCTTATTTAAGATAAGAGTCTGAATACAAAGGAGTTTATATGAATCACAGACAGCACCACCGCTTCCACCAAGAGGAGCGCTGGGCCGGTGGCCGGGACGGGCACCGTGGACACCGTCGTCACGGCGGCTGGGGCGGCCGGCACGGCCGCGGCATGGGCGACGACGACATGATGCGCGGGCGGCGCATGCTGGTTCAGGGCGACCTGCGCCTCATTGCACTGGCGCTGATCGCAGAACAGCCGCGGCACGGCTACGACATCATCAAGGCGCTCGAGGAGAAGACGGCCGACTGGTACAGCCCCAGCCCGGGCATCGTCTATCCGACCCTGACCTATCTGGAAGAGGTGGGCTATCTCACGGCGCAGGTTGAGGGCTCAAAGAGGCTCTACACCACCACCGAGGAAGGTCGCACGCATCTCGAAGAGAACCGGGCGCTGGTCGACGCAGTGATGAAGCGTTTCGAATTCATCGGCGCGAAGGCGCAACGTATCCGTGAGCGCATGGGTGACGATGACGCCCGGCGCAATCTGCCGCAACTCGTCCGCGCCGCGATAGAGAACCTGCGCGACGTTGCGGCCAAGCGCCTGGAGAACGACCCTGACGCCGAGGAAAAGATCGTCGAGGCGCTCGCGCGCATTGCCGGCGAACTGCGCCGCGGCAACTGAAGCAGCGGACGCTAACCCCGCTCCGCGCGGATTAAATAGCGGCGCATCGCGGAAAAACGCGGTGCGCGTAGCCTAGACCCCGGCCTTCATCAACGTTCGCCGCAGCGACTCAAGCCAGCCGGCAAAGGCGCCTCGGAAAAGCGTGATGCGATCGTCGCGCTGCGCAGGGTCGCAGTCGAACGTCGCCCACCATTCGACGAAGGCGCGGTCGCCGTCGACGACCGGCGTGACGCGGATGGTGGCGCGGTAGTTCTCGACCGGCGCCGCGTTGCCCTCGGCAAACGCGTAGGTCTGCGAGCGCTCGACGTCCGATTGCCCGAGCAGACGCTGGCGGATGGTGCGCCCGTCATAGAGCACGCGGCGCACCGCGCCGACGGCGTCGCCGGACCGGCCGCACTCGATTTCGCTCGAGCCGGCGCCGTCAACCCACACCGGATAGGCGTTGAAATCGCGCACCACGCTCCAGACGGTCTCGGCCGATTGCACGAAAATGGTGCTGTAATAACTTTTCGCCATGTCCATGCTCCTTATTCCGAGCATAGATTGGCGACGGCGTGCCTTCGGCGCCACCCGATTTCTGTAACGCCGCGTGGCGAAGGCGGCGTGAGCTACGCCGGCTTGCGCGCCAGAAGCACGTACATTTTCTGAAAGGCCTGCGGGTTCGCGAGCTCGAACTGTTGCCAGCAATCAAGGTCGTTGAGCGCGGCGGCGGGATGCTGCAGCCGGAAGCGCTCCATGACCTCCGGCTGCGGCTCGAAGCCAAGGAATTCGAGGCCGTGACGGCGCAGGACATCGGCGATCTGCGGGATCGTGAAGCGGTGCTCCATGACGTTGAACAAGAGGTCGCGGCAGCCGCTGATGCTGTAGAAATCGGCGCTGACCGTGAGCCGCTTCCAGCGGCCGTCGTGGTCGCCCTGGAGGATCTCCTGGCGGCAGCGGCGGATGTCCTCGACAGTCGCCCGGTAGCCGCGCTCGGCGATCAGCGCGCGCGCTTCGACGATCGCGGTGCGCGATATCTCGCTGTAAAGCCCGACGCGCATGTCGCCACCCGGCCGCAGCAGCGACTGCAGGATGCGCCAGCCGGCTTCCGGCTCCGCCAGATGGTGCAGCACGCCGACCGACTCGATGCGGTCGAAGCTGCGGCCGAGGCTGCCGAGCTTGAGGATGTCGGCCTGCCCCCATTCGATGTTGGTGACGCCGGCCTCGCGCATCTTGCGGCGCGCGTAAGCGAGGCTCGGAATGCTGATGTCGATCGCCAGAATGCGCGAGGCCGGGAATTGCAGCGCCACATGGTAGGCATGGCGGCCGCTGCCGCAGCCGGCGATCAGGATATCGCCGACCTCGGGCGCGTTGTCTTCGTGCTCCTGCCATGAGCGCGCTTCGGCGATGGCCGCGGCGGCCGGCTCGATAGTCCAGCGCGGGTACGGGTTCTCCTCGTATTGCTGCATGACCTGCAGCGATACCGGATTGTCGACCGCGGTCAGCACCGGGATCGCGGGCCGGTCGCGCAGTTCCTCGAGCGGCTCCTGCAATTGCAGGCGAATGACGCCGGCGACGCTCGCCGGCCAGGCGCGGCGCAACAGCGCCCCCGCGTCCGGCAACTGGTACAGCGGGAAATAGCAGGCGACGGCGGCGAGCGTGACCGGCGCGGCCGTAGCCGGACCTTCGAGCAGCGCGTCGCGCAAGGCGAGCGCCTGCCGGTTCTCCTCCTCGCTAGGCGCGTAGAGGTACTCGTTGATGAAGCATTGCTGCACCAGCGCGCCGAACAGGCGCATGAGATTGTCCGACAGGGCGGCCTTGGCGGCGGCGAGACGCAGCAGCGCCACGCGCATGTGCGTGAAGAACTGCTCGAGCGCACGACCGCGGATGACGACCGTCTCCAGCGCGCAGATCAGGAACAGATCGCTGGCGACAGCTTCAAGCCCCTCAATCGAAAACATGTCGGCGACAGCCGGCGACCAGTCTTTCTCGAGCCGATCGAGCCGGTCCGCGATTGCGGGGCTTTGCGTGAGGAAATCCTCGACGTTCCTGTCGTTGAGCCCGAGCGCGATCGCCGACCTGAAATTGGCGATGGCCTCGTCCACCCGGCCGAGCGCCTGACAGGACGACGCGAGATTGTAATGGCTCGCGGCGTTCAGCGGATCGGCGGCGATGGCGTCGGCAAACAGCTTCACGGCCGGGCGGTGACGGCCTGAGGCCTGCGCGATCACGCCGAGGAGATTGAGCGCGTTCACATGTTGCGGCACGCGCGCAATGATTTGCCGGCACAGGACTTCGGCTTGCGCGGCGTTGCCCTGGCCATGAAGCCGCTGGGCCTCGGCCATCAGACCGGCGACGTCGAGCATGGTGGCCTGGCCGCGCACGGGGATAGCGGCGGGCGAGCGCTTGGCCGCGGCGCGCCGCTCCTTCCGATTCATTGCCAGTTATCCGTTTGAAACATCGCGGCGCGATAGTATCGTCCGGCCCGGCGCGATCAAACAGGCGCGTAACCGACCGAATCTTGCGCCGCCACGCGAGCGGCAAACGACGGGATCAATTCTGGAGGACGCGGATCAGCGCTCGGGCCGCCCGATCGGATCGAACATGCGATCCGTATTGTAGCGCTGGTTGAACGAGCCTTCCGGCGCGGTGCCGAAGCGGAAGGTGGTGTTGCCCTGCTTGATGGTGGATTGCTTGTTGCCGTCGTTATCGAACTGCGCATCCGGATCGCTGTAGCGCGCGGAGCCGCTGCTGGTGCTCTGATTGTCGATGGTGAAGGCCTGCGCGGCGGGCGCCGCGAGCATGGCGAGGCCGAAGGCGACAGCGGTAAGCGAGTGGGTGAGCTTCATGACGGGCCCCGGTCCCTTTGCGAATACGACAATCAGGCCTCGTCAATATGGCCGCATGGCGGCAAATAGGCAATGCAGCCTTTGGCGACGTTGGCGCGCTTTTTGCTTCGTATTGGCGCGAGTTTCGCGCGCGCTACGCGGTCGTCACGTTCGCTTAACGCATGCGGAGCAAGCTTTATGTTGCGTCAATCGAACCGCCCCTGGGGAGGGACGTTGCCAAGCTAGCGCCGGGCGAACCGAATGGAGAACCGACCGTGCCCACAGTCTTGCCGCGTCCACGAGTAAAGACGAAGACAAAGACGTCAGCCGTCAGTGTGGTGTTCAATACGTTCCTGGTCGTGAGCGCAGTGGCGCTGACCTTCGTCGTGCTTCAACGCGAGGAGGAATACGCTTTCGCCCGCTCGGCGGAACCGGCACCTCTCGTCCTCCAAGTCCAGACCGAGACGCCGGATATGACCGGGCAGACCATGGTGTTGCCGCCCAACTGAGAGGGCGCGTCGCCGCAAATGACCCGGCCGGACCCGGGCATCGCCGATGCTCGGCCCGAGCCAGTGCGCGCTTCAGAAAACCGCCGAGACCAATGGTCAGTGCAAACTGACGCTGGTGTGTCTCAGCCTGACGATTTCGTCCTTGACCAGCAATTTACGCCGCTTGAGTTCCACAATTTTGAGATCATCGACCGCGGGATGGGCCTGGCAATCGTGAATTTCGTCTTCGAGTGCCTGATGCCGCTTTTCCAATTCCGCAAGGTGCGATTGCATCGACATGGACAATGTCTCCTCAATAGCGTTCAGCCCTTGACGAGGTAAGTCTAGCGCAGACTCAGAACAAGGGCACGGTACTCCCGTAACCGCACAGCAGCAATTGCGATGGTAAAGCCTTTGTTCCACGTGCCGTTTTTGCCGCCGCTTGAAGGGGCCTGTGGAAAACGCGATAATTATTACGTTGGGTCGGCGGGATTTGACCGGTGGCAAGGCCCGACCTCACGGTGGCGATGACGCTAGACGAAGAACGGGAGTTGCGGGAGCAGTTGGCGCGCCTGCAGCAAGAGCACCGCGACCTCGACGCCGCGATCGCCGCGCTTGTCACCTCGCCGGGTTCCGACCTCATCCAGGTGCAGCGGCTGAAGAAGCGCAAGCTGGTGCTGCGCGACAAGATCCGCCGGATCGATGATCAGCTGACGCCGGATATTATCGCGTAGCCAAGGCGCCGTGGCCGGCGAACCAAATGGCGCTCCGCGTGTTCTCCGGTGGGGAACGCAAAAGGAGCAGCACGATGGGATTGAAGATCGTAGTCGCGGCCACCGCGATCGTGCTCGGTGCAACCACCGCCGCATTCGCGCAGAGCCTGCCGAATTACGGCCCGAACGCGCCGGCAAACGGCGACAGCTTCGGCAAGCCCTATAGCGGCGCCAAGCCGCTGCGCTCGGGTGCCGACGCCTACGCCTATCAGCGGCGCGTGCACCATCCCAAAGTGACGCATCCGCAGCCGACCAACGAGTAAAGTAGTCAGCGCGCGCCGGCGCGCTTCTCGTGCTTGCGCGCATACATCGCCCGGTCGGCGGCATCGATTGCCTGCGCAGCGGTCATCGTGGGCGCAAGGCGCGCGACGCCGGCACTGGCGCCGACTTGAATGGGTGTATCGTCCTCGCCGATCGCAGCCGCGGCAATGAGCGTTTCGAGGTCGCGCGCACGGGCGAGCGCGTTCGCCTCGTTGAGATTCCACAGCAGCACGGCGAATTCGTCGCCGCCGAGGCGCGCGACGATGTCGGACGCGCGCACGCGGCCAGTCAGCGCCTGGGCGACGCGCTTGAGCAGCGCATCACCCGCCGCATGGCCGTGGCGGTCATTCACCGCCTTGAAGCCGTCGAGGTCGATATAGATGAGGGCGGCGTCGGCGCCATAGCGCGCGATATAGGCGAGCGAGCGCTTGAGCTCCCGCTCGAAGCCGCGCCGGTTGAAGATATCGAGCAGTGGATCGACGTCGGCGCGCGCCTCAAGCTCGGCGATCTTGCGTTCGGCCTCGATCAGCTCGCTTTCGAGCCGCGCGATCTCGGCCCGCAGCGCGGCCGGGGTTTCGACGCCGTCCGCTGATTTCGTCCTCTGCGGCTTGCGCTTGAGCACGTCAATTCAAGTCCTTGTGCCGCGCTTTGCACGGGACAATAGCGCTTTCGCCTTGCCTGTGGTTAGCGTCAATTTATAATCCAGCGCTTCCTTTCGCCGGGCCCGCCGGTGCGAGGGCCGGGGAAGCAAATGGCCGCAAAACCAGTCGCGATTATCATGGGCAGCCAGTCCGACTGGCCGACCATGAAACACGCCGCCGACACGCTCAAGGCGCTCAAGATCGGCCATGAGACGCTGATCGTGTCGGCGCACCGCACGCCGAAGCGGCTGTACGAGTTCGCCCACAACGCGCGCAAGAACGGCTTCAAGGTGGTGATCGCCGGCGCCGGCGGCGCGGCGCACCTGCCGGGCATGACGGCCTCGATGACGCCGCTGCCGGTGCTCGGCGTGCCGATGGACACCAAGGCGCTCGACGGCAAGGATTCGCTGCTGTCGATCATGCAGATGCCGCCCGGCATTCCGGTCGGCACGCTGGCGATCGGGCGCGCCGGCGCGATCAACGCCGCGCTGCTCGCGGCTGGCATACTCGCGCTGTCGGACCCGCAGGTCGCCAAGCGGCTCGACGCCTGGCGCGCACGGCAGACCAAGTCCGTCGCCAAGAAGCCTAAAGATTAAGATCGTGCTGAAGCCCGGCGCGACCATCGGCATTCTTGGCGGCGGCCAGCTCGGGCGCATGCTGGCGCTCGCGGCGGCGCCGCTCGGCCTGCGCTGCCATGTCTATGCGCCGGAGAAGGACTCCTGCGCGTTCCAGGTGACCCCGCTGTGGACCTGCGCTGCTTACGAGGACGAGCGCGCGCTGTTGCGCTTCGCAAACGCGGTCGACGTCGTCACCTACGAATTCGAGAACGTGCCGGCGCGGACCGCGGCGCTGCTCGCCAAGCGCAAGCCGGTGCTGCCCGACCCGAAGGTGCTGGAGATCACGCAGGACCGGCTGATCGAGAAGAACTTCATCGCCGAGATCGGCATCGCCACCGCGCCCTACGCGTCGGTGCACAGCGCCTCGCAGCTCGCCGCGGCGGTCGAGACCATCGGGCTGCCGGCGGTGCTGAAGACGCGGCAGTTCGGCTACGACGGCAAGGGCCAGGCCAAGATTGCAAAAGGCGGCGACCCGGCGGCGGCGTGGCGGAGCCTGCGGCAGGTGCCGTGCATTCTCGAGGGCTTTGTGCCCTTCGAGCGCGAAGTGTCGGTGATCGCGGCGCGCAGCGCCGACGGCACGGTCGAATGCTTCGACGTCACCGAGAACCAGCACCGTGACGGCATCCTCAAGACTTCGCGCGTGCCGGCGAAGGTGCCGCCGGCCGTCGCGACCGAGGCGCGCCGCATCGCCACCCGCATCGCCAAGGCCTTCGGCTATGTCGGCGTGCTCGGGGTCGAAATGTTCGTGGTCAAACGCGGCCGGACGCGCGAGGTGCTGGTGAACGAAATCGCGCCGCGGGTGCATAATTCAGGGCACTGGACCATCGACGGCGCGACCACGTCGCAGTTCGAGCAGCACATCCGCGCGGTCGCAGGCCTGCCGTTGGCAAAAACGTTGCGGCTCGGCAAAGCCGAGATGACGAACCTGATCGGCGCCGAAGTGAACGAGGCGGCGCAATGGCTCACGGTGCCGGGCGTCTCGCTGCATCTCTACGGCAAGGGCGAGCCGCGGGCCGGCCGCAAGATGGCGCACGTGACGCGGGTATGGCCGGGAAAATAAGGCCCTCTCCCATCCGGGCAAAAGCGGCGAGACGGCCCGCGCGGCACCGGCTATAAATTTGCCGTGGCGCCGCCGGGGGGCGGGTTCGCGTATGGAAATCCTGACCTACACGACGGTGGCGGAGCTCGCCGCGATTGGCGACGCGTGGGACCGCCTCAGCGAACAGCAGCCGAGATTCGTGTCCAGTTTTTCAGAACTGCGGCACGCGCTGGGGTCGCCGCGTTGCCAATTTCGTGCCTTCGCCGCTGTCGACAATTCTCAGGTGATCGGCATTGCCTGCTTCGTCTACTCGACGGAAAGAAAGAATTATTTCGTCGCCGAGTTCAACTTGGTTTCTCTTCGCGTCAGAGTGGTGTCGCTTTTCGATTCCTGCGTGCTGGGCGACGTCGACGAGCATGTCATCGGACAATTTCTCAAGCTCGTGATGGCTCGGTCGGATTTCGACCTGCTGGATGTCGGCTACGCCGTCGTCGGCTCGCCTTTGTACAAGGCCGTCCGCAAGCTCGGCGGCGGCGCGATCGCCGGCCGCGTCAATCGGGCGGACCAGATCCAATGGCTCATCAGATTGCCAAAGACTTTCGACGCGTACGTTCGGTCTCTGGGCACCAGAACCCGAAGCAACGACGTCAGGCAATCGAAGAAGCTCGACCGACGACCCGAATTCGAAGTCCACGTGATCGAGCGGCTCGATCAGATCGACCAATTCCTGCGGGACGCCGAAGTAATAAGCCGGCGAACCTACCAATGGCACTTTCATTCGAGATTTTGCAGTGACGAGGAAGCGCGCGAACGGCTCGTCCGGCTAGCGAAAAATGGAGCATTGCGCTCCTACATCGCCTACTTCGACGGCCATCCATGCGCGTTTGCGGATGGAGAGCGGTGGCGGCGAACCTACGTCGTCCGGCAAATCGGCTTCGACCCGCAATATGCCAGGCATAGGCCGGGCACCGCACTTACGCTGAGACAGATTCGGGATCTGATCGAAAATACCGATTGTGAGTTTTTGGATTTCGGTGCCGGCGGGTACTTTGAATACAAGACCCGATTTGGCAACACCTCGCTCACCTGCGCGCGCTTGCAAGTTGCCCATCTGCGCAAGCCGTATTCGGTCTGCCTGATCCTCCTCGATGGCGTCTTCAATTCAACAAAAAGGCTGCTCGTTTTTTTGATCGAACGCGGCAAGCTCATGCCCCGCATCGAAAGATTGCGCACAAAATGGGTGCGGCGGCGCGCCGACAGGCATGACGTCGACCTTGAGCCGCCAGTCGTTGACGCCGCCGAATAACCTAGCGCAGGATCGGCGCGGTGGTGTCGCGGTTGTAGTAGATCGTCGCCAACAGCGCGGTGTCGAATAGCGTCCAGCCCAGGAACGGCACAAAGCGCACGATGAGCGCCTTGTACATCCGGCGCACCGCCTCGGAGCCGAGACCGTCGGAAATCGCCGCGACATTGTTCGGCAAGGTGACGGCGCGCATCACGCGCTCGAGCTCGAATGCGGCCAGCCCGTAGCGCTGCGCCTTGATCGCGGCGGCGGCGTCCTTGAGCGCGAGCGTCAGGTTGGGCTCGTTCCGCAGTTGCTCGAACAAGGCGACCTGGCGCTCGAGGTTCAACGCATCGAGCACGATGGAAAGCAGCACGTCCTCGGCGGTGTCGCCGGCAAGCGGCTCGATCTGCGGGATCGGCTTTTTGACGGCAGCTTCGACTTCGTCGGCAGCCGGCGCGATGCGTATCACCAGCGGCTGCATCGCCAGCACGAGATCTAGCTCCCGCGTCGGCACGATCAGCAGCCAGTCGTCCTCGTTGACCCGGCTGTTGAACAGCAGCGCGAGGTCGCGCGCCAGGAACACCTGCTCGGTGCGGAACCGGCGCACCGCTGCGGCGCCGTGCTCCGGACCGTCGGCGATGGTCACCCGCAGCAGGTTGTCGGCGCGCCGGCCGAGCCGGCCGGCATCGCGGCGGGCGTCCTGGGCGGCCTGGCTGATGGTGTTTTCAGTGAAGCGCTGCGCCGCGGCAAAGGGGGCGAATGCGGTAGCCGCGGCAAGGCCGCCGGTCAGGCGCAACAGGCGCCGGCGCGCTGTCACAAACGCTCGCGACCCCCCACGGCCGCACGTCGCAACCATCGACGCCTCCAAGCCAAATCCGGACAGCCCGGACGCGAAAAAAGCCTCCCGGACTGGCAATTGTGGACTCTTCACCCCAATTCTGCTAGAGCCGCCCGACTCATTAAAGCCCCGGTTGCGGGGCTTTTGACTTCAAAACCCGTCCGAGCCACAACAAAGGAGCACAAGTGCAAGTTCTCGTTCGCGACAACAACGTCGATCAGGCCCTCAAGGCGCTCAAGAAGAAGATGCAGCGCGAGGGCATTTTCCGCGAGATGAAGCTCCGCGGTCACTACGAAAAACCCTCAGAGAAAAAGGCGCGCGAAAAGGCGGAAGCGATCCGCCGGGCGCGCAAGCTCGCGCGCAAGAAGCTGCAGCGCGAAGGCCTGCTGCCGATGAAGCCCCGCGTGGTCGCGGGCGCCGGCGGACCGGGCGGTGGACGCGATGGAGCCCGTGGCGGACGCGGCGGCGGCTTCGGTGGCGGCGGTGGTTTCGGCGGCGGCGGTGGTTTTGGCGGCGGCGGTGGCGCATCGCGCTTCGGCTGA
>Ga0265339_10002039_pt1 | contig 14832 bp, 8 predicted proteins | sample 4CB219metaG_FD_202085 | JGI IMG/M metagenome (GOLD analysis project Ga0265339, IMG submission 202085) | Rhizosphere microbial communities from Carex aquatilis grown in University of Washington, Seatle, WA, United States - 4-CB2-19 metaG | ecosystem: Host-associated > Plants > Roots > Rhizosphere...
CGTCGTGCTTGTGGGGGTGCGGGTTGGGCGTGCGCGCGACCGGTGGGGCCGCAGCGAGCCGCTTCATCTCGACGGCGACCGTGTGGTCGGTGCGGGCGTCGAATGACGTCTCCCAGCGCTGGTAGCCATTGGCGTCGACGATCAAATGGTGGGTTTCGCCCTCGCGCGGCACCGAGACCGGCGATTCGACCACGCGCCCGTCGAGGCGCACCAACGCTTGCGGCGGCAACCCGATGAGCGTGATCACGGAGATGGCCGGTGGCGGCGGGGTTTGCACCTTCGGCGGCTGCGGGCGCGGGTCGGCCTCGCCGGTCGTGCCGGTGCCGGTGGGGTTCGCGGCGGTGGTGGTCGTGCCGGTGGAATCGTTCTGCGCGGTGGTGTCCTTGTCACCGGCGCCCGACGACTGACCGGTGAGCACGCGGATGATCACCAGCGCCGCCAGCGCCACCGCGCCGGCCGCAGCCACGCCGATCGCGAGCTTGCTTCCGGCGCTGCGCGTGCGTGGCGCGGTCTTGTAGCGCTCGGAGGCGCCTTCCGTGAGCGTGCTCGGGTCCTCGGGCAGCAGGACGCGCGTGCGTCCAGCGCCGCTCGGCGTGGTGATCGCCGCCGGAGAATGCAGGGGCCGCTGCGAGAACCCACCGCTCGGTGGCCGCAACGCCCTGAACGGCTCCTCGGGAGGCGCCATGAGCGTGCTGCCGCTCGACGAGATCCCGGCCGAGGCCGGCATCGGCGTGGTCTGCGCCAGCCGCTGACCCGACCGCGGCCCCGAAGAGCCCATCTCGGGCACGCCTCCCGGATGGTGTCGCGCCTCGGTCGAGACCGGAACTTGGAGGTGGATCTCCTCGGACGGCGCCAGCTGCGCGAGCCGCGCGACGATGTCCCTCATCGATTGCGGGCGCTCGTTCGGATCCTTCGCCAGGCAGTCGAGCAGCAACCGCCGCGCCGGGGGCGACATCCAGGGCGCCGAGTGGAGCGGCTCCGGCGGCGGGCGCGACACGTGCGCGATGATCAGATCGCCGAAGCCCTCGTCCAGGAACGGCGCCTGCCCGCAGAAGACCTCGTACATGATGCAGCCGAGCGAGTAGACGTCACTGCGGCTGTCGATCTGCTTCACGCCGCGGCACTGCTCGGGCGACATGTACATCGGCGTGCCCAGGAGCTGGCCGGTGCGGGTCTTGGTCCCGCCCTCGCCGCGGCCCATGAGCTTGGCGATGCCGAAGTCGAGCACCTTGGCGATCGGCCGATCGGGCGGGTGCTCGTCCGGGACGTGCAGGTAGACGTTGTCGGGTTTGAGGTCGCGGTGGATGATCTCCTGCGCGTGCGCGGCGGCGAGCGCCGAGGCGATCTGCCGGAAGACGCCCAGCGCGCCGATCTCGTCGCGCCCGACGCTGCCGACGCGTTCGATGTACTCGCGCAGGCTCTCGCCGCGCAGCAGCTCCATCACGATGTACGCGCGCCCGTCGTGCACGTCGCAGTCGAGCACCTCGACGATGCCCGGGTGCTTGATCACCGATGCGGCGCGCGCCTCGGCGAAGAAGCGGCCGACGAGCTCCGTCGAGTTGCTGAGATCGTGCAGCAGGAACTTGATCGCCGCCTTGCGCGCGATGTACTTGTGCTCGGCGAGATAGACCTCGCCCATGCCCCCCTCACCGAGCTTCTCGACTAGAACGTAACTGCCAACCGTCCGGTCACTCACCGACCAAGATCACGGCTCCGCGCCTGCCTCGCAAGGTCGGCAAGCTAGCATGGGACACAGCTCCGAGCCAGCTTGGCGGCGGGCATGCGACGGGATGGCCGAGCACGGCGACGCGCCGCATTTTGATGTGCGCGGCCGATTTTTGCGCGGGAACAACGCTGGGCCCATTCGTTGGACAGACAGGTTTTGCGCCGGGGCAGAATCGCGAGCCCCGCGCGCGTTCTCGAATCACTTACCAGCCAATGAACCGCATGGAAGCACCCGGCGAAAACGAGCGGCCAAACGAGCGACGAAGCTCTCCGCGATTTCGGCTCGCGCTGCCGGTCAACGTCCACGTGGCCTGGCGAAGCGCGCCGGTCACCGTCGAGCTGATCGACATCGGCCGGGACGGCGCCCGGTTCAAGTCGCCGACCTGTGAGCTGGGCCTGGAGCAGGAGGCGGCGTTCGGGTTCGTGATCCCAGGCGAGAGTCAAAGCCAGGGTCCAGGCCAGAGTCCAAGTCAGAGTCCAAGTCAGAGTCAAAGCCAGCACGTGTGCGTCGCCAACGGGCGGGTGGTGCGTCTCGGTGATGACGGCGAGTTCGTGCTCTCGGTCGACCGCGCCAACGACGCATTTCACGGATTCTTGGTTTCTCTCGCCGACTGACCCGTTCGGCTGGCGATCGGCCCGGGGCGCGGATGTGTCCTGGCGGTCGCCGTGGTTTTTCTCTCGACCGTCGGTGCCGGGTGTCGTTAAGATGCTGCGGGCTCTGGGTCGGCCAGCCCAAATGAGGCGACACCGAATGGAAAACGCAGGCGCACCTGGAAGGGCCCCGCGCCGCGGGGCGATGGCATTCGCGCGGTTCGTCGGCGGGATCGGGTTGGTTGTCGCGGTCATCTTCACGTTCTCGGGGAGGGCGCACGCCGCGGAGCCGACCGCACCGCCACCGCCACCGCCACCGCCGTCGCCGTCCGCGGCCCGGGCCGCGGCGCACGACTCGGCGACCGAGCCCGTGAGCGATGCCACGGCTGGCATGAAGGTCTCCGATCGGCCCTGGGCGGTCGGCGTCTCCGCTGCGCAGCAGGAAGCCGCCCTCAAGCACCTGCAGGAGGGCAACAGCCTGCTCAAGGAGTCGCTCTTCGTCGCGGCGGCCAAGGTCTACCGGCAAGCGCTGACCGAGTGGGACCACCCGGGCATCCACTACAACCTCGCGCTGGCCCTGCTGAACATGGATCAACCCGTCGAGGTGTTTCAGAACCTCGAGGCCGCGATCAAGTACGGCGCGGATCCGCTCGATCCGGAGAAGCTCGAACACGCCAAGAGCTATCTGCGCCTGATCGAGAAGCAAGTCGCGTCGGTCGACGTCCGTTGTGACGTCGACGGCGCCCAGGTCACGTTCGACGGCGCCCCGTTGTTTCGCGCGCCCGGCCGCTACCAGGCCCTGGTGCGCGCCGGGACGCACACCGTGACCGCATCGAAGGAGGGCTTCACCACCACGTCGCGGACCGAAGACATGACCTACGACAAGCGGACGGCGATCAACCTCCGGCTCTACACCTCGGGCGACCTGATCGGATACCGGCGGCTCTACCCGATCTGGCGCCCGGTCGCGATCGCGGCGTTCGGCGGGGTGCTGCTGGCGACGGGAGCGATCTTCACGCTGCAGGCGCAGAAGAACTTCAACGCGTTCGATTCGTCGGCGATGCAGGTCTGTCCGGTGGGTGGCTGCGGAACGACGGATACGAGTTATCCCGCGCTGAACGACCTGCGCAACCGAGGAAACACTTACAAGACGCTGGCCACGATCTCGTACATCGCCGGCGGCTCGATCGCCGCAGCCGGTGTGCTGCTGCTGGTGCTGGATCGATCGACTCCGTACCGGGTCGATCCGGAGGCCGATCGGCGCGACGTCGCCAGCTCCACGCCGCTGTTCTCGCCGTTCGTTGCCTCGGGATTGGCCGGCCTCGCCGCGACGGGGAGGTTCTGAGTGCGCACCTCGCGGATCGTGGCGTCGTTGGCCGGGCGCGGGTGGTTGGTGGTCGGTCTCGTCGCCGGCCTCTCTTTCGTGGCTGGCTGCCCGCAGCCCCAGAGCGCGATCTGCCCATCGGGCCGCGTCTGCCAGACGCCCTACACCTGTGCGGCCCATCAGGACATCTGCATCCTGGGCACATGCGGTAACGGCGTCGTCGACAAGGACGAGGTCTGCGACGACGGCAACACCATCAACGACGACAATTGCAACAGCAAGTGCACGTCGGACAACAGCTGTGGCAATGGAATCAAGGATGATACGTTCGACGACCCGACGAAGAACGAGGCGTGCGACGACGGCTCGCACAACGGGGAGCCGATGCATTGCAGTTTCGATTGCAAGTCGGACGGCAAGTGCGGCAACGGTATCGTCGATACGCAGGAGGAATGCGATGTCTGCACTCCCGACGACGCCGCCATCGACTCGAGGGTAGACGACGGGGCTGCCGCCGACGCGCTCATGAGCACCGACGCCGCTCTGGGCGACGGCCCTGGAAACGACGGCGACGCTGCCGATGCCGATGAGGCGGGGACGGGGAGCGGCGGCGCCACCGGGAGCGGGGGCGCCGGTGGCAGCGGGGGCGTCGCGGGCAATTCGTGCGGTCTCCTCGAGTCACACGCCTGCAACTCGGATTGCACCGTCGCCCGGTGCGGCGATCGCAAGGTCAACCGCGCGGCCGGCGAGCAATGTGACGACGGCGGCGAATCGAAGACCTGCAACGTCGACTGCACGACCGCGTCTTGTGGCGATGGCAGCCTCAACCGGACCGCGGGCGAGCAATGCGACATCGCTGGCGGGCTCGATACCAAAAACTGCATCGGCAACGGGGCCGCCGCTGTGGCCGCCGGCGTCACCTGCCAGTTCTCCCGGTGTGGCGACGGCTACGTGAACGCCGCGGCGGGCGAGACCTGCGACAACGGAGACGACGATACGGCCGATTGCAACGGCAGCACTGCGCCCGAGGGCGTCGCATGCCACAAGCCCCGGTGCGGCGACGGCTACACCAACATGAAGGCGAACGAGGATTGCGACACGCTCGGCGGCGCCGACGCTGCGAACTGCAACGGGAGCAGTGCTGGCGCCGCGGCTTGCCGCACCCCCAGGTGCGGGGATCACTACGTCAACGGCGCGAGCGGCGAGGCCTGCGAAGGCGACGCCAATGGCAACGACACGATTAGCTGCAACGGCATGCTCGCGGGCAACGTGCAGTGCCAGTTTTCCAAGTGCACCGACGGCCACATCAACATGGCTGCGAACGAGCAATGTGAAGTCGCGGCCAACGGCGCCGATACTGTGATGTGCAACGGCACCGCCGCGGGGGCGTTGCAATGTCAGAGTTCGGTGTGCGGCGACGGCTACGTCAACCCCCAGGCGGGGGAGGCCTGCGACGACCACAACATCGTCCCCGGCGACGGATGCAGCGCCAGCTGCCAGAAAGAGACGGGGTTCATCTGCACGCCGGCCTCACCGTCGGTGTGCAACTCGGTGTGCGGCGACGGCCTCCGGGTCGGTCACGAGGCTTGCGACGACTTCAACAACAGTAGCTGTGGTGGTTGCAACGCCGCCTGCGACACCGCGCAGACACCGGGTAGCGCGAAAGGATCGATCACCGCCGTTGGTTCGGCGTCGCTGTCGAATGGCGATTCGTTCACGCTGTCGGACGGCGTGCATGCGCCAGTCACGTTCGAGATCACGAACAAGACGCAGGGGTCGGGGCACGTCCCCATCGCGCGTGGAACCAAGGACGATGCCCCGACGGTCGCCGGCCGAATCGTCAGCGCCATCAACGGCGTTGGCGCGCTCGCGATCAGCGCGACCAACAATGGCGCCCAGATCTCGCTGTCAAATTCGATCATGGGAGCGAGCGGCAACGTCTCGATCCAGACGACCATCAAGGCGACGGGTTTCGTCGTGGTTGGCATGGGTGGCGGCGCCGCCTATGACTGTGCCGCGGGCATCGGGTGCGGCGCAGATACCGACTGCGCCAGCGGCATCTGCTGCCTGACCGGGACCCGGGGTGGTACGCCGTGCACCAAGAACAAGTGCCTCGGTTCGCTGTGCAACGACGGTGTCCTGAACGGTACAGAGACCAGCGTCGACTGTGGTGGCCTGTCTTGTGCGGCCTGTGCGGACAACAAGGCTTGCTTGACGGCGTCGGACTGCACGAGCGGAGTCTGCGACAAGACCTGTCAACCGCCGGCGTGCAACGACGGCGTTCCGAATGGAACGGAGTCCGATACCGACTGCGGAGTGGCCTGCCCCGGCCAGCCCTGTGCCGACCTCCTGAAGTGTGCGGTCACCGGTGACTGCTCGTCCGGCGTCTGCACGGGCGGCATTTGCCAAATTCCAACCTGCAGCGACAACGTGCAGAACGGAGGCGAGGCGGGCGTGGACTGCGGGTCCGCCGCTTGCCCGGGTCAGCTCTGCGGCAACAATTCAAGCTGCGGTGTCGCGGCCGATTGCACTTCAAACGTTTGCACGGGCAGCAAGTGCCAGGCTCCGACCTGCAACGATCACGTGAAGAATCAAGGCGAGACCGGCGTCGATTGCGGCGGTCCCTGCCTGCTGTGCAAGGGCGCGACGTGCACAGCCAACCCGCAATGTGCGAGCAAGAGCTGCTCGGCGGCTGACGGCGGCACGGACGCCGGAGACGGGGGAGACGGCGGCACGTCCGCCCGGACGTGCGACTGAGTGAGTTAGTGGTAGGCGCTGACGATCGCAATATAACGGGTCAGCGCACCAGCTGCGGCCGAGGGCGGCGTATTCGGCTGTAGCTTACCGTCGGCGCCGGCGTTGAACTGCCAGACGGCGCCGGTCGGATCGATATCATCCGCGATGTAGACCGCATGCCCGGTCGGATCGATCGCGATCGCGTTCGGGCTGTTCGTGCCAGCGGTGCCAATCGCCAGGCGCGACGGGCTGAGCGCGGTGAGCGCCCCGTTGTCGCCGACGGCGTACTGAAAAACGTCGCTGGTGACCGCGTCGGCGGCGTAGGCAAACCTCTCGGTCGGACCGACCACCAAGCCGACCGGTGACGTGCCAGCTGCAACCGTTGCCGGAGAGAGCGCGGTCGGCGCGCCGGTCGCACCAATCGAATACTGCGAGATGTTGTTGCCGGTGCCGTTGGCAACGTAGAGATTCCGGCCCGACGGTCCGATGGCGATGCCGCTCGGCTCCATCCCGGTCGGGGTCGATCCTCCCGTCGCGACCGAGAGAGTGCCGTTCGGCGCGACGGTCAGGAGCACGACGCTGCCGCTGCCGATGACCACGTAGGCGAAGCGCCCCGATGGATCGAGGACCATGCCGTTGGGAAATCCGGCGGTCGTCACCGACGCTGCCGCCGGCGTCAGCGCGGTCAATCCCCCGGTGGCGCCGACCGCGAACTGAGAGACGGTCCGATCCGATTGATTGAGCACGTACGCGAACCGGCCCGAGGGGTGAATGGCCACAGCGATAGGGAATTGCCCGGCAGGGATGGCCGCGGGCGTCAATGCCGTCAATGCGCCGGTACCGCTGATCCCGTATTGAGAGACGTTGTTGCCGCTGCTGTTGGCGACGTAAGCGAATTTCCCCGATGGCGTCGCCGCGACGTACTGCGGCCCGGTCCCGGTGACCGTGAGCGTGCCCACCGGGCTCAGGGTTCCGCTGGTGCCGACGGTGTATTCGGAGATCGTGTCGTTGCCGTTGGCGGCGTAGGCGTACTTCGCCGAGGCGGCGACGTCGCTGTCACCGGGAACCATCGCGACTGCCACCGGCGCTCCCTGCGCGGCAACTCGCGGCAGCGGATTGGCTACCAGCGTCCCCCCGGCGACGATCTTGAGTTGCGACAAGCTGTTCCCGGTGCGGTTCGCGACGAACGCAAACTGGCCGCTTCCGTCGATCGCAAGCGCGGCTGGATCCGCCTCCGAAGGGGCTGCCGCCATTGCCACGAGCTTCCCGTCCGTGCCGACCGCCAGAGGGGTCACGCCCATGCTGGTTCCGTTCACGACCAGCACGACCCTTCCGCTGGCATCGCAAGCGATCGCGGAGGGCCCCCCTGCGACGGCCACCGTTGCCGGCGCCAGCGGCGTGAGCGCGCCGCCCGCGCCGACCGCGTACATCGAGACGGTTCCATCGGTGGCGTTGCTGGCATACGCGAAGCGCCCCGTCGGATCGACCACAACACCAGAAGTCCCCGATCCGGCGGCGACGGTAGGGGTGGCCATTGCCGCCAGCGTGCCGTCGGCACCGATCGTGAATTGAGACAGCGTTGTCGCGCCATTGTTGGCTACGTAGAGCGCCTGCCCGGCCGGATCGATCGCGACTCCGGTCGGTCGCATGCCCGTCGCCATCGATCCGATCTTGGTGAGCGCGCCGCCGGCGATGCTGTATTCGGTGACGTCGTTGCTGGTCGCGTTGACGACGTAGGCAAATCGGCCGGTGGGATCGACGGCGATGGCGCGCGGCGCGGTTCCGGCTGCGATCGTGGCTGGCGCGAGCGGCGTCAGACTGCCGTCGGCGCCGACGGAATACTGCGAAACCGTCCCGTCGCCGCCGTTGGCGACGTAGGCCCACTGGCCCGACGGCGCGACGGCCACGGCCGCCGGCTGCGCGCCGGTTGCGGCTTTGTCGACGAACGTCAGCCGGCCACTGGCACCATCGAGCGCATAGGTCGCCACGTTGGCGGCGTCGCTGTCGGCGACCAGCGCATAGCGCGAGTGCTGGGGCGAGCAGTTCACGATCACGTCGCCGACGTCGCCGCCGCCCACGGTGCCGGTGCCGTTGCGTACCGAGCACGTCTGCCCCGGCGATGTCGGCTGCGTACCCACCGTGACGGTGTATGAGGTTCCGTCAGCGACCGGCATCGCAAAGGCGAACCGCCCGTTGCGCGTCACGGGCAGGGTCTGACTGCCCGCCACCAGGACCAGACCGCCGCCGAGCAGCCCCGAGACGACGCCGCCGATGGTGCGCTGTCCACCGTCGCCGCCGCCGTCGCGTGCATCGCCTCCGTCGGGGGGCGCGGCCGTATCGCCCCCGTCGGTGCCCGGCATCGTGGTGCCGCCCGCCCCGCCGTCCTTTCCGCTGCCGCCACCCGAGTTACCACATGAGGAGATCGCGAGAGAAAATGCTATCGGGACGAGCGCGATCGTTCTCCCCAGACGAACGCGCGGTGCCCGAGATAGGCCGAGGCTCACGGTAGCCCGAGAGGATATCACCGTCGCAGCCGCGCTGCGTCCTTGGATGAGGAGTTTCGAGGTGCTTCCTTCCCCGGGGCGGGTCGCGGCTCACAGGCAGGTGCTGGGGTCGCAAACGGTGCCTGATCGGTTCGTCGCCCCCCGGCGACCCTCGCAGCGCCCGTCGAGAAAATCCGAGATTGAAGAGACGACCCTGGGACCGCCGGAAATGGGCCTCGTCCGTTCCGGCTATCGCAGCCGCTCGACCAGCTGGCCGAGCTGCGCGTTTAGGCGGTCGGCGCGCTCGCGCTCCTTCTTCAGGAGCTGTTCGGTCTGCTGCTGCGCCAGGCGCGCCCGCTCCTCGGCCTCGCGCGCGGCGCGCTCGTCGCGCTCGGCGGCAACCTGCGCGCCCTCGGCGCGCTGCTTCTGTTCCTTGGCCTTTTCGAGGGCAGAGCCGAGCTCGACGTTCTTCTGCGCCAGCTCCTCGTTGGTCATCTCGACCTTGCTGTTGGCGGTCACGACCTCTTTTTGCGCCTCGCGCTGCGCCGCCTCGGCGCGCTGGCGCTCGCGCTCCTTGGTCACGACCTCTTGCAGCCGGCGCTGGGCCTCGCCCTGGGCCTCGGTCGCTGCGGCGGCATTCTTCTCCGCCGCCATCTGCGAGTTGTGAATCACGAACAGCGCGACCGCGGCCGCCGCCAGCAGCATCACCGACAGCACGCCGGCCATCGCCAGCAGGCGCCGCCGCCGGCGAGCGCTCTTGGCGCGCCGCCGGAACACCTCCTCGGAGAACGCGCGTGCGACGTCGGGCAGCTCGCCGCGATAGCGCCGCTGGAAGCGCGCCAGCTCGTCGACCATGTCGCCGCCCCAGAGCAGGCCGAGATCGCGATTCTTCGCCTGCCACTGGCGCGCCGCCTGGCGCAGCTGCTCGAGGAACAGGCTGTCCTCCTGGCTCTCGTCGAGCCACCGCCGCAGCGTCGGCCAGCTGGTGATCAGCGATTCGTGCACGATCTCGACGGTGGCGCCGCCGCTGCCGCCGCCGGTCTGCACCACCAAGAGCCGCGACTCGACCAGCTGGTCGATGAGCCGCCCGAGCCCGTCCTTGTCGTTCGACGTCTCGCGCAGCTCCTCGATCTCGCGCACGGCGCGCGTCCGCTCGGCGGTGACCAGCTGCACGAACAGCGGCCGCGCCAGCCCCTGCAGGTCCGGCGGCAACTTCCCGATCACGCGGTCGGCGTGGCTCACCAGCGCCCCGGCGATGCCGCCGAGCTCGCCGTAGCTCTGCTTGGTCAGCAGCTTGCGCCGCGGGTCGCGCGCCTCCCAGAGCTGCGCCGCCGCGAACTGCAGCAGCGGCAACGCGGCCGGCGTCGACTCGAGGTGCCGGATCATGTCGTCGATCATGCCCGGCGTCTCGAAGCGATAGCCCGCCAGCTCCGCGGGCTGGATGATCGCTTCGCGCAGCCCCTCGGCGGTCGGCGGTCCGAGGAAGAAGAGCCCCTTGGCGAGCTCGTTCATGAAGTGCGGGTCCTCGGCGATGCGTCCCAGAAAGTCGGCGCGGATCGACACCACCACCCGCACCGGCGACGTCGCGTCGTCGGCGGCGCCGGACAGCGCGGCTGTGAACGCGCGCCGTTCGGCGGGGTCGGGCCCCAGGGTGTACAGCTCCTCGAACTGATCGATGAACAGCAGCACGCGCTTGTTCCCGCGGCGCGAGATGCTGCGCAGCGCGCTGCCGAGATAGCCCGGCTCCGTCGAGAGACGCTTGGCCAGCTCCTTTTGCGCGCCGATGTCCTCGACCGGCGTCGGCGAGCTGCTGACCCGCGGCGCCAGCAGCCCGGCGAGCGCGGCCATCGGATCGCGCCCGGGCCGCAGCACCAGCGCCTCCCACTGCTCGCCCGACGTCTTGAGCGCCGGTACGACGCCGGCGCGGATCAGCGACGACTTGCCGATGCCCGACGGTCCGACCGTCGCCATGAGCGGCGTGTCGCGGATGCGCGTCGCCAGCGCGGCGATCTCGCGCGAGCGGCCGAAGAAGCGCCCGGCGTCTTCCTCCTGGAACGCGCGCAGGCCGGCGTACGGCCCGCTTTCGACCTGCCTCGACCCCTTGGCAAAGCGGCCGGGCATGAACGGCTCGAGCGCGCGCAGGAGCGCGGCGGCGTCGGCGAACCGATCGTCCTTGCGCTTCTTGAGGCACCTGTCGACGACGTCGGCCAGCTCGGGGGGGAGGTCGGCGGACTCGTTGCGCACGCTGGGCAGCGGGCTGTCGAGGTCGGTGACCCAGGCGCGCGGATCGCCGCCCAGCGTCTCCAGCGGGTGCCGCCCGGTCAGCATCTGGAACAGGATGAGCCCCGTCGCCCAGATGTCGGTGCGGTGATCGATCGATCCGCCCACGCCCCACTGCTCGGGGGACATGTACGCCATCGTGCCGATGATCCCGGTGCGCGCCGCCATGTCCAGCGCCGCCGGGCCGATCGCCTCGGGCCGCGCCTGATCGCGGTGCGCGTCGACGTCGCGCGGCTCGTCCTGCAGCACCTTGGCGATGCCGAAGTCGAGGACCTTCACGGTGCCGGCGTCGGTGAGCAGGATGTTCTCCGGCTTGAGATCGCGGTGCACGATCCCCTGCTCGTGTGCACACGCGAGCGCGCGGATCACCGACGCGATGAGCTCGACGGCGCGCGTGGGCGCGAGCGGCGCCGATTTCTTGATCACCGCCGACAGCGTCTGGCCCTGCAGGTACTCGAGGACCATGAACGGGCTGCCGTGCAGCTCGCCAACCTCGTAGATGACGACGATGTTCTCGTGGCTGCAACGGGCGGTCGCGCGCGCCTCGACGATGAACCGGCGAGTCAGCTCGGCGTTGCCGGTCTGCAGGAACTTGATCGCGGATGATCTCGTACTGGCCGAGGCGCGCGCCCACACCGGGCGCCTTGAATGGCGTGGATAACTCCCCGAACGGCGTGGGTGTCTGGTTGGGGATCGGCGTCGCCGCGTTCAACGCCAGCGGCGGCACTGACGCGTGGGGTGGCGGGCTGGCCTTATCCGTTGATCCACTGGCTGGCGCGCCAGTGACCGGCGCGGCCCCAGCTGACGCGGCCGCGCTGGCTAGCACACCCCCGAGCGCGAGGCGCGCCGGTCCGCCGACGGGAACCGGAATCATCGGCGGGCGCATCGTCGAGCCGCTCGGGGGCGCGATGCGGGTCGAGCCGCTGCTCGCCGGGCGTGGCTCGATCAGGCCCGACACCAGCTTTCCGTTCTCCGGGAACATCACGGTGCGCGGCACCGGCGGCGTCGCCGCGCCCGGTCCCGGAGCAGCGGCGGGGGCCGGCGCCTCGGCGGCGTCGGGGAGCATGGCGGTCGCCTCGCGACCGAGCGATCGCACGATGGCCTCCGACAGCAGCTGGGTCTCCGGCACCGCGCGCGCGACGCTGCCCGGCTTCCCCGCTTCCTCGAGCGTCTGCGCCCTCTCGCCGCCGGGTACGAGCCACTCGTAGGTCTGAGTGGGACGATCTGGATCCGAAGGACCGGCCTCCGATTGCGGAAGGGGGTCTGCTGCGTTGTCTCCCTGCCTTGGCTTCATGTGCCTTGCCCCGAGGTGGGGGCGCGCCACTATCCGGCAGGAGGCTGCCTCTGCCGAGGGAAAACGCGCCCGAGAGCAACGTACCGCCCTTCCGCCGACGCGTCTAGTAGGAGCCGGTGTGAAGCACGTGTTTGGCGCCACGCCAGACGCGCAGCGCCGCCAGGTCTCGCTTGTCACGCTGGTCGATTTCACGTTGAATCGCCGCCCGAATAGGAGATCCGGTCATGCGAACCTTCAAGGCAATGTCCTGCCTAATCACTCTTTCCCTGCTCTCGATCTCGATCTTGGGGACGTCGACGCCGGCTCGCGCCGACGATACAACGCCGGCTCGCGCCGACGATACAACGCCGGCTCGCGCCGACGATACAACGCCGGCTCGCACCGACGATGCGCTGGCACCGCCTGCCCCCGCGCCCGCGCCGCAGAATCCGCCGCCCACCGCGTACAGCTCGGCGCCGGCGCCGGTGGCACCCGCGCCGACGGCGTGGGCGGCCGGCGGCGCCGCGCCGAACATGCATGGGCCCAGCGTCTGGGGCATCCTGCCCTGGGGCGGCGTCGGCGTCGGCGGGCGTTTCATGATGCCGCTCGCGATCCGCCCGCTCCTGGTCAACACCGCGGTGCGCGACAACTTCGCGCTCGAGTTCGGCGCCGACCTGCTGCACTGGAACTACAACGCGGGCGCACCGGGTTTCGCGTTCAACTACAGCTGGACGGAGGTCCTGCCGGTCGTGGGCGCGATGTGGAACATCTGGATCAACGATCGCTTCGCGTTCTATCCCAAGATCGAAGCGGGGTACGCGTTCGGTTGGTTCTCGAACGTCGGTACCAACATGGTGGCGGCATCCTATGGTGGAATCTTCGCCGACGGCGCGGTCGGCGCGCTCTACAACCTGGGCGGCGGATTGACTCTGCGCGCCGAGGCGGGCTCCTCCGGTTTGAAGGTCGGCGCGGGTTGGCTGTTCTGACGCTCACCCCGGCGCATGACCGTCGGTCCAGGCGCCCTGGACCGCCAGCCCCGCGTCGACCAGCACCTGGTCGGCGCGCCGCAGGCGGCGGCTGATCTCGCGCGCGATGTTGAGCACCAGCAGCGTGTAGACCTCGAGATCGCTCTTGTAGAGCTTGGCGATCTCCTGCTGATCGATCACGCACAGCGTGGCCTCGCTCACCGCGCGCGCGGTCGCCGATCGCGGCTGGATGTCGATCAGCGACATCTCGCCGACGCAGTCGCCGCGCTGCAGGGTCGCCAGACAGAACTCGGATCCGTCGCGCCCGCGCTTGCAGATCTCGAGCTCGCCTTCGCGCACGATGAACATGCTGCGCGCCGGCTCACCCTCGGCGAACACCAGACCGCCGGGCGTGACGTGCATCTCGCGGGCGAGGTCGATGATGCGGGCCAGGACCATCTCGGGCAGGCCGCCAAAGATCGGGATCTGCGCCAGGAACTCGCCGTCGCCAGCGGTCCGATCGCGTGCGATCATGGTGGGACTTTACTCCCTGGACGATGTCACGACTAGCGCCTGGGTTCCGAGCCGCCTATCAGCTCGCGGCGCGCGCGGTGGCCTGTTCCAGCTGGGCACGGATCCGCACGGACATCAGGCGCGCGCTGTGATCCGCGTTGGCCAGCGCCTCTTCGAGGAAGCGCACACCGTCGTCGCGCCGGCCGTCACGCAGCGCGGACAGCGCCTTCCACTCCATGATCTCGACGATGTCCATCGGCTGCATGATGCGCCGGCGGCCCTTGCGAACCAGCTCGTCGAACTCCACGTCGGGCGCGGCGCGCAGCGCGCTGCCGACCATCTCGAGCATGATGCTCTCCTCGGGCGTGAGCAGCGAATCGCTCTTGGCCGCCGCGGTGGCCTCGCTCTGCCCTCGCATGAGCCGCGTGGCGATCTCGCGGGCCTCGCCGACCTCGCCCTGGTACCACTTGAGGCGCGCCAGCAAGAGGTGCGAGCTGACGACGCGCGCGACGCCTTCTCCGAAGGTCTGGGTGCTGAGCTCGATGCTCCGCTGCACGTGCGGCTCGGCCTCCTGCGGCCGGCCGATCGCCAGATAGATCTCGCCGAGATCCTTCGCGGTGACGCACTCGAGGATCGGAAAGCCGCACTCGCGTGCGATCTGGATGGCGCGCTTGTAGTCGAGCAGAACGCGGTCGACGTTGCTGGTGATGAACGACAGCGTGCATCGGTTCACCAGCGCGCCGGCGAGACCGATCATGTCGCCGTGCTCCTCGACGACCGAGATGCAGCGGGTGAACGTGCGCTCCGACTCGTCGTAGGAGCCGATGACCGCCTGGCACCAGGCCAGCATCGCCAGGCTCTGCGCGTAGCTCTCGTATCCGCCGGCTCCGAGGGTGCCTGCCAGGTCGACGACGTTGCGGAAGATCGTGACCGCGTCGATGG
>Ga0265339_10002046_pt1 | contig 14812 bp, 12 predicted proteins | sample 4CB219metaG_FD_202085 | JGI IMG/M metagenome (GOLD analysis project Ga0265339, IMG submission 202085) | Rhizosphere microbial communities from Carex aquatilis grown in University of Washington, Seatle, WA, United States - 4-CB2-19 metaG | ecosystem: Host-associated > Plants > Roots >...
GATGGGTGGGCTGTATTTATTGTACCGAACGGCTGTCTGTGTTCGTTTCTAGACGATGGCCGCCCGCAAGCGCAGCTACCCATGGGACCGCTACTGGGTCAAAAGCGGAACGACCATCCGGACCGGGCTGGACGGGTTCATCGCCGATCCCCGCACAACGCTCGGACAGCGCTTCGCCGGTGGAGCGGTCCGACTCGAAGAGCTGACAGTCCCAATCCTCGTTGCGCTCGAAGGCGACGCGGGACTCGGGAAGAGCCGCGCAGTGCATGACGCCATAGCGAGTCAACAGCGCGCAGGCAGCTCGGTCGTTTTCCTGGACGCAGCTGATTTCGGATCGGCCGATGCCCTTCGCGCGTCGCTTGTCGCTCAGATAGCCAAGCTATCCGCATCAAAAGACCGTCCTGCATTCGCGTACGTCGATGGGATCGATGCGGCGGCCTTTGGCGGAAGGCTGTCATCGCTTGCGGACCTTGCCGGCCCTCAACTCCGCCTGAGGATGGTCTGCAGAACGACCGCGTGGCCCGCCCGCCTTCGAGAGCGCTTGAGCGAATGCGGCGCGGCATTCTACGAACTTGTGCCCCTTACGCGACCCGATATCGGTCGCGCTGCCCAGGACGACGGCCTCAATGTCGACGTCTTTGTCAAAGCTGTCCACCAGCGCAATGTTGAGATTCTAGCCAGTCGTCCCCTAACTCTGCTTGAACTATTGGACGAGTTTCACGACCGTGGCACGTTGCCGCGGTCGCGCACCCAGCTCTTTCTCCAGGCTTGCCGGCGCCATTCTGATGAGCACAGTGCGTCCCATCGTGACAGCGACGCGAAACGAGCCGATCGCGCCACGGTCAACCTGCGCTTGGCGATTATCGCCCGACTCGCCACGTTTTGCGTGCTCTGCGACTGCTCCATCCTCGATGAAGGACCAATAGGGCGCGCAGTCCGCCGCCTCTATATTACGGACTTGGCGGGAGGCACGGAGGTTGCCGACGGCGCGCCGACCGTGATTACGGAAAACATGGTCCGCGCGGCCTGTAGGGCTTGCGGATTCATCTCTGCCGGAAGCTCGGGAGGCTTCACGTTCGCTCACCGCTCGTTCGCCGAGTTCCTCACCGCGCACTATCTCCATTCCCGAAAACTCCCGCTCGACCAAGTTCGCGACGTCCTATGCCACCCGGATCGACCAGATCGGGTGGCATCGCAGCTGCGAGGCGTTGCCTCCGCGCTTGCGTCCATGGACCCGCACTTCGCCAGTTGGCTTGTCGAACACGACTCCGAGGCCGCGCTAGCCGCCGACTTCAGTGACTTCTCTCCGTCCGAGCGAGCGCAGCTCGTCGATTTACTTCTGCAAACCGGGGAGCGAGTCGCACGCGTCAGCATTTGGTCCTCCTGGCACGTCTTGGCCTCCCTTGTACATCCGAGCCTTTCTCAGCAGCTTCGGACACTCCTGACCAATAGAACAGCCCCTCTGCGTGCACGCGATCTCGCAATCGACATAGCCGTCGCTTGTGAACAGGCGGAGCTTTGCGGAACCCTGGCGCAACTCGCGACATCCGCCATCGAGCCGCCTCGTATCCGGTTAGCTGCTGCCTACGCGCTCTTGCGACTCCCAAACAGCGATGACGTTGCCGACGAACTGGTTTGTTTGCTCGACCGGTCCGACGGCGATGAAAACGAGGGCCTTCGCGGCTGTGCTCTTCAGCTGCTCTGGCCCGATCGGGTTCCAAACGAGCCGTTCTCGTACATCCTGCGGCCACTGCGACAACGGTATGTCGACAGCTACTCGAGGTTCCTCAGTGAACACGTGCCAAAACGCCTGCGACCGGACCACCTGAAGCGCGCCCTTCGATGGCTGACGCAGCAGCGAATCGTGCCCCATCAGGACACGGAGATGGAACGCGTTCAGGACGCGATTCTTAGGTGCGCCTGGCAAAACGCTAACACCGCTGAACTAATGGATGAATTCGTCCCCATTCTCCGACGCACGATCAAAGCCTACGAACCGCTCCTTCCTAGGACCGATCCCGACGACGAATCTACCCAGGGTAAGCCTGACGCTGGTAAGATCCCAAGCGACGTTCGTCGCGCAGCAGCGCTCGCCCTGTGCGCGCACGGCAGCGACGAGAACTCTGACATCACCCCCATCGATCTGCTGCATTGCCAGCCACCGCTGATCCTTGCAGAGGATTTTTCTTGGCTCCTCGACCTAGTCGAAAGCGCAAGCGACGCGGCTCATGCGAAGATATGGGCCGACGCGGCGGAGCGCCTTTTCTGGTTCAACTTGAGCGCCGAAAACGCCGACCGCCTTGCAGCCAAGGCTTCCACCTCGAATCAGGTGAGGGCGCTCCTAAGCCAATACGTAGAGCCGATTGATCGATTGTCCACGCGCGCCACCGAGCTCCGTGAAGCGCAAAGAAAGGCGCTTCAGCTTCAGACACCGAGGCCCCGTAAGCCTCGCATAAAGGTTCCAATAGAGGAGGTGCTCGCGGCGGCAGAAAATCGCGGGAGCGCGCTGTGGCCAAACGTCAGCCACGCCATCGCTGTCACGGTGTCCGATAGCCATATTTGGTCAGCCAGAAAATGCCTCGCGTTTGTTGACGCTCAGGATGAGCAGCTGCGAACTCGGATACTGAGGGTCGCCAAGCTTTACGTACAAGAGCATGATGACCGGTCACCAGAGTGGATCTCTGAGAATTCCTTCCCCTACGTCGCTTTTGCCGGATGGTTAGCCTTCCGGCTCCTCGCCGCACACGACAAGGCCGCGTTTGCCAGCCTTGAGGCGGCAGACTATTCGCGGTGGGCAGCAGCAATTCTTGTTGCTCGCGACCACGACGACCACAGCGGCAAAAGGGAAGATCCGCTTCTGCCCGCCGCCTACGCCGCCGCGCCCGATGCCTTCATACGCGCGCTTCGACTGCGAGCCCTTGGTGAAAACGTCTATCACAAGAATGTCTTTATTCTTCGGCAGAACGACTCAATATGGGATCAAAGGCTCGAACTGCTGTCGCTTGAGCTCCTTTGCGATTCTGCGCTCACCGACTCCGCAGTGGAGGAGGTTGCCGAGGCCCTGCTGCGACACAGGACGGAGTCGGGCATGATGGCTGCCTGCGCCCTCGTGAAGGACGGTGCCACGCAGCCCGCAGCACGCCTCCGAGGCATCGCCGCGGGAATTGTCTTACTCCACAAGGAGCCAGAAATAGCCTGGACCGCGCTCGTTGAAGTCATGAACCGCGATCCGCGATATCCGCGCGATCTTCTCGAACGCTTCGCTACGCGATACCACCGTGACGGTGCATCCGCGATCGTTGGTGGCCTCAGCCCTTCGAAGACAGCAGACCTCTATCTTTACCTTGCCACGGCGTTTCCGGCTAACGCAGATCCGGACTTCGGAGATACCGATGCCGTCAGCCCACGGGAAGCCGTCGGGGACCTTCGCGACGGCCTCCTGCGTGCGCTTGCATCCGGTGGGAAGGTGGGATCGATTGAGGCTTTGGAGAGAGTCGCACGCGAGCAGCCGCAGCAAGACTTGAGCCATCTCGTACGCGAGGCCGAAGAGCGCGTGTTGCTTGGGACGTGGCATCCGATCACCATGACGGACCTTCGGGCCCTCTTGACAGATGCAACACAGAGGCGACTTGAGTCAGCCGAGCAACTCCTCGAACTCGTGTTTCGTGCGATCTCCGCGATTCAAGAGCGGCTTCACGGTGTATCACCGATGGTGCAGTTTCTCTGGAACACGGCGGGGACACCCACGCCTAAAGAGGAGGCCGCCCTCTCTGACTTCTTGAAGAACGAACTCGATCGCGAGCTCGCCATGCGAGCCGTTGGTGTTCATCGAGAGGTCGAGATTCGACGCACACTACCTGCGCATAAGGGCGAAAAACCCGACTTGGTGGTCGCCGCGCGTCGGACGGACAGACTGGACGAAGAAGTACTCGCCGCCGTCGAGGTGAAGGGCGACTGGCACCCAACACTTAAGCTCAACATGCGCGACCAGCTGGCCGAGCGCTACCTGTCTGTTCCGCCAATCCGGCACGGGGCCTACGTTGTGGGTTGGTTCGGGTCGCGCCAGGGCCGCACTCCTCCCGCAATAGAGGAACTGCGTGAGTACCTCTCGCTCCAGGCGAGCAGTCTATCAACTCGAACGCGTGCGATTCGCGCAGTGGTACTCAACTGTTCGATGACATGGCCGCCCCAGGAACGGCGACCTCGCGCTCGAGCACGCCGCCGATCTAATACCCGAGCGAAACAGAGCGTACGCAAGTCGGAAGACACGGCGGCAAAGTCGAAACGCACCGCCACCAAGCCGAAGAGCAACCCGTCCAAGCCGAAGAGCAACCCGTCCAAGCCGAAGAGCAACCCGTCCAAGCCGAAGAGCAACCCGTCCAAGCCGAAGAGCAACCCGTCCAAGCCGAAGGCAACCGGGTCCAGATTGGCTGCTCCTCGCCGCCTGGTTGCGACAAAAGCGGATGAGCCGCTCCCGCACGTGAAAGAGCGAATCAAGCAGCGGAAAACTCGCCGGCATCCTCGGCGGGCCTGGCCGAAATAAGCGGGGCGTGCTCCCGTGGGTGCTATTGAGGTTGATCTTCCGATCGCTCGATGGCCACCGAATCCCTCGCCGCGCCCGCAAGCGTCTCTAAGTCAGCATCGGAGTGAATAATAATGGACTCCGGATCGCCGAGCTGGAGGTACAGCGAACAATCTGGCACTGGCAGCACCTTGTCGACGAGCTTGATCAGCTCGCGACTCTTCATGCCGAGTACCGACGCCAATTCAGAAAAGAAACGCGGATGCCAATTAGGGTCATGAGCCATCACGTGGGTGGATCCCATCGCTATCACTGGTGTCAGGGCGTCCCAACCAACCCGTGGCACAAAGAGGGCGGCGACTTCGTGAACGAACTGGCTTCGCAAAATGATAGAGAACAGTTCGCTCCACGTGGTTCGAGCGGCGCTTTTGCCAAAAAGCATCGGCAGGAGCTCATGCGCGGCGCGAAGCAATCGAACCAAGAAACCCGTTGCTTTGCGTCCCTCTACCGGAAGTAGCGTTCCTACAGAGACCCGAGCGCCGGCAGCTAAGAATGCGACTGCCGCGCTCGAGTGGCTCGTATCCAACGGGTGCACGTCGCACGCCAATGGAAAAACAATTGGCGGAATCCGCACACGCCCCCGTAGCCCGATTAGGTCAACGGTCTTTCCACCGATGACCAGTCCGCTAGCACCCTCCGTCTTTTGGCCATGCCCGTCAAAAATGAGCCACGCACCGTCGAAGCTCTGGAGCGCTCCTACGACGTCATCCAGCGTACTGACGTCCACAATGCTCAACTCTATTCCGTCTACTTCCTTGAGATATGAAAGGCCGGCCGCCAGCATCCCATATAACGGGTCCTCCTTTTCTAAGGACCTCAAGATGAGCACCTTGGTAAGATCCTTGATCGAGAGGTGCACATTCGGCGCCGGCAGGGCATGCTGAACAAAAATGTTGCCGGGATAGGGCGGAATTCGACTGCAAGAGTGACGAAAGATGAGCCGTTCGCCGGTGCTGAGCGGATACCACTCGAGGGGCAGATCGCTCACAATGCGAATGGACGTTGTCGCGTAGTTCTTGGCTCAGAGCCGCCATGAGCCGAAACAACTTCTCCGCTCGTTGGCCAGACCGTCCCCGATAGCAAGTAGCGACGTTCCGCGCAATGCTTGCAGCTCGCCCAATGGATTGAGGAAATCGCACAAACGCGGATAGCTCCGACGCGCAACGAACGGCAAGCACATCTGTGTACGCGTGCAGCTCCCGAGCGCGCAATTCTTGGACCGCATAGAACCCTTCGTCTAGCTGTTCAGGGACAGCGACCGACTGAAAGTAGCCTTGCTGCGCTCGCAGCCCCTTTACCGCTGATGAGATCTTCTTTGCTCCGCGGGGAGCGCGTCGGCTAGACGCCTGCTCTAGGACGATTTCTTCCATGGCGCGGCTGCGGGCGGCGGTCGCGAGAACCATCGAAGGGGTCACCCACGGCGACGCGTCGCCGCGCGCTGCAATGACCTCGCGCGCGGCACGAAGTATTGCGTCGACCACTTGATCGTCGCCCTTATTCGCGTCAAAGCGCCGCTCGCTAACAAATTGATAGCCGACGCGCTCGAGGACCGCTTCGTTGGGGAAAACGATATTGTGCGATGTCCGAGGGAAGTCGAGCCGACTCGGCGCCGGACGTGGGCGAAGGGCCCCAAGGAGTTGCTTAGCCAACTCGCCAACGTGCGGTTGGTCATACAGGCTACCAAGTCGCCGTTCGACATACGCCCGGACATCCTCATGCTGCAAAGCACCACCGCACACCTCGGCGCCATCGGCCGCGGTCGTCGTGTGAAGCGCTACCATTCGAGCGCGCTCTAGCCACGCTCTCACGGCGGCGTCCGTCAGCTTCGAGGAAAGGACCACGCAAAAGGGATGGCGTTCATCAAAATCGATGATCGATAGTAGCTTGTGGTTTACTGGCAACACATGGAATTTGAGCAAACCCTCGGCTATCGATTCGACACGAGTCGGCGCATCCATCGTGAACTCATAGATTGAGGCAGGCAGGGTGGGCAGCAGCCTCAATAGGGACATCACGTCGCATGCACCTTGCGAAAATGCCTGAAAGGGCGTTTGTTCCTCATCCTCACCGGGGATGGGCAGGACGTACAAGATTGCTCCCTCGAATAGCGTCGCCAACGGCTCTGGTGTTGTCATTTTCCGGGCGTCACCATCGCTCGCGCTCAGACGTCAGCGTTCGACCTTGGCCAGTCATCAGGGACCAGCTTTAGGCCTCCGCGCCAGCGCTCAACAACGGCTCTCTGGTACCATTCTTCGCTAAGATCAGCGTGCTCCGTGACAATAACTTGAAGACTGGGCGCGATCTCCCTCACGGCTTCGAATACGAGCCGGAACATGCGCTTGACAGCGGCGCTATCATTCTCCGACAAATTGGCGATCGATCCGTCGTCGGCATTCTCTGGTGGGAAATAGACTTGCGACGGCTGGTCGAGAAAGATGAACGCCGGCACCGGCCGATTCCTTTCGGAGAACCAGCGATGCAGGGCGAGATGCGCGATCAGGTGATAACCAACCCAATTTTCGCCGCTACCCATTCTGTCCATCGGCACAGGACCGTCACCCGTATCAGCAACGATTGTGAGTCTGCGCAGGTCGAGCCTGAGGGGAAACTTCGAGTGCTCAAGGTCCAGCTCGCGCGCGGATGCGGTCATCCGTTGCGCGAGAATCGACAACACGGAATCGAGGCGCTCCTTCACTCGGTCGTCGCTCGTTTCTCGCTCGAGCAGATCGCACTGAGCTCGAAGCCCGGCCATTCGCTCCTCAAGCTCCTTTGTGTCTGGAAGGTCCGGCATGCTCTCTAGGTAGAGACTAATGCGACCAAGGATGTGCGCCCGCCTCATATGCTCGTCCTGTACGCGGGAAAGCTGCTCATCAGCCCGTTGGACCGCCTCGAGTTGCGTGCGATTGCCTGCCAGGCGCTCCTGAAGGCCAGCCAGCTTTCTCTCGAGTTCCGCTAATGCGCGTTCAATCTGCGGACCAACGCGCGTGACGGATTCGATCCGCGTCGATAGGGCCGCCAGGCTCGAGGCAACCTCGTCCGCGGTAGGCGGGCTGGATGCCGCCGTGAGATCTTGTGCACAAATGGGGCACACCGTTCCGGGTGCCGAGCCTCCAAATATTCCAATGCTTTGCAGGCGCGACTTTTGTTCAGTTGCCTCGTGAGAGAAGCCCCGTTCGTCCTTCTCGAATGCGCGAACACCGGCTATGTCGTCACGGATTCGCCGCTGCTCGTCAAGAAGTGTGGCGCGTTCATCGGTTAGGCGTCGAAACTCACTTCCGTCAGGAAGGTCCGCTGGAATCTGTGGGAGTGGCGTAGCCGCCACGGCTCTAAGTGCGAGCACAGTGTCGTCCCAACCCAGCGGGGAGGCGTCCGTCAGCGCTGCATCACGCGCCTGTGCCAGCAAGCCCTCAGCCTTGCTGATGCCAGTCCCACGAAGCCGCTGCAGTTCCGCCAGCTGGCGTTCGCCGGCGCGCAACTGTTCACGCAGACGTCGCAGTTCTTCGCGACGCCGAACGTAGTCATCATCGACGGCACCAAGGAAGTACGGGAGCGTGTCTCTCAATGCCTGGGCGACGAAATTGTCAGCTGCGGCGTGGAACAACTGGTCGCGCCGAATGATCTCGTCTTGAGGCTGAAAGCAAAGTGCCAGCGCGTGGCGAATTGTTGCAGTGAGGGGCGCACGCGTCTGTCCGGGGAGAGGGTCGTGGATGTTCTCCTTGATCCCAGCCCACCCGGAAAGAAGACCCATCAGCCCGCTCGTGTTGGTAGTTTGCCGAAGCTCGGACGCGGCCGGGACCTGCACGGACTCACCGATGTCCACAAAGCACTCTTCGCTGGAGGCCCGATTCGTAGCAGGACACCGGCGCGCGATGAACGCCTCGCCTTTCGGGAGCTTGAGTCTGAGCCCGAACCACGAAACGGACCTTCGAATGGGGCCTTCGGGGACGCGACACTCGTTGCTACCAAAACAATAGTCGACCACGTCGATTAGGGCAGACTTGCCGGTCTTGGACGCGCCGGTGATTACGTTGACCTGACCCGCGCGCAGCTCGAGAGGACGCACGCGGCCGTCATGGCTATAGATGGCGACTTCGAGAAGCTGAATGCTCATGGTCGTACCCCCAACAAGAACATGACGGTTGCTGGCCCGCCGGCCTTCGCGAACCATCGACCGACGAACCCAGCCTTCTTGGCGCACGCGCGGACCTCGTCCGTGCTTTCCTTCATAACTTCGCCGATTGACTTCCGTCGCTCGTCTCGCGCGTTGACGATGTTTCCTTCGAATTGAAGGAGGTTATGTACCCCCCCGAATAGGAGACATTCGCGACTGAAAGCAACCATCGTCCTTGCACGTTCCGGAAAGCGTGCTCGCAAGAGCGGATGCTCATCAAGCCACACGGCGAGCGACGTTGAGACTGCTGAAGGCAGCGTTTCTCGAGATTCGCGGTGGAGCACAATTGGCAGCACGAGGAATGCCAGCTCTACGGGCATCGCCTTCTCAGTGGCGGCGGTGTAACCGGCCGCGGCGTGCCAGATCAGCACGCTGCAGAATGCCGGATTCAGCAGGGCTCGCTCTTCGCCCGGACGTCGGTGCCACTCCGTCACGGGTCCTCCTTTGGTGCTCCAAGAATTTCGGCCAGGCGGTCCCGGAAGTCGGGGTGCCATCCGACCCGAGCTTCATCAGCAAGGATGTGAAAGGAGCCTCGCGTGATGAATTGTTCGGTCACGCTCGGGCGGATGGGGATTAGAGTTCGCTCGGCCCAGGCCAATATGTCGCGTGCGGCGCGATGCTTAACTTCTTCTGCCGCGTCTGCGCCGAGATTGTCCTTCGTAGCCTCAAAGACGAGCGCCCATTCATTCTCCAAGCGGCGCTCGTACGCAGCTACGTCTCCAACGTGAAGCAACTCGTTCCTCAGCCAGCGCGAACGCTGCTCAAACGCTCGGTAATAGTCCCGGATTGCGAATGCAATTCTCTGCTTGCCGGCCGTTATCAGCTCGAGCTGTCTAACGAATGGAGAGCCAGCGTGAGCCGCTTTTTTCTCGTCATCAAGATCGAAGGTCAGCAGGTCGTCGTCGATCGGCAACGCGTCTTGCTTGAATTGTTCGCGCAAGTCGGACATTTGTGCCTCGAGCTCGTTCGCGGAGATTCGATCCACGAGACCGGCTGACGTTAGCTGCTTGAGGATCCGTCGAAACCACCAGCCTTCGAGCCGCTCCAGAAACGCGCCGTGATCTTTGCGATTAGCCGCCCAGAAGACCTCCGCACGCAGGTCGGCCTCGAGCTCGACTATTGTCGACGAACCGTCGAGCACGACGATCGACTGGACAAGCGCCCGACGCACCTGCGAGTCCGCGTCGAGGAAGGCCTTGTATGCGGCCATGTTTTCGGCGTTGGTCGACGACTGTGCGGTCGTCCCCATCGCCGCAATCGCCCGATCAACGTTGCGATCGACTGATCGCAGATAGGACGCAATCGAGCCGGCAGGGGCTGAGGCCGTGGTAAGAAGATGTAGAGTCGCGCCAGGGGCGAGCCGTTTGGCGGCACCCTCAAACCAAATGCGGAGCGTCTTCCAAAGGTCAGGACTTGCGTCGGTGAGGTTCGCTGCTCTGCTTAGATGGTGCTTCGTCTGGAGGACGACAGCCGGCGTTCCGCCCGAAGACTCGAACGCGACATCGTCCAGCGTCTCGATCGACACCAGAAAGTCCTGGCTCGTCTTGAGGCGTCTAAGAGCCCAGAGCAACCCAACTCGGATCTGGTACAAGTAGCCAAGCACCGGATCCGCGGCGGAGAATGGCGACGTCGAACCGCTCATGAGTCGGCCCCCGACGCCCTACTGCCGCTGTGGCTTTCATCCTCCGTCATGCCCATCCCCGCAACTCACCTCGGTGTCTACGCAGCCGGATCCCACGATCCAAGTAATCTACGCCAGACGGTGCGGCGATGGAACTGGGTCGACTAGGGCCGTATGACCTGGTTTCAGCGCCTGGCCGTGGTTTCTCCGCGAAGATCGCTGAGGATGTAGTCGCCGAGGTCCTGCACCACCTCATCCGTGGGTCGGACCAAGACTTCGGCGATCCGCGTCAACATTCCGCGTCGGCCGTGACTGGACGCGCGAGCGATCTCAAGGTTCGTCTTCTTGTTCGAGACGACGCTGCGCCCGAGCACCTTGGACGCGTTGAGCGTTCCGGAGCACTACCAACGAGGGTCGAACGCGATCGCGATCACGGACGAGCTGGACAAAGCGCGCTTCGGGCCACCCGTTCAGCTAAGCGACGCGGCCCGAGCCGCTCTCGACGCTGTAATCCCAGAAGCTGGGCTCATTTTCGGCGACCACGATTACCGCGATCAACTGAGGAAGGTCGCTCGCGCCGTGCTTCCGGCTCACAAGGCCAAGACATTCACCGCGTACGACCTCCGGCACGCCCGGCTAACGCAGCTCGCGGAGACCGGCAACCTCACCGGCGCCGCCTACCTGGCGGGGCACAAGAAGGTGACGACGACCGCCATCTACGCCGGCGCAAATCAAGCAGCCGCGCCTCGCCCTCTCGCCGCCGTCGGCCCCACTGGCGTTGCCCCTCCCCGCTCCAAGCCCGTCTAGCCACCGCCAACGGCTAGCTGGGCAATCTAACTCTTGGATTTTCCTGACTGAGTGCGAAGGAGGGACTTGCTCAGCGTCGAGACGGATCCGCTCGTCTAGCTGCGTCTCCGCACGTCGGTCGACTCGGCGGCCTCGAAGCTCCAAGTCCGAACGAATCAGTCGATTGTAAGGGCGCGAACGTTTAGTTCGTCGTGGAACAGTGCGAAGGAGAGGACTTGCCCAGCGTCGAGACAGATCCGCCCGCCTAGCTGCGTCTCCGCACGTCGGTCGACCCGGCGGCCTCAAAGCTCCAAGTCCGAACGCCCCCTGGATTGTACCGGCGAGAACACCGTGTCCCGCCCGCACATCGCCGCCAGTCGGGAAGAGGACTTGCTCAGCGTCGAGACGGATCCGCCCGGCTAGCTGCGTCTCCGCACATCGGTCGACTCGGCGGCCTCAAAGCTCCAAGTCCGAACGCCCCCTGGATTGTATGGGCGAGAACATCGTGTCCCGCCATGAACTAGTGCGAAGGAGAGGACTTGAACCTCCATGGGAATAACCCCGCTAGCACCTCAACGCAGGGCGAACCCGGGACGGCGCTGGTCGCAGTCGAAACCGCAACGAATTCGCTGGGGGAGAGCACGACGGAGCTGCTCGGCGCCGAAGCACGAGCGCTCCTCGAAGCTGCTCAGCGTCGCGAATCCGTCGAACGCGTACGACTGGTCGCGTTCGCGCGGGCATGCTTGGAGCTCAACGAAACCGGGCGGCTCGCGCTTGCGGTTCTTGACGGCGGAGTGTTTGCTCCGCGTCGGGCGCTGGAGCTCGCCGCTATGGTCGCCGCCGTGCCGGACGTCGGCGGCCGGAAGGCATCGGGTGAGCAGTGAGCGCCCGGGACGTCCACGCCGGCTGCGGGGCCGGCTCCGTTAGGGTATCCTCCGACTCATGGGTAACCAGGCTCGCCAGCTCCTCGAAGCCGCGCTCGCACTCCCGAAGGACGAGCGCGCGAACCTCGCCGAGCAGCTCCTCGCGAGCGTCGAGGACGAAGTCACCGACGCTGACATGTTCGGCGCGGCCGAGCCCGATCCGGAAATCGAAAAGGCTTGGGCAGCAGAGATCACCCGCCGAGCCGAACGCGCTCGTCGTGGCGAGACCATCGGCATCCCCGGTTCGGTGGTCGACGCCGAGGCGCGCCGAATCATCGAAGGCAAGTGAAGCCCGAGCGCTTCGACCCGGTCGCGCGAAACGAATATCTCGACGCGCTCCGCTGGTATCGCGAGCGGAACGTAGAGGCGGCGGTTCGCTTCCGCGACGACGTGCTCGACACGATCGCCTCCATCTGCGAGTTCCCGCAGCGCTCACCCCTGGCACCTGGTGTCCCGCGCGACCTGCACGTTCAGAAGCGGCTCCTCGGAAGCTTCCCCTACTCCATCGTGTACGTCGAGCTCGACACCGAGATCTTGATCATCGCCGTGGCGCACGCACGGAGACGTCACACGTACTGGCGCGGACGACTTCCGCCGAAATAGTTCGCTCGACGAACCGGGCGTCCAGATGACGGAGGACGCGGCCGCTCGAACGCGCATCTGGACCCCCGATGCGCGAGTGATCGACCCGCGTGATTTCGACCGCCGAACGCGCCGCAAACGGCGACATGGCCGCGAGCGCTCGCGTTCCGCGCCGATGGCCGCCGCCGTCCGCACACTCGACGACGCGCTCGCCGTGAAGATCGCCAACGTCGGGCTACGCGACGAGTGGGGCCGCTGGATCGACAGCGCGGCCGCGTGGGACTGGTTCACCACGCACACCTTCAGGGAGGACGTCTTCCCCGATCGAGCGCTTCGGCTCTTTGATCGGTGGTTGGCGCGGCTGGCGGAAGCCATCCGTGAGAAATCGCGCTGCTCGCCGGAGCTACAGAGCGCGTGTGCCGTCGAGTGGACCTGCCGTGGCCGGGTCCACCTGCACGCAGTCGTGTCGGGCCGAAGGCTGAGCGACCATCGGAGACTCCGGTGGCAGCATCGGTGGGAAGGTCTCGATCGCGTGTGCGGGATGGCGCGCGTGTTCCCCGCAAAGGGTCGGGCCAGCGCGTACCTGGCGAAGTACTGCGGCAAGGGCGGCATCGTCGTCGTGCGGGGCCGCTTCGCCGGGTGGCCCGCCTCGCACTAAGCGTGGATCGCTACTGCCGGACTAGACCTAAGTCCCCTTAGGGGCAGCTCCCGGCACCCACCGACACGCGGCAAGTCGCCCGACGCCAGTTGATGACCGGGACCGAAGCGCGCGGACCCCACCCACGGGCTTGATGGGTGGGGTGTCTCTGCGGTCCGCCGTTGGTGTAATCTCCAGAATCCTCAGCCAAGGATTTTCACGTGTATATCCAGCGCGTCCAGGTCGATGCAGGGTTCCTTGACGGCCTCGACCTTACGCTAGCACCGGGCCTAAACGTCGTCTTCGGCTCGCGTGGGACGGGCAAGACGTCCGTCATCGAACTGATCCGGTTTGCTCTCGGCAATCCGGGCAACACGCCTGAGTCGACGAAGCGCGCGGCTGAGCACGCGCGGTCAGTTCTGGGTGATGGTCGAGTTACGGTCACGGTCCAAAGCGACAGCGGTACCTACATCGTGTCGCGTTCCGCGACCGAGGAACGGCCACAGACCGACGGGCAAATACCCCCCGCTGTTATCTTTTCACAAACGGAAATAGAGGCTGTCGGTTTACACGCCGCAGGGCGATTACGGCTCGTCGACGGTTTCCTATCGCCGAAGCAGCGCTCGTCGAACCGAGAGGACGCCCTCTCGTCCCAAGTCCGGTCAATAACGGAGGAGATTTCCATCGCGCGCCGTGAGCTCATGCAACTGGATGAGCAGCTGAAAGAGCTCCCAGTCGTTACCAAGGCGTACGAAGAAGCAAAGCAGCTCGAAAAGGCGTCCGCCAAAGGGTCCGGAGCCATCGCGGCGAAGGCGAAGACGCTCGACGAGCTCTCGAGTCAGGCCGCGGCAAACGCCGTTTCAATCGCCTTTGTTGAGCGTTTCGAGAAGGCCGCGTCGACCTGGTCAGCAACCTTGGCGACACTACGCAGAGCAGGACCGAGGATCGAACCCTGGGAGGACGACGAGCGACCTGACCCGCTGGGGCCTTTGCGCGCAAAGTTCGAGAGTGCCTCAAAAAGGGTGCTCGAAGCCGCAGAGGACCTGAGGTCTCTTGAGACCACGGCCCACGCAACAGCAGAAGAATTTGCCGCGCAACGGATAAAGCTCGACGAAAAATCTCGCTCCTTGCGGAAGGAGATCGACGCGCTGAAGAAAGGAGCTGGGGAAGCGGCCAAGCGCACTGCTGCCCTGCAAGAACGGAGAGCGCAGTTAGAATCGTTGCGCAAGTTACGAGTAGAGGAGCAGAAAAAGCTGTCGTCACTCGAGCGCGCGCGGGGTGCAATTCTCGATGAGCTCGACGAGGTCCGACGACAGCGTTTCGATCAAAGAACACAGACGGCCCGCAGCCTTACGAATCTCCTCGGGCCACGCGTTCGCGTAGGCGTCATGCGAGCCGGACTCTACGAGGACTACGCTCGACAAATCGCCGAAGCTCTTCGCGGCAGCGGTCTTCGGTACACAGACATCGCCGAAGAGCTAAGCACGGCGATGAGCCCGCGAGAGCTTCT
>Ga0265339_10002048_pt1 | contig 14806 bp, 15 predicted proteins | sample 4CB219metaG_FD_202085 | JGI IMG/M metagenome (GOLD analysis project Ga0265339, IMG submission 202085) | Rhizosphere microbial communities from Carex aquatilis grown in University of Washington, Seatle, WA, United States - 4-CB2-19 metaG | ecosystem: Host-associated > Plants > Roots >...
GCAACGTGTCGGTGGCGTCCTCGGTTGGGCTGTACACCTCTGCCAGCGACAGGCCCATCTGCTGGCTGGCGTGGAACGCACCCATCTCGATACCGACGAAGATCAGCCGCCCGACATACCCAAAGGCAAGGCCCACCAGCACCTCGCCGGCCATCGCCAGCGTCAGTGCGGGGAAGCTGCCCGGCAGCGTCGGTGGCGCGACCTGGACCGACAACGGCAGCGCGATCGCCAGGGCGATCAACACCCGCAGCCGGCGCGGCACGGCCTGCTCGCCGAACACCGGTGCGAGCACGAACATGCCGACCAGCCTTGCGGCCACAAGCAGCAGCGTCAGACAGAATGTCGTCGTCAACAGACTCATATCATTGGCCCCAGACCCGCTGGGAGAACTCCACCAATCGCGTCAGCATCCAGCCGCCAAACACCAGCAGTGCAACCAGCATGGCCAGTATCTTTGGCACGAAGCTAAGCGTCTGTTCCTGTAGCTGCGTAATCGCCTGCACCAGGCTGACCACCAGCGCCACAACAAACCCCACAATCAACACCGGCAGGCCGATGACAATCATCAGCACGACGGCCTGGTGCGCGAGGCTCAGAATGTTTCCGGGATCAGCCACTTATCGCGTTTCTTCCACTAAAAGCCACAAGCCACTAGCCACAAGTCACAAGGGGTTTCTCAACTTCGTCCGTTACTCATGCTCTGTCTGCTTTCGATGCTGTCGAGCAGGCCCTGGAGAACGCGTGAGCATTCACTTGTTCGTCCGAGCAGAGGCTGATTATCCGCCTCTTGAATCATCTTCAGTCTCTCTGCCAAGCACAGTTGGGTTTCCAGTTCACAAAGGCTCCCCCGGGCCATCCGCAGGAATCGAACGTAATCACCCGTGCTGCCTCGTCCCCAGCCCTCTGCAATATTGGAGGCTACGGAAACTGAACACCTTCGCATTTGCTGCGTCAGACCAAACATCTCGGTCTGGGGAAACTGCTTCGTGGACTCATATACCGCCGCAGACAGGTCCATGGCCTTCTGCCAAGCAATCAGATCTCGGTAACACTTGATGTCTGCCATGGCCTCGTCCCTATTTCTCTGTCATAACCGTTGCCATCTCTTGTGGCTTGTGGCTAGTGGCTAGTGGCTCTCTTCACGAGAAGCTCGTCATCAAGGTCCCGACCACTCGGTGCCAGCCGTCGGCCAGGACGAACAGGAGGAGCTTGAACGGCAGCGAGATCAGGATTGGCGGCAGCATCAGCATGCCCATCGAGATCAGGACGCTGGAGACCAGCATGTCAATGATCAGGAATGGCAGGTAGATCTGGAAGCCGATCATGAACGCGGTCTTCAGTTCGCTCACGATGAACGCCGGGATCAGGCTGATGGTGGGGACATCGCCCCAGGCCAGGTCCTTGTCACGGGCGCCGTCGCCCATGAACAGGTACACATCGTCGGAGTTGTGCTGATTCTCGATCTGGCGGATCATGAACGACCGCACGTGGCGTTCGCCGGCGACAAGGGCAACAGGCCCGTCGACCCGCCCGGACAGCCACGGGGCAATCGCGTCTCGGTGGACGGCCTGGTACACCGGGGCCATCACCACCAGCGTCATGAAGAGCGCCAGCCCAAAGAGCACCTGGTTAGGCGGCAAGCTTTGCGTGGCCAGGGCCTGCCGCAGCAACCCCAGCACGACAATTATCCGCGTGAAGCATGTCACCAGCACAGCCAGGGCCGGGGCCAGCGCCAGCACCGTGGCCAACACGACCCACTGCAGCATTGTGCCCTGGGCACCCTTATTCTGTGCCGCTCCCAAGTCCGAGAGCATGCCTGACAAATCGCCTGGTTGCGTCGTGGTATGGGCCGTGGCACGGGTTTCTCGCCCACGATCATTTGCCGCCGGCTGGGTCGCCTGCGCGCAGGCACCCGCCGACAGCCACAAGGCTGCCGTCGTCGCCACCAGGATGACCCATGCCCGCATCATTATGATTCCTGCTTCTTCTCCAACTTGGCCTTTAGCTGTTGGGCAACCTGCCCCAACGGCGAGTGCTGGCGGCCCTGTGTGCGGAAGATATTCTTCAGCGAATCGGTGCCCTGCTGCTCAGCCGCCGCGGCCACTGCGGCAGCCTCGGCCGGATCGGTAATCTCTGTCAGTGCCGTCATGGTTTGCCCGATGATGCCGACCAGCACCAGTCGCGTGCCGAGTTTGACCAGGATCATCTGGCCGCGTCCGCTCAATGGCGCCGAGGCCAGCACCTGCATCACGCCGCTACCGCCGGCCAACCTACGCGGGCCCATACGCCTGAGCACCCATCGGGTCAGGAAGATAAGGATGATCACCACGCCAAGTGCAAGCAGCGTCTGCAGGATCTCGGGCCAACCAATGGGGCTGTTGCCAGGGCCCGGGGTCTTGCCGTCGCCTTCCCCGGAATGTTTGATCTTTTGCTCTTCGATGTTCGCTACAGAACCCGCCGGGGTATCTTGGTCTGATGCCTTGGTGGCCGTCGCCTTGGTTGCCGCATGGCCGGCGGACCGGGTGGTCTGTGCCCATGCCGTGGTTGACATTGCCAAGACCGCCGCCAGGACGAGTACGGCCCGCACGATTGTGTCGCGGGCGCCACGGCAGAACACCTCGCGGACAGATACCGCGAGGCGAGGCGTGCCGTCGGCACCGGGTGCGGTCATGGCGCTGCCGACCGCGGACTGCTCGCCCTCAATGTTCACGCTGACAGGGGCGTCCGCGATGGCGTCGAGGCACACAACGCTGCCCACGTCCAGCCGCCTGGCCGCCTCGGCCGACAGCTTCGCACCGCCCATATCGAATCGCACACATACACGTTCTGCATCATGCTTCACTTCACACGTCGCTTTACTACCGGGCCCGGATTGTAAGGCCGTCATTTGCATTATCTTGATATCTCCTGCCGACCCTGTTGGCAGAGACTGTCCACACTCTGACGAACCGCCACGTACGTTGATTGCGGCTTACTGCACGAGGGCGAGACGCCCTCAAGACCTGCCTGTCCGGCCGGCAAACGCATGGGCGGGACACTCACGCCACGGCAAGATGCCGGCGAGAAGCCAGCACCGCGCTTGCGATCCGACACATACAGATCATCCAATTCCGCCGTCGCGGCCCGCTGCTGCGTCGCCTCGTGGCGGGCCTGCCGACGCTGTCGCAGACGCTCCAGGGCCTTGCGGTGACGCATCGCAGCCAGCAGTATGGCACGGTCCTGCTGCTCGGCCTCGCGGGCCTGCCACAGTCGCTGAACCTGCAGGCCGTACTCCGCCTGCACCGACTGGAGAGCCTGCCGGTAAAACTCCATGTCCACACCAGCCTGTCCCGCGTCGCCAAGCGTCATTCGCGCCCAGCGGTGCTGGCGGGCCAGGGCGTTCCTGAGCCGCTCCAAGCCGTTGGCCAGGGCGTCAACCTTGGCCCGCGACTGGGCAAACTGCTGCCTAGCCGCATGCTCCCGACGCTCCCGCATGCGAAGCACTGCATCTAGTCCAAACCGAAACCGTCTCATGGCTGCCTCTGGAGCACCGCCGTGCCCGCCGGGCGACCAGGCCCGGCCTTGCGACGCGAAATCGCATCGCCGTCAAGAGCACCACGCCGCGACCTGGGCTGACACAGTGCCGCCAGTTCCCGCAGCGACTCCACAACTCGCTCGTACGACATCGACTCGTCCATCGACTGCCCCACGAACCGCAGCAAGGCCGGCATAGCCCCGACAGCGGCGTCGTGGTCTACGCTCGCACCGTTCTGGTACGCGCCGATGCTGATCAACTCTTCGATTTCGCCATACAGTGCCATCGCCCGGCGCACCTGCCGGGCCGCGGCCTGGTGGTCCGCCGACGTCACGTCTCGCATTACGCGACTGATGCTTTGCAGGACGTCGATGGCCGGGTACTGCCCGCGATTGGCCAGCTCACGCGACAGGGCAATATGCCCGTCGGTAACGCTGCGGGCCGCATCGCTGATCGGATCGTTCATGTCGTCGGCCTCGACAAGCACGGTGTAAAAGCCCGTGATCGAGCCGCCCTGCGCACAGCCGCTGCGTTCGAGCAGCTCCGGCAGCAGGTTGAACACGCTGGGCGTGTAGCCCTTGGTAGCCGGCGGCTCGCCCGCGACCAGGCCAATCTGCCGCTGCGCCATCGCAAGTCGCGTCAGGCTGTCCATCAGCAGCAGCACGTGCTTGGATCGGTCGCGGAAGAATTCGGCGATGGCGGCCGCCAGGGCGGAGGCCTGCACGCGGACCAGCGGCGGCTCGTCGCTGGTGGACACCACCACCACGCTGCGGGCCAGGCCCGTGGGGCCCAGGTCCTTCTCGATGAATTCGCGCACCTCGCGGCCGCGCTCGCCAATCAGGGCGATCACGTTCACGTCGCTGGCGGCGTTGCGGGCGATCATGCCCATCAGCACGCTCTTGCCGACGCCCGATCCGCTGAAGATGCCCATGCGTTGCCCGCGTCCGATGGTCAGCAGGGCATCGATTGCCCGCACGCCGGTTGGCAACGGATCGGCGATGCGCCCGCGTTTCAGCGGGCTCATCGGGGCCGGCCACAGCGGCTGACGCGTCTCGGCGGCAATTGGGCCCAGGCCGTCGATTGGCTCACCTAGCCCGTTGATCACACGGCCCAGCATTGCCGTTCCCACCGGCAGTGCCGCCTCGGTGGAGACGCAGACCACGCGGTCGCCTCTGCAGATGCCCGACAGCGGCCCCATGGGCATGACCAATGTCTGGTCGCCCGCAAAGCCGATCACGCGGGCCTCCACACCCTTTGGGGCGGCCTCGGCGTCGCTGCCGCTGCGCGCGGAGACGATCCGGCAGGAGGCCCCCACCGGAGCGGGGAAATCGCTCACGGTGACGACCAAACCGCCGGCGCCGCTCACCCGGCCTGACAGGCCGATGGGCTGTACACCGCGCAATACCTGGCTGTAGGGTTCTGCGGTCATGCGGTTGCGTGGTCCTCGCTAGTCTGTGCTTCGCTTTCCTGTGAGCGGTATGTGCCGTCAAACAATCCGCCCACGCCGGTCAGGCTGGCGGCAACGTTGGCCAATTGGGTCTCGATCGTGGCGTCGATCTCGCCGCAGCGGCAAAGGACCTTCACGCCGCCGGCGGACACGCTCTCGTCGGCCATCACGCGGACCGGGCCCACACCAAGGAGTTCCGCCAGATCGTGGCAGTGCTCGGTCAGCCGACGAAGCTGCCGCGGATTTACCCGCACGATTGCTTCGCCGCCTGGGCCGGCCAACTCCAGTGCCTTCTGCAGATTGTGCTGGGCTGCAGATATGTCCGCCGTAGCCACCTGCCCGACAATCTTCGTGGTCAGTGCCATCGCCAATTCCAGCGTCTGACGTTGCATCTGCTGCGCGAGTTCCGCCTGTGCCTGGATCACGCCCTGCCCGATCTCCTGCAAGGCCGCCTTCGCCTCGGCGAGTTCTGCACCTGCCTTGGCCATCGCATCCGTTGCACCTTGTTCCAGGCCCTGGGCCAGCCCCTGGCCATGCCCCTCGGCAAAGGCCTCTTTGCGGGCGGCCGCCACGGCCTCTTGCGACTGGGCCTCCTGCTGAGACTCGCCGGCGCCGGCGATCGTCTTGGCTTCGGCGCGGGCGGCGGCCAGTACGCTTGCCGCCTGGCGACGGGCGTCCAGCACGATCTGCTGCGCCTGCTTGGCCAGGTCCTGCAGATTAAGCAACTGGGCCTTGACCTGGTCCGGTTGCATCATGTCCTGAGCTTTCAACACTCGCGCCATATCTCACCGCACCGCCGCTTTGGTCGCAGCTTCCGCTACTCGGTCCGACCGATACTGCCCCAACTCCTGCCGCCTGACCGCCTCTACCAGCGATTCCTGGGCAGCCTCCACATCGCTCAGACGCATCGGGCCAAGATCGCTCAAGGCCTGACGCACGAGGCGAACCTTATCGGCTTTCAAACACGCGAAGACCCGCTGCTTGACCTCCTCGGAGGCTGCACACAAGGCCAATGCAATTTCGTCGCTCTCCATGGGCTCCAGTGCCCGCCCCAGCCGTGAGGCGTCAACGCCGCCCAGATCCTCGAAGCTGAACATCCGTTGCCGCACCGCCGACGCAAGGGCCGGCGAGGTGCTTTCCAGGTCCTGCAAGATGGCCTTGCCCGCACTGAGGCTGCTCTCACCAAGCATGCCGGCGACCGCATCCACGCCGCCAAGCGAACCCTGGCTGGCAGTGGCTGCAAGCCTTGCAGCCAACCCCTGCTCAACCTGGCGAAGGACTTCGCCATCGAGCCCGTCCAGGCTTGCCACGCGACGGGCAACTTCCACCTGCTCGCCCTGCGGCATTCCCGCCAGCACGGCGGCCGCCTTGGATGGCCCAAGGTGCGCCAGCACGATGGCCACAGTCTGCGGATGCTCGCCTTGAACCAGCTTGGCCAATTCCGACACGCCCAGGTGACCCAGTACCGCGAGGCACCCGCGGCCAGCGGCGGGCTCGTTGGCATCTTCGTCGTCGGAGGCTTCCTGGGGTGCGTTCTGCACGGACGCCTTACCGCGACGCAGCCACCACATGCCCAATACGGCACCACCCAGCACCAGCAGGCCCGATGGGCCCGCCCATGTCAGGTGCCACCACGGAGAATATGCATCCACCGCTGTCTTCGCCTCGGCTGGCACGTCCACGTGCAGGTCCACACGCACCGCCTGGGGCGGCACGCCGGCAACGTCCGCCGCCGACTGCTGAATCCGCGACAGCACGCCGGACGACTGCGACAATAGCTCGTCATCCGATGCCTTCGCGCCGGCGCCCGCGACGGCGACCAGGTAGCTCCGAGGCACACTGAGGCGCACCTCTGCCGGCCGCGGGGGCTGGGACTGGCCCAACTGCACCGAGACCACCAAGCCGCGGACGTACGGCAAGGCCGAGCGAACGCGATCGCACCACTGGCCCTGTGTCAGGCGGAACTTCTGGTACTGCTCCTGCTGCTCGAGGGCATCCCTGCCCAGCGCACGGTAGCTTCGGCCGGTGCTGTCCACAATGTGTACATCCTGCGTGTCCAGGCCACCGACGCTGCCACAGATCAGTTCGGCCACCGACTGCACCAGTTCGCCGCTAATGGGCGTGCCGTCTTCGGTGACGACCTGGACCGACGCCGAGGCACCCTCGCCACTGTGGCCCAGGGTCTTGGCTCGTGCTGGCTCAAGCAGCACCGTGGCACTGCGAACGGTTGGGAATTGCTCGATCAGCCGCCCCAGGGCCGACATCTTGGCCGCCAGCCAACGCTTGTCGTTCTGGTCCTGGGTGGCCCAGATGTCCGATTGATTGGAGAGCTTTTCGAAGGAGGACGAGATGCTCTCTGTGTGCTTTTGGAGAAGGGATTGAGCGCGCGAGACCTGGTCGGCAGGCACGACAAGCCGGCCTGCACGCTCCTGAACCGTGACCCCTTGGCGACGCAGCAGGTCGGCCGACGCAGACACGTCCGCAGTGGCAACGTTCAGCGAGACCAGGGGCTTCTCATGGCCGGCAAACGCCAGCCACAAGCCCGCCACCATCGCTGCCAGCACCAGCAGGCTACCGGCAATCCTGCGTGTGCGGCTCAGCGAGCCGATCCGCACGCGAAGGGTCCTGATACCTCTATTTAGAAATCCCATGGCCCGGTCCTCCATGACCGTGCTTGGCTAGTCTGCGACCGTGCCTTATCACCAGGCACAGAGATCACAGATCTGGAACAAAGAAAACATCCTGTTTTCTATTTACTGCATGCTTCCGCATCCTGCCATCGTCGCGACCCGTCACTTCCGCCCTGCCTACCGGCGGGCAGATCCGGGCTCGTAGCAAATCTTAGTCAGTGACCTGAAGCTGGGGTTCCTTCCCCGCGAGCAGATCACGGATTTCGTCGATCGCCCGGCCCAGGGCCCGCAGTTCGGCGATCCGATCCAGCCGTGCAAAGACCGATTCGTCGTACAGTCGGTGCCCGCCGGCGGTCCATCGGCTTTCGTGCAACAGGCCCATGGTCGTGTAGTTATGGATGGTCTGCCGGCTCATGCCGGAGTACTCAACCACCTCGCCGATGCGGTACAGCTTTGGGGGAATAGGCTTACGCCCGCGGCCGGCCGGGCCATCCTGACCCGAACCGTTCGAGGGCAACACGGCCGTTTCCTGCGGCAGATCGTGAGATGATTCGTCCATCACAGCCATCGACATGCCTCACACCGACGTTAGTACACCCGTCGTACTTTACGTTTTATAAAACGTACAACTCAAACTGTCAACGAAGATTCTTCCGATTTTTCCGGTTTTTATTCAAGAAATCCCGAGACACGTAACCGGCCGGAGAAAATGTCGATACAGCGTCCAAGCGGACCCTGCGCATGAAGGCGGCCCTCAAGCCGCATGCTTCTCTGGGCTTGAGGGCGATGACCGGTTCGGGGCACAGTTAGTAAAGTAATAAGAGCGAGTTTCGACTACTGCGGACGAGAAGTGGCGGCGGAACGTAGTCGTTTCACCATGGCAGTCTCGGCGTCGGTCATCTCTCTTGAATCGACCGACTTACCCTTGACGAAGGTGACCACAAGGCGCCGATCAAGGTAATAGAACGATCGTGGTGCCTCCCACGGCCATTCTGCAGCAGGCCGATTGGTGGGTGTGTAAAACCGCCCCCGATCTCCGGAGCGATCCGAGATCGCGTCCGGCATACCAAGGTCCAACTGCACATGAGTAATGGGAGTGCCATTTGCCGGGCCGTCAGTGTGCTTTTCCGGCGTGCCACATCCGGCCAGCAGAAGTGGCACAATGAGAAGAGACATGCTTCGCATTCCGGACTCCTGTCATATGAACATAGGGGACGGGCCGAGATCCTCGAGCAGCACTTCATTGCCCTTGTTGTCGCCTCCGAACAGGTAATAGTGCCTCTGCTCATCTGTCTTCAGTTCAAGCGTCTCTGTGTGGGACCGTTCGACGTGCTTAACCATCAGCACATGCTTTCCAGGCACAGTCCTGATTTCAGCGAAAGTGAAGGGCATTCCAGTAGGGCCGCTGCCGTCATCAGACGGGAGCTTACCGGTGAATATCTCTTTCCCATCCCAAAAGACACTGATAGTGTCCGGTTCCCGGGCATTCTTGCCGTAGGGCGGGCTATGCAATGTAATCACGCACGTGGCATTGCTGCCGCCGTCGGTGTGCTGAAGCGTCGTCCACGGCTGCGGCGCAGCATTTCTGCCGCATCCGCCAAGAAAGAACAGCACCAAGCCCGTCATTGCAAAGAGCCGCTTCATGGTTTACTCCCCGTAGTCGTCCCTAACACTACACCGATGGCCCGTCTTCCGCAACCGTTGAGCTCTTAGGATTGAACTCAAGGCTTTCATCGAATGATTCCCATTTCGACCTCGGCGTGTCCGCTCGCTACGTCCTGCCGGCAGGCAAGCTAGCGGCTTGTAACGGCGTTCGGCTCTGGTACATTATCTATATGCATAGGACGCTCGTCGTGTGTCTGGTGGTTGCAGTATCGGTCGTGACTGGCTGTCGGCGGTCGACGACGCCGGGGAATGCGCCTGCGCGGAATGCTCCGCCTGCGGCGACCGCGTCTGCCCCGGCCACGCAATTGGCGTCCGCGCCGGCGCCGGTTATGGTGTGGGAATCTGCTGGCCAGCTACTGTTGGCACGGGGTAAGGCCGTACTCGCCGGACAGTTGATCCTCGCACGCGAGGCTTTGGCCGAGACCGGCCGACAGGCCGCTGGGGACCCCAAGATACTCATCCACGCCGCGGACAGGGCGCTGGCGGTCGGTAACGGGCCGCTGGCCATCGACCTCTTTTCGCGGACTAGCCAACTGGCCCCCGACAACGTCGACGCCCTCATGGGACTGGCCATGGCGCAGGTTTCGCTCAATAGATATGCGCAGGCCATCGAGACCTACCACCGGCTGCTGGCCCTGCGAAGCACCGACACCACCGTACGGTTCAACTTGGCGGTCGCACTGTCACTTACGCAGCAGTTGGACGAGGCCGCCGCCGAGTACGAGCAGATCCTGCAGGGCGATGCCGACCATTTCCGTGCGCGCTATAACCTGGCCGTCCTGCGGCAGGCACAGGGCAAGTTCGATGACGCCCGCTCGCAGTACAAGCTCCTCCTGGAGCACGCCGAGAAATTGGCCCCTGCCGATGCCGCGGCCGCATGGTCCGGATATGGCGAGGTGCTCGTAGAGTCGGGCGAGGTCGAGCAGGCATTCACCGCTTACTCACAGGCCGCCAAGGCCCGTCCCGAAGATGCCGCCGCCTGGCTGAACCTGGCCAACGCCGCACGCGGGACCGGTCGCTACGGGGTGGCGGTGGCCGCGTGCAAGCGGGCCGCCAAGCTCGAACCGCTCCAGGCAGGAGTCTGGGCGCGGATGGGCGAGGTATACCTGGAGCTCCACCGGGCAACGAAGGACCCAAGACACCTCGCGGAGGCCGTCGAGTGCTGGGACCTGAGCCTGCGAATCAACCCCCGCCAGGACGCACTACGGAAACTGGTCGACACGTACCGCGCGACGACGAGTCAACCAACGCAACCCGCGCCTGGACATTGACCGCTGGCCTTTCTGCGCGGTTCGTTGTCGTCGAACGACGCAAAAAGGCAACGCTCAATTCTCGCCGGGGCGTACAACCAATCGCTTTTATCTTCCCCCAATCCTGACTTAATGCCAGTTCCCATCTTGCCCCCCGCCCGGGCGCGACGTATGCTGCTGCCCATGACCCGTCTGGGAGATCTGCAATGACAGCGGCGTGGGCATTTCATGTGTTGGCCAAACCTGCGGGCTCGGCCTGTAACCTGGGGTGCTCGTACTGCTACTATAAGGACAAGCCCAACTCCGCGGCGATGTCGCCGGCGGTGCTCGATGAGTTCATTCGCCAGTACATCCACGCAAGTCCCGCCGAATCGGTGGTCTTCACCTGGCACGGCGGCGAGCCGACGCTGCTGGGGCTGGACTACTTCCGACAGATCGTTAGCCTGCAGCAAAAGCACAAGCGAGCCGGTCAGCGGATCGAGAACGACCTGCAGACCAACGGCCTGCTCTTGGACGACGACTGGTGTGCGTTCCTCAAGGAGCACGGATTTCTAGTCGGGCTGAGCATCGACGGCCCCGCCAACCTGCACGACACCCACCGCCGCACGCACTCGGGGCAGGGTTCGCACGCGGACGTATTGGCCGCCGCCGGGCGGCTGGTGCGGCACGGCGTATCCTTCAATGCCATGGCCGTCGTCAATCGCCAGACGGCTTCTCGCCCGCTAGAGATCTACCGCTTCCTCGCCCACGAGTTGAACGCCCGCTTCATACAGTTCCTGCCCTGCGTCGAGCCCAAGGCCTTCGCCGACACGCCGCCTCAGCATTGGCCGACTCCGGACCCGCCAACGCTGCACACCACGGCCGCCCGCCCCGGCGAGGCGGACTCCTTCGTAACCGACTGGTCCGTCGATCCCACACAGTGGGGCCGCTTCCTGTGCGAGGTCTTCGACGATTGGCTGGCCCACGACGTGGGCGTGGTCGCCGTGAACTGGTTCGAGTCGCTCATGGCCCAGTGGGCCGGCCGACCCGCGCAAATGTGCGTACTGTCCCCCACCTGCGGGCGTGCCATGGCCATCGAAGCCGACGGCAGCGTGTACCCGTGCGACCATTATGTATACCCCGCCACCAAACTGGGCAACATCGTGCAGACGGCGATGGAGCAACTGGTACAGTCGCCCGCACAGGTAGCGTTTGGCCGCAGCAAGTACGCCGCGCTAACGGAAATGTGCCAGGCCTGCCCCTACCTCTTCGCCTGCAATGGCGAATGCCCCCGCAACCGCTTCGTCCGCACCCCCAGCGGTCAAGCCGGCCACAACTACCTCTGCCCGGGCCTGCGGACGTTCTTCACGCACGCCGACGGCGCCTTGCGACGGCTGGCGCGGGAACGGAAATAGCGGACAGCCATAGTAGAACCGGACGAATGGGCTTGATAAGAAACGGGCTCTGTCTTTTTGCTCTTTTCGGCGGCGGAAAACAGAGCAAAAAGGCACCAGCCCGCTACTCGTCCATCCAAATTCGAGAACCGTCAATGCTTAAACGAACACTTACCGCGGTGCATTCGCCAGGGTTGCCTGCACGGCGGACGTCGTGCTGCGGTCGCCGATGATCTCACGGTCTACAAACGCACGCAACATGCGGGCAAACAGGGCTGGCGTCATGGATGCCATCGACTCGTACGCCGGCAGCAATGCCTGAACGTTGTCGGTCTGCCAATTGGGGTCGGAATTGAGCGTGTAGGGAGCAAACCAACCGGTGTACCCCATGATGTCCTGCTCCACCGCCGACAGCTGCGTCGGGTTGGGCGGCATGGCTGCAACATTGCCGATCCGCAAGGCTTCCCCGATGGCACGGGCGATATCCAGGCCGCAAATGCACGTGGGGCTGACCACGTTGAACGTGCGCCCGACGTGAGGCCGGCGGGCCGCTTCCAGCATCGCCTCCAGGACCGGATCGATGCAGACGAAGTTCTTGGTGGTCGAATGGCTGCCAAGCAGGCGGAGCTTGATGTCCACCGTGCCGCCCTCGGCCAGCAGCTTACGATAGTCGATCCCCTGCCGCCGGCAATGGCGGCGGACGGCAAAGTAAATGCCCAAGAGGTATCCGTACATCATGCGGCGCTCGCCGTAAGCATCCAGGGTCTTGGAGTGCCCCATGATGATGCTCGGCCTAAAGATCGTCCAAGGCAGGCCCGACTCGCGGACGTCCTTCTCGGCCTGCCACTTGGTGGATTCGTATGGGTTGCGAAAGCCATCGCCCGGCGGAAGTTCATCCTCGGCGATCGGGCCGGGGCTGGTGCCCGCAACGTACGCGGTGCTGACGAAGTACAGCGTCTCAAGCCGCTTACACGCGCCGGCCAGCCCCAGGATGTTGCCTGTGCCCACCACATTGGCACGGTAGGTCTCGTCCTTCAGACTGTCGTCGAAACTCGTGGAGGCGGCAACATGCCAGATGGCTGCGGCCCGGCGAACATCGGCTAAGTCGGCGGGTGAAAGTCCCAGGCCGCCCTCGGTCACATCGCCTGTGACGACGCGTGCCCTGCCCGAATCGAAAAGTCGTTCAAGACCCGCGCGGACCTTGGCGGCGGCGTCGTCGGAGCGGGCCAGAACCAGGAATCGATCGTTGGCAAACCGCTGCAAGAGGGCTGACAGCAGATGACCACCAAGAAAACCACTTGCACCGGTTATGAGTACAGTTCGATCCACTGAGATATCTATTCCTTTCCGGAGGAACCTGCAATAGCGGAAGGGATTATACGCATAGAACACCCGCTGACAAGCCCTGATACCGCCATTGCTAACGCTAAACCCATTATCGACAAGTCTAAGGCGAACAATACTCCCTTTCCCACCCCGTACTAACGTAAGTATAGCCCAGTCAGACCGTCCGGTTCTGCTTTGCTTTACAAGAGCCTGGGCGCGATATGCAGGAATGGTTTGGCGCGATCAACCCCGACACGCAGTGCCGGGGCTTTGCCCATTTTCGTTTCACTATGCGATTCCCTTCCCATTGCATGACGATGCCTGGACTTGTACGCTAGGGCTTTACCCAATAGGAGCCACTATGAGCAGTCTCTTGACCATTGATCAGTCCCAGTGCACCAAGTGCGGGCAGTGTGCCGTCGTATGTCCGATGGGCTTGGTGCGTGTGGGTTCTCGCGGCCCGCGGACCGTTCCCGGGGCCGAGGAGCGATGCGTGCTGTGCGGACATTGCGTGGCCATCTGCCCAGCCAAGTCGCTCGCGCACCGCGGCCTGCCGGCCGACCAGTGCCTGCCTTTGGACGCATCCTGGCGGGGCACTCCCCAGGGGCTCGCAAAGCTGGTCATGGGGCGTCGGTCCATTCGCCGCTATCAGCCCCAGCTCGTGGACCGGTCACTGCTTACGTCCGTGCTGGATACCGCTCGCTACGCACCCACGGGCATGAACTCCCAGTCGGTGAAGTGGCTGGTCGTCTATGAGACTGCCGAGGTGAAGAAACTCTCCGCCGCGGTCATCGAGTGGATGCGCGACCTCATGCGGCAAGACCAGGCGGTGGCGGGTCGTTATAACGCCGGCGTGCTGGTGGGCGCGTACGAGGCCGGCCATGACCCAATCCTCCGTGGATGCCCACACTTGCTCATAGCTTACGGACACGAGGCAGACCCCATGGCGGCCTCCTCGTGCATGATCGCCTTGACCACCGCCGACCTGGCGGCGGCCGCCGCTGGCCTGGGGACGTGCTGGGCAGGCTTCCTCCACATGGGCGCCTGCAGCTCGGCCCACGTGCAGCAGGCACTGGGCCTGCCCGACGGCCACGTGATGCACGGCGGCCTGATGATCGGCCACCCAGCCGAGGAATATCAACAGATCCCGCCGCGAAAGGCGCTTGACGCGACTTGGAGATAGTTCCAAGACGTTTATCCGCAGATTACGCAGATTACGCAGATTTTGAAAGAAAACGCGGAGGTAGCAGAGGAATCTGAGTGAAGAATTCGTTTTCTTCCTCTGATTCCTCTGCTACCTCCGCGTTAATAGCGCTCGGAGAAGAAGAGCAAAAAGGCAGAGCCCGGCCAGAAACTCGCCGCAGACCAGAGACCGCTTCTTGCTTCTCAAAATCTGCGGTAATCTGCGTAATCTGCGGACAACTACTGCCGGGGGGCGTCGGGCTTGCGTTCCTGGACCCACTTGTAGTAGTCGATCATCGCCAGTTCGCTGGCCGCTTCGCGATCGAGGTAGACTCTCGTCTCGGGGTGCAGTTGGAGGGCACTGGCGGTGTTCATGCTGGTGACGGGGCCCTCGACGGCGGCGGCGATGGCGGCGGCCT
>Ga0265339_10002049_pt1 | contig 14801 bp, 11 predicted proteins | sample 4CB219metaG_FD_202085 | JGI IMG/M metagenome (GOLD analysis project Ga0265339, IMG submission 202085) | Rhizosphere microbial communities from Carex aquatilis grown in University of Washington, Seatle, WA, United States - 4-CB2-19 metaG | ecosystem: Host-associated > Plants > Roots >...
CCGACCCGCTACGGAAGCAACTGGCACTCGTTGTAAGCCGGCCCGACCACGGTCGCTTGGCCGCTGCCCAAGGTGTTGTCCAGATGGGTAAACACGCTCATGCCCGCGGCGATCGCACCGCGCAGTGACCAGCGAACGGCGTTGTCGGCCTGCACCTGGGCCTGATCCGCCGAGGAGGCGTATGTCCACAAGGGCTTTCCGTTCGCGAACAGCTCGGGCGGACAATCCGGCATGTGCATCTTGGTGCGGATGTCCTTGTCGGCGAGATAGGTGGCGCCGGCCGGCTCCGGAGCCCTCAAGCAGGCCGGGTAGTAGTTGATGGGATGGGCGTCGTCGCCGTAGGCGGTGTGGACGCCCACCTGCACGACCATGTTGTGATCCAGCACAGGCGCGTCTGCCGGATACGCGTCGGCGTAGTACAGGTCATTCAGCTCGACGCTATAAGTGCCATCGGTGTTCGCCGTCGCCGAGTAAACCCGGACCACCGAGGGGCTGAATCCCGTACACATGGCCAGCCACATTTCTTTGTCTTCATTCTTGGTGATGAACGGCGCGTCGGGCGTGTTGAAGGGCGGGTAGTCATTCGGTTGGATACCGCGCAAGAATTCCGTGTATCTGCGATTCTGGTAGGATCCGAAGTAGCCATTCGGGTCCGGTAGAACGACGGAGCAAAGACCCTTGGCCAGATTGAGCATATTGGCGGTCGCCTGATTGGAGCCCGGCAAATACCCGAGGTTTTCCCGCGACTCTCCAAAGATCTTCGTCGCCTCGACCAGGTGAATGATGTCCTGGGGGATTCTCTTCAGTGTCCCGCCCAGTGTCATCCACGCCATGTATCGCGGGGCCCAGCTGAGCGCGACGTTGATGTCGGGCATGATCGTTCCCACGCTCCCGAACGTCCTCAGCAGATTGGCGCCGGGCGAGGCCTCGGGGCCGAAAAGGCCAACCCGGAAGTTTGCGGGAATGGCATCGCCATCCGATGAAGCGGACAGCGCGTCCGCTTGCAAGCCACGACCGTCGGCCTTGGGACCGTGGCAGTTGAAGCAGATGTGGCGATAGAGCATCGCGCCCGGCGCGCCCATGTAGACCGGCGCGTTCGGATCCGGGTTCGTCACGTTCATCCAGGCCGGGCGGCTGGCGCCGGTGAAGCTGCCCGCGACGGGCATCGAGGCCAGCTTCTGCTGGCACTCGGGCTTGGTTTGCCACAAACCGTACGGTAGCGGCGTGCTCGCGAACTGCCGCAATAGAGGCGAAAACTGCTGCGCGGCTTCGGCGATAGCGTCGGCGAGAACGCGACGCGATTCCACGAGATCGTCGGTGAGGGTGAACCCTCCGGCCGGCAGCGCCGTATCCGGCTGCCCCTCTACCAGGATGGTCTCCCAATCTGCGCGGCGCGGAGTCCACGGAGGCGGCGAATCGGTCGGGTCGTAGGGGTAAAAGTGACTGTGATAGGGGACGCCGATCGCCGGCTGGAGGTAGTCGCGAGGGTTGCGAGGGTCGCGCGGCGGCAGGGCGCCGTAGACGTAGCCGCCATTCGACGCGATCGGATTCGGCTTGAATTGCGGCGAAGATTCCGGCGTGATCGGATCGAGGATGTCCGGGCTCAGCACCGTCTCGCAGTAGTTATAGCGGACGCCGCCGTGGTACTCGTCGAGCCGCGATTGGGCAGCGACCAAAGCATCGGCGTAACCCGGGTCGTCGTACATCACCGGCTGATACGGCTGCGGGCTCGCATCGTAGGTCGGGGGATAGACGATCGGGTCGGCCTCACTCTTCCGTGGCAGCGCCACCGGCAGGGCGTCCTCGCGGATATCGGGGAGTAGTCGCGCTGCGGGCAGCCCGACCATCCAGTCGCCCATGATGCGGGGAACGCGGCAATCGAAGCCGAAGGTGTTCATCGGCATGCGCGGGAACGGCACATAGTCGTCGAAGTACGGGAAGGGTGTGTCGACGTTCCGGTAGATCAAGGCCCGCCAAGGCGCGGCCACGAACGAATACCCGGCGCGCCGCGTACCGCAATAGACTTGCAAGGACGGATCATTGTCCGCGTTCTCGCAGGTATCGATTCCTCCGCTCAGGGAGTCGAACTTTGGTGTCCAGGTCTGCTCGGTCGGAGTCCCATTGGCGGGGCTCGCAGAGATGGTGTTGCCGTTGTCCATGCGCCGCAGCTCGATGTCCGTGACCGGGTAGTCACGTAACGATGGCGTGAAGTATGGAAGCGGGATGTTGCCGTTGGCGCCGCGGAACCGGATCGGGCTCGTCTTGTCGAAAGCCATCTCGAAGATGCCGCCGTCGTCCCCGCTGCTGGGCATGAATTGAAGGGTGCTCAGCTCCGGCTTGGTCACGATGGGCAACCCGCGCGGGTTGTGGCAATGCGCGCAGTTGCCGACCATGTACGCCTGCGCGTTGAGCTCGGCCTGCGTGCGCGGCTTGCGCGCGCCCTCCGACTCCTCCAGCGGCAGCACATCGGTCGGCGACGTCATCCCCGAGATCACGCCGTAGTCGATCAATCGCTGCAGCTGGGTCAGCTCGTCGTCGCCGGTGGCTTCGTAGGTGCCGCCGGCCGCGTTCTCGCGGCGCGCGACCTGCAACGGAAAGAAGCCGAGGACGAAGTTGTTCGACGGGCTGCCCTCGTGGCACTGGATGCAGCGCAGCCGTCCGGGGATCGCGTAGTGCTGCTCCAGCCCCGGGACAGCCGCGACGGCGGCCGCGACCGCGTCGTCGAAGTCCGCGCCGGGCGGGGTGCTGTTGACGATCTCCTCGTAGCTGAGCTCGTCCGTCATGTACGTGCGCAGCTGGTCGGCGAAGACCGTGCCGTCGCGGTAGCGCAGGTTCCCGAGCGTCGCCGTCGACTCGTCTTCGCTCCACACGTAGGTGCCGAAGAGCGCGTTCTGCGTCGCGGTTCCGTCGGGCGCCACGCCATCCGGACGCGCGACGATGAGGCGCGTTTCCATCTTGCGGTTCCGGAGCGCGCCGGTCTTGTCGGTGACCTTGCGAAAGAACGTCTTGTAAAAGCGGGTGTTCGGAGGAATGTCGAACGACTGCGTCGCCTTGTCGAAGCGGATCGTCTGGCCCTTGGGCACGCGGATGTGGCGCAGCTTGCCTGAGCCCGCCGACCACAGCGGGTAGGTCGGCACATAGGCGACGACGCCGGTGGCGGCCAGCGTCTGCGAGTCAAACGTCGTCAGGTCGGTATCAGCCAGATTCTCCGGCAGCTCGGTTGCGGTGGCGAAGAACTCATCTTTGGACTCCATCATCCCCGAGGTGCTCATCTGGTAAGCGGCCTGATTGGGGATACACGTGCCGAGATTCGTCATCGCCGCGGCCATGTCGGGCGTGAAGCCGTAGTTGCCTCCCGACGTGCTGACTATCCCGGTGTCGTACGCGAAGGAATCGGCGGGCCGTCCCTGGTCGAGCCAAGCGCGCAGGTACTTGGCCAGCTCGACCACGGGATCGTCGGACGCGCGCATCGAGTAGGGTTTTCCCCCGGGAGGCGGCGGCATGTAGAACGACGGGTCGTCCGAGACAATGTGGACGTACCAGGTTTCGTCGAAGGTGGTGGCGAAGCTCTGCTCATCGGTGTGATGGCCGCCGTTGGTCGCGGCGACGTGGCACATGCCGCACACGCTGTTGAAGCGCTCGAACAGATCCGAGGTCTCGACCGTGATGACGCTGGTCGCGGTCGCGGGCATGATTCCCATCAGATCCGCGCGCGGTGTCAGATCCTCCGAAGCGCGCGCGGGAGTGCACGCCGGCTTGACGGTGACCGGCGTGGTCGGCGGCGAGACGTCGCCCGCGAACGATCCTCCGCGCGGTGCCGGCACCGCGCCGTTGTCGCAGGCGCCCAGAAATCCAGCTGCCGCCGTTGCGATCGCGACAGTTATCCACAGGCGTCCCGCGAGCTTGTCCGTGTCACGACCCCGACCCCAACTCAACCGCGCGCGTTTCATCGGAAGCGGCGCCAGTATACGGGTGGCGATCGGTCGTTCAATGGCAGGGATGCCGCGCGCAATACATTTGCGCGCCCGTGTCCAATCCGACACCGAAACGTCAACAGCGGCCGTGCGCGCGGTTGTTATAACGGCGCCCACCATGAAGAATCGGCCTGATGTTGGTGGCAAGGATGTGACGCGGAGCGCGCGCGCGCGTACGAGCGCGGTGCTGCGCCGATTCTCAACGATGCTCTCCCTGTCGTTGATCGCACTGCCGGCTCTGCAGGTGCGCGCGCTCGCCCAGCCGGCGTCGGCGCCTGCGGGCGCGCCGGTCGCGCCACAGCCGGGCGCGGTGCCGGATCCGTCCCAGGAGCGGGGCGCCGATGGTCAGCTCTCGAGCAAGTTCAAGATCAACGATGCCGACCCCGAGTCGAGCATCCCCGACGACAAGACCAAGAACGCGAACCCGATGGAGTTCGGATACTTGTTGCAGGACCTGCTGGTCCGCGCGGAAGAGGCCAAAAAGGACAAGAACTACCAGGCGGTGATTCGCTACTATCGCGCGGTCGCCAAAGGTGTCCCCGATCGCGCCAAGGGCTGGGGCAAGCTTTGCGAGGCGTACGAAGTCGTCCACGATCGCGAACGCGCGATCCGTTCCTGCAAGTACGCGATCGAGCGCGACGGCGCCGAATCCGGCGACTTCGTTCGCTACGTCGGCCTCATCGTCTCGAAGCCCGACGACCTGACCGCCGACGAGCGCAAGGAGCTGACCGGTGTGCTCGGGCATCTGGAAAATGATCCGAGCGCCAACGTCACCTTCCGTCACCTGCAGTGCCAGGTCGGCGTCAAGGAACACGACAGCGCGATGCTCGAGGCCTGCACCGCCGCGCTGGAAAAGCTCGCGCCCGACGATCCCAAGACGGTGATCTTCAAGTGGTCGCTGGCAATGATGAAAGGCCGGACGGACGAGGCTGGCAAGCTGGTCGAGCGCGCGCGCGATCTCGGTGTGCTCGCGGAGGCGGTGGAACGCATGCAGAACCTGACGACGCCGGGCGGCCGCCGCCACCGGGGGACCTGGGCGGCGGTCGGCGCGTGCGCGGGGCTCGCGTTCGCGGCCGCGATCCTCTGGCTCACGCGCAAGACGCGCCGCGTGGCGCGCGCCGCCTGACGCCGGCGTTATCATCAGCAACGCCTCAACGGCGGCGAGACGCGCCTGTCGCGCGCAGTGACGGTCAATGCGCGTGTGCGATCTGCAGCGTCCCCAGAACGTAGTGCACGCTGGACCAGCCGTCGCAAAGTACGGTACCGATCGTGCGCTGACCCTCGGGCCAGGTCGACGTGTCGATGTGCGTGCTGAACGATCCGCTCCGATCCATCTTCAACAGCGCATTGCCGAACGTGAGAACGCCCACGACCGGATCGCCGTCGGCGTCGTCGACCACCGCGGTGACGTCGAGGGTTGCGTCCGCCGTCGACACGTCGCCGTAGAGCTGAATGCGCGCGGGCGTGTTTCCGGGCGGCATCAAGCCCTTGACGGCGTTGTTGTCGACCCAGTTCTTGATGGTTTGCCACTCCCAGTCGGCCAGGTACGGCGCCGGCTCGGGCGGCATCTGCGGCCGCGTGGTGGCGCGATCGGGGGTCGTGGTGATCGCGGTCCACATTGCGCCCGCCATCCCGTGCGCGAGTGGCAGGTTCGGAGCCAGCACCTGCGCCGCCTCGCCGCACAGCTCGGGCGTCATGTCGTAAAAGTCGAAGCGGTTGCCCGCGCCCGTGACGTTCGCGGTTGCGCCGTGACAGGAGCTGCACTCGGCGCGCACGATCGGCTGGACGTCGGCCCAGGTCGGGTTCGCCGGCGCGGTGGGCGCGCACGCGAGCCCGAGCAGCGCGATCGAACCGATCGCGCCCAACGCGGTCTTCATCGTCACGGCCCGCCTCCGTCGCCGCCGTCCGCGTCCGTGCCGCCGTCGCCGGCATCGGGCGGCGGCGTGCCGCTGTCGATGAACGTGATCGACGCGTCGACCGGCGCGCTGCCGATCGGCGCCGGCAGGCCGTCCGGCGTGCGGCGCGCACCGTCGAGGATCCACCGTTCGACGAGCGCGATGTCCGCTTCGGGCAGCGGTCGATCCGGCGGCATGCGCGGCGCGCCACGCGCGCGCAACATGTTGACGAGCCGCGATTCGTCGGGGTCGTACGCGACCACCAGCGGGCGGTTCGGGTGCGCGCACACGACCGTGCCGTCGACGGTCTCGCAGCCCTGAGCGGGCGTACCGTCGGGGTTCACGACCCAGATGGTCAGCGCCGTCAGGCTGGTGTAGCCGTGATCGGGCGTGGAGAAGTCGAGCCCGGCGACCGCGGTGGCGCGGCTGTGGCAGCTCACGGTGGCGCAGCTCTGCTGAAAGATCGCCGGCGACAGGTAGTTCCAGGTGGCCGGCCGATCGTCGGTCGTTCCGCAGCTGCTCGCCAGCGCGGTTCCGGCCAGAACGCCCATCATCAATCGCCAGTCGCGCATCAGAAGAAATAGTGGGCTTGGGTGAAGAGGGTCTTCGTCGCCGGCTGGCCCATCGGAAAATCGAGGCGCCCCATCACCTGCAGCTCGCAGTGCGGGTAGGGGAACCAGCCCAGGAGCGCAGTGCTCGCCGTGCGCCCCGCGCCGCGAACCGCCAGGTCCTCCTGGTTCAGCTCCTCGAGCAGGGTGACCATCACACCCTTGATGGGAAACGTCGACAGCCCCGCGAGCCCGATCAGCTGATCGCGGCTGGCGCCGTCGAACGACAGGTGCACCAGATCCGCCTCGGCCAGGAACAGCGTGCGCAACAGACCGAGGTAGTACTTGCCGACGCCGCCGGTGATGTAGCGGGTCATGCCGGGACCGGTCGCGATTTTCAATTGCGCGCCCCATGCGCCGGTTTGATTGAGGAATCGGCGCTCGTAGTAGCCGGCCACTCCACTCTCGTCGCTGCCGATGTGGCGGACAAAGTCGGGCGCGAACGCCGTGACGTGCGCTTCCCACTGATCGCTGATATAGCCGCCCGAAGCGTTGTACGACTCTTCGAGCTGATTGAAGCCCAGGTCGCGACGGATATAGGTGATGTGCTCGGCGAGCCGCAGCCCGAACGGCGCGAAGAAGCGCCCCACGCGCGCGTAGAAGCCGACGGGGTCCGGCTGCCACATCAGCCAGTGCTCGCGTGAGATGAACTCCGACGTCGAGACCGGTTGAAAGCTCTGCGACGGCACCATCGTGTCGCTGTCGGAGCGCACCTGACCGCGTAAGCCCGCGGTCACATACAATGAAAACGCATGGAAGGCGACACGGGCCTCGGCGTCGGCCTGCATGGGAAACGCGGCCAGCGTCGGACCGTTCGGGTCCTGCACGTCCTGGGACACGAGCGCGCCGCGCAGATCGGCGCCCAGCGCCAGCCAGCTGGGCAATTGCGCCTTGCCGTGCAACAACATGCCGTCGCCTTCGAACGTCGACAGCTCGTCGCCGTTCTCCATGCGGCCATAACCATTGGGCAATCCACCGCCCGCCGGCGCGAAATGGCACTGGTTGCACCGAACGGCGCCACTGCTGAGCTGCCATTGCGGATAGGCCACGGCGCGCGCCGGCCACGCGAACACCGCGGCGGCGAGCAAACCAATCCCTCCCAAGACGACGACGCTCTTCATTACCGGGCGCCGCCCACCTCTACCTCACGCAGGCTCGTCCGGCTGTGACGGAAGCGCAAAGCCTCCGCTAACGGACCGCAAATCAAGTTTGAATCAGCCCCGCCAGGATCGGGTCGTGCTTCAGGCGCTTGAGCGCTCGTTGTTCGATCTGGCGCACCCGATGAACGTGCAGATCCAGGCGCGCGGCCACCTCCTGCAGGTTGCAGGGCTCGCCGTCGATCCCGAAGCGCAGCGACAGCACCTCGCGCTCTCGCGCTCTCAGCTTGGCGAGCGCGCCGCGGATGGCCCCGACCAGGAGGCGCGCCTGGAGGAGATCCTCGGGTGACCGTCCCGCCTCCTCGTCGGAGAGGCGATCGATGAGCGGCACCTCATCGCTCTGGCGCGCGGCCGGTGTGTCCAGCGATACCGGCAGGCCGCGCAGGTCGAGCAGCCGTTCGATACGTGCTGGTGTCGACTCCAGGCGCGCCGCGATCTCCGCCGGCGCGGGCGCGCGCCCGAGGCGCTGTATCAGATCGTGGGTGGTCTGCGCGACCTCGCGCAAGGCCCCGCGCACATGGCTGGGCAGCCGGATCGTACGGCCCTGCTCGGCGACGGCGCGGCCCATCCCCTGGCGAATCCACCACGCGGCGTACGTCGTGAAGCGCACACCACGCGTCTCATCGTAGCGGCGCGACGCCTTGATGAGGCCGATGCTCCCTTCCTGAAGGAGGTCAGTCGTCTCCACGCCGCGATTGGCGAATTGCCGGCCGATCAGCGCGACCAGGCGCAGGTTTTCCTGCACCAGCGCCAGGCGCCGATCGTCGGTGGCGTTGGAAGACGACGATACCATCCCGACACCGGACGATATACCGGGGCCTCTCTTTGCTGCGTCACAGCTTGGCGCCAATCCCGAGACGCCGGATTCGTCTGGAATCCAAGCACATCCAGAAAAAAGCCACCCGCTGACGAGAGAAACGCCGGGCCAGCGACTCTAAGTCAGCGAACGGGCCAATTTTCGGGTCGCGGCCCGGGGAGCACGAAAGCCGGACGTCTTGAAATCTCGGTCGAAGTTTCCGTTGATCCCGCTGCACGTCGTCGTTCGAAATCCAGGGGGGCGAATTCGTGCGCGCGGCGTCGTGCTGAGCGGCGCCGCGCGCGGTGTCGCCTACCCGTGCGCCGGTGCATCCGTTAGGCTAGCGGCGCCATGGCCAGACGCAGCGACCCGGCTCGCGCCCTCGACGGAAGTGCCGGCGCATGACCACCGGCCCGCTGCTGGTGTGGGCGCTGGTGGCGAGCAGCGGCCTGCGGGTCGAGACCAGCACGCCCGATGCGCTGTGCCCGGATCTGGGTCAGGTGCGGGCGGCGGCGAGCGCGCGCCTGGGCGACATCGAGGCCGAGGGCGATTGGCGCGCTTCGTATGCCCTGATTCACCGCCCCGACGGGGCCGAGGCGGGCGACGTCGTGCGCCTGGATCTGCGCGACCCGAGCGGCCGGCTGCGCCTGCAGCGCGAGCTGCCGCGCGCCGGCGAATCGTGCGCGTCGCTGGCGCAAGCGCTGGTGGTGATCCTCGACGCCTATTTTCGCCATCCGACCGATACCGACGAGCTGGCCGTGGCTGCGGCGTCGCCCGAACCCGCGGCGCGGGCATCGGCGGTCACGCCGGCGCCGCCGCCGTCCGATCGGCTGGTCGCGGATCTGTCGGCGGGGTGGTCAGGCGCGTGGCGCGGCGCCGACCACATGAGCCCGGTGCTCGCGCTCGGAATCCGCGCGGCGCTGTCGCCGCTGTGGTGGGCCGGCGTCGAGGGCAGCTGGCTCACGTCGTCGCAGAGCCAGACCTTCGGCGCCGCGACGGCGAGCGCGCGCAGCTACGGCCTGCGCGGTTTCGTCGCACGCGAGCTCATGCGCCGTGCGGGCGTCGGGTTGCTGGTGGGGCCCGAGGTGCTGGTCGGCCTCGATCACGCCGATGGAGCGATGTTGCTCGACCGCGCTGGGCAGACGCGCCCCTCGTTCGGCGCCGGCTTGCGTGGGCAGTTTCGGCTCCAGCTGGCGCGGCCGCTCTGGCTGTCGGTGGTCTTCGCGCTCGACTACTCGCCTGCCGGCTGGGGCGGGACGCTCCTGATCAAGGACGCGTCGTCGCAGGAGATCGAGGTCTTTCCACCGTCGCGCTTGCGCGTGATGGTGGGGGCGGGGCTTAGCTGGGCGATCTTCTGATGACGACGTCGGGGGCGCGATCGCAGGAAGCACGGCCGCCCGCCGTGCGCGCGCACGCGGCGTTGCCGCCGGAGCCCGTCGCCAGAGGTCCCGAACCCTTCGAGGGTTCCGATCTCGTGGCCCGGTGCGTGGCCGGCGACGGCGCGGCGGCTCACGCGCTCCACGAGAAGTACTACCCGGCGGCGTCGGCTTTCCTGCGCAAGCTGGGCGCGCGGCCCGACGAGATGGAGGACGCCTGCCAGGAGGTCTTTCTGCAGTTCTTTCGCTATCTGCCGTCGTTTCGTGGCGAGGCGCAGATCAAGACCTGGCTCTTCCGCCTGTGCATCAGCGAGGCGCGGCGCTCGCGACGGCGGCGTCGCGTGCGCGCGACGCTCGCGACGCTGCTGGGGCGCGAGATATCACAAGACGCGGCTGTCCCGCCCGCGACCGCGAGCGAGGCGACGTTGCGGCGCCAGGTCGAGACCGGCCTCGATCGTCTGTCGGAAGGCCACCGCCTGGTCTTCGTGCTGCTCGAGATGGAAGGTTTGCCGGCGAATCAGGTCGCGGAGCTTGCGCGCTGCTCGGAGGCGACGGTGTGGCGCCGCGTCGGCGAGGTGCGCCGGCGCTGCCGCGAGATGCTGGGCCTGGCGGGCGATCGCGCGCCCGACGAGGAGTCGACATGAGGCCGCTGCACGACGAGAGCGAGCAGGCGCACCAGCGCATCGCCGACGCCAATCGCGCCTTCGAACCCGCGCCCGGCGAGCAAGCGGAGGCCTGGGCGCGATTGCAGCGCGCGATGCAGCACGGCCGCGGCGCCGAACGCGCGCGGTTCGAGCGTCGACGCGCGCGCCGAGCTCGGTGGCGCTGGCTGGTGGGCGCCGGCGCGGTCGCGACGGCGGCGCTCGCGCTCTGGCTGATCGTGCGCCCGCGGCCGCTCGCGCCGCTCGCGTACGACGTTCCGCCGCTTGCCGCTCGCGCGCCCGCCGTCGCCGGCGGGTCCGCGCGCGCCGTCGATGTCGCGCCTGCGCCTTCCATCGATCCCGCGCCGGCGCCCGCACGGGCCAGGCCTCCGGTCGCGCTGGCGCCGGGGAGATCGTGGCTGGCCGCGGGGGTGCGCGCGCGTCTCGCGCCGCGCGGCGCCGCGATGGTGCAGTCGGGGTCGGCACCGGCCTTCCGCGTGGTGTCGCTGCTGCGTGGCCGGCTCGATCTGGACATCGCCGCGGGCGCGACCGCCGCGGGCGTCGGCTCGTTCGGCGGCGGCGCCGGTCCAGCGCCCGCGCTCATGGATGCGTCGGCGTCTCCGTCGCGCGTCGAGGTGCAGGTTGCGTCGTATCGGCTGCAGGCCGATCCGGGGCGATTCAGCGTGCGCGCGCGCGGCGAGACCGTCGAGGTGGTCGTGCACAGCGGCAAGCTCGCGGTGTGGTCGTCGCGGCGGCTCCTGGCGACGGTGGTCGCGGGGCAGCGCTGGACCAACCTGTCGTCGTCGGGTGCGCGAGCGGCGCCGCCGCGCGGCGACGGCGTCGCTCGCGACGAGGCGACGGGCGTGGCGGCGGCCGCCGCGCCGGCGACCAGCGACGCGCCGGTGCTGGAACCTCCGGGCGAGAATCGACCGGCGACCGGCGCCGACGATCCCGATTGCGCGCGGCTGACCCGCGACGGCGACACCGACGGAGCGCTCGCCTGTTTCACGCACGCCTCGGAACGATCCGGGTTGGTCGGCGAGCTCGCGCTGATGGAGGTCGCGCGCATCCGCCGCGACGTCAAAGGTGATCTCGCCGGCGCGGAGCGCGCCCTGGCCGAACACCGGCGCCGCTTCCCTCGTGGCGCGCTCGCCCTCGAGGCGTCCGGCGCGCGTGTCGAATTGCTGGTGCGCCTGTCGCGGCCGGCCGACGCGCTGGCGGAGTCGGCGCACCTCGTCGGGGGCGAAGCGATCTTCTGGCGCGCGGTCTGCCTCGCGAAGCTCGGGCGCACGCCCGAGGCTGCGCGCGCATTCGATGAATATCTCGCGCGCCCCGACGGGAAGCGCCACGCCGAGGCGACGCGCATGCGGCGGGAGCTGGCACCGTGACCGTACGCCGCGCGCGCGCGGAAGCGACGTGCGTCGCGCCGCTGCTCGCGCTGTTGGTGCTCGCCGGCGTCGCCGGCGGCTGCCGGCGCATGATCATCGGCCGCCTGCCGGCAGAGGTCGATGCCGCGTCGGATACGCGCGCCGATACGGGTTCGAGCGATTCGTCTTCCGCTGACGCCTCGCCGGACGGGCGCGACGCGATCGGATCTTCGGACGTACGCGCCGGCGATGGAGGCGACGGCCCCGCGGATGCGCCCGGGGATCGCGCCGACGGCATCGGCGGCGATGTCGCCGCCCCCATTGACGCGCGCGATGCCGGTGACGACCGCGCGCCCGACGCCGACGCGGCATCCCCCGACGCCGCATCCCCCGACGTTCCATCACCCGGCGACAGCGGGGCGAGCGAAGCGGGCGGCGATGGCGTCCAATCCGGGATCGGCGTGATGGCCGGCCGCATAACCATGTCCGACATCACGACGTTCACCGTGCGCGGCTCGGGCGTGGCCGGCGTGCTGGTGACGCTGACCGGGCCCTCGCAGCGCACCGCGATCAGCGACGCCAACGGCGCGTTCCAGTTCCCGAGCGTCGCGCCGGGAACCTACGCGGTGGCGCTGAGCAAGGCGGGCGCGACCTTCTCGCCACCTGGCGCCAGCGGCGTCGCCGTCGCCGCCGGCAGCGCCGGCACCGCGGTGAGCTTCGACTGCGCGCCTCCGTGCGGAACCGGTCCCACGATCGATCCGGCGCGCGAGCTCTTCATCCAGGATCCGACGGTGCTCGCCGACGCGCGCGCGGGCAACGCCAACGACGGCGCCTGGAGCTTTCGCTATCTCATCGAGCAGATGGCGACCACGTCGCCCAACAACTACGTCAACGACTTCATCAATAACATCGTCGCCTCCGGGCGCGACATGACGCGCTTGCGATCGCAGTGGCCAACCGTGATCGAGAACGGCGTGGTGCTGCCCGACATCACGCGCGCGCCGTTCCAGTTGCTGGCGATCGTCAACGGCATCGACGCGCACGCGGCGGGGCAGGGCGAGCTGCGCTTCGTCTACGGCATCTACGACGTTCCGGGCGCGCCGGAGTTCAACCCGCAAGGGCGATCATTCACGTTGATGCTGACGTATGCGTTGCCGGCGACCGGAGCATTGCCCAACCGGCAGGCGTGGGCCGCGCGGTTCCATGCGCTGGGCGCAATCCCGTTCGGCGCCGACTACAACACCGCGCTGCAGGCGATCACCGACGCGGTGGTGCGCACGGCGACGGTGCCCGACACCGCCGAGAACCCGCGCGGCAGCACGCTGGTCGCGCTCAGCATCAACGAGGCGTTCGGCAACCCGGCGCCCTACCAGCTGCGCCAGCTGCGGCCGTTGCCGGATGCGGTGCACGGACAGCGCGAGCTGGTGGTCAGCGCCGTCGACCAGTCGCCCGACGCCTCGCTCGACATGACGAACGGCGCGCTGCCCGATTTCCTGAACGGCAGCGCGGCGCTGGTTCAGGCCGGCTTCGCGTTCTTGCCGGCGACGTTGCTCGGCATGCAATCCTCGGCCGCGAATCCGCCGATTCCGTGGGCATTCCCCAGCGTGACCAGCGAGCCGCTGCGCCACGCGTTCGCCGGCCAGACCTGCGCTGGCTGTCACTCGTCCGAGGTGCCCGCGGGCGCGGGCTTCACGATCTTCCACGTGATCCCCTACAACGGCCCGACCGCGCCCAGCACCTCGGGCTGGGTCACGATCGTCGATCTCCCGCGCCGTGTGTCGTTCCTGCAGAACCAGCTGACTTGCGTCACCGCCACCTGCGCGCCCGGCGCCGAGCCGATGATGGGCCCGACGCGCTGAGGCGATCGCGGCGACCGCCTCAAATCGGCCCGCACAGGGCGAGCGTGCCGCCATCCATCTCGTTGATGCAAAAGCCGCAGGCGGTAATGCAGGAACAGTCGTGCGCGCTACAAGCGCCGAAGGATTTGCACGAACGAATCTGTACCGGGTCGCCAGCGTCGTTGGCGCCGGAGGCCCCGCCGTGGGGGTTGGTCTGATCGAAGCAGAACTCCAGGTCGACCGAGCAGCTGGCATCGCCGCAGGCGAACCGAGCGCCCGTCGCCTGGTTGCGGCAGCCCAGGACCACCGAAAACCCAAGCACGAGACACCATGCCACCGTGCGCCGTCTTGTCGTCATCGGCATCAGCGCAGCAACAGCGGCGCCAGGCAGCTGCTCCCGGCCTTCCGGCCTCATCACGTGCACACGTCCGCCGCGCCGGATCCGGATGTCGCGATCGCGTCGCGTTGCATATGCGGGCGGACGGACCAGAATCTCGCGCATGCGAGCGGTGACAATCCGTGAGATCGGGGGACCCGAGGTTCTCAAGCTCGAGGAGCTGCCGGTTCCGGTGCCTGGAAAGCACCAGCTGCTGGTCGCCGTTCATGCGACGTCGGTGAACCCGGTCGATAGCAAGATACGCGGGCGCATCGGGGCTCGGACGCTTCCGGTGGTGCTCGGTTACGACACGAGCGGTGTGGTCACGGCGTGCGGTCCCGACGTGACCGGATGGAACGTGGGCGACGACGTGTTCGGTTGCCCGAATCTGTTCGGCCCGGGCGCCAACGCCGAGTACGTGCTCCTCGACGCGCGTGCGTCGGCGCGCAAGCCGGCGTCGGTCGATCACGCGACCGCCGCGGCGCTGCCGCTGGTGGCGCTGACCGCCTGGGAGGCCCTTCACGAACGCGCGCGCATTCAACCGGGTCAGACGGTGCTGATTCACGCCGGCGCCGGTGGTGTCGGCCATATCGCGATCCAGCTCGCCCACCTGCACGGCTGCCGCGTGCTCACCACGGCGGGGCGGCCGGAGTCGATCGCGTTCTGCCGCGACGTCGTGCGTGCCGACGAGGTGATCGACTACAGACGGGTCGAATTCGACGCGCGCGTGCGCGAGCTGACCGGTGGCCGTGGCGCGGACGTGGTCTTCGACA